>Ga0208127_1000819_pt1 | contig 15981 bp, 12 predicted proteins | sample ETNtaG_6_FD_185751 | JGI IMG/M metagenome (GOLD analysis project Ga0208127, IMG submission 185751) | Marine microbial and viral communities from oxygen minimum zone, Eastern Pacific Ocean - ETNP201306SV45 (SPAdes) (version 2) | ecosystem: Environmental > Aquatic > Marine > Oceanic ...
GTGAAGGTGATCGTTGCTATCGACGACCATCTCGACATCCCGATAATCCATACTTCCTGAGTTTGAAACAATCACCGAGCGTGACCATGATGTTCCATCGTAAACGGCGTGCTTGAGTTGATGTGTATCATAGTTGTAATAGACGATATGGATGTCACCGTTTGAAGTCACTGCAATTGCTTGATCGCCATGTCCACCTTGAACATAATCGACTGTAGAAACGGTCCAAGAATGGGTCTGACCGTCGGTGGTGACGTTGTTGTAGGCAAGGCTTGAGAATCCCGTGCCAGTAATCGTAATGGTTTCTCCGCCCGTCGTCCATCCGGTGTTTGGTGAAACGGATACGTTTGTTGTCCCAGTAAACTGTGGAGTTGAGGTTGATGACAAGTTCTCATGTTCATACGCCAACATTGGAGAGAGCAAAACCGATAGAAGTATCAGGATAACAAGCCATGTACGCATATTTTCCCCACGCAAAGTCCTGACATAAATAATCTGTAACAAAGGCGGTACTTCATTTGGTATCAATACTGTTACCGTTGGATTAAGAACGTGGTCTGATGTAAAATTGTTGTGAGCGACGAATCGAATCAGAATTGCGACCCGCTTTACGGGCAGGTTGATGCACTTCTCGAGCAGTTGACGAAGTCCAAATCGTTGCACATATTGATGGTTCTTGAACAAAAAAACCAGCCACTTCGCTTCTCGGAAATCAAGGATAAGGTTGGTGCATCATCAACAACGGTTTCTCGTCGACTTGGTGAACTCATCGAGTTCGATCTCGTTGACCGTACGAAGGCAACTGAAGAATCGAAGACGTATGAATATGAAATTTCGGAATATGGAAAACAATTGAGCCCGATTATGCACTCGTTTTACGAGTGGGTGAAACAAGGAAATCAGGATTGATTTTACTGAGAACTGCTAACATCCGCTAACAGGATATGGCCAATTAATGATGCCTCAATCCGATTTGAATCAATGGCATCATCGATCGAAATACCGAGTTTTTTGGCCCCTTCTATGTCAATATCGAGCGTTTCAGATGTGGTTTCAAGGCTAAGGCCGGTGAGTAATTTGCGTGCATTCATGTCAAGAGATTCAGTATCGATTGAATTGGTTTGGTCAGGAATATGAAGAAGCCAACCTTTGGTCGATCCGTTCGAAAGTCCAGCACGCTTGAATGCTTCTGAGACGTTGTGTGTACCTGCAAGAACTCTCAAGAATTCAGCATCAAGGGTTCTTGCTTGTGCGGTACCTCGTTCTGTATTTCGATTGCTCACGGTCGTTGCAGTCCACAACTGTCGAGGTGTTTGGGCAACTTCGCTACGGCAAAACACCCAACGTTGATTGGGCACGATTTCCTGAAAACTTTGAACGAACGATTTCAGTTCAATGGGTTGCGAACTTTCCCAGGACCAACACGGAAATGTTTCCCACATTGCAACGAACTGTTTCATTACGGCACATCAAGTCTACGCCCAATCTTCTCCATCGAGGGGCATATCATCACTACGTTTCTTGACCGGAGCCTCTCCTTCATCTCGTTGAATAACCTTCTTTACTTCGGTCATAATGTTGTGAACAAGTTTGGGGCCCCAGCCTCTCCATGAAGCGATCTTTTGCTGATCCTTGTGTGTCATCGCAAGGACATCCTTCGGCGTACGTATACCGATTGAAGCGAGCGAACGAGCACGCTGACGGCCAACATGGCGAATTTTCACAAGTTTGAGTAAATCGGATTTGCACCCATGGCGGACCCGTTGTCGAAGGGTATCCAAATCAGAGGACAATTGGGCGAGGATTGGCATATGTTCGTCTGAGAAGACGTCATCGGTCAAAAGAATCTCTCGTCCAGCATACAACAACCAATCCATCAAATCGACACGATGATGGACATCTCCAGGTGACACGTCAAGTTGTTTCTCGATTTCTCGCATCGTTTCTTCTTCGAACCAGTGTTCAATGCACCACGCAGATTTCACCAAACCAAGATGACGTTCTTCGTATGGAATCTCGTACAACAATTCGTCTTCAACAGCAGCTGCTTTGAGTTGTAAATCTGAACCGATGGTCAGATCGGCTGTTTTCGCCCACAATGAGGCGAAGTCGGGTGTACTGCAAGCCAAGTGCGTTAAGCCAAATTCACTTACTGGAGCATCTTGACGTACCATTCGTCGAACCGCACGGCGCATACCTGTTCGCAGAATCGATGCAGACAATGGATCAAGATACAGTTGAGCAACTCGCTCACCGATGGCCGTCGCTTCATACTTCATCGCAGGTGGTTCTCCACTGGTCGGATTCCATCCACCAACATTGTTCAATGAACTTGCTGAAACAAACCCGAGTGAAGGCTTAGCATGCGAGGATGGAATCGATGGTGCAGAGCGCTCCTCTCGAATGGAGACACCTCCCGAATCTTGTGCGACGTTCACCCATACGGGAACGTTGTCGTCCCAGGATTCCTCTTCATCAATTGCTCGATCTTGTAGACGAGCCTCATAGGAATCGTCGATACCGAGTCGACGCAAAAATCGCTCTTCAACCAACCAATCCAGCATCGAATCGAGTCGTTCCTGAAGCTGTGTTGTGGGCATCGTCGTTCCCAAAAATGTGGCCTCAAAGAACGAACCAATCGCTTCGCGATGAAGCAATCCACCAGTTGCAACGCATGACAAGAGGTGCATTCGCATCGCGGGCTCTGCTGAAAGTTTGGATGAGATATCCTCGATTGGGCCGAAGAAATACCGTTGACTGACTTCATCTGCAACTTGCCATCCATCGGTTCCTTTGCAGAGAACCCATGCTTCTCCAACAGGGTCATATCGAGGCCGACCTGCTCGCCCAAGCATTTGGTGAACCTCCATAACGGGAAGGGGGCGACTCATCCCATCGTCCCAGCGTTTGATATCACGAACAAGGACCCTGCGTGCTGGTAGGTTCACGCCAGCAGCAAGTGTTGGAGTTGCACACAACGCAAGGATTGTACCCTCTTTGAATGCTGATTCAATGGTTTGTCGTTGACGATGCGTGAGTCCTGCATGATGGAAGGCTACTCCTCCTCGTATGCAATGCGCAAGGAGTTCGCCCATGCTGGTTTGTGTTCTTCCTTCAAGAGATTCAGCTATTTTTTCCAACTCGATCAAACGATCAGGCTGCTCTTTCGTGAAGCGTTTGCGAACGCGTTCGGAGAGTTTCTTTGCCTCGGATTGTGCACTACGACGTGTTCCGACAAAAACCAGAACCTGCCCGCCCTGCTCGATTGAATCTTGGACGACAATCCATGCAGGATGGCTCAAAGGCCCTTCGAGGTGTCGGGGTGGAGAAAGCGCTTGAACCGTAGAATCCAGTGAAGAGGACTGTATCTTGCGTGGTTCGAGGTGTCGGTCGTGAAGTGTGGCATATTCCAAATCGACGGGACGCCAATCGGACTGAATCAATGTTGCATCAAGCCATTTAGCGAGTATGTCGCAATTCCCTACGGTTGCTGAGAGTGCAATCAATTGTGCATTTGGACGCAAGGTGCGGAGTCGTGTCAAATTGATTTCCAATGTTGGGCCTCTTGATGCATCGTGAAGTAAATGGAATTCATCGGCAACCACGATCGAAACGTTGCTCATCAGTTCTGAACGAGTACGCATCAGTGAATCCAATTTTTCGGATGTGCAGATGAGGATGTCCGAGTTATCGATGTTCTTCGCCTCAGCGGTCGCATCACCAATGCCAAGACCGATCTTCAGTCCCAAATGCTCTCCTATTTGTTTCAAGTCATCGAATTTTTCGCTTGCCAGTGCTTTGAGTGGAACAATGTAGACCGCTCTTGAACCTGGATTAAGGTTGAGAAGTTGATTCAGAATTCCTATGTAAGCAACAAGCGACTTGCCAGATGCAGTTGGAATTGCAAGCAAAATATTGCTTCTATCAAACAATGGTTTCATCGCTTCAAATTGCGGTGGATGGAGTTGTTCAATCCCCCATTTGTTCGAGAAAAAATCCAGCGCTTTTTCTGGCAAGGACAGGTTCTGGATTGACCTTTCTCCCTCGCCCATAACCGTAGGTTACGCCAACGGCTGAAAAGGAATGCGCTTGAACTTCGATGCCGACACGCCTAAGACCTTCCATGTTTTACGAAGTTTATGGACGACCAGACCGAACTCTTGATTGAACAGCGCTTATCGGTGTTTTCTGATGAACCCGATCTCAATGATTGGTTCGAAGTTATGTGTGGTGCAGCGATGGCTGTACTCGGTCTTTTCCATCTTGTGACTCCAGGCGAGTTGGTGGATCCCGATTTGATGCGATGGTTCGCTGCTTCGGTGGTTGCTGCAGGTGCGGTTTGGGCAGGACATGGTCTGAAGGATATGGCTGTCAAAGAGATGCGACGTTCCGCTGCAATGATGGAACTCAGCGCCTCTTCATCCGCGAGTGGTTCAGTTGATCACGGCCTGATTCGAGACGTCTTGCTCAATCCAGATGCATACAAAGAATTCTTGACAAAGGCGTACGAGGAAGCTTGGGAAGATGGAATCATCACAGAGGATGAACTCGCTGATTTGAAGCGATTCCAAAGCGCTCTTGGAATCAGTGATGAAGATGCAGAGAACATCTCCAAGAAAGCAAAGAAGGCATCATCCGAAGAATGAAGTCCAAATCGATGCGCCCAATACGTAATCTTCTGCTAATTGCTTTGCTTTACGTTTCCGATATTCATCTCTGATGACAACAACGAGACACAGAACAAACGATATTGTCGCAACAATTCCTGCTTGTGGAAGGATTCCACTCGATGAACGTAGGGCATTGAATTCCGGTGTGTCCTCAACATCGAAGTTGTTCGAATACTCAACCTGTAAGTCAAGGAGATCTAAGGCACAATCGCAGAGTGTAATCGTGATTCGCTCAGGGTAAAGCGCGGTCTGCAAGCGCTTCCAAGCACCATCATCGATACCAGCAGGACGAGTAGCCCATGTTGGTGATGCGAGTGAACCAAAGGATGTTGTATCGATCATCGCAGTTTCAATGTGGTGTATAGAGGATGTCGGTTCTTCATCAACAACCAAAAGGGCTTCAAGCATCATGAGGTCAAGAAGAAGTGCACGTGTGGCGATGATTGAAAATTGAACGATTTGTTCATCAAGACCATCGACAAGCCTTCCGCTCCTTGCATCAGAAATCTGGTTGAAGATGAGTTGATCCAAACGCACCTCATCAAGTCCACTTGCTTTGAGTTGCCATCGCCCATCATCTCGTTGATATGCAGATTCAATGTCCAACCATAGGTTAAGTGATTCACCATTTCGAATACCAAACGTTGCCCCAACATGCTCGATCATCGTTGCTTCAGGTGTTGCCAGACTTGAGACGTCCCAGAGTTGCTGAACTCGTTCTTCAAGGAGTCGATCAAGCGACCATTCCGAATCGGATTGTACCTCATCCGCCATTGCCCATAAGGGGCTGACAAGGCCACCAAGGAACAGGAGAATTACGCTAGGAACGAACACGAACATACGAACATTCTGAGATGTTGTTTTTCTATAGAATTGAGCAATGAAGAAGATGATAAATCCAATAATTGGGAAAATGAAGATGCCACTCTGAGGTTTCAAATCACGCTTCTCTCCATTAGAGAAATCAAAGAATTGGGCTTGATATTCGACCTTCCCTTCGAATTGAGAGGCATCCGTCGGTCCAGAGCTTTCAACAGCATAGCCTCCGGTCCAAATGTATGGTTGGAACCGATCGGTTTGTCCATTCAAACAGAAGACGTAATCGCCAGGGGGGAGGGCCCGCCAACGATAACTTGTCGTCACGTCGTCATCTTCAGATTGCGTAATCACTTCTGGTGCAGCGATTTGTAAACCTCCTGATGTTCTCAACCGATGTACACCATTGCTCTGTTGCAATTCAAGCGGTACGTCTTCCCACTGGATGAGGATACGCATGATTTCATTTGTTTCAACGCTGAACGACCAACAATCAGAATCATCACCAACCAGGGCCCCATAGTGGACATCTTCGAGGAGCGTTGACTTCGGTTGCAATGCACTGGTTGGTTCATCGACATCCTTTGCTGCGATGTTCTCGGACCATACGATGTCGAGGTCGAGGAACGATGAGCCACGTAAATGCAGTTCCCAAGTGGAAGGGCGGTCCAATGTGAAGACGATACGGACACGAACAACATCTTCTGGCCACAACAATCGTCCGTTCTCAAGATTCAAGGCTTCATCCACCCATCGATGCCCTGTTTCCGTACCTGTTGGGATGTTATTTTGCTCCGATTCCAACGTTGTTACGCTCGTACCAAGAATAAGTCGAACCTCCATCTCAGGTGTGTAGATGCCTACAGCATCGCCTTGAACGCGTAAATCAATGAATAACTCATTGAGTGTATCTGGGAGCAGAGCGAGTTCGGTTTGCTCTGGAAACATATCAAATTCGATCGCTACGGATTCTGTCATCAAAGGATTGGCTTGGACTGAACCGGTGATGACCTCTTCTCCAATCGGGGTCGGTGTCAAACGACAATCGTCGTCGGAATCGCATGAAAAATACAACCTTCCTCCATCCTCTGCATCGGTTAGCGAAGCACTGATTGGAAATGGGATCATACACAGCATGACGAGGAGAACTGTGCATCGTAATCTCCAATGCATACAATGACCCCAACACTCCGAGTTATGATGCCTTGTTTAGTTTGCTTCCTGCATGTTCGCCACATCGATGAGAATGGTTGAACATGTACGACATCTGAAACGCCCATTCGCTTTCCGTCGCCGAGGGTATTCCTTCTCACAGGATTTACAGACCCATAACCACGTTGCAGTGCGTTTGCGAAGATATTTGGTAAATTCACGTCCACGTTCTGCTCCAGCATGTGGCCATTGAAGTTCGAGGTTGCGAAAGTTTGCATCATGAAAACGGTTGCCGAGTGCATGAAGATATTCATGGTACAACACAAAGCGAGCGTAATCCAACCATGCATCATCCAATAATCTTGGATGCAGATCGATGGTTTCCACATCTTCAGTCTTCAATGTGGATGCCTGAGCACCACGTCGAAACCGCGTCACACCATGGCGTTGTGTTGCGTTTCTTCTTAGAACTGCAAGTGGAATTGAGTGGAGTGGAAGAATCGCTTCTTGTTCCCACAATGGCATTGATTCCATCTGTGTAAGGACGTCCTCTTTCAATGACGACAATACCTGAATCTGTCCATTCGATGGTTTCGCCATGTATTCATCTCAACTCCATCGATGATAGGCAGGATGACCTTCTTTGACAGCTACAAACAATCCCTTTCCAGTCGCACAAACCTTGTCGTTTGCTTTCAATTCCATTCGAACCTGGACTCGATCTTCACCGATCTCTTCAGGATATGCTTCCACATGCAATTCAACTCCGAGGGGTGTCGGTCGTCTCAAGGATACGGAATAGGATGCTGTGACAGTGCACGGGGGCTCATCCAATCTGTGCTCATCCATCAGGGCAATGGCTGCAGCCCAGTTTCCGTGACAATCGAGCAAGGTTCCGATGATTCCGCCGTTGACCATACCTGGAAAGGCTTGATGTTCCTCTGAAGGAGTAAACTTGAGTTCAAGACCGTTCTCCTTCCGTATGGAGTTGATCTGCAACCCTTTCTCGTTCGCAGGTCCACATCCAAAACAAATCGATGTTGGCGCATACTGGCGTTGGACACCCTTTTCCATGGGCTTTGCTTGAGAAAGCAGCCCTTAGAGTATCGCCTATGGCTTACGCTCAATGGTTCCGAAATCCAAGGCTTTCGGAGGCCTTGATGATGAATGATGGAGATCTTATCTTTTGAGTTCCTTCTCCATGTACGTGACAAAATGGTCCAAGTGTTTGCTGTATTTCTTCACGAAGTTTTCTGGGAGTCGTGAGATGATTGAACCGCGTAAAGCTCTGATGTTGCGTCCTTTCCAGTACTGCTGCAGTTCACCAAACATCTTGATGTTCATAAGTTCTTGAACGAATGAATCCTTGCAGCAACGTTTGTTGGTTTTGTTGCTTCTTGAATTGGACTTGACCTGAGTGTTTGTTGTTCGGTCATAGTTCATTTTGCTGTTTCTTCTCCCTGTGCGTTTTTTTCTTCCTTTGTTCTTCTGATTGTTGCTCATGTTCTTCTATCCTCTATTGCTAACTTGTGGTGTCAAGCGATTCCGCCATTCACCAATTCTCTTCAAGCGCAGATTCGAGGTCGTTAGAGCATCATAGGAAATCCCACAGGGATATGAAATAGGCCACCAGGGGATATAAACCTCGCGTAGGGAATTCCCCTTATTGACACATCAAAGAGCGTTGTTCTGCCTTCGCATGTTCAAGACCATGACGTGACGGGCACAGGAATTTCACGTTGCAATGCATACACGATCGATAACTGTCTGCAAGGGGAACTTTACTGAGATCGTTTCTTTTTCCAATTGAAGTATAAGCATCTTCCATTCGTTGGATGTCCATTTCGACCAATTGCATCGCTTGTGTTCGTTGTGCGTTCGTGGGGATGGATTGATGGACATGCCACTTCCTTCGCTTTAGTTGAAACATGATCACGGGCGAATGAGAATCTCCGTACAGTTGGAGTAAGGATGATTGATGTTGTCGTTCGAATGGTGTCAGTTGGCCCATTAAATGTAACTTGATCAACGACGTTCCATTGTTTCCTTTGTGTACAAGGTCAGGGGAGCAATAGATTCGAATCTGTTCTTTTCGGATTGAATGTGTTGGTTCCAGCCTTTGAATTGTACCTTCTTCTAGAAGACTGCGGAATGTTTGATGACGAATCATATTGAGACATATCTGGATGCCCATTTCCAAGAGATGAGGTTCGATGTGAACGCTTTGGAATTGAGATTTCGATATGATATCGAAGGAATTTATTCGTTCGACTGAATTGTTTCTATTAGTGATCATTTGAGAAAAATCAGCTTGAAACCTTGCTTTGAGAAGCCCTTCTGACCAAACATTTCCAATCACGTAATCTTCTGCATAATCCAGAATGATTCCTCGTATGGCTTGGTGTAACAAAATCCATGGTGATTGAATCTCGAAGGATTGGGAAAGCAATTGTCCTTGTGGGTGATGTTGGGAGAGTTTTGCTAAACCATATCGTAGAACGAACGCTCTTTGACAGCGTTGGAGTAAATTGATTCGACTCTTGGACCAGATCTTCCGAAGTGGGAACATGATTTGTTAGGTTCACATCAACCCTCTTCAAGCATTCTCTAAAGAACGCCAATGGATAGAAGTGTAAAGATGCCATTCAATGTCGCCCACAAACTGATTGGAATGAGCACCAAGCCCATGAAACGAGCAAAGGTCTCTGCTCCGACTCGTCCGAAGATGTTTGAGAATGGGCCGCCCCAAGACGCAATGAACCTCAAGACAAGGATTGCAAGACCGGCGACTAGGATATTTCCAAGAACGAGTAGGAGCGCAAACAAGATGCCCATGCCGCCGTTTAATGCGGCAGCTCCGACGCCTTGTGCGACCAATCCTGGATCGAACATCCATGATAGCCATCCGATGAAGACACCAAGGAATACATCTCGTTGCATGTCTTCCTTTGGACGCCATGCTTGGAAGGATGTAGGTGCAAGGCCATGCATGAACGATCCCAAAAGATCTGCTTCAAACGGGGCCCCTTTTCGGAATGTCATAGTACACATGAACACAAACCAAAGGAACATCATTGTCGATACGAGATGCGAAATGGATGTGCTTAGAGGTAGAAGACCGAAGAGTAAAGCGGGCATATGGACCAGAAGTGCGCCAACGCCACCTGCGAGAACAATACTTGCCCAAAGCGCACCTGGAGGCAAGGGCTCTTCGGGTTTGGTCCAACCTTGGCGTGGCAAAGCGAGGAAAATAAGGAACAAACCTGTAGGGAAGAGAACAGAGAAGTATGTACCAAGACTTGTCGGCCCTCCTCCATTAATTGCTTCGATCGCATCGTTCATGGTTTTTGCACCACCTGTTGGTGACTCGCTCCATGTAACGTGCATACTGCTATCGACAAGAATCAATGAATCAGCGTTACCAGTTGGAGAGGTTGATACAAATTCTTGATTGTAATCAAGAACGATAGGCCAACTGCTGTTGATGGACGAGCGATAATCATCAACATCGCTTATCATTGAATCCTCTCCGATTACAATCTGAACAACAGCGACATCATCGCGCTGTCCAAGTAATGACTCCAATTCATTCGCCTGATCTTGAGCAGATTCAGATCCAGGAGAAATCGTTCCAATTGCAAGAACATTTGAATCTCCCATCAGTTCTGACAAAGTAGTAAATTCTGCACCACTTAATTTCAATTCAGCATCGAGTAAGAGTGCATTGTCGTTAAGTTGGGCTTCTGTGTTTAGATTCGACTGTGAGAATCCAACTGGAAGCATCAAGAGCATCATGACCAACAAAGCGATGAGAATTGGAAGAGGAATCGGTGGTTCTGCGTTGAAACCTTTGTACGCAAATCCAAGGAAGCATGCAATCGTTGACAAACTCAGCCATAATCCTGCACTAGCAAAACCATCGGATTCAGACTCAACTTCAAACCGAATGATTCCGAAAGCATGGCAGTCAGCATTTGGATTCCCACTTGTTGTTTTGACACAAACTTCGAGATTTGATATACCATTTTGGAGCACTTCCTTTCCAGTCCAAATCCATGCAGTCTCATTGTTTCCAAGACTGCGTTCCATTCGAATTCGGCCGATTGAACTTTCCATGACCGCATCTCGATCCCGGTTTGTCTTGACATAATCCTCCAGCGGTCCTCTTAGGACCCATGATACCGCAGGTTCGCCGTTTCCATCGATGAGAACATCATCAACGCCCCATGGCAAACTCGGTAGGAATTCAATGTGAGCGCGCTGAGAAGAATCCACACGAATGCTTGCAGATGGTTCGTAGACCTTTCCAGTCATGATGATTCCACCAGCATTGGTTTCGAATCCACCCCACTGAACACGTGCAGTTGTTCCTTCGCATGAATGTTCAGCACTCAAGGAAATCGTGAATGTGTCATCCTTGCTCAAATCGATATCCATCATCACGATGGGTCCTGAGAAGTTTTGAGGATCGTTTGAAGCAAAGGTATCGAGGATATGTGTCACGGCTTCATCGTATACAATCTCTCCCGAAATGCTTACGCTCATGTACAGCGTTGTTGACTTATCTTCACCAGGCGGCCACCCAGTGCTACAAATTGTTGAAGGGGCAAAACCAGATTGTGGAACGAGGTATGCACTGAAGTAAGTGGACATGTTAATCGTGCCTTTCATCGAATTCACGAGCGGCTCGGATGTGAGTGTGAATATTGGAACCAAACTCGACGTTGGTGCAATCTCTGCAAAAGCGAGCATCGCATCGGGTCGTTCACGTTGTAAAACGGACGTTTCAGCGTCCTCACCTTCAACATACAATCGTTGTTCAAGGTCCATTTCCCAATCGATGTATCCCGCATCATACGAGACATTATTGAGACCTTTGACGGTCGTTAAGGCAATCCCAGAGAAAAACAACGCCATAAGCAACACGGCTATGACGTGGCGATGGCGCATGACACGCTGAGTGTAAACCAGTTCATGAAGTCGACGACGATTTACATCGGCGTTCCCAAGTAGAGCCACATGAGCGCAACACCTGCGATAATGGACAATGCATTAACCGAACCTTTGGTCAGAAATCCCCGGTTTTCAAGAACTGCACCAAGAATACTGTCGATTTGGCAACCGAGGAATCCTAGCGCTGCAACGATACCTGCAAGCATGAGTTGATCACTGATGGTTGCAGAAAACATCACAAGACTTGCAACAAGAGCGCTTACGCCAATGAGCAAACCTCCCGCAGCTGCAGCAAGTTGCCCGTTTGGAGAAAATCCGCCATTCACGCCCGCTTCACAGGGCCTGAGTGTTGTAATCATTCGAACTCGATTATCAAGACAACCAATTTCACTCGCCCATGTGTCGGATGTTGCAACAGCAACTGCAGCAGCAAACATCCACAGGCCACTTTCCCAATCTTCCAACAGGAATGTGAGTAGGGCTACCAGTGCTGGCATGCCGCCATTTGCAGCAACGTTGATCCAACCACGATGTCCATCAGAAGATTCATTTAATCCACGTTCTGTTTTCTCTTCGAATCTCCATTTGGTTGCAATATGGCTGCTCAACAAGAAACAGAGGAGCAGAAGTAGCCACGTCCAGTGGCCAAGGCATCCGACAAAGAACCCGAGGATTGCAGCAGCAATGATTCCTTGTTTGTCAAGAATATTGGCTCGCAGTGAGGCTGCGATAAGGCCGACAATCAGGACGGACGTGATGAGAAGATTCCCATCCACGAAGCCTCCAGTGGTGAAATCCATGACAAGCCCTCACCATTGAGCCAAAGTGATTGGTTTTGTTCTTTGCGTAGCGGATGCCTCTAAAGAATGCGGTTTGCCCCTCAGCGATCTTGTTCCATTGCGGCTGAAAGAACAAACCTACCAAAGGTCCAGAGTAAGGTGATAAGAATGACAATCCACGTCAATTCTATGATGAGCCCCAAAACCGGATCGAGATTACTCGAAATGTGTGATATTAAGATGGAACTCCCATTCCAAAATGCATGCCCGAGCATAGCAATTCCGAGCATAACTGGGAGAGATGTAGGAAGTTGAAGGTTGGATGACTTCGTGAACAAGGATGATTGGCTGTAAGGGGTATTATGTCCCATTGCTGCCCCTCCAGATGGATTGAGCGGATTGACAAGATTCCACTGGTTAACATCCGGAATTTGGATTCCGTATCTTTTCTGCTCGAGAATGTGTCCAATTGCGTAACCGCTGCAGGCCGTCCACATGGCATGGCCAGGTATCGAACCAATCCCTCGAATGACGGTTGTGAATCCATACGATACTGCTACAACTTCACCTGCAAACAGACTGAAGAGAATGTATTGCAAGTTCTCAAGAAGAGCAAAACCTAACCCAACAGTAAAACCAACTTGGAAACCACGTTTCTTCGAATCGATCAGACCTGCAAGCGAGAAAACCGCCAATGCTTTGCAAAGTTCTTCCCCGACTGGTGCAGATATGACGACGGTAATTGTCTCGACAAGTGCTGCTGATGCTTGACCTCCGCTCAACATCAACACCGCACCTGGTGTGATGAACGAATTGATGATGATTGCAGGGAAGGTCGACAGCATTCCCGCTATGAGCATCGCTTCGCCCTGCTGGCGAGTGGTTGACATATGGAAGCGTGAGGAAGAAAAACTCCACCAAGCAAACACGGGTGTTGAAAATCCGACCAACCATGCAGGAATAGCTACGAAGAGTGCAAGGAGTATGAACATCATGTTGCTTGAATCAAATAAGAGAGGTGCAAAGGCGATTGATGAAACGAGGACGCCTCCCAAAAAGAGCAACCAGAGTTGTTTTGATTTCGGTACACGGAGAGGATGGCGTGAACGGACGATGAATTGACGAACGGTCGTGGGAACGGGCGTTTGCAAGATTTTTGCGTTCGGAAGCGAATGGATCTGTTGCCCTTGTGCAGTTGGCTCAGCGATGATAAGGTGTTCAAGTTTGGGCCTTCTCATGTACAGTAACAATACGACCAGTGGGAACGAACAGAGTGATCCTGCGATGACCAGTGCCCCATCGAGTGGTCCAAAATCACCATCGAGATCGCCATCGAGGAAACCAGCTGCGATCAAGACGACGAACTGCGCAAGAATCCAAAGCAGAATGACGATGCTGAGCATCCTCCAAACACTGCTCCACCTTGACTCAGCATGCAGATGGGAGGTTGATGATACAATCGACCCTTGCATATGGGGGCATGTTCACTTGAACTACATGAACAATGGGGAGTCCCGCTCAGTTCGCCCATCAGTCTTCACGGAAACAGCAGTCGGCTTCGAGCACTCATCATTGCGGGGTTATCCCTCACCTTTGCATCCAATAAGGGTTCGCTCGATGAGAAACAGTCCTTGAAGAGAGAGCAATCCTCGTTTGCACCAATGAGTAGAGTGAATCGCCTCTTTGCCCCACGCATCGATCATCGAGGAATGTCAACCCCGAGCGAGGCGTCTCGTCTCTTCTTGATCTTAACGCTCATAGGAAGTGGGCTTTGGTCATGGTATGCAACACAGGGACACCTTGTAATCTGGTTTTCACTAACCCTTTTGGTTGCTACCCCGATCCTCTCCATTGGATGGTATATACTTTCAATCATCGCCAAGAACCGTCGTGGAGAGTTACTCACACCGAAAGTCCAGAATGCGCTTGAAGCAAAAGGCCGTTGGCCACATCATTCGAGGAAGCCGTAGCCCCAACTTCGTGGTGGTGTAAATGTCTCTTTGATCGAACGAGGAGATACCCATCGAAGCAGATTGAGTGGACTTCCTGCTTTGTCATTAGTTCCACTTCCACGCGCTCCACCGAACGGTTGCTGACCGACGACTGCGCCAGTTGGTTTGTCGTTGATGTAGAAGTTTCCAGCGCTGAATCGTAATGCATCTTTTGCAAATTCAATATCCTCTCGTTCGGTTGCAAAGATTGAACCTGTAAGGGCGTATTCCGACGTTGAATCACAGATGCCGAGAATTTCTTCGAACTTGGCATCCTCGTAAACGTGGATGGAGAGCACAGGTCCAAAGATTTCCTCTTGCATGGATTCATACATTGGGTCTGAACAAACGATTGTTGTTGGTTCCACAAAGTATCCTGTTGAACCATCATAACTTCCACCAGTGACGATTGAACATCCTGCGTCTGCATGTGCACGGTCAATGTAGCCAGTAATGTTGTCAAAGGATTTCTTATCGATAACTGCGCCAATGAAGTTGCTAAAATCTGCAACATCGCCCATTGTTATCTTTCCGACTTCTTCGACATACGTTGCTTCGATTCGACTCCAAACAGATTGAGGGACGTAAGCCCTGCTTGCAGCAGAACACTTCTGGCCTTGGAATTCAAAGGCGCCTCTTAACAATGCTACAACCAGTGCTTCTTCATCGCAATTGGGATGGGCGACAATGAAATCCTTTCCACCCGTTTCGCCCACGATTCGTGGGTAACTACGAAGGTTCTCCAAATTGTTTGCAACATCTCGCCACAACTTTCGGAAGACTGCAGTTGATCCAGTGAAGTGGATTCCTGCAAGGTCTGGATGTGACATACAGATGTCACCAACTACCGATGCACGGCCTGGAATGAAATTGATGACACCTGCTGGAAGTCCAGCATCCATCATGAGTTTCATGATTCGATAATTTGAGACGTAGGAGTTGCGACTTGGTTTCCAAACACCTGTGTTGCCCATGATGGCTGCACATGATGGAAGATTTCCTGCAATGCTTGTGAAATTGAATGGCGTCACGGAAAAGACGAAACCTTCCAAAGGTCTGATTTCACTTTGATTCCAAACACCTTCTGGTGAAATAGGTGGTTGAAGATCTTCATAGATTTGACGAGCATAATCAACGTTGAATCGCCAGAAATCAATCAATTCACATGCTGAATCGATTTCTGCTTGATGGCAGGTTTTGGACTGATTCAACATGGTTGATGCGTTGATCTCTTGACGTCGATTGCCAGCAAGCATGGTTGCAGCCTTCAAGAAAATCGCTCCACGTGCTTCCCATGGCATGGTCGACCACGCTTTGTGTGCGTCAAGTGACGCTTGTATTGCATCACGAACTTCTTGTTCACCAGCAAGATGGACGCGAGCAAGAACATGACCGTGATTGTGTGGCATGACTTGTTCGACGACATCGTTTGTCCAAACCTCTTTGCCGTTAATGATGCACGGAATCTCAATGACTTCCGCCATCTGTCGTGCAAGTTCAGCCTCAAGTTCAGCTCGTTCAGGTGATCCGCGAACGTAGCCTTTGACAGGCTCGTTGTGTGGTGTAGGTGGTTGAAAGATTCCATTGACCATGAATCCTCGACAAGAATTCACTCTTTCA
>Ga0208127_1000824_pt1 | contig 15937 bp, 20 predicted proteins | sample ETNtaG_6_FD_185751 | JGI IMG/M metagenome (GOLD analysis project Ga0208127, IMG submission 185751) | Marine microbial and viral communities from oxygen minimum zone, Eastern Pacific Ocean - ETNP201306SV45 (SPAdes) (version 2) | ecosystem: Environmental > Aquatic > Marine > Oceanic ...
AAAATTATTAAGGCTAAAAAAACCAATAAATTAGGTGAAAGCTCAACAATTTTAGATAAAGATTTTACAATAGCCTGTAAGGAAGGAGCTATTATACCTTCGTTTATTCAAAGAGAAGGAAAAAAAGTAGTTACTCTTGAAGATTTTTTGAGAGGTTTTACTTTTTCAGTGCATGATAAATTAAATGCATAATTATAAAATTATTATCGAGTATGATGGAACTAATTTTGTTGGTTGGCAGCAACAAGAGAATGGACAATCTATTCAATCTGCAATTCAACAGGCGTTAGGCAAACTATCAGGTGAAAAAGTAACAATTTTTGGAGCTGGAAGAACAGATGCCGGTGTGCATGCTTATGCCCAAGTTGCTTCCTTTGTACTTAATAAAAAAATAGAAACAGATGTAATAAGAGATGGTTTAAATCAGCACTTAAGACCTCAGCCTATTGCAGTAATAAAAGCAGAAATAGTTGATGCTGATTTTCATGCAAGATTTTCTGCAAAAAAAAGATGGTATGAATATAAAATCATTAATAGAAGACCTCCTTTAACAATTGATTTAAATCGTGCTTGGTGTGTCCATAAAAATTTAGATATCGAAAAAATGAAAGTTGAATCATCAGCATTTATAGGAAAGCATGATTTGAATGCATTTCGTTCTGCACATTGCCAATCTAAAAATAGTATTAAGACAATAGATAGTATTTCTATTATTAATAAAGATGAACAAATTATTATAGAAGTAAGTGCAAAATCTTTTTTACACTCGCAAGTAAGAATAATGGTTGGCACACTAGTTGACATAGCTAAAGATAATATTAATAAAACAGTTTTAGATATTATTAACTCTAGACAAAGAGAGATTGCTGGTCAAACAGCTCCTGCGCAAGGTTTGTACTTAAAAAAAATTGAATATTGATTTATTAATTATTACGCGACTCTAATAGCTTTTTCTTAATTAATGATAACCCTGTTTCTTGCTTTGATTTGTAGGATTCATTAAAAGCTTCTAATTGCCATCCATCAAGTCGACTTCTTAATACTTCAATATTATTTAATTTCCATTCGTTTGATGTAGTTTCATCTTTCCAAGCTTTTTTATCATCGTTAGATCTTGCACATCCATAGCAAAAACCACTTACAGGGTCTGTTTTGCATACACTAATACAAGGAGATACAATATTTTCTTGAGTCATACTTAAATAGATATATTTTTTTCTCATCAATTCAAATAAAATGTAAAAATTAATGTCAAATTTTAATTATTCAAATATTGAAACAGCTTATAATAAAATCAAGCATTTGCTTGATAAAACTCCTTTAATATCAAATGACTACATAAATAAATTATTAGATGCAAAAATCTATTTTAAGTTAGAAAATTTACAAAAAACAGGATCATTTAAACTTCGAGGTGCTACTTATAAAATCAGTAAACTTTCTGAAGAGCAAAAATTAAATGGTCTTGTTGCATACTCTTCTGGTAATCACGCACAAGCTGTAGCCTATGCAGCTTTACAAAATAACATTAGTGCTAAAATTATTATGCCAAATAATGCTCCAAAAATTAAAATTGACAATACTCGTAAATATAAAGCAGAAGTTATTTTGTACGATCCTCAAAAAGAAATAAGAGAAGAAATAGGGCAAGCGATTGAAAAGAAAGAGAAAAGAATTCTTATAAAGCCTTACGATGATTATGATATTATAGCTGGACAGGGGACAGCTGCATATGAAATTTCTAAGGATCTGGAAAATCAATCTATTACCCCTGATATTTATTTATGTTGTTGTGGAGGGGGTGGTTTGGTAGCAGGTACATCAACTTATTTAAAATATAAATATCCTAGTATTAAGTCATATGCCGTAGAACCGTATGGTTTTGATGATACAACAATTTCTCTTACTAATAAAAAAATAACAGCAAATAAACTTGGATTTCACTCTATTTGCGATGCAATTATTACTCCTCAACCAGGACAATTGACCTTTCCAATAAATCTTAAAAATTTATCAGGAGGTATTGTAGTGAAAGACCAAGAGGTAAAAAATTCTATTAAAATTTTGGCTGAACATTTAAAAATTGTTACAGAACCCGGAGGGGCTGTAGCTGCAACAGCTGCTTTATCTAAAAAATTAGACTTAAAGAATAAAATTGTTGTCGTCATGATTTCTGGAGGGAATATAGATTTAGATATATTTAAAAGTTTATGAAAAATTTAAAAATTCAAAAAATTCAACAAAAGTTAAAAGATAAAGAAATAGACTCTTATATTATTAATAGGACAGATGAATTTTTAAATGAATATATTCCTCCTGATGCTGAACGATTGTACTGGGCAACTAATTTTTCAGGTTCAGCAGGAAGGGCTATAATAAGTCAAAAAACATCTATGCTATTTGTAGATGGTAGATATACTTTTCAGGCGAATGAACAAATAGATAAGAATATAATTTCTTTGAAGCATTGGAATGATTATTCCAAAGAGTTAAAGAAAGTTTTTCAAAGAAAGAAATGTATTGGATTAGATCCAACACTTCATTCAATTGAAGAAGTAATAAAAATTATTGAGTTAGCAAAAAAAAATGAGACAAGGATGCATTTTACTTCACCAAATTTAATAGACGAACTTTGGCAAGATAAACCTCAACGTCAGTATAGTACAATATTTGATCATCCTGTAAATTATGCGGGTATTGATGCATTAGATAAAGTTAATCAATTTGTCAGAGAATTAAAAGAAAATAAACTAGATGGTTATTTCTTATCAAGTCTTGACTCTATTGCTTGGTTATTAAATATTAGAGCAGACGATATCCTTCATACCCCTCTTGCATTTTCTTATTTATTTATTTCAGTTGAAGGTAAGCCTATTTTATATCTTTCTATTGAAAAATTAACTAATGACTTAAAAACTAGGCTAAGCAATTTTTTAGTTTTAAAACCAATTGATGAAATTGAAAATGTTTTTAAGAATTTAACTTCAAAATTGAAAATTGGTTTTGACTATAAAAATACTTCTTATTTTTTTTATCAATTAGCTTTAAATAATAATCTTATACCTGCAAACTTGCAAAACCCATGTTTAATTCCTAAGGCAACTAAAAATAAAACGGAGCTTGAAGGTTCTAGAAAAGCTCATCTCAGAGATGGTGTAAGTATGACAAAGTTTTTATATTGGTTAAAAAATCATCAAAGTATTGAAGAAGAAAATGAAATTTCTGTTGCCAATAAATTATTGTCTTTTAGGCAGCCAAATGAGTTGTTTCACTCAATTTCTTTTGACACAATATCTGCTATTGGTAAAAATGCTGCTCTTCCTCATTATCGTGCAGATAAAAATAATCCAGTGTCGCTTAAAAATAATTCTATTTACTTATCTGATTCCGGAGGGCAGTATTATGATGGGACGACTGATATAACTAGGACCATAATATTAGGAACGCCAAATAAAGAGCAAATAGACAGATTTACGAGAGTTTTAAAGGGCCATATTAATCTCTCAAGTCATACTTTTCAAAAAGGTACAAAAGGAAATGATATTGATTATTTAGCAAGGAAGAGTTTACAAGAAATAAATTGTGATTATGATCATGGAACAGGTCATGGTATTGGAAGTTTTTTAAGTGTTCACGAAGCACCTCAACGTATTTCTAAAAAGAGTATGTTTCCTAGTGTAGAATTGTTGCCTGGAATGATTTTGTCTAATGAGCCTGGGTATTATAAAGAGGGTGAATACGGTATTCGTATTGAGAATATTATTGTTGTGAAAGAAGATAATGAAAATCAACTTACGTTTGAAAATATTACATGGGCACCTATTGATAGGGAGCTTATTAATTCTGATATGTTGAGTAAAAAAGAATTAAATTGGCTTAATGACTATCACTCAAAAGTATTTGAAAAGATTTCGGGATTTCTTACACTAGAGGAGAAGAACTGGTTACAAAAAGTAACTAAGCCCCTCTAACTCTGGTAATATTCAAATATAGTATTGATTAGTTTGTTTATTTTGATCTAACTCACGTATTCTTTGTTCCAGGTCGTAAGTGTTAGATGATTGAGATAAATATTTTTCTACTCTTTCTCTATCATAATCAAATGTAAATGATCTAAAAAATTTGTTAAGCAGCTTTTTTATCATTATTAAGCTCTTTCTTATATAAATGCTCAGTTAAGGCTGATTGCCAATCTTGACCATATTCAGTTCTAAAGTATCTAATTAATTGTGGATCTACATTATCAAAACCATAATAGTTTATGCTTTTGTAAGTGTGATCAAAAAAATTTAATATATTTTTTATCATTTTATTCCTTTCGTTTCTTTATATATATTTTTAAATATGCATTTCAAACAAGTTAAATACATAAGTTATATGCAAATTATGCATATTAATATTTATGCAATTGAAACAAATATTATTGAAAAAGAATAAAATACAAAAATCGCAAATCTTCTTAAATAAATTATACACTTCACCACCATTTCAAGATAGTGAATATTCAATTATGATTATTATTTTAACTCAATGTTTTCCACCTGCAATTGGAGGGATAGAAAATCTTATAGAAAATCTCTCAATGGAGTTAAGCAAAACCCATGAGGTTTTAGTTATTGCTGATCAGCATGATAAAAAAAATGATAGTTATTATGATTCAAAATATAATGAAACCATCAGTATAAAAAGAATTAGCGGAATTAAATTTTTAAGAAAAAGAAAAAAATTATCAGAATTAAAAAAACTATTATCTTCCAATACAGTTTCTCATGTTGTTGCTGATAGTTGGAAAAGTTTAGAATTAACAATCGATACTCTAAATTCAACATCTGTGCCCTCTATATGTCTTGCTCATGGGAATGAGTTGATTACTGATCACTCCAATAAAAAATTTCGAGTTATAAATACATTGAATAAAGTGACGTGTATTGTTACCAATTCAAACTTTACTTCAAACCTTGTTAAAGATACTGGGACTACTAATCAAAACATAACGTGTATTCATCCAGGTGCTAAAAATACTACCCATTTAAACGAAGAAAATATTCCAAATATAACTGGTACGCCAATAATTACAACTTTAGCTAGACTAGAAAAAAGAAAAGGGCATGAATATATATTATCAGCAGTTGCAAAATTGAAATCAGAATATCCAAATATTATGTATGCAATCGCTGGATCAGGAGTTGAGTTAGAAAATTTGAAAAAAATAACTAGGGAATTAAATATCATAGAAAATGTTACTTTCCTTGGTGACATTAATGAGAATCAAAAAAAATACCTATTTAAAAATACTGATCTTATGGTTATGCCAACACTTGATCAATCTAAGAAGAATTCTATTGAAGGTTTTGGAATAGCTTATTTAGAGGCTGCATATTATGGTATTCCATCCATTGCTTCAAATGTTGGTGGCACTCCGGAAGCGGTTATTCATAATGAGACCGGAATTATTATTTCTCATATGTCTGAGCTCTATAATTCTTTAAAAGAACTTCTTTCTAATAAGTCAAAATTAAATGAACTAGGACAAAAAGCAAAATTAAGAGCAGAAAATGATTTTACTTGGACAGCTATTGGAAATAAGTATCTTCAGTTAATTAAAAATTTAGATAATTAAAAAAATGAATATTTTTTTCTTTGCAACATATTCTAACCATGAAGAATTTTTACTTACTTTAAAAAAAAAATTTAAACATGATAAAATTTTTACTATCAGTGATGATGTTGATTTAAGTAAAATAGATGTAGCAATGGTTTGGAATCTTCCAAGTAATATTTTTAAAAAAATGGTAAACTTGAAAGCAATATTTTCTATTGGGGCAGGGGTTGACCACATTCTTAAATTACCAAATATACGAAATCTTCCTATTATTAGGGTAAAAGATCCTACAATGAGAATAAGAATGTATAATCATGTTCTATCTCAAATACTTATATTCCAATTAAAATTAAAAATTTATGATGAAGCTCAAAGAAAAAAAATTTGGATGAATGAGAGATACACGCCTTTAAATAATGAATTAACTATTGGGATAATGGGGCTTGGTTACATTGGTAATTTTGTTGCGCTTAATATTAAAAAACTTGGCTACAATGTAATAGGTTTCAAAAGAAATAAGACAACAATAAATACTCCATTTGAAATATATAATAAAAGTTCATTGAATAAATTTATAAAGAGTAGTGATATAATTGTTTCAATTTTACCAGATACTAAAAATACTAAAAATTTTGTAAATGCTAATTTTTTAAAAAAAATGAAAAAGTCGTCATTACTGATTAATATAGGTAGAGGGCCTGCTGTTAATGAGGTGGATTTGATAAAACATATTAAAGTTAATCCAAAATTTTTTGCATCTTTAGATGTTTTTAATAGGGAGCCTTTAATAAAAAAACATAAATTTTGGTCTAATAAAAATATAACTATTACTCCCCATGTGGCTGCCATTACAGATCATGACTCGTCTATTGGCTATTTATATAAAAGATTTATGGATTTTAAAAAAAATAAAAAAATAAAAAGTGATGTAGATATAAAGTTAGGTTATTAATTTTTAATAAAGTAGTTTTCTAATATCTTTAAATATATCTTCTCTAGTTCCTCTAGATCTTTTATGTATACAAATTCATCAATTTGATGGAGCGTTTGATTTCGAATTCCTAATTCGGTAGTCTCGCAATAGTTTTTTATAAAGCGAGCATCTGAAGTGCCCCCATCTGTTGCGAGTTCAGGTTTTTCATTTCGTCCTGTAGAATCAGAAATTGATTTTGTTATTATATCTGTAAGCTCACCTTCTTTATTTATAAATGAAATAGCACTAATTTCTTCGGTAAAATGGCATGAAGCATTTTTTTCTTTAGAAAAAACTTCATCAATCTTTTTTCTTAGCCAATCAATTAGTGACTCAGCAGTATGCTCATCATTAAACCTAATATTAATTGTGGCTCTTGCAAGTTCAGGAATTACATTATGGGCAGAATTACCAACATCGAATGTTGGAACTTGAATGGAAGTTGGAAGAAAATATTCATTTCCATTATCAAGTGGTTCTGCAAGAATATTAGTTAATAGTTTAGACAAATGATGAACTGGGTTTTCCGCGCGATGACCATTTGCTGTATGTCCTTGAATACCTTTTACTGTTAGAAAAAAATTAATAGAGCCTCTACGGCCAATTTTAATTTTGTCCCCAATACTTTTATCAGATGTAGGTTCTCCAACTATGCAGTGATCTATTGAAATATTTTGTTCTTTGGTCCACTCCATAATTTTTGGAGTACCGTTTATTGCCTGACCTTCTTCATCTCCGGTGATGATAAAAGAAATAATACCTCCAAAATCTTTGCTATATTTATCAATAAATTTATTTGTGGCTGACATAAAGCAAGCGATGTTACTTTTCATATCTTCTGTCCCTCTACCATATAACTTGTCCCCTTCTATTGTTGCAGAGAAAGGTGGAAAGCGCCAAGATTCTTCATTACCCGCTGGAACTACATCGGTATGTCCAGCAAAAGCTAAATGACGCCCCGAAGAACCTATAGAGGCAAATAAATTTTTTACATCATATGAATTTGGATCAGTAAACAATAATGGTGTGCAATTAAAACCTATTGAAGATAAATGTTTTTCAACAATTTCAATTGCTCCATCATCAACAGGAGTAACACTTCTACATTTTACAAGAGCTTGAGTGAGTTTAGTTGAATTAAAGTCTATGCTGTCCATTAATCACGAAGTAAATCATTTATTGATGTTTTAGATCTTGTTCTTTCATCAACTCTTTTAACTATTACTGCACAATACAAAGATGGACCTACAGATCCATCAGGTAAAGGTTTGCCTGGTAATGTGCCCGGAACAATGACAGAATACGCAGGAACTTTGCCCATGTGAATTTCTCCTGAAGTTCTATCAATTATCTTTGTTGAAGCTCCAATGAATACACCCATAGACAATACAGATCCTTCCCCAACTATAACTCCCTCAGCTACTTCACTTCGAGCGCCAATAAAGCAATTGTCTTCAATAATAACCGGGTTTGCTTGAAGTGGTTCTAAGACACCACCAATACCTGCTCCACCTGAAATATGACAATTTTTTCCAATTTGAGCACATGAACCGACAGTTGCCCAGGTGTCAATCATAGTACCTTCATCCACGTATGCTCCTAAATTGACAAAAGAAGGCATCAAAATTACACCTTTAGCAATGTAAGCAGATTTACGAACAACAGCATCGGGAACATATCGAAAACCAGCTTTTTCATGATCTTCTTTTGACCAGTTGGCTGTTTTGCTTGGAACTTTATCAAACCAAGTTGCATGCGATGCTTTAATTATTTCATTATCATTTAATCGAAAGCTTAATAAAATTGCTTTTTTAATCCATTGATTCACTATCCAATCATTATCATTTTTTTCACAAACCCTTATTGTTCCAGTATCGAGTTGATTTAATGTTTCATCTACGCTGTCTCTTACTTCCCCTTTTGTTTGAGCATTTATCTGATCTCTATTCTCAAATGCATCTTCGATAATTTTTTTTAATTCACTCATATATTTCCTTTGTTAACATTCTCTAAAAATTCTGTAATGTTTGTTGTTTCATGGTCTAAATATTGTTTTGACGATTTAATATCATCACTGAAATTTTCATATCCAGCATCAATCCAAACAGAAGTAAAACCAACTTTTTTTGCAGGAACTAAATTCTTAGCAATATCATCAAACATCGCTGCACTTTCTGATTGAATATTGAATTGTTTTATAAGTTGTTCATAAGGAGCTACTTCAGGCTTAGGAATATAGTTTGCCATTTTGATATCATAAATTTCATCAAAAAAATTTGATAGTTCGATACGTTCTAAAACATCAAGAGCATGTTGCATGTTTGCGTTTGTGTAAATAATTTTTCTGCCCTTAAGTTTTTTTAACTCAATATTAAGTTTATGATTTGGTCCAACTATAGAATAATCCAATCGATGAACTTCTGCTAAAAAATGATCAGGATCTACGCCATGATTATCCATCATTCCTCTTAAAGTTGTGCCGTGTTGCTTGTAATAATTTTTTTGAATTTTTTTTGCTTCGTCAATATCTATATTTAAATGATTTGAAACAAATTTACCCATTAATTCATGAACTTGCTGGAAAATGCCACTATCGGCAGAATAAAGTGTATTATCAAGATCAAAAATCCAGGTATTTATTTGATTTTTTAGTATGTTCATATTTTAAGAATATATTTGTGTTCCAATACCATGTTCAGTAAATAATTCTAGAACTACTGAGTGTGGAATTCTTCCATCTAATATAGTTGTTTTATTAACCCCTTTTTTCATTGCTTCAACACAAGTTAATATTTTTGGTTTCATTCCTCCTACAACAAAATCTTCATTAACTAACTTGGAAGCATCTTCCAGTGTTAAGGAGGAGATTAATTTTTTTTCTTGATCTAAAATACCTGCTACATCTGTTAATAATAACAATTTACTAGCTTTTAGTTCTCCTGCAATAAAACCTGCTGCGGTATCAGCATTAATATTATAGGAATTGCCATCTGGATCTATACCCAAAGGAGCAATGACAGGAATTTCACCTTTACTTATGTGCTCTGTTATTAATTTAGTATTTACTTTTGTTGGTTGACCAACAAAACCTATATCAACTAGCTTTTCTATATTTGAGTCTGAGTCTTTAATTTCTATTTTTAACTTTGTTGCACTTAATAAATTATTTTTATTTCCACTAAGTCCAATTGCTTTCCCTCCAGAGTCACTTATTGATTTTACAATTTCATTATTAATATCATTCGCTAAAACATCCTCAACCACCTTAACAGTATCTTGGTTTGTAACTCTTAATCCTTCTATAAATTCTGAAGTAATATTTTTATTTTTTAATTTTTCTGCAATTTGAGGTCCTCCTCCATGCACAACCACAGGCGATATTCCTACTTCTTTCATCAAACCAATATCTCTCGCAAAACTTTTTGCAAGTTTTGGATCACCCATGGCATGACCACCGTACTTAATAACTATAGTATCTCCACTATGTTCTCTAATAAAAGGTAATGCTTCAACTAAAGTTGAAGCTTTATGAATAAAATAAGCCTGATCGCTCTCTGATAAAAAATCAAATTTCATTACTGCTTTGATAAAGTATAAATGTCTTTTTGGATATCTATTATTCCTTCAAATTTCTTAGCACTAGTAAAAAAAAACTTATTAAAATATTTAGTATAGGACTTCATTAAGCTCTGCATAGAATGCTCTAATTCATTTAAATATGATTTTGAGCATTTATCAATTTTTGTGAAAATAATTGAAAATTTTCGATTTGACTCACTCAATAAATCAAACATATCTATATCACTATTTTTTACACCTACTTTGGCATCAATTAAAATATATGCATGCATAAGCTCTAATTGATTTCCAATATATTCCTGAATTAAAGTTTCTAAATTTTGTCTCATAACTTTTGACACTTTCGCATATCCATAACCTGGCAGATCAACGAGATTAATTTGATCATTAATTAAAAAAATATTTATCGATTGAGTTCTTCCAGGAGTTTTACTTGTTTTAGCAAGATTTTTTTTTCTAGTTATTGAATTTATTATACTAGATTTTCCAACATTAGATCTGCCAATAAAGCAACAATCGTTTTTACTAAGTGGATTTTTTATATCTCGATATGATTGAAAGGATCCAATAAATTCATTCTTTTTAAAAAAATTATTTAATGACTTGTTTGCATTACTCATTTTTAGCGAGTATTTTTCTTTGTATAAACCACTGTTGAGCAATAGAAAGAATATTATTTACTGACCAATATAGTACTAATCCAGCTGCAAATCCTGCTAATACGAATGTAAAGACAAAAGGAAGTAATGCAAAAATTTTAGCTTGCGTAGCATCGGTTGGTGCAGGATTTAATTTTTGTTGCAGCCACATAGTAAGACCCATGATAATTGGAAGTACCCCAATATTAATAATTGATAAGAAGCCTGGAACATCCCAAGATATTAAACCAAAGACAGTTAAAATTCCTAGAGGATCGGGTGCTGACAGATCGTGTATCCACCCATAAAATGGTGCATGATACATTTCGATTGTAACAAAAAGTACTTTATAGAGAGAGAAAAAAATGGGTATCTGCACTAGTATAGGTAAACACCCAGCTACAGGATTAGCTCCTTCTCTTTTATATAAAGCCATTAGTTCCTGTTGCATTTTCTGACGATCGTTAGGATAAGTCTCTTTTAAACGTTGCATTTCAGGTTGTAGTTTTTTCATTTTTGCCATTGACTTAAATGAAGCGTGAGCCAATGGAAAAAGAATTAAGCGCATTAATATGGTGAATGCAATAATCGCTAAACCAAAATTACCTGCATATCCATAAAACCAGTTAATCGCATATGAGACAGGTTTTGTTAAGAACGCAAACCAACCCCAATCAATTGCATCGGTGAAACGAGGAATAGATAATCGATCAAGATAATCACTTAAGATATTAAGTTTTTTTGCACCTGCAAATACCTTTCCTTCATAACGAATAGTTTCCCCAGGTGCTATGTTAAATATCTGACCTACATAACCGGTTCTGTAACTATCTCGTCCATTATTACCGTGTCGGTAATTAACATTTATAGGCTCATTAGGATCAGGAATTAAAACTGACATCCAGTATTTATCCGTAAAACCTAACCAACCGCCTTGCCCTTTTGCATCACAAAAAGTGTCTTTAACTGGCATACTAGCTGAACAATCATCAAGTAAATCATCATAATTTTTTTCAAGAAGTTCATCATTAACAAGACTTATCAGTCCTTCATGTAAAATAAAAAAATTAATCGTCTTTGGAGTATTTATTCTTTTTATTAATCTGTAAGGATAAATCTCTAACTTGGAGGAACTGTTGTTGATTACTTCTTGTGTAACTGAAAACATATAGTTTTCATCAACAGAAAAATTGATAATAAATGTGTTATTATCATTACTAGTCCAACTTAGTTTTACAGTATTTCCAGGGGTAAGATTTGATGAGTCGGCTTTCCAAACAGTATCTAAACTTGGTAACTGAGAATTTTGATTACCTAATTCCTTCCATCCAAATTCTATATAATATGGGTTAGCTGTTCCATCTGGAGATAGTAAGTCAATATTATCTGAATTATCTTCCAAACTAACTTTGTAATTTGATAATGTTAAATCATCTAGGATTGCGCCCTTTAAATTAATTGAACCAGTTAAAGATGGTGTTTCAATAATTACTCTATCATCAATAGCAAGAACATCCTCTTTTGGTTTGATTATTTCTAACGCATTTGTTGTAGGTTCATCAATTGATGTTGCGGGTGCCAAAACCTCATTTTCAGCATTTTGTATTGGATCAGATATAGGGGTTGGAAAAAGAAGTTGAAAGAAAACAATTATGGCTATTGAAATTGCAATTGCTAAAAATAAGTTTTTTTGTTCATTCATATTTATTTTTTATCCATTTTATTTGGTATAGGGTCGTATCCGTGGCCTCCCCATGGGTGACACTTTCCAATTCTCTTAACTGTTAAAAAAGTTCCTTTTATTAAACCATGTGCTTTTAAAGACTCCATAGCATATTCTGAACAAGTAGGCATGAAGCGGCAGTTTGAACCTAAAAGAGGAGAAATGACAAGTTGATATCCACGTATTAATAATAATAGTGGCGATGTTATAATTTTATTTAACATTAACAATCCTTTCCAACTCTTCTAATAAATCTCTAAATTTTGTCTCCAAAATTGATGATTTGGCTATTAGCACATAATAAGTATTTGTTTTACATTTAATCAATATTTTTTTTGCTAATTCTCTCATTATTCTTTTTGCTTTATTTCGTTTTACCGCGTTACCAATTTTTTTTGTTGCAGTGTATCCAACCCCAATTTTGCCATCTAAATCTTGATCAATAAGTCTTTGAATATTGATATTTTTACTTCGAATAAAAATTCCATTATCTCGGATATGAACAAAAGTTGCTCTTTTTTTTATTGTAAATAATTGTGGGGCCATAAGGCCTTATTAAGCACTAAGTTGAGCTCTTCCTTTTGCACGACGACGGTTGATAATTTGCCTTCCAGCTTTAGTTGCCATTCTAGCTCTAAATCCGTGCCTACGCTTTCTAATAAGTTTACTTGGTTGGTATGTTCTTTTCATAATTTAACTAATTTTTGAGCCCTATTACGAATTGATCGTATATAAGTCAAATAGATACTCAAAAAAATATGAAAATAGTCAAAAATTTATCAGAAATTAGTGAAATAGTGTCTGATTTATACAAAAGTCAAAAAAAAATTAATCTTATTCCCACCATGGGAAATATCCATCCAGGACATTTGTCGTTGATAACTGAAGCTAATAAATTTGAAGGAATAAATTTGGTTAGTATTTTTATAAATCCCGCTCAATTTAATGAGATAGATGATTTTAAGAACTATCCCAAAACTTTTGAAAAAGATTTAGAAATATTATCAAAGACAAGTTGTAAAATTATTTTTGCACCTGATAAAGAAGCAATATATCCCAAAGGGGTTAATTCAGAGAAGACAGTATTCAAATTTAGAAATATTTTGTGCGACCTTGTTAGGTTTGGACATTTTGATGGGGTTACAACAATTGTAGAAATTTTATTTGATTTAATAAAACCTTCTAAAGTTTTCTTTGGAGAGAAAGATTTTCAGCAATTAAAAATAATTGAGCAACTAATAATTCAAAATGAATTAAAAATAGATTTAATTAAATGTCCATCAATACGAGATTTAAATGGTATGAGTTTATCATCTCGTTATTCATCATTTACTCAAGATCAAAAGATAAAATTTGCACAGTGTGCTAGTATAATTAAATCAAATTTAATAAATTTAAAAAAAAATTTTAATCAAAAAAATTTAGATAACTTACAAGATGAGTTGAAGGAAATTGGAATATCAAAAATTGACTATTGTGAAGTAAGGGATGAAGATGATTTAAATCTTAGCAAGATAAAACAAAGATCAAGATTATTTCTTGCTTTTTATATTAATTCAATCAGAGTAATTGATAATTTTATTTTGTATTAGGGTATTATCCACTGAAAGGACGGTGCTTTTTCTTTAATAATTATTTTGAGTCTTCTGTGTCCACTAGCAGCTAAATAAAGCCAATCAATTTTCTGAATTTGATTTTGAACAACCGTAAAATTTTTATAACCTTTTTCACTTTCTTCCACAGATGGTTCTTTACCTCTAAGACTTTCATCAATTCCATCTTCTGGAAAATCAGTAAAAGAACTAGGAGCTTTTTCTGTTAAATAACATTTTCTACTAAACAATTTAGTTTTCTCCCACATTTCTTCAGTAATATTATTTTGATTATTAATCGTAGATATTGTTTTTATACGTAATTGCGTTTTCATTTTGTGATCATAAAAAACAAATAAAGAATTATTGTTTTGTTGAAGGCTAAAAGTCTTTGGAGATCTAAAATCTGTGTGAAAATTTAGAACCATATTTGCAGAGTCAAATTGGCGTAAAACAACTACCCTCGACGTAATACCATCTTCATTATCAATATTAGAAAAAACGGGCGTATGAAAACTATGCTTTCTATCTTTAACACCTCGCGTTAAATTTCTTTTTATATCCTCAAATATTTCACTGCTATTTTCTTTTGAAAGCATCGACATCATTCATGTAATATAAATTGTTTTAAAAAAATAGCTAGATATGAGCAATAATAAAATTAACACCTTAATAGATGAGGAGCATATAAAAATTTTATTTTCTATTTTTAAAAATCACAATGCAGAGATTCGTTTAGTGGGTGGGAGCATACGAGATTTTTTGATGAATAGAGAAATTGCAGATATAGACTCTGCAACTGATTTAGAACCAAATGAAGTTCTGCAATTATTAAAAGAGCATAAAATTGAATATGACGATTTTGCCATTAGGTATGGCTCCATTATTGCTTATCCAAATAATAAAAAAATTCAAATAACCTCTCTAAGAGAAGATATTAATCAACTAGGGAGACATACTTCTGTATTATTTACCAAAGATTGGAAGAAGGATGCAGCAAGACGCGATTTTACCTTTAATGCACTGTATCTTGGGGAAGATTCTAAACTGTATGATTATTATAATGGTCAGGAAGACCTTCAGGCAAAAGTTATAAAATTTATTGGAGAAATAGAGGATAGGATCAAGGAGGATTACTTAAGAATCTACAGATACTTTCGTTTTCTTGGTTTATTCGATCTGCCTTTAATAGATAAAAAAACACAATCAATTGTTGAAAAATATATACACGAATCACTGGCCGTTTTAACGAATGATGTCATACGTCAAGAAATCTTAAAAATGTTTAATATGCCTTTTCCTCTAAATTGTTTTTATCGATCTCAGGTTAAGTTCAAATGGGTAGAAATACTCAAAGAACATTTTATTAAAACAAATTACGAGTTAGGTTTAAAAAAATGTCTAAATAAAATAGATAGTATTATAAATTAGCTACTTCAGCGTAATTTTTTTCTATTACTTTGTTGATTGTTCTTTTTTTTGTATCACCCCAATGATGCAATGATTTTAAAATCGGTAAACTAGATCTTCCTAAATCGGTAAGAGAATATTCAACTTTTGGAGGCACAACATCATAGACTTTTCTGTTAATGAGTTTGTCACGTTCCATTTCCCTTAGTTGTTTCGTTAACATTTGTTGTGTGACATCACCTAATGATCTACGAAGAGCACCAAATCGCATTGTATTTTGTGATAATTGAAAAATAATATTTATTTTCCATTTCCCTCCAAGGATAGTTAGGGCGTTTGTAACCGGACAGACATTTTGCTTATTTTTCATAACAGTATGTTTTTATATAGTATAACAAATTATAATGCTATAGACAATTT
>Ga0208127_1000825_pt1 | contig 15894 bp, 20 predicted proteins | sample ETNtaG_6_FD_185751 | JGI IMG/M metagenome (GOLD analysis project Ga0208127, IMG submission 185751) | Marine microbial and viral communities from oxygen minimum zone, Eastern Pacific Ocean - ETNP201306SV45 (SPAdes) (version 2) | ecosystem: Environmental > Aquatic > Marine > Oceanic ...
TCAACTTCATCGTATAATTTGTAAAGATCTTGTCTATCTCTATCTTCTTCAGGAACTTCTTCTTCGTATTTAGTTAGAATTTTCTTTTTTGCTCTTGCTGTACATTCTGGACAAACAACCAATGAAATTCTGATTAATTTTTTCCATAAAAGCGTTCGCACTAGAAAATTGATCGATTTTATTATCTGACACGCGGATTTTTTCATCATCCCTTGCGGTCCGTTCGCCCATCGAAATCCCGCGTGCCAGATGAGAATTTTTTAAAAAATAATCTATTATCTCTTTTCTTCTAAAATTTCAGATGCAATTTCTGCTGAATTTTCAGCTCCGTTAGGAACAAAATTTTTGGAAAAATCCTTCAAATTATCTTCATATTCATCATAATTTTCTTTAATTTTTACAATTGAATCTATTACTTGTTTAGTTTTGATGGCTAAAACTCCAAGATTTTTTTCTTGTGCCCATTTGATATTGTTAGTATGTTCATCGTATATGGGAATTCCAATAATTGGTTTTGATTTTCCTCCCATTATTTCTCCCATTACAGTATGTGAACCATTAACTACTGCATATTTACATAAATTCAAAACTGTATCTTTTTCTTGTTCAGTGAGAAATCCAATATCAATCTGAATCCAATCAATTTTTTTCTCCAAAGCATCTGAAATTGAATATTTTTTCCCATCTTTTCCTATTACTGAATCTATATTTGGTTCATTCCTTGCATGCGAAATAATCCTTTTTTCATTTCCCATTTCATTTTGTTTAAATACATTTTCATATCTTTGACCTGTTCCATCATTTGTAGATTTATTTCCTGTTCTCATCCAATAACCAAAATCATTATTTTCAACTAATTTTTCTAAATCTGTTTTAGTTTTATTTTCAATTTTTTTACCGTTTGTAAAATGCCCAACATATTCTACTTTATGTTCTGCCTCTTTTATGAAATTTAAATTATATTCACACATAGTATATGGAGGTGGTGAATCTGCAACAAGAATTTTTGTTGCTTTATTGATTTGTTTTGCAATAAAAATTAATGATGGATACAGATATGATCTTGAATTATATAATTTTGGTCTAAATTGATTTGTAACAAACAAACTTGGAATATTCCTATTATTTGCTAAAATATTTGAACCCATATCTCCATCATTAATCACCAAATCAAATTTTTCTTTGTTGTAGAGTTTTCTTTCTTCTCTCAAATAATTAATTATTTGTCTGATTAATGATGGATTATTTGAAATTGGTAATAGAATATTCATTAATGATTTTGAAACACTTGGTCCAAATTTTCCATCAATAGGAGTTGGCATTAAAATTTCATGAATTTTATCTTTTTTATTTGGAAATTTTTTTAATAATTTTTCAATTACATGATCTTTACTAGAAAAATGAACTTCTATCTCATCTTTGATTTTTATTGACAGTGCATCATTTAATCTCATCATTCGAGAATAATGACCACTTCCCCATGGGTAGATAAATTCGCCTATTTTGAGCACAATTTCTAATTAAATATGGTGTTTAAATTCTCAATGATCTTCATTTAATGAATCTAAAATATCATGAACATTATTTACTCCTAATTTGACAGAAATTTCTTTTTTTGTCTTCAAGGCAAATTCTATATCTGTTTTTGAAATTTTAGGCACATCATTTGATCTAATACTGATCATTTTTTCCAATTTGCTTATACTTCGCTCTAATCCAATCTCTTTTGCTTCTAAAAATAATTGATTATCTACACCTGTTAGTGGTATTATTGGAATTTTCTTTTTACTAAATACGTGATTTAATACACTATCAATAAAATTTCCAGAAAAAATTAGTGGTGACAAAGATAATGATATTCTTTTGTTTGAAAAACTTAATAGAATTTCTATGATGGAATTTACATAAATTAAATAATTTTTATTTCCTTTTGGATTAATTTTTAAATTATAAAATTCTATTTTAATTTCTTCTTGTACTAATCTTGGAATTATTTGATTAATCATTTTTGCTAAATTCATTAATTCAGATTCTTGTCTAAAACAAACAATGATTTTTGTATCATATCCTTGCTTAATTGTTTCATAACAAGATACTGCTGAAATTTCATCATAGACTGCACAAATTGTTTGTTGTTTTTCTGATTCATATGGAATTCCACCTTTACCAATATCTGAAAAAATGCAAATGTATGCATAATTTTTTGTTAAAAAAGTATAAAGTAATTTATCAAAATTTTCATCAGTACCTGGATGAGCACCTAAATTAGATTTTTTTTCTATAATATTAGATGTTGCAGCTATTTCTACATCTTTTACCAAAAATCCTTTTGATATTCCTTCAACTCTAACCAAAAATTTTTCTCCTTTTAATAATAAATTACCTCCTATAGTTGTAATTTCTGAAACTATATTTTGAAAATCATTTTTTACTTGTCTTGCAATTGCAATTTTTTCTATACCAAAAAGTAAATTGATAGCCGATGATGCAAATACAGGATCATCTGCATCAACTAAAATAATGTCTCCATCACGTTTTACAGAATTATATTTTTGATTTTTAATTTTAAGAATTTTTTTGATATTTTTAATTAATTGAGGAATTTTATTTTTAGAAAATATACTCGGAAATACTACTACATATGATATTTCATTCATCTTTTCTCTTTTCATTTTTACTTGTTTATAATTCAGCATAAATTTTTGGGTAATCAATATAAAAGAAATATTTTAAATGAAAATGTGACAAAATTTACACAAGATCAAGTCGACAATCTTAATTCAACAATTAAAACAACTGAAGAAGCTTTACAATGGGTATCTGATAATTTACACCCTAAAGTTGCAAAAGCATCAAGTTTTGGTGCTGAAGATGCTGTTGTAATGGATATAATGTTAAAAATTAATCCAAAATTTCGATTTTTTACTCTTGATACTGGTAGGCTTCCACAAGAAACTTATGATATTATGGATATTGTTAGAAAAAAATACAATATTTCAATTGAAGTATTATTTCCAGATACTAAAGAAGTAGAAGAAATGGTAAAAGAAAAGGGATTGAATCTTTTCTATGAAAGTGTAGATAATAGAAAACTTTGTTGTGAAATTCGAAAAGTTCATCCAATGAATAAAATGTTGAGTACTTTAGATGGTTGGATAACAGGATTAAGAAGAGATCAGACAAAAAATCGGGAAGATGTTAAAATTTTTCAATTGGATCATGGTCATGGTGATATTTTGAAAATCAATCCAATTGTTGATTGGACATGGGAACAAATTCAAGAATATATTAAAAAAAATAATTTACCATACAATAGTCTTCTTGACAAAGGTTTTCCAAGTATTGGATGTGAACCTTGTACTAGAGCGATCAAACCTGGTGAGGATATACGTGCAGGTAGATGGTGGTGGGAACAAGGTGGTAACAAAGAGTGTGGCCTTCATATAGACCATAAATAGAGGGTCAGATATGTCTGAAAATAATTCAATTAAAGCACACGGTGGAGTATTAATTAACAGAATAACTAAAGTAGATACTACAGGATTATTTTCAATATCTATTTCTGAAGATTTAGCAAATGATGTAGAAAATATTGCTGATGGAATTTTTAGTCCTTTAGAAGGATTTTTGGGACAACAAGACTTTGAAAGTGTTGTTTCTCGTGGTAGACTTGCAAATGATTTAGCATGGACTATTCCAATTGTACTTGATGTAGATGAAGAAACTGCTTCAAAAATGAAAGAAGCTGGAAATGTTTTATTGAAAAACCCCGATGATGTTGGAATTGCAGTATTACATGTAGATGAAACATTTACTTTTGATAAGGAGAAAACAGCTCAAGGAGTGTATGGTACTACCGATTCTTCACATCCTGGCGTTGCATACACAATGTCAATGAAAGATTTTCTAGTTAGTGGGAAAATTGATTTTGTCCAAAGACCAAATGATACTGAAATTCGAAATAATAGATTAACACCAATTCAAACCAGAGAATCTTTTGCAAAAGCAGGATGGAAAACAATTTGTGCTTTTCAAACAAGAAATCCGCCACACGTTGCTCATGAAATGCTACAAAAAACATCTATAACAACACGTGATGGTGTTTTTGTAAATCCAGTAATCGGCAAGAAAAAATCTGGTGATTTTGTTGATGAAGTAATTGTAAAATGTTATGAAACTATGATAAAATTATACTATCCTGAAAATAGATGTCAACTTGGTACATTACATACTCAAATGAAATATGCTGGACCAAAGGAAGCAATTCATCATGCAATAATGAGACAAAACTATGGTTGTACTCATATCATTATAGGACGTGATCATGCTGGTGTTGGTAAATTCTATGATCCAATGGCTGCACAAAAAATCTTTGATGATTATCCTGAATTAGAAATTTCTCCAGTGTTTTTCCCACCTTTCTTCTATTGTAAGAAATGTCTAACATATACAACTCCTAAGGCATGCCCTCATGATAATGATGTAAAGGAGCAAATTAGTGGAACTGCACTTCGAGAAATGATTCAAAATGGCCAAGCACCATCTGAATTTATCTTAAGACCTGAAGTAGCACAAGTAATTCTAGATCATCCAAAACCTTTTGTTGATTAGATATTTATTCAAACAAATTTACATTAGCTCATGAAGTATCTATTTTTAGGAATCTTGTTTCTCGGATTTTTAATTACTCCCGTATTTGCTCAAGAACAAACAAATCCATCTCTGATACTTGAAAATCTTGAAATTCCTTCTGAAGAATTTAATACAGTATTACGAAATGCACCTATAATTCCACTTGATAATCTTCATACTACAAGTTGGCAAGTTACAATTGACAATAATTTACTTTATGCAAATCCAAATGGAAATGCAGTTTTTCGAATATATGATAAAGAAGATAATGATGAATTTATTGAAGTAGGAATGGGTCCTATTCCAGATCATAAATTTTGGGTTGCAGTTCAAACTCCTGATGAAGGATATGTTGTAATTCACAGAGATTTAGATAGAGGTTGGTATCCAGAAGCAAAATCGATTATATCTTATACTGATAGAGCAGGTTTAACCGTAAATAATGGAGCTAGAATAGTAGTTACAAATTTGGATATTGGAAAATTTGAGGTTGAATCATATTCAGTTCATGGAATGGAAGGAAGTACTGATCCACCTGCAATTAATTCTGGTGTAATGTTAGTTGAAGTTTTATCAGGAGATCCAGGAAAAAACATGTTTGCATTCTTTCCATTTGCTGTTGCAGCAGGAGTTGGAATATTAGTTGGAACTTTATATCTGACTAAGAAACGTTGAGATTTTTATAATATTTGCAACTTTTTTTAATTTTACAAACATCACACATTGGTGAAATTGGTTTACAGATATTTTGACCATACATAACAAATGTATCATTGATATCTATCCAAAATTTTTTATCAATCTTTTTCATTAATTCCTGTTCAGTTTCTTCTGGATTTTTTGTTTCAACTAAACCTAATCTATTTGAAATTCTATGAACGTGAATGTCTACTGGTATAGCTGGTTTTTCAAATGCATATACTAAAACACAATTAGCAGTTTTTCTTCCAACACCTGGTAATTGTACTAATGTTTCAAGATCTTCTGGAACCTTGTCTTTGTATTTTTTATGTATTATTTTTGAAACTTCTATAATCCTTTTAGATTTGACATGAAAAAACCCAATCGATTTGATAATTTTTTCTACATCTTTGACTTTTGCATTTGCAAGATCTTTTGGATTTTTATATTTTGTAAATAATGCTTTTACTGCTTTTGTTGTTGTTTCATCTTTAGTTCTAGCTGATAGTATTGTTCCAATTAAAATACTAAATGGACCTGTTTCAGCATCGTGTAAATCTCTTAATGCTGTAATTCTAGGTGGTTTTACAGAATTCATGGTATTTGTCATACCAGTTAGTATTTTTTTCATTTTCAATTAGAATTTACGCACAAGTATTATAACTGTAATAATGATAATTTACCGTTGGAACTAACTCGAGAAGAAGAATCTGCACTAAAAGGTGAACAAGGTGAAATTATGCAAATGGCATACAGAATTTTAGTTGCAACTGGTGAAGCAACAGATGCTGAGAAATTAATTCCAATTGAATGGGCTCATCTTTCTGGTGTAAATTATAATACAATTGGTGATGCAGGAGAAGAATTTCTCTCAACAATTAGTAAAGATGCACGAGTAACTGTAAAAACAACTTTGAATCCAATGGGATTTGATATTGATAATGTATCTAATTACAAATTGGATGAAAATTTTATTTCAAAACAATTGTCAATTAGAAATTCATATGAAACAATGGGTGTGATTCCATCATTTTCTTGTATTCCATATGAAATTTTTGATATTCCAAAAAATGGAACACAAGTTGCATTTGCAGAAAGTAATGCAGCAATACATGCAAATTCTTATGATGATTTGAAAACCAATAAAGAAAGTGCATTTAGTGCATTAGCTAGTGCAATTGTTGGTAAAAGTCCTTATTCATCATTACGTAAAGAAGATACTCCAAATATTACAATTGAAATGAAAGTAAAAAATCCAAATGAATTATCTTATGGAATGTTAGGTTTCTTTGCTGGAAAAGTGGGTGACACATCTGTAAATATTTCAGGTCTTGGTGAAATGGATCAAAGACAATGTAAAGCAATGTGTGGTGGAATGGGAACCTCTGGTACTTGTGCTAAATTTAATTTTAGTAAAGGAGATTCAAATACTGAAAAAATTGAATTTGATGAAAAAGAAATGAAAAATGTTTTTGATGAACTAAATACTTCTGAAAAAGGCGATTTGATTACATTAGGTAGTCCTCAATTAGGTTTAGATGAAATTTCAGATCTTACTGCCAAATTAAAAGGTCGTTCATTTGAAAAGAGATGTATGGTTTTCTTACCTAGAACAGTCAAAGAACAGGCACAAAAAATTGGATATATATCAGAACTTGAGCGTGCTGGATGTGAAATTCTTTCTGATTGTTGTACATGTCTTACTCCTTTAATCTGTAAAGATGATGTGGATGCAGTTACTACTAATAGCATTAAAGGTGCATTTTATCTAAAAAATTCAAATGGCGTGGGAATAAATTTAAAATCATTACAACAAATTGTTGAAGATGAAACACGATGAATAAAATTTTAGTTTCAGGAAAAGTTGAGGGAATTGTTTTAAAATCTAATGATCCAATTAATTTTTTAGGAACAGTTGATAAAAAAACTGGAATTATTAGCGATAAAGAACATTCCCTTTTTGAAAAATCTATTAAAAATTCAATTTTGGTATTTCCATCTGGAATTGGTAGTAGTGTTGGTGCATATACCATCTACTCTATAAAATCAAATAATACCGCACCAATTGCAATGATTTGCAAAAAAGCTGATCTAACAGTTGCTACAGGTTGCGCACTAGCAAATATTCCATTAATTACAATTAATGATGAAGAATTTGAATCAATTAAAACTGGAATGAAATTATCTCTTAACACTGATTCAACTACTCTAATTCATTATCAGTAGAGATTTCTTTTTCTAAATCTCCTAAACTAATTTCTTTAATTTGACTTTTTCCAGCAGGTAAAGCACGAACAAATTCATCGATATTTATTTTTCTAGTAATATCTTCAAATATTTTTAAAAATTCAATTCTTATTTTTTTTGCACATTCTGCCATTTCTAATCCATTTGGTTCAATTATTGCATAACAAATAGAATTTTTTTTAATTGGTTCTGGAGGTCCACATGTTAAAACATAATCATTATCTTCTAATTTTATTATTCCAACAGCTAATTTCAGAGTCTCAGATTTGATAAAATTTCGTTGTCCTTCTATTGTAAATGAGCCTTTAGGCAAGAATTCTCCACTTGGAGCTGATTTTTTTACTTGATCTGGATGCACCCAGTAGGCACTAACTCCGTACAACCCTTCTCTCCATGCTCTACTGAAACAAACTGTTGCAGAAGCAATTTCATTCATAGTTGTATCTGGTACATTTTCTGCATCCTTTAAAATAAAAAATGGTGATCCAAAAATATCCCCATGAAAAACTTTATCGTCTTTATCTAGGTGTTTTCTAATTACAGCAGAATTTGATGCTGCATCTCTCCCACCAATTGTAAGAAACCCATCAGTAGTCATAAACCATCTATATCGTTCAAACCAATTTTTCTTTCTAATTTCTGAAACTACTTCTAAATTTCTCTCAGATTCAGTTTGATTTTGGAATTTCTTTAATTTCTTTTCTGTTTTTTCTTTAATTGCTTGAATTGAATTAATAGCACCTGATTGTTTTTTTGCTTGATTAAACAAAACCGATGCAATTGATTGAAGTGGAGATTCTGTATTTATCTTAATTTTTTCATCTTCTACAATTATCATTGAAATTCCTTTTTCATTAATCAATTTTGCATTATTTGTTGCCAAAATTTCTTGTGCTGAATCATTTGTTATTGAAATAATTCCCTTAGAAACCATTTCATAAAGTGAATTTGCTACATTTGTAATCTTTTTTGATTTTTCTTTTACTGTTGCGATTGCTTTTTCTTGTTCAGATATTTGAGTTTCTAAATCTTTAATTTTTTTGTCTGAACCACTAGTTTGAATCGATTTACCTTTATCAACTATATTTTTTGTAAATACTGTATCTAATCCTTCAATAAATGTAGAAACATTAGTTATTTTACCTTCTAATTTACCTAATTTTACTGGAAGAACTTCAATCTTTTCATTTTCAACTATTATTGGTTCATGATTTCCTGATACAATATCTGAAATAATATTTTTTGTAGTTTCAAAAATTTTTGTAATTTCTTCTTTTGTTAATAAATTACCAATTTTTTTAGGATCTATATTTGTAATTTCAAATACTGATTCCACATATTTTTTTGGTAATCCCAATGTTCTTCCAAACCATTTTGCAGCAATTAAATCAGAATTTTTTAAATCATCAAAATTTGATTCTGTTAAATTAAAAATATCTAAATTATTTTCCGGTGGTTGTACATAGTCTAATCCTACACTAAGTTTTCTATGTCTAACTTCAATTGAATGCTGTAAGGCTAAAATTTTCATTTCATTATTACAAAGTAGAATATTTCCGTCCCCAAAAAATTCTCCAACTAAAATGAATTCTTTTCCAAATCCCTCAAACGTAAAATATGCAATTCTTTCAGCACCTATTTGTTCAATTTTTTTTAATTTTAATCGAAGTAAATCACTTCTTAACCTTTTCAGCAATCTATTTGGCTCCATTTGATCAATCTTTACTTTAGTTAGCCAAACACCTGAAGTTGAAATCATCATAAAGAGATCGCTTTTTTCTGTATGATGAAGTTTGAATAGAATACTATCTTTTGTAATCCCGTAGATATTACTGATATAGTATCCTTGAACTTGTTCAGAAATTTGATTTACTAAATATCTTAATTCAATTCCAGCTAATGCCATAATTATCGTGTTTAATCTCTAAAATTATACCCTTCCTATACTGTGCTCAAGTTTTTACCAAAGATATTAAACATGGTTTGCTTGATTTACGCTAGAAATTTACTTTGGCCAAATTTAAAAAGAAAAAATCAGCACCTACGCCTGGAAACGATGATTCTAAACCTAAAATTGAAGAAAATATTGATACTCCTGAAACAGAAAAATCTCCTCCTACCACAAATAATTCTAAAGAGCCATCAAAAGATCCACCAATTAACGCTGCAGAAAAAAGTGAAAAAGATAAAAAATTAGCCAAATTATTTTGGATGCGTATTGCTTTAGGAGTAATTGCAGGTATTGCAACTACTTTTATTTTTGAAGACATTGAAGGTGAAGAAAGAAGATGGGCATCAATTGGATTTATGATAATAGTATTTTTCGGTTCAATTATAGTTGCTAAAGGAATGAATATGCAATTACCATCATCAGATAGAAAAAAGATTGTTACACAAGGTATAGGTAGCTACGTATTTTTGTATTTGTTTACATGGATTGTAAGTTACACTTTGACACATCTCGGAGATGTATCTACAGGAATTAATTTATAAAAAAATTAAACAAGTAGGAATATAGATTATGTGGAATTACAAAACACCTGGTATACCTGACGAACATTTTGATCGTGCTGAAAAAGTTCCAATTACTAAAGAAGAAGTAAGAACAATTCAACTTAGTAAAGCACGACTAAAACCTGGTCAAATTGTTTATGATATTGGTTGTGGTAGTGGTTCAATTTCTGTTGAAGCGGGAATTCAAATTGAATCTAGTGGTAAAGTTTTAGCAATTGATTATGATAAAAATGCTGTAGAATTAACTAAAAATAATTTAAAAAAATTTAATCTTTCAAACGTTTCTGTAATTTTTGGTAATGCTAAAGAAAAAATTTCTGATTTAGAAATGGCTGATGTTATTTTTATTGGAGGAACAGGTGGTGATACTGCTGAAATAGTCAAACTATCTGAAAATAAACTAAAACCTGGTGGTAGAATTGTAATAGGAATTATCTTAATTGAAACATTATATTCAGTTTTACAAATTCTTGATAGCCTAAAATTTGATTCTATTGATATTACACAAGTCACAATTTCTAAGAGTAGAAAAACAACTACTGGTACTATGATGTTAGCTAGAAATCCAGTCACAATAATATCTGCTACAAAAGTATAATCTAGGCTTTTAATTGGGGAAAAAGGCAATAAAATCATGCCTGGATTAATCGGAATTGGTGTGGGTCCTGGAGACGTAGAACTCTTAACTGTAAAAGCAGTCAAAGCAATCCAAAATGCGGATATTATCATGTGTCCAGCTTCAAATGAAAATAGACCAAGTATTGCATTATCAGTTGTTTCATCAATAATAGATAAATCCAAAAATCAAGAAATTATTAAATTAATTTTTCCAATGACAAAGGATAAAGATATTCTAGAAGAATCATGGAAAAGAAATGCCAAAATAATGGCTGAAACTGTTTTGAAAGGAAAAAATGTTGTTTATCTTACAGTAGGTGATCCATATCTGTATAGTACATGGATTTACATGCATAGAGATTTGAAAGAAAAATATCCTGAAATGAATATTAGTGTAATTCCAGGAATTGTATCCATATTTTCATTTGCATCTAAAGTCGGTGTTAGTGTTGCAGAAGGAGCTGAAAAGGTTGCAATCATTCCATCCTGTTATGATTTATCCAGTGTTAAAGAAATTGCAAGACATTCCGAATCAATGATATTTCTAAAAGATGGTCGATACTTTGATCAAGTAATTGAAGTGTTAAAGGAATCTGGTTTTCCAAGTGATTCACTTTTTGCAATTGGACAAGATTTAGGAACAGAAAATGAAATTATAAGAACTATGAAATTAGGTGAAGTAAATGATGACACTTTAACTACAAAATATTTTTCAATTTTGGTGGTAAAGCGTGTCTAACGTATTTTTTGTTGGTTGTGGTCCTGGTGATCCTGAACTAATTACAGTTAAAGCAAAAAAATTAATTCAAAAAGCTGATGTTGTAGTTTATTCTGGTTCATTGATCCCTGAACCCATTTTAAAATTATGTAAAAAAGGAAAACTCTATGATGCTGCAAAATTGGTTAGAGAAGAAATTTTTGATTTACTTTACAAAAATGCAAAAAAAGACAAACTAGTTGTTAGACTTCATGATGGTGATCCTGCAATTTATGGTGCAATTAGAGAACAGATTGACAATTTAGAAAAAAAAGGAATTCAATCTACTGTTGTGCCTGGTGTAACATCATTTTTAGCCTCAGCTGCTGCACTTGGAACTCAATTAACATTACCTGGGGTAACTCAAACAATGATAATTACAAGAGCAGAAGCAAGAACAAAAGTTCCTAAAAGAGAACAAATTTCTGAACTTGCAAAACATCAAGCAACTTTGATTTTTTACCTAAGTGTACATTTGTTAAATAAAATTTCAAAAGAAGCCATTGAAGGTGGATATAAAAAATCTACACCAGTAGCAGTTGTTTATAGAGCAAGTAGAAAAGATCAAAAAATAATTATTGGAACACTTGTTGATATCGCAAGTAAAGTAAAAGCTGAAAAAATTACCATGACTGCTATTGTAATTATTGGTGATGTAATAAAACCAAAATCATATGAATACTCAAAACTTTATGATAAAACATTTACTCATGGTTTTAGAAAAGCTAAAACTAAGTAGATAAATAATTTATTTTATTTTTAATACCCATTTTATTTAATTTATTTTTAAAATTTATTGTATTTCCTGATGTGAAAATTTTTAATGAATTCCTTTTTGATTTTTTATTTTTAATTTTTGAAAAAATTTTTTTTGCAACAATATTTCCTGGATCAACAAATTGCACTTCTGGAAATTCTTTCTGTAATAATTTTTTTAGAAATAATAAATGTGTACTTGATAATGTAATCGTGTCTATTTTTTTTGCAATTATATATTCTTCTAAACTTTTTTTAATTATTTTTTTACAATAATTTTTATTATTAAGAAATTTTCCTGATTCAACTAAATCTACAAGATTTGTTCCATTAATTTTAAAAATTTCATATGATTTTGGAATCTTATTCTCTTTAACATAATTTTCAAGTCCTTTACTGTTAACAGATGATTTTGTTGCAAGTATTCCTATCTTTTTTGATTTTGTTTTTTGTTTTGCCAATTTTAAAGGAGGCTTAACATCAATAATTTTTCCCTTTTGTAGATTTAACATTAGACTTGGTGTATTTGATGCAACAACAATAATGTCAGGCGTAAACTTTTCTTCTAACATACTAATTGTTTTTTTGATAATTGAGGCCATTTGTGCCTGAGATTTTGTACCATATGGATAATTTTTTTGATCTGCAAAATATACAATATCTGATTTCATAATTTTTTGAATTTCTTTAATTATTGAAAGTGAGCCTAATCCTGAGTCAAAAACAGCAATTTTTGCCAATAATTTGTTTTGATAAATTGACCATTATAGTTTGTTAGCTAAATTTACTCAAAAGCTGATCTAAATTTACACTGTTGATTAAGACTAAATTTCTAAATTCACTATCATGCCAAACTTCGACAGTACATGGGCTCGACAAGAGACCCAAAGTGTAACTGGCAAACTACGCGATGCAGTAAAGCCTCAAGGTGCATTAAAACCACGTATTCAAACAGCAGTTAACAAACTACAAGTCCAAATATCAAAAATGGACTCAATGTTAGGTAAATTGCAAGAAAGAGATGCGCAACTCTTTCAACGAGTCGTGACTGCAATGCAGCAACATGATACTAGCACAAGTAGAGTTTTGTCTAACGAATTAGCAGAAATTCGTAAAGTTACAAAGATGCTCGGCAATGCAAGAATGTCTTTAGAACAAGTTCAACTAAGACTGACAACTATTCATGATCTTGGTGATGCTATGGTAGCAATTGGACCAGCTATGTCTACAATGAAGGGATTGAAGTCATCGCTAGGAAGATTCATGCCAGAAGCTGATTCAGAATTGAATAGTATGACCCAGACACTTAATGGACTTATGATGGATTCACTTGCAGGAGACTCATTCAATATGGAGTCTGATGTTTCAAACGAAGAAACCGATAAGATTCTTCAAGAAGCATCTGCAGTAGCTGAGCAACAGATAGGAGATAAATTCCCATCTGTACCATCTTCAACAGGACTTTCGTCACAAACCTCTTCTACTTCTTCCTTTGAGTAGACAGTTGTGTTAGACGATTGTTACTATTTTTATTTATAATTTAAAAAATAATTTTTTATTGATTTTATAAAATCCGGAATAACTTGGTAAATTAGGTCAGTAATAGGAAAAATATTGATTATTCCGTAATCTCAATCAAGATTGGTTTTTTTACAACTATAATTGATTCAAGATATGGCAATGCCTGAAGGCTATGATGGATTAAGAACAGGTGATGAATCTGAAAGAACAGATGATCCTAATGAATACAAACGAACTTGTATTGATTTTATCGAAGACATTTCTCATGATTATGAAGCATGGGTTGATTATTACAAATTACCAGAAGATGAAGATAAACGAAGACGTGCAGGAATTAAGGCAACTATTACTAGAACTAATGAGTGGTTAGCAAAAGTTGCACAATCAATCAAAGCAGTAGATGTTATTATGAATGATGGAATTCAAAAGATGGCAGAATCTACTGCAGGTAAGCCTTTGGAAATTGGAGTTTTTGTAAACCAAAAATCTGGATATACTGAAACAAAGCCTGGAGTAATTGATGTTGTTGTTAAAGGCCATCCTAGAAAAAATAGAAAACTAAAACTGGGTTATCACTTCAAAGATGATCGATTTAGAATTGAATCTACATGTGGTGCATATCTCGAAGAAACTAATTTGCCTACTGAAGAATTTGATGAAATGGAAATTCATCTTAAACTACATGCAGAAAATGCAAAATCTCGAGACGTAATTTCATTTACTGTTACTATTGGTGAATTTGAAAATGATGTTGAAATTGATAAACGTGGAATTTCAACTGTAGTGCATTTAGTTTGATTTTGTTATTTCAACTAGATGTAATCTGCAAATAAATACAATCCAATCAAAGTCATACCAATTGCTGCAAAACCTAATTTTATGAGAAAGACTTTAGATTTACTTAATTGAGGGATAATTTTCTCTGCTTTCATTTTATGTCTATAAGGACTCTTTTTGTTCCTCTGTTTATAGTAATGTAAGCTTGTTTTGGTTTAGGAACAATCTCTTCAGTTTTTTCTAAATATCTTGTTTGAGTTCCTCTAGAAGATGAGATAGTTGTTTTTCTTCTTTTGAATAAAATTTTGTCTTTTCTCTCTTCTTGAAAGTTTTTAAATTCAGTACCTGCCCAATTGGAATTTATTATTTCATCTGTAATTTTTTTACCTGTTCCTCGTTTTGTAATTAATAATAAACTCATTTCATTTTCTCCTATCACATTGCCCAATAAGTCATTATGACTGGTGGAATTGTGATAATTGCTGCAATAACTGGAATTTTTAGGTAATCTTTTTTGGTTAATTTTGATGATCTAACTTTTTCAAAAGATAATTTCATCTAAATTACCTCGTCACCTTCATTTCCAGATTTTATATCTATTGCACGTAGCATCTGTGAAATGAAAATTTTACCTTCTCTAGAGTTTTGCTTAATGATGTCTACTGTTTTTTCTTCTTTTGCTTCTGGTATCACTACCATTAATCGATATTTATCTGCAAAATGAGGAACAAATACTTCCATTCCTTTATGTGAATGAATTTCAGCTGCAGTTTTTGCACCTCTTCCTCTAACTTTTACTACGGTTAATCCTCCGATACCAATTTGTTTTAATCCTTCACTAATTTTCATTACATCGTTTTCTGCTAGAATGATTTCAAGTTTTAACATGATAATATTATTTTGTTAAAGTAAATAATTATTTAGAAATTGTATATCTTTTGATTATCACTGACAATCATATTGGAAAACTGTTAAATGTAAAAACTCGATTCCATTATAATTATGATAGATACCGGTGATACCGCATGGATGTTAATTGCAGGTTGTTTAGTATTGTTAATGATTCCTGCACTTGGCTTGTTTGAATCCGGTTTATTGAGAAAAAAGAATACAGTTTCAATTTTTATGCAAATATTTTTCGGAATGTCATTACTTAGTGTAATGTGGTTTGTATTTGGATTTAGTCTTTCATTTGGTCCTTCTACAACTGGTATTATAGGAAATCTAGATTGGTCATTTTTGAAAGGCATTCCTTGGGATGCTCCATTAGAACAATATGCTCCTAGCATTCCTGGTGTACTCTTTGTTAAATTCCAATTAATGTTTGCATGTATTACTCCATTATTATTAACAGGAACAATTGCTGAAAGAATGAAATTCAGTTCTTTCAT
>Ga0208127_1000826_pt1 | contig 15893 bp, 11 predicted proteins | sample ETNtaG_6_FD_185751 | JGI IMG/M metagenome (GOLD analysis project Ga0208127, IMG submission 185751) | Marine microbial and viral communities from oxygen minimum zone, Eastern Pacific Ocean - ETNP201306SV45 (SPAdes) (version 2) | ecosystem: Environmental > Aquatic > Marine > Oceanic ...
ACGCTGCGTAAGCAACAATGCAATGTGATCAACCAGCTCGCCCGACTTCATGTTCGGGTTAGGAAGGATGACCTTCATTGCGGCGGTCGGCCACTGCTCCGTCAATGGGCCGGTCACCTTCATATGGGAGAACCGCATGGCGGGACCGTTGTGTGGTTTATTTGCGAGACTCCTTCCCGGCACACGGGCGCTGTCGAAGGTGAAGGCCAACATGTCGCCGGCTTTTAGGGTGAGTTCGGTCGTAAAACCTTTCGAGCCATGCGGCAAGGGGATTCGGCGGATCAGCTGAAAGTTGGTCGGATGTCGTCCATCCCCAAGATTGATCCCGATGACCTCGCCTTCCTTGGATTTTTCAGAATGCGCCTTCACTTCAAGCCGGTACACCCCAAAGGCGGGAATCACAAACTGGTCATGACTCTCCGGATCAATGGAGAAATGCAAATTACTACGGTAAGGGCGGAAGCCCGTGATCACGTAGTCGTCCCCATCGCGATAATCTCCCCCGCCGCCAGTCGCAAAGTTTTTGCTGCCGTGAAAATGTCGCGCATCGAATTCCCATGTCCTAGTCTCGGGCTTGGCATCTGGTAACACGCGCTCGGCGATGAATCGGGCGGTCTTGAGGTAGGCCATGACTTGATGGGGCGACATCAGGTGAGCCTCGCCAAACTTATCAAAGCCGTGCTCCACGTGATCGGGTGGTAATAGTCCGGTGAGATCAAAATCCACGCCGAAGAGATCATGCATCGTGTTAGTGTACTCAGCACGGGTCAGTCGTTTGAGGGGATTGGTCGGACGCTGGGTGAGGATTTGTTTCTGAACAATTTGCAAGGCTTCGGCCCGTGCTGTGGCCGTGGGCTGAGGCGCACTCTCCGGCGGCATTTCACCAGCCTCAAGCACGGCGGCAATGATCTCCAGCAACTCCTCATCGGCGAACAAGGCACCAACCGGCTTATCGAGTCGCACCTTGCCCTTTTGTTTTTCAGGGCCGTGGCACTTGACGCAGTTTTGCGCGAAGAATTGCTCCAGTTTGGGTTCCGCGCAGAGAATCACTGGCAGGAGAAAGCTCAGCAGCAATATTGCGCGGAAAAGAAGCATCATGACAACACGTCAAACGCTCCAGTGCTTTCTCCAAAATGGTCCTGTTCGGCTCCGAATAGTTGGAGCAAGCCGAGATACAGGTTACTCATCGGCACATCCCTCTTTTGCCAATGACCGGCTGTCCTCAAACGGCTGTCCAACACCAAGGCCGGCAGGTCGTCGAAATTGTGAGAGTTCGCGCTGCCCATGGAAGCGGTGATCAGCGTGGTCGTCTGATCGAATAGTGAGCTATTACCCACCGTGCGTTTCTTCATGGTGCTGAGCGAGGCATTGATTCGCTTGAGGATGGCGTGCTCCAGCATGAGTAACTTTTTGACCTTCTCCGGCTTCTGACCATGGTGGGAAAGGTCGTGGTAGTTCCCACTAAGGTCCGGCTCCTTGAAGCCTTCCCAGAACGGAATCTGCACCGTAACCGCACGCGTCGAATCGGTTTGAAGTGCCAGCACGGCAAGATCCATCAACGTGCCAACGTAGTCGTCCACCGATTTGCGGTCGAAGTTCTCGATCTCGTAATTCACTTGCGGCTTGGAGCGATCAGCCCAGAAGGCGCGCCGTTTCACGGTCTGCTCCACTTCGCGGACTGAGGTGAGGTACTCGTCCAACTTAGCGCGGTCATTGGCGTTGAGCCGTTTCTCCATGGACTTAGCCTGCGAAAGCACTGCATCGAGAATACTGCGATCTTCAGCAAGCACCTGCTGTTGCTGCTTCTCGTTTTCATCGACCTGAAAGAGCAGGTTAAAAATCTTGTGGGGAGAATCGATCTGTTTAACCGGCAAGCCGTGTTTGTCCCAGGAGATCTGGGAAAAGTTCAGGTTTTCGCCCGCCTGAAAAACCAACGACTTGAAACGCGTGTCTCCACCAATCAGATCGGCGACGGCCTGGTCAATGGATAGCCGGTTCTTGCGGTGCAGCTTGTTGAAGTACCCGGAAAGAACACCCACGCAAGGCGTGTGACCAAAACCGTTCTGCACAGCAGGGTTGTCCAACCCGCTAAATATTTTCAGGTGGTCAAAGTGGTCGGACAACTCCGCCAGCAAGGCCGGCGGTTTCTCAAACGCCCCGTCCGCTTTCGGAATCAGTTCCGGCTGATAGAAGCTGAGGTGATTGACAATCGTCAGCAACCTCCGCGGTGACTTCGCCTCCTCCTCCTGACCCAAGCTTTCTAGCCGTGGCAGCAACAACGCCACGCCCGCGCCTTTAAGAAACGTACGCCGTTGCATGGCCTGGCGGGTCAAATGCTCCATTACTCGATTATACACCCTTCACTTCACCTCATTCAATATGATTCGAAAACCGGTATGTTGTACTTGGTGCCGCCAGCTAGGCCTCTACGAAAGGTAGATTCAGCTGAGGGCATTTCACTTCGGAGCAGCGATTGTCACCTCATTTCTATGGCCGCGCCCTGACAAAGGCTGCCAGCTTCGAGCGTAGCCTCGCAACGGGGGTGGTCGATTGCGGATGGTCGATCAGGTTTTTGCTTTCGGGCCGAGGCAGGGTGTAATTGTAAAACTCTTCGGCTAACACTTTGCCGCTAGCGAAATCGATCCATTGCGTCAGTCGATAACGGTCATCGCGGATACTGTAGCCCATCGATTTGGGCGGAGCAGATTTAAAATTGTAATCCACCGGCCGTGGAAATTGGGACAAGGCAAAATTCTTGGGGGGCTCGGGGTGATCGAGCTGGCGCGCGAGGCTTTGGCCTGCAAGCCCATCTGGTTTGAGCAGTCCGCACAGCTCAGTGAGAGTGGGGTAAATGTCCAGCAACTCCACCGCCTGCCGGATCACGCGGCCGCGAGTCTTTTGCTGAGGTGCCACGAAGAGCAACGGCACGCGCGTACCAAGGTCGTAGTTGGTGAGTTTGCCCCAGAGATTTTGTTCGCCGATGTGAAAGCCGTGATCGCTGTACAGGCTGATGACTGTATTGCGATCCAGGCCGAGTCGTTTCAGTTCACCCACCACGCGGCCCACCTGCGCATCCGTGAATGAGGTAGCCGCGTAATAGCCGTGCCGCAGTTCGGCGATCTTGGCGGCGGTTATGGCGCCTTGTCTGGGGATGTCCGTATAGCCACGTGCCTCGGGCCATTGATGCGCGGCGATGGCCGGAGCGCCCTTGGGCATCCTCGGATTGATCGGCTGCGCCAGCTTCGCGCGATCGTACAGCGCCCAATACTTGGCCGGAGCAGAAAACGGCATGTGCGGTTTGCGAAAACCTACTGCGAGGAAGAAGGGCTGACGGGTACGCTTGAGCAATCGCAGCTTCTGAATCGCAGCCTCAGCTACCTTGCCGTCGAGATGATCGCTATCCGCACTCGGCGACGATTCCGCGCCCGCCGCCTTGCCGCCTGTGCGGTTTTTAGGCAACAGATATTGATCGATCTTTTCGCAGTGATCGAATTCCGGCTGGCCCGACCACGAGGGAGGATCAGTCGAAGGCTTGCCGGAGCCATGATAAATCTTGCCGATCGAATGCGTATGATACCCATGCTGCTTAAACCACTGTGGCAGCGTGATGACCTTGGGTTTTTCCTCGCGAAAATGTTTCTTCAATCCCCACACACGAATCGTATCCGGCCGCATGCCCGTCATCACCGAGGCACGGGAGGGGTTACAAATGGCGATTTGGCAATGCGCATTGGTGAACACCGTACCTCGTGCGCCGAGTGCATCAATATGCGGTGTGACCGCCAGTTTGTCGCCGAAAACCTCTACGCTCGCGCGAAGATCGTCCACAACCAGGAACAACACATTCGGCCGGTCCGCCGCCTGCAGCGAGGCGCCCAAAAACAGGATGGCCAAGGTACGCGCGATCATTTGAGTTTCATGAATGATTTGTAATTCAGCGGCCGGCGCTGCGCAGTGCCGGCATCGCGGATTAGGTGGAACAACCGACGAGCCACGGCGCGCGACTGAAGGGGATCACCCGTGTCCACCTGCCATTGCTTCAATGCCGCGACCAGTCGAGCCTGCGTGGCAGCATGTGCGGGTGTGTCGGCGAGGTTGTTGAATTCAAACGGGTCCGCCTTCAGATCGTACAACTCGTAGAGGGGCGGTTTTTTCATCAGCGCATAAGCCGCGCGTACCTGATCGGTGGCCACGGCGAGCAGTTCCGCTTCCGGCGCGGCAAAGAATTTTTTGCCCATGGTAAAGGCATACCCGGGGTTCTCCTCCCCGGCGACCGGGTTGTAGATCAGCTTGAACCGTGCATCACGCACTGTGCGTTGCGGCCAAGGATTGTGGTTGGAGTGCACATGAAACTCGGTGAAGAGATACTGCCGCCATGCCGGCCGTTTCCCATGCACCAGCGGCTTGAGGGAACGACCGGCCAGCGTGCCGGGGATGCGCGCGCCGGCGATATCGCAGAAAGTCGGATACAAATCGAGTGTGCTCACCAGTTCCTCCCGACGCTGGTCGCGCCGACTGTTCGGCCAGCGAATAATCATCGGCACCTTCAGGCCACCCTCGTAGGAGGTCCGCTTGCCGCGCAGCATATCCGCACCATGATCGCCGATGTACACCACTACCGTGTCCCGCGCGCGACCAGATTGGTCCAGCACGGCGAGCAGCTGCCCGATGTACGTGTCCAATCGCATCATGCAGTTGTAGTAATCCGCCGTTTGCTGGCGTAACTCGGGATGGTTGATGCCCATGTACGGCAAGGCCTGCACCTCCTTGCCGGTCAATGGTCGCGCGGGGATTTGGTCCACCTGCTTGATAAACGGCCGGTGAGCGTCCGGAAAATTGACCTGTAAATAAAAAGGCTGCCCTCCCGCCCGCATGAACGCACCGGCGTGTTTCAGGTACGCCGCCATGTCTTTGCGGGCAAAGTTCGAACTCGGGATGGCCTTGAAATCAAACGGGAACGCGTCCTTCGGCTTGATGTGTAGCTTGCCGATCATGCCCGTGCGATACCCTGCCTGCTTGAGCGTTTTCACGACATTGGGAATCTTGCCCGAATACATCGAGTACTCCCATGTCGCCAGACCGATCTGGCCGTTTTGGTGCGGGTACAATCCGGTTAAAAAAGCCGCGCGCGATTGCGAGCAACCCGCCTGCGGCACGTAGGCATTGCGAAACAACGTGCCCTCCCGCGCCAACCGATCGAGATGCGGCGTGCGGATCGGCGTGCCGTAGCAACCCATCTCCGGCCCGTTATCCTCGGACACAATAAACAAAATGTTCGGCGCAGCAGCCGACACGAAATCCCCGAAGGCGAGTGCAACGGTACAAAGAATGAGTCTTTTCATGTGGTTCATTTTCGGGCTTCCTCCTTTCGCAAGGTCCAGCCATAGGTGTGAGGATCAAAATGATAGGCCTTCTTGGAAGGCGCGTTGGGGGCAAAGTGTTTGGGAATCCACCGGGCTAATTCCGCGATTACAGGCCGCAAGGCTTCGACTCCGGCGATGTTGGTCCATTCCTGCGGGTCTCGCATGTGATCGTACAGTTCCTCGGTGCCGTCAGCATACCGAATGTAACGATACCGGTCCGTACGCACGGCGCATTGGCCGCGCTGAAATTCCGTGATCGCCGGAGTCGCCCATGGGCCGTCCGGGTTTTTCAGAAGCGGCACTAAGCTTGGGCCATCCAACCCAGCCACCGGCTTGAGTCCGCATAATTCCAGCAGCGTGGGATAGATGCTGAGCGTATCCACCGGCAGCGAGCAGCTCGTATTGTCGAGCGTCACGCCCGGTGCGGAGATGAGAAACGGAATACGTGTAGCCTCCTCCCAGAGCGTGCTTTTGTGCCAGTGATTTTTTTCGCCCAGATGCCAGCCGTGATCGGACCAAAAGACAATGATTGTATTCCGGTGATGCGGGCTTTGCTCCAGCGCATCCAGTACTCGGCCCAGTTGGGCATCGGCAAAACTGATGCTGGCCAGGTACGCGCGGATCGCTTCTTTCCATTTGCCGTGTTTCTTGATGTGAAGAAATTCATTCCGTCGCCGGGCCGACAAGGCACGGCCCTCGGCGGGAATGTCTTCAAGATCATTCGCCCGCGTCTCAGGCAGTCGGATATCCGCTAAAGGATACAGATCGAAAAACCGTTGCGGCGCATACCACGGTAGGTGCGGACGAAAGATGCCGCACGCCAGGAAGAAAGGTCGATCCTGTTTGCGCCCGAGCACGTTGATCGCGTAATCGACCGTGTTAGCATCGTCGTAATCCGCCTCGGCCAATCCTGGAATTACCCCCCAATCCCCTTCATGCGGCGTTCCGGTCATACCACTGAACGGATAGCCCTTGGGATTCGGCGTGGGCTTGGACCAAGGATAATTGAGTCGATGCCCGCGGAACCATGGATCATCGCGAAAAGTAAGCCGCTGAAAATCATCCCACTGATCGGGCGGATTAAACCCGGCGGTATGATGAAACACCTTGCCCGCACCGAACGCCCGATATCCGTTTTGCCGGAAACACATAGGCAAAGACACCGCATTGGGCAGGTGCGGCCGCCACCATTGGCCGTTGTTGTAGATGCCCGTGCTGGATGGCCGCCGGCCCAGCAGTAGCGCCGTGCGGCTCGGGCAACACACCGGCGAGGCCGTGTGGGCGTTGGTGAAATTCACGGCGCGTTTGGCTAGTCGCTCAAGGTTAGGCGTGTGCACCTTGCCCCCGTAACCGCCTAACACGCTCGTCCAGTCGTTCATGTCGTCGACCGAAATCATCAGAACATTCGGGTGCTTCGCCGCCTCCACGGGATGGGTAAGCAGCACCCCCACTATAATGAACAACAAATGGATCATTCGCCCGCTTTGTAATCCGGATTGCGCTGGGGCATTTGCACCTTGGCCTCGGCGCGCCAAGCCGCCAATTGCTGCTGCAGCGCCTTAGCCTTTGCGGGCATTTTTGCCGCGAGATCATTTTGTTCGCCGAGGTCTTCTTTGAGGTTAAAGAGTTCCAAACGGTTGGTTTCGAATGACTCAATCAGTTTCCAGTCGCCACTACGGATCACACTACACGGTCGCGCACCGCCCGGATGGCCCGCACCGATGTAGTTGGGGTAATGCCAGTAAAGCGCTTCGCGCTTCACAGTTCCGGTTTGCTTAAGGAGCGGCAAAAGATTGCGGCCATCCACGTGCTGCTTGGGCCGGGCGGGTTGGCCGGTCATGGCCAGTAGCGTAGGATAATAATCCGTGCTGATTACCGGCACTTTGCAGGTCGAGTCGGGCTTGATCACGCCGGGCCATTTCACAATCAACGGCACACGAATACCGCCCTCGTAAAAGTTGCCCTTGTTGCCACGCAATGGCTGATGCGAAGTGATCCGTCCGTGCCCACCGTTATCCGATGTAAAAATCACCACCGTATTCTTCGCTAACCCCAGTTTCTCTAATCGCGCCATGACCCTTCCCACAGAGCGATCCACGCTTTCCACCATCGCCGCGTATGTAGCATTTCTGTGCCGCTCGCCTTTCGGTTTTTTTTCGTATTTTGCCACGCGCTCTTTCGGCGCCTGCAACGGCGTGTGCACCGAATAATACGACAGGTACAAAAAAAACGGGCGCTCTTTGTTTTGTTCGATGAACTCCTCGGCCTCCACCGTAAGCCGATCCGTAAGATACTCGCCCGGCTTGCCATTAGGTAGCGTGTTCCAGTGCGTGTACGGATGCTTGCGCGTCATACGCCACTTGCCGTTGTAAGGGAAAAAATAATTACCCGGATTACCCATGTTGTTGCCTCCCACATTAAGGTCGAACCCCTGATGCTTTGGGTAAAACTCACGATCCCAGCACACATGCCACTTACCCATCGTCGCTGTAGTGTACCCGCCCGCCTTAAGTGCTTCGGCGACAGTAAACTCTTCCAGTGGCAGGTTTTTTTTATAAATTGCTTCAATCAACGGCAGCGGTTCCTTAATCCGTTCCGCGCCTTGAATCGGAATCGCGTGCGTGATGTGCAGACGGCCCGGATATTTTCCGGTCAGAATACTCACGCGCGTGGGCGAGCACACACAGCTCGCCGCGTACGCGTCGGTGAACAGCATGCCCTCTTTCGCCAACCGATCCACATGAGGCGTCTCATAATAATCGCTCCCGTAACACCCCAGATCCGTCCATCCCAGGTCATCGATCAGGAAGAATACCACATTCAAACGCTCCGCCGCCGGCGCCGCAAACACCAGCACGCTGACGATCCATGTCAATACAAGTGGTCTCATTCGTTAACCTTTTTTTTCATTGGCTTCACTTGGTTGTCGGTCACCTTGCCCAGCGCACCGGTGATCGTCACCGCTTGCGCTTTGGGATCGGCGGCCCACGCCGTGTTCCCCGTAACCTCGGCCGGGTTCTTAGTATTTTGAATGACGATGCCCGTGTCGATGAATTGGCTGATTTGATTAGCGTTGGCTTTCACGCTTTGAGCTTCGATGGCATGCACCGCGTGACGCCAACGGTTCACCGTGTTGTTTTCAAAATCCACCGTGGATCCCGCGCGCACCCACACGGCAAAATTCGGCGGCCCACCGCGACGCGGTCCGTTGCCGTGAAATTGATTCCCGGAAATCGACGCCGTGCCCTGCAACAACACGCCTGCCACACCGCCGCCGTGTAACACGTTCTTTTCCATCACCACTGTGGACTGCTCCAGCACCGCCACCAGCGGCGGCATGCCTCCTTCGCGCCGGAGCGTGTTGCCGGTGAGTGTCACCTTCGATCCTTTGCGGATGCCCAGGGCTACCAGCGCGTTGTTGATCACTTGATTATCGCGCACCACCGCCTCCGCGCCATCCACGCCGATGCCCGAAGCCCGGTTTTCGCGACAGACATTCTTGAGAATCTCCGCCACCGCGTGCAATCGGCAGCCAATCCCGGCCAGCTTGTTCTTGAAACAACGATTGCCGCGGATAATTGGACGCGCGTGTTCTTCCGCGCCGATACCGGCCATGTCATTTTCAAAACAATCATTGTCCTCAACCAACGGCCGCGTGTCTTTGCCGGAGCGGATACCAATGCCTGCGCGCCGATTTTTGTAGCAACGATTACCTTTCACCGTCGGCGAACTACCTTCGCTGATGCCGATGCCTGCGCGGATGTTGGAGTGGCAGGTGTTGCCGATTACCTGCGGGCTCGCGCTGTTGTGCCCGATACCGGCATAAAAATTCTCGAAACAGGTGTTCCCCTCAATCAGCGCCGTCGCCCCGCGCATCGCACCGATACCGCCGCCCATATTGCGATAGCAACTATTTCCCAAGATTCGCGGTGCGACTTTTCGCCCTTTCGCTCCTGTGATGCCAATGCCGGTGTAGCCGATGTGGTGCACGATGTTGTTCGCCACCACGCACGTGTGCCGCACCTCAACGCCCGCCGTGCCGGCCGCGCCAATGTGTTCGTGCGGCTGGTCATTGCCCTGCGTGGCATGATGTTTCTTCCAAAGCGCCTCGTCATAACGGCCTACACCGGTGATCGTGAATCCATCTAGCACGGCATCTTCGGCCATCAACACGCCCGGCCCTTCGCCTTGCGGGTGGTTCAGAATCGTCGCCTCGGCCCGCGCCAAGCCCAGCTTGCCCTTAGCATCCTTGCCCATACTGCGCACGGTGACGCGCGGTTTCATCTTCAGACGCTCCCGGTATTCGCCCGCGGCCACCCACACTGTGTCGCCCACTTTAGCCGCATCGATCGCGGCCTGGATGGTAGCGAACTGCGACGGCACCTTGAGTTCCGCAGCAAACGACGTGGACAATACGCCCAATACCAATAACAAACAAACCCAACGGCGACTTGGCATGCCCGATGAAAGCCCGTTCATCGGCACAAATCAAGACCGGTGCTTTGCAGTTGCGCAAATTCCCACGGCGAGGTTGGATTTTGGCACGCTATGAAAACGATTTGCTCCTGCCTTGCCGTTCTCTTTCTGTCGCTAACACCTCAATCCTCAGAGGCCGCCCTGCGGGCGGGGGCGCATACGGCGGATGCCACGCCCATGGAATTACCCGTGCTCGTCAATGGCGGGATGCGGCAACGGGAAGTGAGCGAGGTCGGCTCACGCATTACCGCGCGGGCGATTGTACTCGATGACGGGAAGACACAGCTGGCAATGGTCGTCGTGGACAGCTGCATGTTGCCGCGGGATTTTTTGGATGATGTGAAAGCGGCCGTGAAAAAGCGCACAGGCATCCCCGCCTCGAAGCAATTCATCTGCGTCACTCACACGCACTCGGCACCGGCAAGTATGGGTTGCCTCGGCACGAGTGTGGATCCGCGGTATCCGCTCCTGCTCAAGCGCAAGATCATCGAGGCGATTGCGACTGCCCAAAAAAATCTCGAGCCGGCGCAGGTGGGCGCGGCGGTGTTTGATGCCAATGAATTCACCGCGCTGCGGCGTTGGGTGCTCCGACCCGATCGCGTGCGCATGGATCCCTTCGGCAATCCCACCGTGCGCGCGACGATGCATGCGGGCAACAACTGGGACGATGTTATCGGCGAAACCGGCCCGGAAGATCCGGATTTCTCGCTGATCAGTTTTCAATCGCTCAAAGGCCGACCGATTGCGGTGCTCAGTAATTTTTCGATGCATTACTTCAGCGGCGTAAAAGGGCTGAACGCCGATTATTTTGGGATGTTCAATAACCGCCTGGAGATGGCGCTCACGTTGCCACAAAATGAGACGTTGCATCCGCCATTCGTTAGCGCGCTAGGGCACGGCTGCAGCGGCGATATTTGGCGGCGCGATTATACCAAGCGGCCGCTGGATAATCCGAAGATCGAGGACTACACCGATGCGCTGGTGAAGAAGGCGCTCGCCGCCTACAAAAAAATCAAATACGACCGCACGGCCACGCTGGCCATGGCGCAGACGGATCTGCCGCTAAAGTTTCGTGCGCCGGACGCGCAGATGCTCGAGTGGGCGCGCGGCATCGTCGCCAAGACCGAAGGTCTGCCCAAAACACAGCCGGAGATTTATGCGCGCGAACAAATCTTTCTACACGAACGGCCCGCGGCCACGCTCTGCCTGCAAGCCATCCGCATCGGCGACATCGGCCTCACGGGTATCCCCAACGAAGTCTACGCGCTCACCGGCTTGAAACAGAAAGCCGTTAGCCCGCTCGGAACCACCATCACCTTCGACCTCGCCAACGGTTCTGAAGGCTATATCCCCCCACCCGAGCAACATGTCCTGGGCGGCTACAACACTTGGGCTGCGCGCACCGCCGGCCTTGAGCCCAGCGCCGAGCCGCGCATCGCCGAGGCGTGCATTCAGTTGCTCGAAAAAGTTGCCAGCAAACCACGCCGCATACCCATCACTCCGCGGGGCACCGCTGCAGAGACAATTGCCAAGCTCGAGCCCGCCGCGTGGTGGCGCTTGGACGAATTCATCGGCCCACGCGCTGAGGATGAAATGAACCGGCACGACGGCATTTACGAAACGCAGGTGGCCTTCCAACTCGCCGGGCCGCATTCGGAAAACTTCACGCCCGGCCAAGTCAATCGTGCCGCCCATTTCGTCGGCCAACGCATGCAGGCGCGCCTGCCCAAGCTCGGCACGAACTATAGTGTTTCAATGTGGTTTTGGAATGGTATGCCCAATGATTCGCGCGAGGTGCTTGGCTGGATGTTCAGCCGCGGCCGCAATCACGCCCTAGGCACTGGCGAATCTCTCGGCCTCAACGCCAAGGGCCACCTCATCTTCCGTAGTGGTACGAAAACTTTTACTGGGAAAACTGCCACCACTCGCTGGCAATGGCACCATGCCACCATCGTCCGCGAAGACGACGTCGCACAAGTCTACCTCGATGGACAACTTCAAATCGAAGCCAAGATATCCGCCCCACAGCTCGTCCAATCCCTCTACCTCGGCGGACACCACGACAACCAATCCAACTGGGAAGGCCGCCTCGACGAAGCAGCGATATTTGACCGCGCCTTAAGTGCTGCTGAAGTGAAAGCGCTCTCTACTCCTTGATAGGCCCCGGGTGATTGATCCTCGTAGCATTTTTGGAAACTCCCGGCATCTCGGCGTGAGGGTTTCTTGTTTTTGCCTTTTCAGGAGGCAGAATCTTCCCGTCCTCAATTCGGGGCGGATCGTGCCGGTTGGGAGTCGGGTTGGCAGGGATGGAATCCCCCGTCAGCTTGACCCATTTGGTGAGTAGGGCTCGCGCATGCTTCAGGGTCTCCGCATGCTTGGGGTCGTCTGCCAAGTTTTTCAGTTGATGCGGGTCTTCGTTGACTTGGAAGAGTTCCTCAGGAGGACAAGGGTTGGCGAATAGCTGATGCTGCTTGGGGTTGGTTTTGCCTGCGGCATGAGCCTGCCAAAGCTCGAGCCCCGCAGGGTAGTGGTCATCCGATTCGTAAGAAAGGTTGGGCTGGTTGGGGAAATTGTTCCGGATATAGAGAAAGTTCCCGAAACGAACCATGCGTTCGTGCGCCTGATAAACGTGCCAATTGTGCTCGGCAAAAACGTAATCACGAACGGTGACCTTGGGGCTCTCGAGAATCGGCGCGAAGCTGACACCTTGGATGCGTTGATCTTTCTTGGCACCAGCCAGTTCCAATATTGTTGCACTAATATCGATACTGCTGATTAGTGAGTGCGTCTCTGAGGGCGCAATGGTGCCGGGCCGCGCAATGAGGAAGGGTGTACGAATGCCGCTATCATAAAGACGAGTCTTACAACGCGGAAACGGCCGGCCGTTATCGGTCATGTAAATGATGTAGGTGTCCTTCTCGATGCCCTGCCGTTTCAGTTCGGCGCGCAGTTGGCCCATGTAATAATCCGTGCGGCTCACCTCATGCATGTACTCGGCGAGATCCTTGCGGGTAACCGGGCCGTCGTAGAGATACGGTGGCACCTCAATGTCCTCGGGTTTGTAGAGCGGCGCCTTGTCGTTGAGCGCCCAGCCGCGATGGGCGTCGCTGGAGGCGAACCAGAAAAAGAACGGTTTATCCTTCGGCCGCTCCTGTAACATCGGCACCCAGTCCGCCGACTTGCTCGGACCTTTGCCGCCGGAAACCTTGTCGAACCCACGATTCACCGCCTTGCCCATATGATGCTTACCAGAGATTGCCGTGTAATATCCGGCTACCTGCAATGCCTCGGGGAACACCGGCTGATCGGCCGGTAGTTCCGTATGTAATTCTGCTGCACCTGTGTTGTGCGGATAACGTCCACTGATAATGCTGCAACGACTCGGCGAACAACTGCTAATGCTGAGGTAGGCCCCATGAAACAACATTCCCTCCTTCGCCATCTGATCCAAATGCGGCGTCTTGGCTACTTTACTCCCGTAACAACCAAGGTCATCCCAAGAGATGTCATCGGTGATAAAAAGAATAAAGTTAGGCTGCTTGGCCTGGACGAAGGAAGCCAAAGCGATGGCGAAAATGAAGAAGAATCGATTAATCATTTGATTTTAGGAATCAGTACACAGATTTCTGCAGTGCTCGTTGAATTTTAACCGAGTCTTTCGATGCGGTTTTGATGGTCTCCATCAACTCTTGATCATCATAGATTTCTTTCCCAAGTGTAAAAATCAAGCTTTCAAGTAAAGACTCGTTTTTTGAATTCACAGCAAGCTTTTTACATTCATCGGTCCACTCCTTGAGCACTGCCGTGCTCATAGGCGCAAAAATTGCCCCCCGTCTTACGAAATAATATAAAATTAAATCTGCTAACATAATATTTGAATTGAGTCCTTGAATCCATGTTTTCAGCACTTTATCCATATCACTAGCTTCATTTATTTCATTTAATGCTACATGCACTGCGTCATCCCAATTAGTGAACATCCTGAGATCATCGAGATTAGATGCGCATAATACATTGGCAATGCTTCCCCCGTATTCTTCCGAAAGTTTCCGCAATTCTTCTCTAAATCTATGCGATCTGCAGGTTGAACAGTAAAGCTGCACACACCATCGGTTTTGTTCAGCAAGACCGACGATTTCCTCAAATGTTTTCACTTTGCCCGACTGTTTCACCGAATAAACTTAGTCCTCAATAATACGTCCCTGATTTATCTTCTCCAAAGCTGATGAGGAATGTTTAGGTTTATAGGGATACCATTCTGGAGCGCCAAACCAGTCGTACATGACGGCACGGAATTTTTCTATTTTCTCAGGGGGTTCTTTTTTCCAACCCATGTCGCCAGTCTCAGTGATCCAAGTGTCGAGCGCGGCGCGCATTTCAGTAAGAGCTTTGAGGTGCTCAGGGCGGGTGGAATCGACAAGGTTGTTCAGTTCGTTGGGATCGGCCTCGGTGTCATAAAGTTGCTCACGGCGGAACTCGGTGAAGAGAGGCTTTAGATGTGGGTCGAGTTTGCCTTTTTTATAAAGGTCGCGCATGACCTGCTGCACAGGGAAACATTTCTCCTTATAAAAATTCACGTAGGTGCCGAAGTTGATCTCGGGTTGGAAGTTGCGGATGTAATGGTAACGCTTACCGCGCACCGATCGCAGGCGGAACTGCACATCATCCACACGATCGCGCGCGCTGAAGGCGTACCGGCGCTGAGGATTGCGATCCTTACCGAGGAACACGCGGCTCTGCATACCCAAAGGCCGCGGCACGCCGGCCAAAGATAACGTGGTGGCGGTGAGGTCGAGCAGGCTGATCACTTCTTCATTCACCGTACCGGGCTTGAAGCCTTCGGGCGCGGGATAATTCTTGGGCCACTTGATGATCATCGGCACGTGCAGGCCGGTGTCGTACACCCAATGGATGCTGCGATGATCCACGCGACCGTTGTCGCCAAAGACAATGATGATCGTGTCATCGAGCAGCTTTTCCTTTTCCAGTTCCGCCAACACAATGCCCACGCGGCGGTCCATGTTGGAAACGGAATTCAGGTAACGTGCCCATTCCTCGTTGGAGGTTTTGTGCTTAGGAAAATACGGCGGCGGCACGACCGACTCCGGCTTAGCATATTGCACGTGCTCCTCCTCGCCCCACCACTTGATGCGCTCGGGTCGGTTCGTGCGAAAATCGTAAATATCGTACTCCGCTTCCGGCGTGTTCACCTGTAAAAAGAAGGGCTTACCCTTTTTGATTTCATCCCAGTTGGTACTCTCAAAAATTTTGCCTTCATTCACAAAATTAAGATCGAGCTTACCAGAGCCCACGACTTGATCGCCCATTTTTTTGATGGAGCCGGTCAGATAACCTGCGTCCTTCAACCGGTGAGTCAATGGCCGCACACCTTCGGGGAGTCTAAAGCCATCATCCCGGTGATCAGGAAAATGATGGAGATTAACCGAGGTCTGATACATGCCGGTCATGAAAGCGGAACGGCTAGGTGCACAAACCGGCGCTGTCGCAAATACCCGCGTGTATCGTACCCCCTGCGTCGCCAGTTTATCTAGATTAGGCGTGTGCACCCCCTGCCGCCCGAAGCATCCAAAATCCAAATTACAGTTGTCGGTGATTAACCAAAGGATGTTTGGCTTATCTTTTGAAAAAATAGGATTTGCCGAAAACAGCAATAGGAAGCAAAACAACAAGTACCTCATGGGGGAGGTCATTGTGGACGTTCAATGAGATAGGAGCAAGTTTTCAGCTAAATATTAAAACTTGCGGTTCATCTCAAAGCAGTTGCTTCACATTCTCAGGCGGCCGACCTATCACTGCTTGCTTACCTTTAACCACAATTGGGCGCTCCAGCAGGATTGGATATTTTATGATGGCCGCGAGTAGTTCCTCCTCATTGGAATCCGGAGAGAGTTCCAGTTGGGAATACACGTCTTCCTTGGAACGAATGACCCCATGAGCATTCAATCCCAGTTTGCCCAGCAATTCCTTTAATTCCACCTCATCCGGTGGAGTCTTTAGGTATTCCACAATCTCCAATTCCACTCCGGCATCCTC
>Ga0208127_1000827_pt1 | contig 15882 bp, 10 predicted proteins | sample ETNtaG_6_FD_185751 | JGI IMG/M metagenome (GOLD analysis project Ga0208127, IMG submission 185751) | Marine microbial and viral communities from oxygen minimum zone, Eastern Pacific Ocean - ETNP201306SV45 (SPAdes) (version 2) | ecosystem: Environmental > Aquatic > Marine > Oceanic ...
TACGAGATCGAAACCTCTGTGCCTGAAACCCAGACCGAACTGATGCTTACAGTCGCTGAACTCGCCGAAGAGCGCGGAGATATAGGAGTGGCGATTGCCGCTCTGCAGAAATTCCTAACGGTAGCGCGATTCGATGAGCGGCGTACCGAAGTGGCGCAACGCATGGCGGTCTTGAAGCGACAATTGCTTAATTGATCAATCGATCGAGCGGGGCTGGACAAGGGAGACCGCTTGAGTTTGGGTTCGACGGTTACTGAATAGCGAAATGTCCGAACCGAATGCAGATTCCGTTTTTTCCGTTGTATCGAGCTTTGTTAGAGGTCGAAACGTCTTGTTGGCCGAAGCCGATTTCGGCCCGCTTTACGTAGACTACTACCTTCATCTCAAGGATAACCGAATCGAGATGAGCTCCGAGTCAGACGAGATTCTTAAAACCGCGTTGGCCGCTTTCTCCCTTCATTGCGTATCGCGTCCTCGTAACGAGGTTCTCGCCTGGACCTTAAACTTCCAGCAACCTCTGTTGAATTTATTTCTTGGGGGCGATACGGGAACGGGCTCGGTGGTAGGACGCGTTTTTACGGAAAACGTGAAGGAGGCGGAGGAAAACGTGTTCTATCAGGAAATAGTCAAAGGCAATAAGCCCTTGCATCGGAGCGTCGTTCCTTTCGAGGGCAGCGATCCGCTGAAAGCGGCTGAAGCGTTCTACGAGCGCAGCGAACAGCGTCCCGCCAAATTCTTCCAGTTGGATGAGGAGCGCTACGCTATCGTGGCCGCGCATCCCGACTACGATCGCGATTGGTTCGCTGGCCTTGACGTCGAAGCGGTTCGTTCGATTCGCGAAAACGAGGAGGTGAATCCTCTTGAGACACGTCCTGTTCTATGGTCCTGCGGCTGCAATCAGCAACGCATCCTGCAAGCGTTGGAACCGGTGTGGAGGCAAAGTCCTGAGGAACTGTTCCTAGGCGAGGAATTGATCGAAGTGAATTGTCCCCGTTGCGCAGGCAAGTATCGGATCAGCCGAGAGACGATGGAAGCTCATGCCCCATTGAGTTGAGGTCTATTTGAGATAAGCGTCTTCCAGACAGTCGGAATTGCGCCTCTTTTTATTTCTGTACGCTCTCTAAGGCTTCGCGAAATTCTCCGAGCTTGAGGGGCTTAGCCAGATAGGCATCGAATCCCTCTTGCTTGCAACGCATCTTAACCGATTCCGTAACGTCGGCTGTGACAGCGACGATGGATGTATTGCTGTTCGGGCCAGGCGTCGTTCGGATCGCTCGAGTCGTTTCGAATCCATCCATTCCGGGCATTGAAAGATCCATTAGGATGATATCGAATGCGTCGTCTTTGCACTTTTCCAAGGCTTCTTCTCCGCTGAAGGCGTTCACGCTTTCGCCACCCAAGCGTTTTACGAATGCTCGGGCTACAATCGCATTGTCAGGACGATCGTCCACGACAAGGACTTTATAGACTTTGACGAATGAGTCTTCCGGCTCGGTGTTCGCCGTTTCATTGGAGTTGTCCGTTTCCGCTAATTCGACGGGTATTGAACAACGAAATACACTGCCGACCCCTAACTCGCTGGATGCGGAAATCTCTCCGCCTAGGGCAGTCGAAAGTCGGTTGCAAATGGCGAGTCCAAGGCCCGCTCCTTGGAATTTGCGCGTATGGGAAGTGTCCGCTTGGCTGAATGGGTCGAATATCGTTTCCAGGATGTCATCGCTCATTCCAATGCCAGTATCCTCTACTGAAAACACGAAGTCGGCTTTCGTCTCGCGAATGTTCTCGAGCCCAATCCTGAGGGCGACGCTGCCTGTCTCGGTGTACTTGCAGGCATTGCCAATTAGGTTGCTCAGTATACTTTGAAGTATTCCTTTGTCGCAGATGACTTCTTGATGGGGCGCAATTCGGTTCGCTTCGACGTCATCTTCCAGGCTTAAAGCGAGCTCAGTCGCGCTTGAACGAGCGTTCTCGATTTCCGACTTGCAGAGTTCTCGCAAGTCGAACTGCGAAGGCTGCGCCTCAATATTGCCTCGAGATATTCTGGAGTAGTTCAATACGTCGTCGATCAACTCGAGTTGCCGCTCGGCGGCTTGCGCGATCAAATTCAGGTATTCGGATTCGGGTTCCTTCTGATTCGTGTCTCGAAGTATTTCCGTGAAGGCCATGATCGGGTTCAATGGCGTCCGCATTTCGTGGCTCATCATCGCGAGAAAATCGTCCTTAGAGCGATTGGCGTCTTCCGCTTCCTGCTGAGCTCGCTTCGAAACGATTTCGGCTTCTTTCCGCTCTCTGACCTCTTTTCGGAGCCTCGAGACGTAGTAGGCGATCGCGATGGATGCCAACGCTCCGACGAGGAATAGAATCGCATAAAACCAGCTCCTTTTCCAGAAGGGAGGGTTCACCCTTATGGCAAGCGGGATTTCTGTCTCATTCCAATATCCGTCGCTATTGGTTGCCATGAGCTTTAAGGTGTATTCGCCGCCAGCGAGGCCACTGTATCTTCCAAATGGATTCTTGCCGGCGTAGAACCAATCGCTATCCCGGCCTTCGAGTTTGTAGGCGTATTGAGTTTTGCCAGGACTGGCGAAATCCAGGGAAGCGAACTTGAATTCGAAAAAGTTTCTGTTCCAGTTGAAACTGACGTTTTCGAGTCGCTCCGGTGGACGATCTCCGATTGGGCTCCCGGCCTGAGTAAAGGAGGTTAGGAAAACGGGGGCCGGCTCAGCATCCTCAGCGATGTCCTCGGGATAGAATCTTGTTAACCCGTTGGATCCGCCAAACCAGATTTCGCCATCCTTGGTTAGGAGTCGGGACGTCCAAAAAAACGTGTTTCCTTGGAGTCCGTCTTCTTGTGTGAATCGCTTGATTTGCTGGGTTTGGGTATCGAATCGGAAAACCCCTTGACCAGCGGTAGCCAGCCAAAGCCCATTATGTTGGTCGCGAATGATACTGCTGACGGCGCCAATCGTCCCAACGTTGTCGTAGTTCACGTTTGTAAAGCGCTTGGCAATTGGATCGAAGTGACTGATTCCTCCTTTTCGCGCGATCCAATAGCCTCCCGAGGGCTCCTCTATAACCTCATAGATGGTGTCTGAACCAAGGGAGCTAGGATCGTTCTCGACAGTTCGGTATCTGATAATCTCCTCGGACTCCTTATCGTAGACATAGAGGCCGTTTCCGTAGGTCGGTATCCACAAACTGCCTTTGCCATCGTCGAAGAGTGAAGGGATCGTTTCGCTTTCGCTCAGTTGATTTGCCGTATTGCCTCCGGCCGCGAATTTCGAGAATTGCAGCGTTTTCTTGTCGAGTTTCCGAAGCCCCCCTTTGGCTGTGGCCAGCCACAGTATATGGGGGGGTATCCTTATCTTCCAATATGAACTTTATCCGTTCGCTGGCTGGCAATGCATGCTCGTTGAAGGGATCGGGATGGAATATGCGCTCGCACAGTCCGGTCTCTTGATCGAACTCGGCGAGGATGCCGTCCCAGAGGCCGACCCAAAGCCGCTCTTCGCTGTCTTCCAAAAGGGCAGTGATGCGGTTTCTGGGAAGGCTCAAGGGGTTGGAAGCGTCGTGTGTGAAGCTAGATACGATGCCATTGGCTTTATTGATTCGATTGAGGCCGCCCGATTTCGTGCCCGCCCAGATATTGCCATCAGCGGCCTCAATGATGGGAACGACTGAGTTATCGCTCAAGGAGCGATTGGCTGCCCCCTCGCTATCGATCGTCTGGAATTTCCGGTTGAAATCGATTCGATCGATACGTCCGTTGTCGTTGAGAATCCAGAGTTTCCCGGTTCGCGGATTTTCGACAATATTGGTAACTGCGTTAGAAGAGAGGGAATTCGAGTTGCGCCTGAAATGCGTGAATCGTCGGAAACGCATCGAGCCCTTCATGACCCTGTCGAGCCCTGAATCTGCGCCTACCATATGGCAGACCCAAAGCCTTCCTTCGCTATCCTCCATCAAGCTCCAAACCTCATTGCCGCCAATTGAAGCATTGTTCGAAGCATCATGGAGAAAACGTTCGAAGGCGCCGCTTTCTCGGTCCATCCGGTTGAGTCCGCCCGCCTTCGTCCCGACCCATAAGGTTCCCTCTCGATCTTCGAGGATCGAACAAATCCAGTTGTCGCTGATGCTGGAAGGGTCGTTAGGATCTCGTGTGTACTGTATCCAACGATTGGTTTCGGGGCTAAGCCGATTTAAACCGCCTTCTTGCGTGCCGGCCCAAATGGAGCCGTCGCGCGATTCCATTACGCACAATACGATATCGTTGCTGATGCTGTTGGGTTCGTTCGGGTCATGACGATAACGGGTCCACGTGTCCGTCGACTTGTCATAGCGACTGAGCCCGTCTCCGACAGTGGCGACCCAGATGCGATTCTGGCTATCGATGCATAGGGTTTGAGGCTGAAAGGGGATTGTCACGGTTCCGGAACCGTTGACGTCTCGTCCTAGGTTTTTGAAATGATCGACTTCGCCTGTCGTCTTGTCGTAGGAAAAGATGCCGAAGCTCGAGGTCGCCATCCAAATGAGCCCATCGTGGTCTTCGACAATGGAAACGACCATTAACCCCCTCAACTCTTGAAGATGGGATTTCAGTTCATAGCCATCGTAACGGTAGACTCCAGAGCCCATCGTACCGATCCATGCGAAGCCATCGCTGTCGAATAGAAAGCCTCCTTGGAGAGAGCTTTGGATATCCAAGAACGACCGTTCGATCCCAGCATTTTGATTCGATTGGCCGACGAGATTGCGGTCAGTTCCGAACAGGCTTGCCAATAGAAACGCCGCTAGGACGTATAAATTGGATTTTGCTCGGGGAGTTCTTGCCGTTGAGGGGCGCATTTGAGGTGGATGGGAGGTACATATTTAAAGTATCTCAAACCTCTGGCAACGCTGGAAACGTTAGGGAATAGTAAAACTACGCGCGTATAGTTGCAGTTCTTTGCTTAGGCATCTGTAGCCTGAGATCCGGCAATCGCTTAATACAACAAATAAGGCTCCCTGCGCTTTGCGAATGTCTCGGCTACCTCTGGCCATTCGGAAACGATCGACTGCCAAGAGCGCCCAGATTCGATTCGTTCGATCGTTTCGGGATGCCGCAAGAGTCGATTGAAGCGATGCAGCTCGAAGGCATTGCCATAGAGACGATAGAGGGTATGCGCAATAGCTATGCCCGCTTCGATCACTTGGCATCGAGAACGGTCTACTAGTATGATATTCAATCCTTGGCAGGTTTCGTTGGCGAAGACGCTGGAGTCGGGCGTGAATCGAATAGGCGTGAAACTCAATCCCGGCAATTTCAGTCGATTGAGCTCTTCGGCCAGTTCTAGCGAATCGATATAGGGAGCTCCAATGACTTCGAAAGGCGTATCGGTCCCTCGCCCGACAGAGAGGTTGGTGGTCTCCAACAGTCCAATTCCTGGATACAGCAATGCTTGGGTTAGGCTGCGCATATTCGGAGATGGATTGATCCAGGGCAAACCCGTCTGGTCGAATATCATATCGCGTCGCCAGTCTTCTACAGGGACGACTTTCAGCTCGAGCTCGAGATCGCGCTCGGCTCTGATCATGCGGGCTAGTTCTCCTGCAGTCATGCCGTGGCGAATAGGAATGTCGTGGTAGGCGATGAATTCCGAGTCGCCGCGTCTTAGCGGGCCTTCGACCTTTATGCCCCCAAGCGGATTTACACGGTCGAGAACAATGAAATCCTTCCCGTTTTCCGCTGCCGCTTCCATCGCTAGTCCCATGGTGGAAATGTAGGTATAGAATCGGCAACCGATGTCTTGAATATCGAATACAAGAGTGTCTATCCCTTCTAGTTGCTTGCCGCTCGGTTTGCGGCTTTCTCCGTATAGGCTGTATATAGGGATCCCTGTTCGCGCGTCGGAGCTGTCCCCGACTTTTTCGTCCTTCTCTCCACGAATGCCATGCTCGGGACTGAAGAGAGCAATCAGTTCCGAGTCTTGGTGTTGGTGAATCAGGTCGATAGTGGAGGTTCCATCACGACTCTTTCCTGTGTGATTGGTTATTAGGCCGACGTTCAATCCGTCGAGAACCGCGAACCCTTGGTCTTTTAGGCTATCGATACCGTTGCGGGTTCTCGACAAAGCATCCGGAACGGAGTCGAAATCGAAGGCTTCGATCGATTGGGCAGCGAGCGTTCCCAGTTCGCGTCGCAAAGCTCGAACGTCGCCGGACCCGTCGGGGTGTATGCGATTGCACATGAAGATTACGAAGGACTGGGAGTAGGGGTCGATCCAGATACTAGGTCCTGCGAAACCGGTATGTCCGTATCCACCTAATGGGAACAAGTTGCCTCTTTGGCCGGAGTAGCTTGAGTCGATGTCCCATCCCAATCCACGCCAGGAGTCCACGCTGGCGGGCGATTGGATCGATGTCATTAGAGCGACCGATTCGGCTTTAAGAAATCGGCTTCCATCCGCCTCGCCCTTTTGAAGGGCCATGCGGGCGAATTTAGCTAGGTCTTCGGCGGTCGTAAACATGCCCGCGTGCCCATGCCCTCGTTTCGTTTTTCGGCAGATCGGGTTGTTGGGAATGCCTTGCAGCATCTCGCCATCCACCCATTTGGTGGGGGCGATTCGATATCGAAGCCTCTCCGCTGGGAAAAAGCTCGTATCTTGCATGCCTAGAGGAAGGAAAACGTTCTCGGTTACGAAATCTTCGAAAGGCATTTGGGCAACGATTTGGATGATTTCACCCAGCAGAATGAAATTGATGTCGCTGTAGATGAAACGCGCGCCGGGAGGAGCCTGAACTTTCTCCGATTTCGCTAACGAGATAGCGGTGTCGTACCCCGTCCATTGTCTCCGTTCGCCCTGTACCTCGATGGTATGTCCAATTCCAGGACGAAGCCCAGACGTATGAGTAAGGAGGTGGCGTATCGTTATCCCTTCCTTGCCGCCATTGTCGAAGCCGTCGAGATAGTCGCTGACGCGAGCGTCCAGATGAAGAAGGCCTTGTTCGAGCAGCAGCATGATAGCTGGAGTTGTGGCTACAACCTTCGTTAGCGATGCGGAGTCGTAGATGCCATCCTTGCGAGCGGGGCGGAGCATAGGCTCGATGGACTGGGCTCCGTAGGCTTTAACATAACGATCGCCCTGGCGTTCGAGCCAGAAAACGCCCCCTGGCGTTTTGCCTTCTTCGATGGCCTCGTCGATTGCCGCGTCAATCTTGGCGAGGGCATGGGAATCGAACGCGAGCGCATTCGAGTATCCTGAAAAAGCGAATACGAGAAGCAGTTTGAGCGCGTTTGAAAGGGCTTTTTGATTCTTGAAACGCGGGATCATCAGCGCGGGCGGAAATCTGTCGTATATCCTCACTTCCGAATGAGCTCGATCGAATGGACGTCAATGGCTTGAGGGCCTTTCAGATCGGAAGCTGCAAGTCTCAATTGGCCGCGACCGGATCTAAGCTCGATTTCGCCCAGAGAAAGGGGTTTGAACTCTTTTACGTAGTAGTGCGACTCTGCCACGCGCTCGAGCGACTTGTCGTATAGAGGCGGATCGAAGGCGGTTCCGACTGTGGCGGTTGCAGAGCCGGCCCCTTCCATTGCGATCTTAAGAGTCAGGCCCTCGTTGCCGCGAGCGCAGGTATAGTAGACGATCGCCTCGTATCGACCGGCATCGCGGACGGAAATATCCCAGGTCAGCGAAGCGTCCTCGCTGGTCCATTCGGTAAAGAAGGAATTGTTGGGCGATCGCACGCTCCGTCGAACCGAACCGTGGGCGACGCCGTCCCTTGCCGTGAGAGTTGTAGATGCTTTGTATCCAACCGTATAGGGTCGACTCACGTAGCGTTCGAAATCGGTCAGCATGGCTTCTTTGTGAGCCTTCGCTTGGGCGAGGAGGCGTTCCTTAATTTTTGGATACTTACTGGAGACATCGTTGCGCTGTCCTCGATCTTCGTTGATATCGAAGAGCGCGCCATCGGCATCCAGTCGAAAACGCTGATTTCGAACGCTCACTTGCTCGTTCTTGATCGAAAAGAGCGATCTTTCCGCCCAATCGCTTCCGCTCCCGTCGATGAGCGCGCTCAAATCGCGACCATCCATTGGCTTGGAGCTTTCGAGCCTCAGGCCAGCCAGCGATGAAAGAGTCGGCAATAAGTCGATGGCGCCAGCGATGGTTTCAACACTCTGACCCGCGTCTATGCTATCGGGCCAACGAATGAAAAGCGGGGACCGCAATCCACCTTCGTCAATGGCTCCTTTGCGACCTTTCATATCGCCATTCCAGCGATAGGAATTGGGGCCGTTGTCACAGAAGAAGACGACAATGGTATTCTCCTCTAGGCCGTTTTGCTCGAGAGCCGTCAAAACCCGGCCGACATTCCAGTCGATGTTTTCGCACATGGCCAAGGCCGCTCGCGTCATCATGAGGTCCTCTCGTTTGGGATCGCGATGGCGTTGCTCGGGTTTCCAATCCTCGAATTTATCGTAGAAACGGTCGGCTATGTACATCGGAGAGTGGGGCGTGTTGTACGGAATATAGCAAAAGAAGGGCTGGTCCTTCTTGTCTTCGATGAAGTCGATGGCGCGATTGGTGAAGTCGTCTACCACATAGCCGTTGCCGCGGACTTTCTCGCCGTTGTGGTCGAGTGGCGGACTGAAGTAGTGCCCCCAGTGTCCCGAAGTGAAACCGTAGTATTCGTCGAAGCCGCGATCGTTGGGATGGTATGGGGACTGGGTCCCGTTGTGCCATTTGCCGAAGGCGCCGGTGACATAGCCGTTAGCCTTGAATACATTGGCGATGGTCGTTTCATCGGGGTTCAGGCGTTCTTGCCCGGTGGATACGCCGCTTACTCCAGTACGGGGATAGTAGCGTCCGGTTAGGAATTCGGCTCTGGTTGGCGCGCAGACCTGGCACACGTAGAAATTCTCGAACGAGATGCCTTGTTCGGCCAGTGAATCGATATGAGGAGTCGATAGGTTCGCATTTCCGTTGATGCTCAAGTCTCCCCAACCCTGATCGTCGGTGAGGAAGACGATTACATTGGGCTTGTCCGAGAAGAGCCGAATCGGCAAGAGAGAGCAGATTGTCAGGAGGGCGATGAATAGGCGGGGGCGTTTTATGGGCATTAGCTTGGTTATAGGGGCCATCGTATATGGGGCAATGGGGAATTGCCGTTAGACTTGGAAAGCGCGCTTTACAGCTTTGAGGCGAGACCTTTGGCTGGCTGCATGCCAAAAGCGAAGTCATCCCCAAAGCGCAAGACGCCGTTGCCGATACTCATTTACGCGGACACGCGAAGATCTTCGGATCAATTGTACCTTGGAAAATTTGGAGTCCCGGATCCGTTCATTGCCATCAAGAAAGGAGCTAAGCGCATCGCGGCATTGAGCCAGCTAGAGTATTCGAGAGGACTCAAGGAATCGGCATTCGACACGATCCTCTCGCTGGAGGAATGGCTCGACCGCGCTCGGGCTAAGTTTGGCAAGGCGGATGTGGGCGTAGCGGAAACGATCGCTACGATTGCGGCGAAGTATCGGATTAGTGGATTCAAAGTGCCAGGCGACTTTCCCGCTTCTGTGGCATTCGATCTGAAGGCGCTCGGCATAGAGATCGTTCCTGTCAAAGGATCGGTTTTTCCTGCTCGAGAGACGAAGACCGAGCAAGAGCTGGATTACCTGAAAGAGGGCAATCGGTGCAGCGCCGCGGGCATTCGGGCCGCTGAGAAGGCATTGAAGGAGTCGAAGATAAAAAATGGCTACCTTTACTGGGGAGGGAAGCGGCTCACGTCCGAGCGTTTGCGCGAGACCATCGAGATGGCTTGCCTGCAGGCAGGATCGATTTCGTTGGACACGATCGCGGCGGCGGGAGATCAGGCGTGCGATCCTCATTGCGCAGGGTCGGGGCCAATTCGAGCGAACGAGTTGATCATCGTAGACGTATTTCCACGCGTTTCCCGGACGGGTTATCATGGGGACATGACGCGCACGTTTCTGAAGGGAACGCCTTCGGATGCTCAGCGAAAACTCGTGGCAACGGTTGCCGCTGCCCAAAAACAGGCGGTCAAGCAGGTAAAAACAGGAGTGAATGGGAAGGCGATCCATTTTTCGATCGTCGATATTTTCGATTCCAAAGGCTACGAGACAAAGCGAACGGAGAACGGCGCTGTGGGTTTTTTCCACGGTACGGGCCATGGCCTGGGTTTGGATGTTCACGAAGCGCCGCGCGTATCCATCGTTAACTGCAAACTGAAGCGGAATTCGGTGGTGACGATCGAACCCGGTCTCTACTATCCTGGACTTGGTGGCTGTCGGATTGAGGATGTGGTGGCTGTGACGGATGATGGTCCGCGCCTTTTGAGCAAGTATCACTACAAGTGGATCGTAAAGTAGATCGAATCCATGCCGGAACTAGCGGAAGTCGCCTACTATTGCTCGCTTTGGAGCCCGGGGAAAGGGCGTCGAATCAAACGCGTCCAAACTCATGGGGCGACCCGGTGTTTTCGGGAATCTTCAGGCGAGTCCGTCGAAAACAAATTGAGGGGTCGGACTCTCAAGGATTCGCGAACGCATGGAAAGCGAATGCTTTTCCAGTTTTCAAAGGGGGCGTGGCTGGGACTGCACCTAGGCATGACGGGCAAGCTGGTTATTCGCAAGCCGTTCGAGGAACTCCAGAAACATGATCACTTGGCGCTTGAAACCAGTGCTGGCTGGCTCGTCTTCAACGATCCGCGACAATTTGGGAAAGTAGAGCTTTTCCAGAGCGAAGACTTACCCGATGAATGGGCGAATTTTCCGCTGGAAATTTTGTCGCTAGAATTCAATTACAAATACTTCGAACAGCTTCTTGGAAGAAGAAAGCGAGCTGTTTTGAAATCTCTCTTGTTGGATCAGACTCTTTTCCCTGGGGTGGGCAATTGGATGGCCGATGAAATTCTGTGGAAGGCCCGCATTAGACCCGATCGACGATTGGAGTCTTTGTCGACGACAGAGCTTAAAGCTCTATTCGACACCTTGAAGTTCGTGTGTCGCGGCGCTATGAAATACGTGGCAACCGATTATTCGGATCCGCCCAAAAGTTGGCTTTTTCGGCATCGCTGGAAACCCGGTGGCATTTGCCCGAAGACGAGAGAGGATCTCTCGCGGAGCGAGATTGGCGGTCGAACCACGTGCTGGAGCCCTGCTTGGCAGCGGTAGCGAATCGCTAGGCGATTCGCAATGTGGAATGCGAAATGTGAAAAAACAGGGCTCAATTCTAATTCCACATTTCACATTTCGCATTCCACATTTATCTCTCCGCGCTTGATCTCGAGTACGCTTCTTTCCAATCTGCTTCGCTTATGATCAAGCCAGAGACCAAAGCCTTGCACGAGGAGATCGAAAAGCGCGCCGGATACCTATGGAGGTATCTTTGACGTCGATGGCAAACGCTCTGAAATAGAGAAGCTCGAAGCCAAAATGGCGGCCGATGGATTTTGGGATGACCAGAAGGCCGCTCAGGCGGTGATCGGCGAGTCCAACAAGCTCAAGCAAGTGGTCAACGGCATGACCTCCTTCAAGGCTAAGCTCGAGGATGCTCAGGCGATGGAGGAACTCCTGGAAGAAGAGGGGATTGACGAATCGTCCGAGGAAGCGAACGAGCTGCATGACACTGCCGAGGCCTTGAAGCTCGAACTCGATGACCTGGAGATACAATGCTATCTCAAGGGGCCGCACGATCATTGCAACGCGATCTTGAGCGTCAATGCGGGCGCGGGCGGTACGGAGTCTTGCGATTGGGCGGACATGCTGTTCCGCATGTACAGCCGATGGGCCGAGCGTCGCGGTTTCAAGACGGAAATTGTGGATATTCTACCAGGCGAAGAGGCGGGATTGTCCAAGGTTACGATTCGTATCGAAGGAGAAAATGCCTTCGGTTACGCGAACGCCGAACGGGGGGTGCATCGTCTAGTGCGAATCAGCCCCTTCGATTCTAATGCTCGCCGCCATACGTCGTTTTGCGCGGTGGATGTCGTCGCGGAAATCGAAGATGACATCGAAATCGAGATCGAGGACAAGGACCTTCGCGAAGATACCTATCGCGCAAGCGGCAAGGGTGGCCAGCATGTGAACAAGACCGATTCGGCCGTACGTTTGACTCACATCCCCACTGGAATCGTAGCGGCCTGCCAGACGGAACGCTCCCAGCACAAGAATCGGGCTACGGCGATGAAGATGCTCAAAGCTCGACTCTTCGAGAAACTGGAGGACGAGAAGCGCTCGGAGATGGAAAAGGTTTATGGCGAAAAGGGCGAAATCGCTTGGGGAAGTCAGATTCGAAGCTACGTTTTCCAGCCTTATCAAATGGTGAAGGATCTGCGGACGGGCATGGATTCAGGCAATATTCAAGCGGTAATGGATGGCGATCTCGACCGTTTCATCAATGCCTGGCTGAGAGCCGGTTCGCCGCGTCATCGCAATAAGGAAATTCAGATGGACGACTGATGCGTTGGACTAAGGATGAAGGACAAAGGCTTAAAGATGAATATTGGGGCGATACGCGGATTTAAGGAGGAGCGTGGGTTTTCGAATATTCCTTCAGCCTTAAGCCTTCTCCTTTCATCCTTATAGAAATGGAGTATGAAGCCTTAAAGGAAGCGTTCGAGCGACAAGAGCTCTTCGAAGGGAAGACTTGGCGCACTTCCCCTCAGCCCTGGCGGCTGAACGCGGAAATCGTAGATGCGCTCGAGAAGATTGGTCAGGCCAGTCTTGATTTCTACAAAGCCCTGGAAATCTTGTATTCGCGGAGCGCGGACGGGAAAAAGCTCCTGAGGAATAAAGAGCTATACGCTCCTTGGGTCGCGGAATATCTGGATCGCGGCAAGCCGCGAGAATTGGTTGCGCTCAGCCGAAGCAAGGCGTGCAAAGGGCGCATCCCTCCGGTAATTCGCCCGGATCTGCTGGTAACTCGAGACGGGTTCTCGATCACCGAGTTGGATTCCGTGCCAGGAGGCATTGGGTTGACGGCGTATCTGAATCGATTGTACGCGGAGAGCTCCGAGTTTCCGATGCTGGGAAAAGATGGGGCCATGGAAATGGCTTTCTATCGGCGACTGGCGTCTTTAGCGCCTGACAAAGACAACCCCGTAATCGCTATTGTCGTGAGCGAGGAATCCGCTACCTATCGTCCGGAAATGGAGTGGTTGGCCGAGCAATTGCAGCTCAATGGCTACCGAGTGTATTGCTTGGGCGATGACGAAGTTTTTCCGCTCGGAGGAGCCCTGTATTTCGACATAGAAGGCAATCCGGAAAAAATCGATGTAGTCTATCGTTTCTTCGAGCTTTTCGATCTCAAGAATATCAAGACCGCCGAATTCATCGTGGAAGCCTGGGAGAATGGCGAGATCGCGCTCGATCCGCCTCTGCGCCCCTTTTTCGAAGAAAAGGCGACGATGGGATTGTATCACCATCATTTGCTGTCCGACTTCTGGGTGGAATCGATACCTAAAGCGTCCCGCAAGATTCTCGATGGACTGATTCCCCGAACATGGATCGTCGATCCAACGCCCTTGCCGCCAGGCGCGGTCATCGATGGGCCGCTCGCTCAGGGCAAGCCGCTGCACCATTGGATGGATTTAGCGGAAGCGAGCCAGAAGGAGCGCAATCTTGTGTTGAAGATATCGGGATTTCACGAAACGGCTTGGGGTTCGCGCAGCGTGGTAATCGGCAACGACGTATCAAAGGAGGAATGGAGCCGCAGCTTGCAACAAGCCTGCGCTATGTCGGAGACGCACTTGCATATAGTGCAGGAATTTCGCAAATCGGTCCAACTCAAGCATCCTTTGTATTCGGAAACTGGGGAGATCTACGAGGCCTCAGGGCGGTTGCGTTTGAATCCCTATTATTTCGTCAATGGGGATAAGGCAGAACTGGCTGGAGCGCTTGCCACCTTTTGCCCTCCCGACAAGAAGATCATCCATGGCATGGAAGACGCGGCAATGCTGCCGTGCTGCGTTGCGAATCGTTAACGATTCGCAAAATGGTGAATGGTGAATGGTGAATGGTGAATGGTGAATGGTGAATTGGGGATACTCGCGTCGAATTCGATTCACCATTCACTACTCAACACTCACTATTCCCTCAGGTCGTAGCAAATTAGCCTCGGGTTCGTACCATCGAGGCCACCATCGTTTTGGGCGACGTAGAGCAGTCCTCGACTGAGGGCGGGCATGGCCCAGGTCTGACGAGCGAGAAAGAGGTGGGTTCGATCGAGCTCCTTGTAGCCTTCGGGATTGAGGTCGATCCAGGCGAGGTGACCATATTGGCCGAGAACGAGACAGCGCCCGTCGACGAGCAGAAAAGAGGCGAGGGCGGGAGCGAGATTATATTCCTGTCCATCGCCCACGGGAGTGAGCCACTCGGGTTCGTGTCGCCACACTTCTTCGCCTGTCTCCAGTTTTATGCAGATGATGGGGGCGTTTTGCGGGCCGTGCCCATCGATTCCATACAAGTAGCCGTCTTTGTGGATGGCTGTCATGAAATGAGTGTTGAGAACTTTATTGCTCCAGACTTCTGAGCAAGAGCCATCCGCTGAAACTTCGAGCAAAGCTCCACCAGCGCCATAGCACTCGGAGATATAGACTTTATTGCCTACGACCACGGGCGATGAAGCATTGACTGATTCGAAGCGATTGCCTCGCCAGGGAAAGGAGCAATCGATTTCTCCATTGGAAGGTTCAATGACGAGCAGACCTCCGGTTGCCGGACGGCTTTCCCCGCCTGCGAATACAAAGAGCTTTCGTCCCGCGACTGTATCTGCGGGAATTGGGGATGCGTAGCTAGGACCCCATTCGTGTTCGGCTTCCCAGATCGTCTCGCCGCTCGTTTTGTCTATGGCGATGACGCTGGGCCCCAGGGGCGAGCCAATGTTAGCGACGAGCATTTCATCTTCGAGCAAAGGGGTTCCTCCGAACCCGAAAAAGTCTAGGGTAAGGTCATAGTCTTCTTTCAGATCGCGTTCCCAGACTAGTTTGCCATCAGCTAAGTTCAGGCAGCTCAAGCGAGCCTCCACCCCGATAGTGTATACGAATTCGCCATCGCTTATCGGCTGGCATCGCGGACCGTTTCCGAAGCCATATCGATCGCTGTAGTCAGTCGGATAGGCATGTCGCCAGATACGCTTTCCGGATTCCGCCTCGAGACACTCGATAGCTTCTTCGTTGCCGTCGCGATGGAAAAGTATGACTCGGTCGTCGATGACGGCTGGAGACGCGTATCCCTCGCCCTTTACAACTTCCCAAACAACCGACGGGCCGTTTTCGCCGAAGTTCTTAAGCAGATGCGTTTCTGGTGAAATCGCATTTCGAGAATTGCCAAGAAAGTGTCTCCAATCATCGGTTACCGCCTCGGACATAAGCGGTTTCGGCGCTTGGTTAAAGATTGGATCGGGTCGCTCGCTTTGGCCGAACGTCGCCAATATCGAAAGGAAGAATAGAGCAGGGGGTATCAGTTCTTTCATCATCCTTTTTGTGGCGGTTCGTCGGACCGGATTATAATCAATCGCGCCCGAGCATTTTCAAGTCTCGTTTCCCGCGAAGCTTGCGGCGAGCAGTTCCTTCAGGCGTTCGGGTTCGGTTGCCGAGGTTTTGGCGACGAATCCAGAGGCGTGAGCGAAATGGACATCGGGCTCGCGTTCGATTTTCGTGAAATCCATGCTCGGGTGGTCGTTGTATCGAGTGAGGCCATACCCATCGCTCCGCCGATCGGGATAAACCATGGCGACAGCTTTTTCAGAGAGCCCTTTTTCATCTATGTATCGGGGCAGACCCATAGAAGGATCCTCGGGCAGCGGGTCTGTCCGAGGAAGGAAAACGGCTTCGAGCAATTGGCCGTTTTTCTCCAGAGTCCATCGTTCGCAATGCTGGTCGATGAAG
>Ga0208127_1000828_pt1 | contig 15882 bp, 11 predicted proteins | sample ETNtaG_6_FD_185751 | JGI IMG/M metagenome (GOLD analysis project Ga0208127, IMG submission 185751) | Marine microbial and viral communities from oxygen minimum zone, Eastern Pacific Ocean - ETNP201306SV45 (SPAdes) (version 2) | ecosystem: Environmental > Aquatic > Marine > Oceanic ...
ATACTTATCTTAAAAACCGGTAACACCATTAAAAGTTTACTTGATACAGGGAAGGACTTTGAACATTGGTTTACTGATTATTCTGGACTCTGTAAAACCAATTTTATGGTTCGGTCTCTTCATTTGGAGGAACCTTTAGTAGATTTAAGGCAAGTGGCTGGGATAGTCATTACTGGCTCACCAGCGTATGTCACTGATAAAGAGTCTTGGAATTTTACCGGCGCTGAGTATGTTAGGAGGGCGCATAAAAGTGGCACACCAATTTTGGGGGTTTGTTATGGCCATCAACTGCTAGCGTGGGCTTTTGGAGGTAAAGTTGACTTTAATGCAGAGGGACGAAAAATAGGGACAATACCCATCGAACTTACAGAGTTAGCTAAAGATGATTTGTTGTTTGGAGGATTGCCAAATGCATTTGATGTTAACGTTTCTCATCAACAATCGGTAGTTCGGCTTCCTCCCGACGCGGTCAAATTAGCTGTGAGTAGTTCAAATATACTTCAAGCATTCAGGTTAGGCGAAAAAACTTGGGGAATCCAATTTCACCCAGAATTTTCAAAGAAAATTATAAGGGAATATATACACGAGCGTGCAGTCGCAATCAGAGAAGAAGGGCTTGATCCTACTAAGCTCTACGATCAAGCTTCTAATACGCCCAATAGCATTATTCTTTTTCAGAAATTTTGTCGACTAGCCATGAACATGCGAAATTGTTAATTCATCCAGAGTTAACTTCATCGTTTACAGCATCGATAATTCTAGCTCGACTTGGATTATTTAGCTGGCGACCATTAACGAATACAGCTGGAGTTCCTCGTACCCCAGATGCTGTTCCGCCTCTCAAATCGTTTCGAACTTTCATTACGACTTCTTCAGATGCGATGTCGAGGTGAAGTTGCTCTATGTTTAAATTGAGTTCAAGGGCGTAAGCGTCGAATTCGTTTTCAACTTCAGACAAGTTTGACCAGTCAGGTTGGGTAGCAAAGAGATAGTCATGCATTTCCCAGAATCGATTCTGCTTTCCTGCGGCTTCTGCATACAGTGAGGCGGTCCAGGCATGACGATGAGTGTTTGTTACCGGGAAATGGCGAAAGACCAATTGAGCAGAATCTCTTATAGAGGGCCAGGCTTGCAATATTGTCTGATTTTCAGTCGCGCACGCCGGACACTGAAAGTCGGCGTAGACGACGATGCTTACGGGCTTAGCACCTGGCTCCCTTACATGATCATTTTCTGCAATCTCGGTTGTTGAGTAGGTCGTTCCTTGGTTAAGCAAAACATAGGCTGTAAAAACAACAAGCAATGGGATGACAACAAAAAAAACAGTCTTCCTAACTGTTGCACTAATTGTTTCTCGCTGACGTGCCGCCCGTTGTTTCTCTTCTTTGATTAGTCTCTGCTGTTCTCGTTTATTCATGTTGACCTTCAAAAAATATCTAATTCCAAAATCCTACTATACAGAGTATTAATTTTTCAAACTTGAATTAAGATTTTCCAAATAGATCTCTGAGATTATTTTCTGAAATACTACTAGAGTTAATTAGTTAGAAATAGTGCCGGATCAACTCGAGTATTGTTTAGGTTGATACTCCAATGAAGATGAGGACCCGTGACTCGTCCAGTTTGTCCAACTTTCCCAATTTGTTCTCCTGTTTTTACGATCGAGCCAACCTCTACGTCTATTGTGTTCATATGACAGTATAGCGAAATTAGACCATGTCCGTGATCCAAAATTATCGTGTTGCCATTGAAGAAATAGTTGCCGGTCGCCCGAATAATACCAGGCGCTGGTGCATATATCGGTGTACCTTCATCGGCAGCGATATCCATGCCTGAATGAGGACTCCGAGCCTGCCCATTAAAAAACCTTCTCAAGCCAAAAGAACTGCTTCTGACTCCCTCAACTGGTGGTTCCATCTTAAAAACAGGTTCCAAATTGTCAGTCCAAGTAGAAAACGCTGTGTCCATTTCAGCTCGTTCGCGGGATATTCTTTGCATATCTTCTGTATTAGGATTTACTTGTCTATTATTAGTTATGGTTAAGTGTTGTTCGGTATAGGATTTATCTTGCACCTGAAACGCGAGTATCTGCTCACTTCCATCAGTCGTAGTCAATGTAAAATTTTGAGTTCCAGGTCCTACACTTAACGGGATTCCTATGATTGCAAATTGTTTGCCCTCAAAATCAGCCAGCATGATTCTTTCTTCCCGGTAGCTACCATTGACGGCCCTCATAGGTGTGGGTATTACGGCTATTCCTCCCGGAACCATGGATGATTGGGGTATCGATGAAATAGCGACATTCGAATACCCTCTTGATACAAAGAGGAGCATTAGAACCAAATAAATAGAATGCTTAGTGTATTTCATAACTGATTTAATCCTATAAATTCTCGATCTTCGATACAATTGATTCAATATTTCCTTTATGAAGATGTGATCTAATTTTATCCCCAACCTTGACACTATCTGTTGATTTGATCGGAGACAATTTAGGTCCGTAAGTAATGCTATACCCTCTGTCTAACGTACTCAGAGGACTGACTCCTTCCAAGCTGCGGCTCAAAGATGCTAGTGCAGATTTATTTCTATCAAGGTAATTATTTAAAGATTTTATGAGGATCTTTCTGCTCGTTTCCAACTTTGATAGGTCCCAATTGATTTTGTTTTGGGGAGATTTGCCTAGAATAGATTGTTTAAAGAAATTAATCTCACTTTGTTTCTTATTGATTTGGTTTTTAATTAAAAGAAGAATTTGACTCTCCAGCCTATCCAGGTCTTGTGCATGCTCTTGCAGTTTTTTGCCTGGACTTTTAAGTCTGCTTGTTAGCATGTCTAGCCGTTGTTTAACAAAATCGATCCTATCTTCAATTCGATTATTTAGACTGGCTATAATGTTATGTAGATATTCATAATAATCGTCTTGGTCTGTACTTAGGACTTCAGCTGCAGCGGAAGGGGTAGGGGCCCTAAGATCTGCAACAAAATCGGCTATCGTATAATCAATCTCATGACCGACCGCACTCGTAATTGGTAACTCACTATTCGAAATTGCCCTAGCAACGCTTTCTTCATTGAAAGCTTGGAGGTCCTCCAATGAGCCTCCTCCCCGAGCAACGATTAGAGATTCAAGTCCCAGTTTTGAGCTTAATTTATTCGCAAGTTCAATTGCGCGCACAATTTCCGATGGCGCTTCTGCTCCTTGGACGGATACGGGTAGGAGGGTTATTTTAGTGCTAGGGGAGCGCCTAGCAAATACGCTAAGAATATCTTGAAGTGCGGCCCCAGTTTTTGAGGTGATGACACCGATATGGCGATAATTAGAAAACACTGCCTTTTTGAGTTCTTCTGAAAATAATCCTTCGGCAAGTAATTTATTTTTCAGCTCATCAAAAGCCCTTCTCAGTGCTCCCTCACCAGCTTCTTCCATGTTATCGATAATCAGTTGATAGTCGCCTCTGCTCCCATAAATACTTAATTTTCCGTAAGCGGTTATGGCCAATCCATTTTTTGGTTGGAATCGAACGGAGCGATTTCTGCTCGAAAACATAGCGCAGCGAATTTGTGCCTTGCTATCTTTGAGAGTGAGATACCAATGACCCGAGCTCGGCATTGCAAAGTTAGAAATTTCCCCTTCTACCACAACTTTAGAAAAGTTCTGTTCAAGGAGAGACCGAGCCAATTGATTTAGATCACTGACGGATAGAATTGTTCTATCATTTTGGAGCGATTTATTTGTGTGAAACTCTTGCTGAGAACTCATATCCTTGCTGGTATTGGTTGTGAGCAGTTTTTCTGTTCGAATAGTTTATAGAATTATGAAAACTGGGAATTAAAATATTAGCGAAAATTTCTAGTTTAATTTAAAAACATAAAGTGCATTGTGACCGTCGGGGCTTACCATTTCGGGAGCCAGAAAGCTTCCAATTCGCCATGGACTTCCACCTTCTCGGCCAGAGGTAAATGCGACGTATTGCTCACCATCTATTGCAAAGGTCACGGGGAAACCCTCTACTGAAGTGCCCAGTCGTGAACGCCATAACTCTTCGCCAGTATCTATATCATAGGCGTGCACGTATCTATCGTAATCGCCGATAAAAACCAAACCGCCCCCCGTTGAAAGTGCAGCGGTAAGAAACGGTGCTCGCTGAGAAATACTCCACTTCTCATCCAAGGAGTCTACTTCGTATGCCGCTAACTTGCCGAATTCAGCATTGGTTCCGGGCATAGGGAACCAGCGACGGTCGGCCATCGTGCCACCACTGCCTACTTCAAACGTTACCTCTCTTGGTGACATTTCCATACACGACTGGCTTAATGGTATTACGAGTTGCCGAGAACCGGGGTGATAAGTGCTGGACTGCCAATTATGGCCACCGGCAGTGGAGGGGCAAACTGACAACCAGTCCCCGATCTGCATATTTCGAATGTCATCCCGGTACCTTACCTCACCTGTTTCTAAGTTTACCTCTGAAAAAACATTTTGAAACACAGTTTGAGCCAACCCTTGGAACTCTCCTGTTCGACGATCAAGTTTCCAAAGGATACCGCTTTTTCCAATTGTTAGAAGGTAGGGTTCGTCGAATAAATCTACAAGCACTTGCTCAAAAGCCTCGTCCATATCTAAAGACTCGCCTGGAACATGTTGTCGATGCCAAACAATATCGCCGTTACTTGGGTCTATAGCGAGGGTAGAGTTTGTGTATAGGGTTTCGTCTTCAGTCGTCAAACCTCTGCTTGCGGCCATCCAGGGCTTTGCTTGAGCTACTCCAAAAAATACTAAACCCAGCTCGGGGTCCCAACTACCAGTTATCCACGCATCTCCACCGCCTCGGAATTCCAGTGGTAAGCCACCCCAAGTGTCGTCTCCGAATTCGCCTGGTTGCGCGATTGTATAAGTGCGCCACAGCTCTTCTCCTGTTTTGCCGTCGTGGCCAGTTATAAAGCAACTTTCCTCAAAAAATCGGGTGCAACCGTTAATCCCGTTTATCACCTTTCCGTCGGCTACAATGGGCCCACTCGTGTTTGAATAGCCAAGGGTTTCATCTGCAATCTCAACATCCCACCGCACTGCGCCGGTGCGGGCATCCAATGCCACTAGGTGTGCGTCAGTTGTCGCCACGTAGATCATGTCTTCCCACATGGCAATAGTTCTGAGTTGTCCACCTTGTCGGCTTCCCTCCGGGAACTGCCTCTCATATTCCCAAAGTAGCGATCCCTCTTTGCCGTCAATAGCCTGAATGATATTGCCGAAGTTAGGGATGTAAATTATTCCGTTTCTGACAAGAGGTGCGGGTTGGCTCCTGCCGGGTTCCATACCCCAAACCCAGGCAAGGCTTAGATCGGACACATTATCCTTATTAATGGAATTGAGAGGGCTGTAACCCTGACTTTTTGGACCACGCCGCCAATAAGTCCAATCTTTGGGTTGAGGATTTTTAAGATCCTCTGTGGTTACGTTTTGAAAGGAGGAAATAGGAACGAAAGAGCGAGTCACTGCGCGCTCGCTTCGGTAAATGGTTGCAATTTCTGGAACCGAGTCCCGCGTCCCGGGTGTGGGGGTATTACCAGGTTGACCGGGTAATGGGAAACGAGGTCCTTCCTGAGAGGAACTTAATGGCGCGTCTCCCAAAAAAACGACGTCACTTGCCGTGAGAAACAGATCGGTTTGACTTGCTAGTTTTCCATTTTCATTGAGTATATACGCGATCAGCGAAGCATACTGGTCCTCAGCTAGAGACCCTGGAGATTGGGGTGGCATCGTCCTCTGCAGTAGAGCAGCGAGTTCGGACACACTGCGGTTAGTCCAATTATTTTTGAAGTTAACATCGTTGAGGGCTGGGGCCTCAAATGACCCAGAAAGATCAGTAAGATGGCACACAGCGCAATACTCGGCGTAAACCTGTTGCCCAGTTTCCGCCTGAACTTGCGTGTGCGTTGCCTGCTGTAATTGCTGACTATGTAATGATGGCGAAATCGCAACCAAGGACAGCAAAAGCAGCAATCGAGAACTCATAGCAGTGCCTCTTATTTCCTCAGGCTAATCGAGACGCAAGGTTTCTTGCTGAGCGCGTCTTTCTGCAACTGACTGGGCGAACTGCTCTTCATTAACATAGGTGATGCCTACCCAAGCATGACTCATTTCGTCTACTCCACGCCGTCCAAAAACTACCCACTGCTCTGGATCAGGATTGATAGGATTATTGGCTGTATTATCAAATACGGACGTAAACTGGAGGATAGTACCCGTTGGCAGTAATGGTTTTACGTCATCCTCATAAATGTATGCAATCTGCCAATTGTGATCATAGTTATTAACTTGACTGAGTACCTCTTTCCTGCCATCTGGGTAAATCGCCTCCATGGTCATCACCTTGCCTCGCATGTGCAAGTGGGGTCGATAACTGTGGATGACCGCAGGTGCATCTAAACGGTGGGTACCTTGGAGCACTTGGTAGCCATGAGGAGGAATCACTATATCTTGACCTCTAGCCATCCCCTTGAGGCCATCCACCCTGAACATAGCCTCACCAACTGTTTCCTTTTCGGGAGTTTGTCCTTCGGGGTAAAACCACAAGCCTACTTCCACAACATCTTCAGGTCCTTCTGCGCCTACAGGAAAGTAATGGAGATTCCACGCAATATTCCCATTAGCTGGCACGCGCATTCCTGTGCCTTCTGGAAACATTTCCCAGGATTTTCCAACACCATAGCGAGCAAGCGCAACGGAGCGTCCGCCACCCTCAGGCACAAGCACTGCGTGGCCATGATGAACTACTTTCTTGCCCAAAGGATAGGAAGGTTTGAACTCTGCTGCTTTCAAAAAACGTTCACTATCTAGACCTTCAAAAGGCACGCTCGGGGTCCACCACTGATCTTGTCCGTTTGCGATTACATCATAAGGTGAAGATTTAATTACCAGATCGGGCGGACCAAGTTGATCGCCGAGTTGCCATTCGGCTCCGCTAGGAAAGTCAACTGGGGCAGGGAGATCTTCGGGGTTACCTTCGGGCGATCCCGCGAGGAACCAACGTTCAATTAAATCAATCTGCTCATCGTTCAGGGATGCGTCATTCTTGAAACTCTGAATACCTATGCCGGTATCGATATGCCATGGAGGCATAATTCTTTTGCTCGTTCTATCATGGATCAACGCGGCGAAGGGTTTGACTTGCTCATAGCTTTGCAACGGCATAGGGCCGATCCCTTCAGGGTTATGGCAGGAGGCGCACTTATCTTGAAGTATTGGTGCAATGTCCTTTGAGTAGGTTGGGTTTTCTTGAGCTGAGGACTGGGTCCAAAAACCCCCTAGAGTTAATATGTATAAGCTAATTTGAGCTATCTTTTGCAATCTATTCATGCGCGGCTCCATTTAGTTGCTCACGTTGATATGAAAATAAGCGTTTGTATGGCAGCAGTAAAATTCAAACGCAGCTATATCATCTATCGTTTGCATGCGGACGATATATTCGCCGGGTTGATCGAATTTTGCCTGAACCATGGTTTCTTCATTTCTTGTCAGTAATTCGTACTCTTTACTATCAAATGTAACCTGTCCATTTCCACTGTGGTGCGACCAGCCAACCCATACCTTCTCGTCTGGGTGAGCTATCCAGGCCTTTAATGAAACTAAGTCTCCCACCGAAGCGTGTATGGGATCACTGTGAACTCCGGAGCGTCCTCTTACTCCTTGTGAGCCTGGTGTAAGTTTAACAAGAGGCGCTAGGTCACCTCTACCCCCAGATTCAGGCTCATCAAGCACGTAAGGAGGTATAACTTTACCTGGCGTGCTTAGCTCGAATCTGTTGCTGGAAATATGCCAGGTAACTCGGTGATTTGTATTAAACCCTGCGGGAACAATCACAGAAAATGCACAGAACACATGCCGATAGGCAGGTGGCAGTGGGTCGAAGTGTGTCGGAATGTTCGCGTTATTCAGATCTAAGCCTGGGTAGTCAGTTTCCAGGTAATTATCGCTTCCAACAGGTATATCAAAGGATTGATCAGTGTTCATGTTGAAATAACCAAAACAAATAGTTTTAGTCCCATCCTCATTCGGATACCAGCCGTCAAACAGAGGAATGATTGCCTGCCCCTCTTTTCGAATTACCTCAGAGGACCAAGTCTGATTTGATAGGTCTATCTGTTGAGCATGATTCTGAGACCAAGCAAATATCGAAATCAACAGATTTAGTAGATTGAACTTTGATGTTATTTTCATCCCGAGTCAGCCCTTGGTTCGCCACACATCCAAGACAACTTTTTCCTGATAGTACTTCAAATTCAAGGGGATGTCTCTGTCAGGTGGCAGAAAGATTAGATCTTAAAAACTTTATATTGTGCTAGACTTCTTCCGAGTGGGTTTAAAATTGGCTCTAATGCCTGTGAATTTAATGTTGGAATATCTATGATAAAGATTAGTTTCTGGACTTTGATCCTCACGTTTTTAGTCTCAGCACCCGCAGTTGCTCAGCATGGTGCGCCAGAGGGACAATGGCCAACTTACGGAGGTGACTTAGGACACACTCGGTACTCTGGTCTAGATCAAATAAATTCTCTTAACTTTTCAGAGCTGGAAGTCGCCTGGACGTTTGATGCCGCAAATTTCGGCCCGAGCCCAGAATACAGGTATCAATCAACGCCTCTCATGCTCAACGGTAGAATATTTACGACAGCAGGTTCAAGACGGGCCGTTGTTTCCCTGGACGCTCAAACAGGTGAAATCCTCTGGATGCATAGTTTGAATGAGGGTGAGAGGGGTGAAAATGCACCAAGGCAACTCTCTGGTCGAGGTTTAGCCTATTGGAAGAGCGAAGATGGGAGTGATGAGAGGATAATTTATGTAACCCCCGGTTATAGGATGATTGCGTTGGACGCTAGGACTGGTGCAAGAGTCACGTCTTTTGGCAGCGATGGAATTGTTGACTTGAAGCAAGATGCAGATCAGCAAATTGATCTAATAACCGGAGAGATAGGACTTCATTCAACCCCAATTGTCGCCAAAGACGTAGTCATAGTCGGAGCAGCTCATAGGACAGGCGGTAACCCAAGAAGTCGGGAAAACGTAAAAGGTTATGTGAGAGGGTTTAACGTTCTAACAGGCGAAAGGCTTTGGATATTTCACACGATTCCTGAGCCTGGCGAGTATGGAAATGAATCCTGGTTGAATGAATCATCTTTCTACACAGGCAACACCGGTGTCTGGGCACAAATTTCTGTGGATTTGGATTTGGAAACGGTCTACCTGCCGGTTGAGGCTGCAACTGGTGATTACTATGGCGCATATCGCCCCGGCGATAATTTATTTTCTGAATCTTTGGTTGCAGTAGATCTCAATACGGGAGAAAGGAAATGGCATTTCCAGTTAGTGCATCATGGCATATGGGATCATGACATTCCTTGTGCGCCAATTTTGGCGGATGTAGTTATCGACGGTCAGCTCCGAAAAATAGTGGCACAACCAACGAAGCAGGCTTTTTTATATGTTTTTGATCGCATTACAGGAGAACCCATATGGCCGATCGAGGAAAGAGGGGTGGAGATCGGAGATGTGCCGGGTGAGTGGTATTCACCTACTCAGCCTTTTCCCACAAAGCCGCCTGCATATGACAGACAAGGCGTAACTGAAAGTGATCTTATTGATTTCACTCCAGAGCTTCGAGAAAAGGCTAAGGAGGTGGCAGGCTGGCACAAAATGGGGCCAATTTTTACGCCACCTGTGGTTAGCAATATTGATGGGCCACTTGGCACTTTGATGGCGCCAGCGACTGGTGGCGGGACAAACTGGCCAGGTGGTTCCTATGATCCCGAAACTAATACAGTTTTCGTGGTATCGAATAGCTCTGTAACAAGTCTAGCCGTAGTGCCACCCTATCCAGGCCAATCCGACATGGCCTATATTCAAGGAAGTGCGGTTTCTGGCCCAAGAACTTCGGGTGGTGCTGGATCCTCCGCTGGAGGAGGGCGGACAGAGTTTAATGCGTCACAGGGCTCACGTCCTACTTCAAGCCGAGGGACGCCTCCTCGCAATTTGTTGGTGGACAGGTTGCCACTTTTAAAACCGCCTTATGGACGATTAACAGCTATCAATCTACGTCGAGGTGAAATTGCGTGGCAAGTTCCGCACGGTCAAACTCCAGATCGGATAGCAAATCATCCAGCCCTGGCTGAATTAGATATACCAAGAACGGGTCAAGGAGCATCTGTTGGTACTCTAGTCACCAAGACTCTCGTCATTGCGGGCGAATCAGAGTTGACATCTGATAACAGTGGAAATAGGCGCGCCATGCTTCGAGCTTATGATAAGGATGATGGTACTGAGGTCGGTGCAGTTACACTGCCTGCTCCTCAGACAGGATCACCTATGACTTATATGGTTGGTGGAGAACAGTATTTGGTTGTTGCTGTTAGCGGGAGTGGAGTCTCAGGGCGGCTAGTCGCATTTAAGTTGTAAAAAGCTGTTTATGAATTTTAAGATAAGACTAATGACTGATTTTAGTCTTCAATGGAGTTTAGTAGAGAAGGGGAAGTAACATGTTTCAGAGTGTGAGATACAAAATTATAGTAACGATGTTTGCAATTTGCCTGTTGCCTTCAGAATTGGGCGCACAGGCTACAATAGAAAACTATAACTCTGTCACTGATAGTAGGTTGATTGATCCAGAAGATCATAATTGGCTGTCTTATCGAGGAACGCTTGATGGCTGGGGTTTTAGTAAATTGGGGCAGATTAATGCTGACAATGTAAGTGATCTTGAGCCAGTTTGGAGTTTTTCGACAGGAGTTTTAGGTGGTCATGAATCTCCGCCAATCGTGAATGATGGTGTCATGTTTATTACTACGCCAGGTAACCTTCTTTATGCTATTGAGGCTGCAACAGGTGATTTGCTTTGGCGATATCAACACAACCTTCCAGAAAATTATATAGCTTTTCATAGAACAAATCGTGGTGTGGCTCTCTATGGTGACAAAGTGTACATGGCAACACTAGATGCAAGAGTTGTTGCGCTTGATGCATCCACTGGTGAAAAGGTCTGGGACACTACGGTTCAAGATAACTCATTTGGCTATTACATTACGATGGCGCCGCTGGCGATTGATGGAAAAATCCTTGTTGGAACATCAGGTGGTGAATTAGGCATCAGGGGCTTTGTCGTAGCGCTGGATGCGGAATCCGGCAACGAAGCTTGGCGCACTTATACGGTGCCTGGTCCGGGAGAGCCGGGTAATGAATCCTGGCCGGGTGAATCTTGGAGAACAGGTGGAGCTGCAGTTTGGATACCAGGGCACTATGATCCAGACTTGGGTCTTGCTTATTTTGGTACAGGAAATCCTGGACCTTGGATCGGCGATCAGCGTCCCGGTGATAACTTGTATACAAACTCTGTAATAGCTCTAGACATTAAAACGGGACAAATAAAGGCTCATCATCAGTATCACTGGAATGGTTCATGGGACTGGGATGAGGTTTCGACTCCCATACTGATGCCGGTTGAGAGGTCTGGTCGCCAATTCGATGCGCTGGTTCACCCGGGCAGGAATGGATATCTTTGGACGTTAGAGCGTCATGCGGATCGTATTGGATTTGTGGATGCCGAGCCTTATGTTTATCAAAATGCATTTAGTGGCATCGACCCTGAAACAGGAAGACCTTCGTATGATCCGAGTCACACTCCATCAACAGGCGAATCGGTTGACTTTTGTCCTTCGCTCTGGGGAGGGAAGGATTGGCCTCCAGCAGCATACAATCCAGGCACCGGTCTTGTTTACATCCCTGTAAATGAAAATCACTGTGGCGTAATTGAGGGTCGGGAAGTCACCTATATGCCAGGTGGCTCATATACTGGGGCTCGAACAGAATTTACGCTAAGAGATCCGCAAGGAAATATTGGTCAGATTCAGGCTTGGGATATGGACTCCGGTGAGGAGGTCTGGTCTGTCGAATTTCAATCACATAATTGGGGTGGCATTTTGACCACTGCTGGAAACTTAATTTTCAGTGGTGGCACGAGCGATCGATTTTTCAGGGCTCATGATGCACTTACCGGCGAGGAACTTTGGCGGTTTCGAACTAATTCTGGAATTATTGGAGTACCCTCTACTTTTTCAGTGGATGGTAAACAGTACGTGGCAATTCAATCTGGTTGGGGGGTTGATGCCGCTGGGATGACTGCGCGCATAGATCAGCAAAGAGGAACTCGGACGTTTGTGCCTCAGGGAGGCGTTGTTTGGGTGTTCGCACTGCCAGAGTAGGCTGAGTTAGGGGGGCGTAGCCATTTTGGTTCTGTGGCCAAGGGTGCTGTGAAGGCGTACATAAGGGATTCTAGCTGGGTGATTTGGGAAATCTTGAGATCAAGAGGCTTGGCCTCATTGTGACTTAGGAGTGATGTAGGGGCCTGGTTGTAGTGCTTAACGACCTCGAGAAGGTTTTCGATCTGCCCACCGTGCATATATGGTGCTGTTTCAGCTACGTTTCGCAAAGTTGGTGTTTTTTGTGCGCCCACAAGATCATTAGAGTCCTGTGCAAACGTTAGCTCTAGACAATCATCTTCAGCAGCATCGCTTAGGGCGCTCAGACAGTTAAAAGGGTCTTCCCTAGCTTGTCTGACGCCATCGTATCTCCCCATTGCAGGAAGCTGACCGCTAATTGTTAGGACCCCAGTGTTATGAAACTCATGGTTTGTTAGTAAGGGGCCGTTGTGACAAGAGACGCATTGAGCTTGTCCTATAAACAGTTCTAACCCAGCGACCTCATCTGGCGTCAAGTGAGCGCTGGACTTTAACCCTTCCTCATTCAATTCGTTGATGTAGAAATCAAATCGGCTCTGGCCGGGAATCAATTTTCTTTGATAGGCGGCCAACGCTTTTCCGACGTTAGTAAATACTTTAGTGACTGAAGTTTTCTGAATATCAGTAAGATTGTCCCAACCCCTCAGGTTTTCTTCGTCACCGAGAGGGGATGCGTTCTCTGGTGAAACAGGGATGGGAGGTAGCGCCCCAAAGATTTTTTCATAGCGACTACGATAAGTTTCATCACTCGCAATAAGTTGAGCGATCTTTAGTCGACTACTGTTGTGCTCATGTCGTGCTTCAATCGGAGCCAAGGCCTGTGACCACTGACTATCTTTTCGGCCATCCCAGTAAAACCACGGGCTATAAGAAATGCCAACTAAGCTGGGGGTGTGCCGGGGCCCGACGTTTGTCCCGACGGCAAGTTTTAATCCATCAGTAAAGTATTTCTCTGGCTTGTGACAAGAGGCGCATGAAACACTACCATTTCGACTTGTCCGAACGTCAAAATAAAGAGCGTGACCTAATTGTGCAGCACCCTCATCGTTCGCGTGAGTGTTAGACGGGTCATCTGGAACTGGTGGAAGATTCTGTAGGGAGAGTGATTTTAGTAACTTTAATTCATCTCTTGACCAATTTCTGACATCTTTATCATCTAGGAAAAACCCTAAGATAACTGATAAAGCACCAAGTATAATTGCTACGACTAGACGCTTTTTCATAGTTGAATACTCGCCATCCCAAATTCTTGTTGATCCTCTCTCGAAATTGTGAACTTAATCTCCCACCTTCCAGGCATATGAAAGCGAACCCCCTGCAAAAGATAGGTGCCAGGAGAAATTTCAGATGTAACTTTTGGCCGTGTTGGCAATCCGTGATCGTGTTCTGGCATGCCCCCTTCGATAGAAACCGAGGCCATTGTGACTGGTTTTGACTCAGAATCAATGACCCTAATTTGCCAACTATGCATTGTGTTAATTCGAAGAGGATTGATACTGGTATCTACATAAATAGTCCAGCCACTTTCGGTTTGTGTTGTTAGTTCAGGCCTCTCATCGCCTCGAATGATGTTGGTTGATGAGGTGATGAGGAACAACGAGGTTATTGCATATGAGAACTTGTTCAAATGTGATCGCGCTTATGCTTTGTTAAAAAGTTGATACAACCTATTACTTCCAGCATCCCAGAGTGGTTCAATTTACTCTGCGGAATAAACTAATTTTCCGTCGACGTAGGTTTGTAACACATCGATATCCATAATTTCATCATCTGCTATGGTCATTATGTCTTTGGATAGTACTATCATATCGGCGAATTTCCCGGGCTCCAGAGTTCCTTTTATGTCCTCCTCGAAATTAAGATAAGCGCCCGTGGCTGTGTAAGCCCGGATGGCTTCCTCTCTTGTGATAGCTTCTTCTGCTCCGTATATTGCGCCGGTCATTCCTTTTCGAGTAACAGCAGCGTATATACCGACCATGGGTCCGATTGGAAGGATGTCGCTTGATATCGCTACCTTGATACCATAATCCATCGGAGACCTAAGGGGGTTGTTATGCTGTAGACGCCAGCCATCAAGGTTTTCAACGTAGCGTCCCTCCAAGGTATAGGTGAAATTTGGTTGCTGTGTGATGTGGATTTGATGCTCTGACATTAATTCCATGGTCAATTCAGGAGGTCTCATAGAGAAATGATTTAAGTAATGTCTATGGTCGTGTCTTGGATTGTTCTCTAGCGCGTCAGCTAAGATGTTTACTACCATCACGATCGCGGCATCGCCGATAGCGTGGATCCCCATTTGCCAGCCAGCGTCATGTATCTCTTTTAAGTGAGAAGCTAACTCCCGCGGAGGCATATTTAAGTAACCTCGATATTCACCTTGATTGCGGTAAGGTTCCAATGTGTATGCTGCAGGACCTGTAAAACCACCGTCTGCGAATACTTTTATGGGGCCTATCTTTAGAAAATCCGTACCCTCGCCGTATCTTTCTTTAACCTCGTTAATACCTTTAACGTCAAACCATTGAAATTGAACCTGCGATCTCGGGAGAGCTAAATTCGCTGTCTCATAGAGCTCTTCCCACATCGCAAATTGGCTGGGTGGTTTGGATGCATCTGTAATTGAAGTAATTCCTAGCCTCAAGAGATCATTTAAATTGATCTCCAGGCTCGCGATTAATTCTTCATAGGTGGAATCCGGAACTAATCGTCCGACTAGTTCCTGGCGCTCTCTAATGATCCCATTGAGGCTCCCGTCCTGCCCTCGCTCAATGACGCCGCCTTCGGGTTGGGGTGTTGCAAGGGTTATGTCGGCAAGTCTAAGTGCCATACTGTTAGATACAGCACTGTGACCACCGGCCCTGGTTAAAATTACGGGGTTGTTTGGAGCTGCAACGTCGATGTCTTCTCGTAGGGGTCTTCTCCCTTCATCCAGTTCGTCTTCTGACCAGCCATAACCTGTAATCCACTCATCTTCTCCAATCTCTTCTATTTTGTTTCTTATAAGCTCTTGAATCTCTAATATGGAAGTTACGTTGCCTAATTCTATATAACGTTGTGGTCGCCCCCGAATATGAGTGTGTGAGTCGTTGAACCCTGGCATTACAACTTTGCCCCCAAGGTCAACGATCTCGTCACTTTGGTATTTAAGAGCTAACTCTGTTCCTCCGGTTTCTACAATGATTCCATTATCAACTACGACTGTGTTTTGAATAGAAAATTCATGATCAACCGTTAACACCTTTCCATTTGTTAAGATTAGATCAACGTTTCCTGAGTCAATTGAATCTGTTGTACTTCTATTCTGCGGACCACAACTTAATACTAAAAAGCTAATTACGATCAGCGAGATGATTTTAAAGGTTAGGTATTTTTTCATTACCGTGACGCACTCCTTATGATGCCAACAAGCCTTGTTGTTGAGCGTATTCGTGGGTCTTTTGGAGGGCTTGACCAAATTTATCGATCATTTCGTCTATTTGATCGGTACTTATAATTAGCGGTGGGCAGAAGGCGATGGAATTTCCACCTACAGCTCTAACAAGAAGTCCATTATCCTGACATGCCTGTTTGGCGTGAGCGCCGACTGCAAGATCT
>Ga0208127_1000829_pt1 | contig 15870 bp, 12 predicted proteins | sample ETNtaG_6_FD_185751 | JGI IMG/M metagenome (GOLD analysis project Ga0208127, IMG submission 185751) | Marine microbial and viral communities from oxygen minimum zone, Eastern Pacific Ocean - ETNP201306SV45 (SPAdes) (version 2) | ecosystem: Environmental > Aquatic > Marine > Oceanic ...
AATGACCGGTTTCTATATGTCGAGAATGTGGCTCAAGACCTTTGCTGGTAAACCAAAGACAGAAGTTGCAGCCAACGTTCATGAGAACACCCCTTGGATTCCGATTCCATTGGTGACGCTCACCTTCGTGTCTCTATCAAGCGTCATTCTCGCAGGAATGATGTTTACACATTGGTCAAGTGACAGTAGCTATGCATTCTTCAGTGAAAAGGGATTGATTGATGGTCTGATATACGAATTTGAACACATCTTCCTCAATTCTGATGCCTTCTTCTTCGTACTGACCTATGTTGTCATCTTCATCGGAGCCATTGTTGGACCTGGTCTTGCAATGGCGTTGTATGGTGGAGCACTCAAAGAAGGCGAGAAAGCCAAACCATGGATGCAACCGATCATCAACCTATCCTCTCGAGTCAATGCAAAGCGCGGCTTTGACAACAGTGCATGGGCCAACTCAGGCCTTTCAGATGCTCTCAAAGAACGATTGTACTTTGACAAGTGGTACGATGCGGCTATGCTCAAACTTGTTGCTGGCTTTGCAAATGTCAGCGCAGCCTTTGATCGTAAGGTCGTTGATGGAACCATCAAGACGATTGAATCAACCTCTCAGAAACTCTCAACACAGGTCCGTCGCTTGACAACAGGATCTGCACGTGACTACATCATGATGGCGGCCTTAGGTGTCCTTGTCATCTATCTCATGTTGGAGGTGATGATTTGAACATCGATTACCTATCGCTGATGGTCGTTCTTCCAATTCTTGCAAGTATCTTCTTGTTGATTTTGACATCTCGACTCAATCCAGAAGCACGTGCAAAATTCGATGCACCTGTACGTATGGCAGCGTTCATTATCTCCTTGGCAATGTTTGCGCTTGCAACGCTGATGTTCTTGGGACAGATTGGAGATGTTGGATGGAACGATATCGCCTTCAATAATTTCGAATTCCAAGAGTCCTATGTATGGATTGAACAACTTGGAATCACGTGGACGGTCGGTGTTGACGGTCTATCCTTCCCGATGGTTTGGCTGACAACGCTCTTGATGCCGATCACGATTATTGCAACATGGAATGAGAAGGCAGGCGCTACCTACTTCCCGCTTATGCTCATGCTCGGTGGTGCACTGATCGGTGTCTTCGTCGCTCTTGACATGTTCATGTTCTACGTCTTCTGGGAATTGACACTCATTCCAATGTTCTTCATGATTCTCAAGTGGGGTGGAAAAGACCGCAAGTACGCTGCTCAGAAGTTCTTCATCTACACGTTTACAGCTTCCGTCATCATGCTTCTCGGTCTGTTGACGATGTACTTCTTGATGGACACACAGACCTTCAGCATGCAAGAGATGGTTGTTCAAGCAAGTGGTGCAAACGGAAATGGCGTTTGGCTTGGTCTTGAAGTTCAGAAAGTTCTCTTCATCATGTTGATGCTTGGTTTCCTTGTGAAACTTCCAGCAGCACCGTTCCACACGTGGCTTCCTGATGCACACGTTCAGGCACCAACAGGTGGTTCGATGATGCTTGCTGGTGTCATGTTGAAGATGGGTGCTTACGGTATGTTCCGTCTTCCAATCTCATTGTTCCCACATGCGCTAGAAGAATTCCGATTCATCATCATGATCATTGGCCTCATCTCTCTTGTATGGGGGGCCATCGTCTGTCTCGGACAAACCAATCTCAAGAAGATGGTCGCATATTCATCGGTCTCTCACATGGGTGTCATCCTGTTGGGTATTGCTAGCATGCAACCACTCGGTTGGGCTGCAGCACTCTTCATGATGTTCGCTCACGGAATCATCAGCCCAATGCTCTTCGCAGTCTGTGGTGCATTCAAGCACCACTACCACAGCATGGAGATTGGGGCAATGCGCGGCATGGCCAAGCATTCACCATGGCTTGCAACGAGCATGATGTTTGGTTGGATGGCTTCACTCGGTCTTCCATTGTTGGCAGGATTCGTTGCTGAATTGATGCTCATGATTGCCTACTGGCATGCATACGGTTGGTGGATTCTCCTACCAGGACTTGTTCTTGCGATCACCGCTGCGTACTATCTCTGGTCGATGCAACGAACCATCTTCGAAGGTGGAGAAGCAACACAACCTCCAGAAAGCCTTCACGGTGAACCGGTGCCTGATATTGACAACTCAGAAAAGATTGCAATGCTCTTGCTTGCAGCCTTTACCATCCTTTTCGGTATCATGCCATGGATTTTCCTCGACATGATGGATATGTGGACTCGTAGCGCCATGGCGTTCCTTGGTTTCGGAGGTGCCTGATATGTCAACACAAAATGGATTTGATTCGGACATGATTGAAACGCTCGGTCCAGAATTGACAGTATTTGTCGGGCTTCTTCTGATAATGATCGTTCCAAACTTAGGAAACGGTACGTTCCGAGTACCAGGTACATCGATTCGATTGCCGTGGTTCCTTGGTGGAACACGCTACAAGGTGGTTGCATCACCTCGTCTTCCTGGCTTGCTCGCTGTCTTAACGATGGCTTTGGCTCTTATCCAAGTGATCTGGTATCTTTGCGACTCCTCCGCTACTGATGGAAAAGTCGTATCAAGTGAAAATGGTATTGAAATTTTCAAAGTCAATATGTTCTCCCGAATCTTCGAAGCCATCTTCTTTGCAGCATTGCTTCTTGCAGCAATCGCTTCGCTTGACCGTCTACCAACGGGCTCTCAGAAGAGCGATGATATCGATGTACTGTTCAACAACCGTCGTCAAGCAGATTTCTATATTCTGATGTTGACTTCAGCACTCGGAATGAGCGTTGTTGCTCTGGCTCAAGACCTGTTCGTTTTGTTTGTTGGATTGGAACTTGCCTCATTCTCGACCTATGTTCTCGTCGCATTCCACAAGGAAACACGAGCAGGTTCAGAAGGTGGTGCCAAGTACTTCATTGTTGGATCGGTTGCTTCCGCAGTTGGTCTCTACGGTCTGAGTATGCTCTATCTATGGGCTGGTTCACTTCAATTCGATGCGCTCGCTGCAAAGTGGGCTGCTGATGGAGCCACTTCCCTCAGCATGATGGCACTTGGATTTGTTCTGGTTGGATTCGCATTCAAGATCAGTGCTGTTCCATTCCACTTTGCTGCACCAGACGCTTATTCGGGTGCAAACAGCCCAGTTGCTGGTGTTCTCGCAACTGCAAGCAAGGCAATGGGTATGCTCGGTCTGATGCGTGTTCTTCTCATCATCACCATCCCTGATTCGACTGCTGATGGTTCCGCTGTTTGGATTGGACTCCTCGGTATTCTCGCAGCAGTGACCATGACATGGGGTAACATCGCTGCTCTTGGTAGTGAGAATCCAAAGCGTATGCTCGCTTACTCATCGGTTGCTCATGCAGGATACATGCTTGCAGCATTAACAGCAATTGGTGCATGGAATTGGGGTCTTGTTGACAATGCAGGCGATGCGATGGATGTCGTCGTTGCAGCTCTTCTCTTCCACATGTTCGTTCTCGTCTTCTTCAAGCTTGGAGCCTTCCTTGTTCTTGGTCTCCTCGAGATGGAGGGCGGTGCTTCTCGCCTTTCCTCACTCGCTGGACTCGGTAAGCGAGAACCACTGCTTGCTGTTGCCATGTTCTTGTTCATGATTTCACTTGCAGGTGTACCGCCAATGGCTGGATTCTTGTCCAAACTCTTGGTCATCATGGGAATCGTTGAGGTTGCAACCGGGACAGGTTCGCTTTCATCGATCGCTGATGCACACTGGGTCTGGTGGCTTGCTCTCTTGATGGTTATCAACAGCGCAATTTCGATGTTCTACTATCTCCGTGTTGGAGTTGTTATGTACTTCCACGAGCCTGAAGAAGGCCGTCAAGGACCACTTGCATCAGGTGCATCGATTCGAATTGCAATCGCTCTGTGTGCAATTGGAACGGTTGCATTTGGATTGGTCGGCGGCGAATTAATCGACATGTGCAGAGATGCTGCAGAATCACTTCGATGAGAAGGGGCGACTTCAAGAGGGGTTGACCTCTCGTCACACATGGTGAGACCCAATGGGACGACGTCATGAGGAAAAAGTGGACGAGGAAGAACTCGCACGCTTGGAAAATCCTGAAGGTTCACCAGGTAAAATTCGTGTCAAACTTCCAAACGATGGAAAGAAGCGTGGAGAACTTGGCTACAAGGGCGAAATGTTTGCCCTCGCTGAAGAGATTCTTGGTGGCCGGCGTGTCACTGTTCTCTGTGCAGACGGCCAAACCCGAATGGCACGTATTCCGGGAAAGATGCGACGACGACAATGGGTTCGCGAAGGTGACTTGATCATCGTTTGGCCGTGGGATTTCCAAGATTCAAAAGCTGATGTAAAGCACCGATACACCAAAACTCAAGCCATGTATCTCTCGAGAAAGCAAGTGCTTCCAGATGTTGTCGATATGTTTGGAATGAATTCACGCGTCGATGATGATGATATCGGCGATGATTTGTTCGGTTCTTCGGATGCTCCTGAAGAGGCTGCTCAAGAAGACGATGCAGATGTTGATGACATGTTTGGTTCAGATGATGACGATGATGATGTTGATGACATGTTTGGTTCAGATGATGACGATGATGATGTTGATGACATGTTTGGTTCAGATGATGAGGAAGAAGTCGAGGAAGCACCTGCAATGGAAGAAATGCCAGAGCCAGAACCTCTTGATGACGACGATGATGATGACGATGATATCGACGCATTGTTTGCTTGAACAGCAAAGGGTTGAAGATATTCAAAGTCGAACAGTCGTGTGAGGCGTGTTCACATGGGACGTTCAAACGACGATTGGGATGAGTTGACGGAGCGAACCCGTCAACGAAAGCAGACACGTCGTAAACGGAACAAACAGCAACGTTCCAAAGAGGAACAGGCTGATGATGATTACAACGATCAACATACCTCAAAATTCATTTCAGATCTTGCTAAGAAAGATAGCCAATACAATTGGATGAAGGAAGAGAAAAACAAACGCATGTTTCAGAAGATCGAGAACCGAATCCAAGGGGCGATGGGAAGTGGTACCTATGACTGGGTTGACCGTCGTGTCTTCGACCAAGTTTTTGACCGCTTAACGCTCATGTCCTTGTACAAACTGATGAATGCAGGGGTCTTGGATACACTTGATTTTCCAGTCGCTCGAGGCAAAGAAGCGCACGTATTTCATGGGACAAATCTAGAAGGAAAAAGCGTGGCAGTCAAAATCTTCCATACATCCAATGCAGTCTTCAAGAATTTGATGCAATACATCGAGGGCGATCCACGATTTGGTGGACTTCGTCGACGTCATCGTGATCTTGTCGATATTTGGGTACGTAAGGAACATCGAAATTTAACACGCCTGTACCGTTGGGGTCTTCCTGTTCCTCAACCGATTGCAATTCAGAAGAATGTCCTTGTCATGGACTATTTGGGTACTGAATCGCAACCCTCTCCAAAGTTGCGTGATGTGAAGATTGACCATCCACAGGCAGTCTATGATGAAATGCTTGAGTTTCTTGCAATATCTTGGCAAAAGGCGGAGTTGGTCCATGGTGACTTTTCGCCATTCAACATTCTCTGGCATGGAAATGCTCCAATCGTTATTGACGTTGGTCAAGCTGTTATCCAACATCACCCCAAAGCAAAGGAATTCTTGGTCCGTGATGTGACCCGTCTTGTTGAATGGGCCAATAAGAACGGTCTCGATGTTGAACTTGCAGATGCAATGTATGATGTCCTTGAAATGGACTTATCGCATGTCATCCAACGAGAAGAGGAAGAATGATTCACTCCTCTTCCCATGTAATCGATTCATCCTCAGCCATTTCCATCATAGCAGCAACGGCTTCATTATCTTCAGGATCGATTTGACTTGCACGCAATCGACGACCTCTCCGTTCAGAAACATCAGCCAATCCTGGTACAAGACCATCAAATCCGTCAGAAATCCCCTCATTTTCACGAGTTTCAATGTATTCGAGTGAACGATTGTCGATCTTCATTCGCTTACGGCTTCGTTCAAGGAAGGACAGAACACTTCCATGTTCTGAACCACCTGCGATCATCTCAACCGCTTGTCGGGCCAAACCAAGTCCATCCGAATCACCAACCAATACGACCGTCGATTTGTAAATGGTAATCTCAACATCGGTGAGGCTTTCGATGAGACGGCGAATCTTTCCTTGACTGCCGATGATACGAGCGCGAATACGTCGCTGTTGCTGGGATCGTTTTCCAACAAAATCTTTCAAATCAACCATTTCGAAGAAATGATCATCATCAAGAAGCCGTATTGCAGCCTTTGGTGACATTCCTCGACCAATGGCCTTGATGACATCTGGGAATTTCATTGCTTTGATCGGATCGTATGATCCTGGCTCACCCCAAACGACTTCCACATCACCAGATTCAGAGTCAATATGGAATTCCTTAGCGCCTGATGCTTTTCGTAAAGCCTTCGCAGTTGCTCCTTTCGATCCAATAAGGACAGCAATTCTGTCCTTGGGAATACGTGGCAGCCCCTGTCGCATGTGTTGATGCCTCCTGCCACACTTTTTCAATCTCTTTGTTGAATCAAGGCAATAAAGAAACCAATGCAAATCAATGCAATCAGTGAAGGTGCAAACGATGGGACCAGGCCAGGACTTGACACATCAGCCCCCGTAACCACCATGTAATGGTCGTTGTTGATCTCACTGTTTTCATCGATGACGTTGGTTGGATCGATACGTACGCGCAGATCGTATTGTCCACTGTTCGGCACTGTATACGACCATTCAACAGATTCCACACCATCTCCAAGCGAACCAGCAGGTAGGGTTTGGACGTTCATGACCGTCCATTGTGTGGTTGCACTCCGGTCTGCTGGAGCGGCTTCTAAACTTACAACGACTGCACCAGCATACATTTGATTTGATCGTACTTCGCCAGTGATGGTCACATTCCCGAAAGTTTCACCAGGTCGAACGACCAATCGGTCGAGGTCCGTCGCTGTAGTATTCCATGAAAGATCCAAACCTGGCATCACTTGGAATCCTTGAGGGTCTGTGGTTTCGCTGTTTCCTGCTTCGTCAACAATGGTCGCTCGAAGCATGAGGTACTGACGAGATTTGGTTGCCCAATTGGCCATCGCCAATCCACGATCAAGCCCAGAACCTGGGAGTTCAAGCCACTGCCCTGAGAGGTCAGGGGTTAGGCCAACACCGTTGCTATCAAAGCCGTATTGCAATGATACAGCATCTTCATCGATACCTGAAAGAAGGTCGTAGGTTGAGAATGAAATGTTCGCAGTTCCAATCAAGTTTGTTGTCAAAGGATCGACCGTCCATCCAACAAGTTCAGGCATCGAAGTATCAACACGAACCGTCTCAGTAATCGTGTTTCCAACGTTATCGACACGATCCGTTGCTCGCAGAGAGATGCTGTGATTTCCTTCACTCAAGGTAATGGTATGCGTATTCGTTGTGACCGTTGACCAAGTGCCTCCATCGATTTGTAATTCAACAAAGTCAACGCCACTGCCCGTACCATCATTTGCAGCATCAAGTATTCCGTTGATGCTGACCGAAGTCGTTGACTGCCATGTGTTTCCATTACCGACCGATATACTGTTCATCGTTGGTCCAGTTCGGTCGATTCCAATGAAGATCGTTTCCGAACTACTGAGTCCAGAATCATCGAAGACGGTAAGTCGAGGGTTCCATGTTCCTTCTGAAAATGAACCACTGCTCCAATCCCAACCATAGGCTAAGGACGTTGGTCCATCGGTTGCTGGTGACCCCGGTCCCGGTACATTTTGCAGTGTCGCACGGTCAAAGTCATCATCAGAAATGCCGTATCGAAATTCGATTGTACCACTTTCGCTAACATTGTACCATGCACGGTCGGAGCTTGCCGTACCGGTTCCAACATCGGGAGATAGGGCAGTAAACGCTGTAATGACAGGGACTTGATTGTCGATGGTGAACTCATCGGTTGTTGCAACAGTAACATCGCTGACATCTGAATCCCATCCTGTCGCTCGAAGAGTATAGGTGCCGTTCGTTTGTGAAGTTGAATCGAAATTAAACAGCCACGGCGTTCCAGTGAGATTGGTAAGTGTGGAATAGGATCCACCTACTTCAGCGATTTCAACGAGGATTGAATCGATGGTTCCCGTACCTGTCAAACTGAACGTCACCGTCTTGAGTCCAGTCACCGACTCATCCTCAGCTGGACCGTTTGAGAAGACGATGTTGACTGCAGAGGTGTTGTAGGTTTCGGGATTCTCCTCGAGATGTACAATCTGGGTTGGAATTGAAGAAAAGATGGAAAGAACGAGGAAGGTCACGAGTCCAACAGCAACAACTCGTCCTCCCATGCTTTGCTTAGGCATGCGACCATCCTTCAAATCTCCCCTTCTCCCATCGATATTTGCAGCATCTCAACAGGTTCTGACCAGATGGGTTCAAGTGCTTTGCATGTCGTCGAATTATCATGGCGAGGGGCGTATACGCGATTTGCTGTGTTCTGCTGATGGTAACATCCCTCGCAGTTGTTCCAGTAAGTTCCTACGATAGCAACGGTGTGCAAGCCTCTGAACAGACTCTAAGCATCCTCCCTGCAAGCCCGACTGAAGGCGGTTCAATCACTGGTTCATTGACGCTCCAAAACACTAATTCACAACTTGCTGCAAATGTTGAGTATTCGTTCTATGCAAACGCAATTTCGTCGAGTACGCGACTCTTGACATCGACTGTCAACATCGCTGCGAATGATTTTGCAACGGTTGATGCAACATGGGATGGTTTGACTGAAGGAGAAAACAAGTTGTGGGTGAGTTACTCATACAACAATGGACCAACGCATGAGTTCTATCACTCCTTTACCGTCGAGGGCCTTCCAAGTTTGTACATTATCGAATCGATCATGAATCCATCCTCTGGAATCCATTCTGGTGATACGGTCGAACTCAACACAAAAATCGCCAATATTGGCAGTGTTGATGCTGCCGCCTCACATCTTGAAATCCGTTATCCTGGAAACATGAGCGATGTTGAACTTGCAACAGATGCGATCTTGGCAGGATCTGAAACATGGGTGAATACGACCTTCATCGCTCCTTCAACAGGAACCTACGATATTGTTCTTACACCAGATGCGAACGATGTAATCCAAGAATCGTCTGAAGTTGATAAGTCGATGACAATCGATCTCATCGTTGAGCCACGTCTCGATCTCTCGCATCAAGGCGATGTAACCATCACAGCAACACAAGGTTCTCTGATCGGCCCTTGGACCGTTTCAGGTACACTTGCCCGTGAAGCAGGTGAAGGAACAACGGTTGTTCCTATGGTGCTCGAATTCCGTGAAGGAGCTACAACCGTTCGCTCGTTACAAGTGTTCGATGTTAGTATCTCAGGAACGGGCTACAGCACGCAACCATGGACAACGACCATCACAAGCACGGATATTGCTGGATTGTCAACTGGCCAGTACACACTTGCAGTAACCATCGACCCGTTCACGTCAGGATCGTTTACCCAAGAACGAACCGATAACGATGAACTTCTGACCACGTTCACACTCCCAGAAATCCCTGACGTTTTCGTCGATCCTTTGGCCCTTCCGAGCCGTTCATCTGTTGCTGCTGGATCGTTTGTTGATTGGTCGATGACGGCGACAAATACCGGCGATGTAGCAGTTTCTGGAACGTTCATTTACACATGGGAAGGGCTATCCTATGAGTCAGAACTCATTTCTCTCAATTCTGGTCAAACCTACACTTACACGGCTTCACACGTCACAGAGTTAGGGCAACATACAGCATCCATCAATGTTGAATGGAAAGCGGCAGGTGATTCATACGATCGAGATCCAACAAACAGCGTGGCGTCAGGAAGTGTTCAGGTTGAAGCCAATCTCCAACTCAATTGGGATGATGATTCCTGGGTAATCACCGACGATGCTGGTGAACCTGCATCTTTCCCGCTTGAATCGGGTGAATCCTACACCATGACGTTGGATATCAAGGCCACACGAGGAACGGGCGATATCACATTTACCTGTAAGAATAGCCAAACCACTTGGGAGATTATCGAAATCACCGTTGTCAATCCAGATGATCGGATTGAGATTTCATGTACATTTACTGCATCAGGAAAGATGTCGATCGTTCAACTGATTCCATCGGATCCAATGGTCACTGATACATACCAACGTTCGTTTTCAACAGCCTATACCGATGATGGTGGATCGGGTGGTGGAAACAGCGATGGTACCGGAACTGCGATGTTGATGTTGTTGGGAGCTCTTGCATTGATTGGCGTTCTTATCGCTGCTGTACTGCTTACTCGTGAAAGGGAAGAAGAAGTCGAACGTGATATCTTCAATTATTGTCCTGCCTGTGATGGGGAACTTGAAGGCGATGAAAACCGATGTCCACATTGCAACTTTAACCTCCGCAAGGCACGTTCGCAATTCCACGATTGTCATGAATGTGGTGAATCGATTCCAGACCTTATGGAGAATTGTCCTTACTGTGGTGCTGAACAGGATGTTTCGTCCTTCTTTGAACGTCGAGAACGTCGTGTTCGAGAAGTTCCAGAAGAGAAAGAACTTGTTTCATTGCCAGAAGAAGATGATGACAAGATTGTGAGTGGTTCAGAAGACTTTGCTGATGCAGTCAAAGAATTTGGATATGACGAGGCCAACCTTGAGGAAGAATGGGATGAGAATGTTGTCGCTGCTGAGCAAGAAGTTACGGCTGCTTACGATCTGCGAAACGCTGATGAAATCGCCATGGAAGACATGACGGAAGAAGAAATCGAAGCGATGCAGAACCAAGTTGTGACCACCTTGAAATCTGTGAAGGAAGCCTTCGAAGGACATGATTTGGATGCCTTCCTGCCGAGTAAGGATGAGATGAAATCGCTCAAGGATGATGGTAAGGACAAGGACGGAGCTGCTTGGACAACACTCTCTGCGAGTGATGCTGAAATCCGTGGTGATCTCTACGAACTCACTGGTGAAGAAGGCGTCATGCCTGGAGAGAAGGTTGTCGTTGGCATGGGTATTACCGACAATTCACTCGCTGGTAACGAGATTGCTGAAGCAAGTGCAGATTTCGCCTTCGAAGATGATCAGGATCAACCACTTACGAAAGAAGATGGGGACACAACGGGTGCACCAAAGCCAAAACGACGACCGCGAAAAAAGCGGGAAACAAACGTCGAGACCGCTGATTGTGGTGCTTGTGGTGCAGTCATTCCAGCCGATGCAAAGGAATGCCCAACGTGTGGTGCAAAATTCGAGTGATTGAATGCCTGTCAGCACTCATAGGGTTCGTCATCGCTTGCGCTCGGAGTTGTTCTTGCGTCATTCAGGCAATTTGACTCAATCAGAAGACCTGTTTCAACGCTTCCCTGTGACGGGGTGATTTTCATATTGTTGAGATGATTGGAGGGATACATGCAGCAGAGAATTCTCACGGTCTTTATGGCCCTCTCGATGCTGCTGGTCTCTACATCTGGTTGTATTGGCCTTCTCCAAAGTAGGGAATACATGGAGCACCTGCGTGGTGGTATCAAGATAGAGACACAAACAGAGACAACGAAGGTTGATCATTACTTTGAAAGTAACGAACCACAAGTAGATTTGGATGAAAAGTTTACAGTTGATTCAAGAGTTACGACCATCGGTGTTTACTTTAGTACAAGTTTCACAGGTGATTGGGCGAAAGACCAACTCGAGGAACTTGGAATTCTCGATCCTCGCCAAGTAGAAGTAACAATCACAGATTCACTAGGAACGGTTCAATATAATGTAATACGCGAAAATTCGGGAATTACTCCATATGTGAACATCGAGCCCGCAGCTGATGGGACATTTGTTTCTGGAGAATGGAACATCAACATCGTTGGGACTGGCGTTGGCCTGCTTGATACGCGAGATGAATTCTCTCTAAGCGTTTATGTGGGTCGTTCTTGTACGATTTATCCACAAGATGATGTCTGTGTTGTCGATTAGACAAGCGATTCATCGCAGGCGTAGCGACGACTGCAATTTCGGCATTTTCCTTCACGCTCATGGTTTCGCTTTGCACCACCTTCGACCATTAACCGTTGAACTTCAATGATACTCTCTCGAAGAAGTTGTTGTGCATGTTGATCCCAGAAGACTTGATGCACATCTTCGTTACCATATCGAAGGACTCCATATGGTGGCGATTTTTTGGTACTTGTTTCAACGAGTGAAATGTAGGCAAGTAGTTGCAGGCGATGGGATTCATGCGGTTTCTTCGGAACCTTTCCAGTCTTCTGCTCTACTGGGATAAATTCTCCATCGATGATGACGATTTGATCTGGACGTCCACGTAAACCAGAGGCTGGATTGATGAGAAGGTCGCTACTTTTGTCATCGTCCGAATAAATCAATTCAGTACCTTCTTCGAGGCCTGCTTTCTCTCGACTGTCTCTCATTTCGTTCTCTGCTTTGAGCGATCGCTGAAGTTGCCACGTTGCAAGGAAGGTCCAAATGAAAGCAACAACGATGAGAATAAATGCAGCTTGACCTCGATCTTCAGCAGCAACCAATGCGATGGCATGAGCGCCGATGACAATTGTAGCAAGGAGCAAACCTGCTTCTGTTTTTCCTGCTGAAAACCATCCTCCTAAGAATCCGATTGGACTCCATGTAGGCTCCAATCCAGTCGATTCGAATTGTTTCTTTATGTCTCGAATCTCTTTCATAGTTCGCTCAATGTTGAACCAATTACGCCATGGTAATGCAATGGAAAGGATTGCAGCGATCAGACATGAAACCGACCACATCGAGAGAATTTTCGCAAATTCAAGAGGAGAATTCATGACATCATCAATGTAGAGAAAAGCGATTGAATCGATGGTAAAGGCGATGGTGATTCCGAACCACCATGACCAGATGAGGAGCGACCTACGCATTCGAATCATGGCTTCTTGATATTCATTCATATCATTGTGAATCTCTTTGTGCTTCTCAACACCTTCTTCAATCGCCTCGCCGACACCTGATGTGCCTTCTTTGGCAAGTTGCCAAGATAACGGGCAATACATGAATCGCTCCAAGTCGCTTGCACTGACGGGCAAGGCGTTTCCATCTTCATCGCAATAATAGCCCTCAGGGCCGATTTTCGCACCTGAAAAAACGGCCGCCATGACACATCTCTCTCCAACATAGATTTGATTTCTTCCCCTTCATTCATCAAAATGGAGTTCTGTGATGATGCGAAGCGGTTAAGAAGAGTGTTTAGGTCGGTTGCTTGCTGAGGCCATACTATGTCTGAAGAAACAGAACTCTTGATTCCACTTGAACTCTATGAAGAATCTGGTGTGAACATCGGAACAAAGCAGAAGAGCGCTGATATGAGCCGCTTTATTGATACTGTCAATTCCGATGGTCTTTACCTTCTCAATTTGAATCAAACAGATACTCGTATTCGCATCATTGCATCCTTTTTGAACCAATATGATCCATCGAAGATCATGGTTGTTTCCGCTCGACAATACGGTCAACGTCCTGCTCGTATGTTTGCTGAAGCGATTGGAGCGAATTCAGCTGTTGGCCGATTCATTCCAGGAAGCCTTACCAATCCAGCACTTCGTTCCTACAAGGAACCGGATGTCTTGTTTGTCACCGACCCAGCATCCGATCAGCAATCCCTCCGAGAAGCAGTCAACACTGGCCTGCCAATCGTTGGTCTCGTCGATGCGAACAACAAGTTGCGAAACGTTGACGTTGCCTTGCCTGCAAACAACAAGAGTCGACACTCGCTTGCCCTCATTTACTGGCTTCTTTCCCGTGAAGTTCTCAAGTTGCGTGAACAAACAACCGATGAAGCATGGGCAGAAGCAAACGATTTGGAAGATTGGAAGTCAACCTTCTGAAATCGGCTTCAAGAAATTGGAAATCGCTTCGGCGGCTTCGTTCACATCTGAAAGTTCGTGCATGAGCGTTCGAACCGATTTAGCACCGGGAAGGCCTTTTGAGAACGCAATTGCGTGACGTTGCATGGTCTGTTTGGCAAGACCTGTCGTTTCGCGACAAAGCGTGATGTAACGATCCCAACACCAGCGTCGTGCTGCAAATGCTTTCGAAGTTGCAGACAATTCACTCCAATCGTCATCACGTTCCATGACCCACGGCAATTGCTCTTCCTCCATCCATCCAAGCCCGACTTTGATGTGAGCAAAAACATCTGGACGGCCGATAGCAGCACGACCGATCATCAGTCCCGAAGCATTGGTTAATTCCAAACACCGTTGAGCGCTTTGCGCATCTGTAATGTCTCCATTTGCTACAACGGGGACTTCGACAGCATTGACCGCAGTTTGGATGGTTTCCCAATCAGCAATTCCAGAATATCGTTGACGAAGTGTACGTCCATGAATGCACAATCGTTGCGCACCTACTCGTTCCAGTGACTGACAGATGTTGACAGCATTGTTGGGGCCTTGGCCCGTTCCAAGGCGCATCTTTGCTGTGACGGGTATGTTGACAGCATCAACGATGTTTTCAACCATTGAGACCAGTTTTTGTGGCTCACCCATCAATGCAGCGCCTGCACAGATGTTGGTTACTTTCGGAGCAGGGCATCCGAAGTTCAAATCGATGACATCTGCAGAATCCTCAAGCATTGTTGCAGCTGTTACCATATCGTCCATTTCTCCTCCGAAAATCTGAGGAATGAAGGGTTGTTCACGAGGATCCGATTCCATCTTTCTCCAGGATGCTGTGGCTTCGCGACTAAGTGCAGTACTGTTCGTAAATTCTGTAATCGTAATATCAGCACCACATTCCTTTGCAAGAAGCCGATAAGGAAGGTCGGATACACCCGCCATCGGTGCGAGATAGAGCGGTCGCTGTTCTCCCGACCAAGGCTCGTAGGTGTCGAATCCGAAACCACTCATCATGCATCGCCCGGTGACAAGACCTCTTCAATCATCGCACCAACACGTCGAATCCTACGTAAGACTCGATCGAATCGTGCGGTCATGATTTGTTTACAATCTTCAAGCGTACTTCCAACCAATCGATAGCCAAGTGGTAGTCGGCCTCCAAGTAAATTAAGCAAGAGCATTTGTTCAGAAGCATCGATGTTCTCCATTGCTTGTTGAACATCTTCAACAGTGAGTTTTCCTTTTGCAAGGGGTTGAAGAAGCGCGGCATGGGTTTTCTCAGGAATTATTCGCATGAAGCCACCTTTCTTGAGCAACCAATCTTCTCCACGTCGTTGATGTTGCGTCATCATTGCAGACCAAAGGGCTGATGCAAGACGGTCAGTACGCGGTATTCGTTCGACGAAACCACATGCTCGAAAACGTTCGAGGATTCGTCCCAGCCGTGCCTTCTGTCCTCCAAATTGTTCGTGAACATCATCAAGTGAAACGGGTGTTCCAGTGTTGAGTAGAAGATTGAACAGTTGCTCAGAGACCGAGTTGTGTAGAATTTCGTTTCCTGGCCGATCACCAAGCAATCCAAAATCAGCCATCCACTGTGTCAAATCCGAAGCATCCTCCTGAGTCGATCGATAATCGACGATGCTGAGGTTGAGAGGAAGTTGTGATTCTTCAGCAATCTCGTTTGGCAATGATACACCTTCTCGCTGCCAACGCGGTTGAAGCAATTCCATTTTCTGGTCAAGAATCAGTCGATATTGAGCGAAGCACAACTCGAGGGCTTGAGACAATCCTCCGCCTCGAAGGATGTAGGTTCGCCAGCCTTTACCTTCATTTGTGTAGGAGAGTAAGCCCGATTGGCTAAGTCGAGCAAGATGGTGATTGAGAGCTGCTGGTGTCATCGCAAGTTCATCGGAAAGTTCCTGTGCATCCCACGATTTCTGAGGGTGTTGGAAAAAGTGATCACGTAACATACGA
>Ga0208127_1000832_pt1 | contig 15828 bp, 14 predicted proteins | sample ETNtaG_6_FD_185751 | JGI IMG/M metagenome (GOLD analysis project Ga0208127, IMG submission 185751) | Marine microbial and viral communities from oxygen minimum zone, Eastern Pacific Ocean - ETNP201306SV45 (SPAdes) (version 2) | ecosystem: Environmental > Aquatic > Marine > Oceanic ...
TATTAAATCTAAAGAGGCATGCCCCCTTGATCTTGCTCCAACATCTTCTACAACATCTGCATTAGCATTTGGTGATGCTTTGGCAATTGCACTATTAGAGTCTAAAGGCTTCACATCAAATGATTTTGCATCTTCTCATCCTGCTGGAAAGCTTGGTAAAAAATTAATTACTCAAGTTAAGCATTTAATGCATCAAGGATCTGAAATACCATCAGTAAGCTTAAATACAATTCTTTCAGATGCCCTGATTGAAATTTCAGAAAAGAATTTAGGGATAACTCTTGTGAAAAAACATTCAAAAGTTGAAGGTATTTTTACAGATGGTGATTTAAGAAGATGTTTAAATCAAAAAATTGATATTAATACTACAAAAATTAAAGATGTAATGACAAAAAAATTTAAAACAATTGAAGAAGATGCATTAGCTGTTGATGCAGCGAGAATAATGGAAAAAAATAAAATCTTTACTTTGGTTGTAATGAAAAAAAATAAAAATGTTGGTGTAATATCAATGCATGACTTAATTCAAGCAAGGATTTTATAACTTGCAATTTAATAAAGTAAGCCTCCTCTCTCTATTAATACTATGTCACTTGGCATATGGTCAATCTAATGATAATCAATTCAAATCAAATAATATTGTTATAAATTCTGGGGCAATTGAAGTAGAAAAAAAGTCAAATAAAATTTTTTTTAATGACGGGGTCTTTATAAAATCTGGTGAATTTACTATTGAAGCTCGTGAAGCAATATTTAACAAAATAAATAAAATTATCTCCGTCTATGGTGAGCCATCTAAGATTTCATCAACTGCTAAAAATAATTTTTTTACTGGCAGCGCTGACGAAATTATTTTTACAGAAACAGATAAAATACAACTAGTTGGTAATGCGACTATCTACTATGACGATATAAGCATCTCATCTAAAGAAATAATTTTAAACGCAAGAAATGGTGAAGTTTTATCAAATAATTAATTATGCTTTCAATACAAAACATAAATAAGACAATTAAAGATAAAAATATTGTAGACAATATAAGTTTTGAAGTGCCTTCGGGTTGTATTAGTGGTCTTTTGGGGCCAAATGGTGCTGGTAAAACTACAACCTTTTACATAATAGCTGGGCTAATAAAAGCAGACAAAGGTGATATTTTTTTGGCGGATGAAAATGTTTCAAGCTTTGCTATGCATAAAAGATCAAAAATGGGAATAAAGTACTTGCCACAAGAGCCTTCTATTTTTCAGAATCTTTCAGTTTATGAAAACTTATTAGGTCTTGCAGAATTATCATTTAAAAGAAAAGAGGATATAGAAAATTTTATAACTAAATCAATTGATGAATTTAATTTATCAGAAATCTTAAACCATAAAGGAAGACAGCTTTCAGGTGGTCAAAGAAGAAAGGTTGAAATTGCAAGAACACTTGCAGCAAATCCAAAGATAATTCTTTTAGATGAACCCTTTGCTGGAATAGATCCAATAGCTATTGATGAAATTAAACAAGTTCTTATAAAGCTTAAAAATAAAAATATTGGTATTTTAATTACTGATCATAATGTTCGCGAGGCATTAGAAATATGTGATCATGCAATTGTTATTAATAATGGTTCAATTATTGCAAAAGGTGACAAAAATTCATTAATTAAAGATGAAATGGTCAAAAAAGTTTATTTAGGTGATATGTATAGTTAAACCATCATGGCTATTTCATTAATTAAAGAATTTAAGCAAAAACAAAAAATTTCATTGACTCCACTGCTTAAAAAATCGATTGATTTACTTCAATTATCTAGGTATGAGCTAATTCAAAAAATTGATCAAGAGATTGAAATTAATCCTTTTGTTGAAAAAGAAATTACTGACGATTTTGAGTTTGACGAAAATTATAATGATGCTGATTTTGATTTTAATGTAGCAGCTGTCGAAAATTTAAGAGAGTCACTTATAAATCAAGTAAATGATTTAAGCTTAAATGATGAACAAAAAGAAGTAGCTCTGATCATAGTTGAATGTATTGATGAGTCTGGTCAATTATTAGAGGAGTTGGACGAAATAGAGGAAATGCTCTCCTACAAATACTCTATAAGTTATATCAGCGATGTACTAAAAGATATTGTTCAAAAACTAGAACCCATTGGTGTCGGTTTTAGAGATTTCAAAGAATGTATAAAAATACAAATTAACTCCAAAAAATTCAATCATAAAATTAAAGCGCTATGTCAGGAAATACTCAGTCAGAATGGATCTGAGAGTTTAGAAGAAATAATTAATACCTTTCAAAAAAGGGGATACGCTGTCAAAGATATTGAAAAAGCAATGAATGAAATTAAATCATGTGATTTAAGTCCAGGTCTTAACTATGAAAATACTAATTACATAATTCCAGATTTAAAAATTGAATTAAAAGAGAAATCTCTTTCTGTTAATTTTATAAATGATACTTTTCCTAAAATTAAAATTGACCATGATTTAATTGAAAAGACGAACACCCAGTTAAAAAATAACCCTAATAAAGAGTTAGCAGATAAAATTCAGGATGCTAAATGGCTTCTTAGCTCAATTAAAAAAAGAAATGACACTGTAATGCAAGTAGGAGAGTTAATTTGCAAGAGGCAAATTTCTTTTTTACAAGATAATCCTTTAAAAATTAACCCTCTTTCTAACAAAAGTTTATCTGATGAGCTTGGGCTTCATCCGTCAACTGTTTCAAGAATTCTAAGATCAAAATACATAGATACTCCAAAAGGTATAATACCTTTAAAATCTTTATTAGTTTCATCTGTTTCCAAAACTAGAGATGTTACCCCTCTTCAGTTAATGCAGTTAATTGAATCAATAATTGAAAATGAAAAAAAACCTAAAAGTGATAATAAAATTGCCATAGAATTAAATAAAAGAGGTTTTAACCTAGCAAGAAGAACCATCACAAAATATAGAAAAAAACTTAATATAGCTTCTTCAAGGAATAGGTAATTATTTTTTTATCATTAATGTAGAATTAGTCTATGGAGTCCATAGAGCAAGAAAATAATCTTAATCAATTATTAGAAAGTTCTTCTGAACTTTCACAAGATGAAATAAGAAGTCTATTAAAAAAATTATCATCATCAGAAATTGCCCATGCTCTTGAATCCTCTCCCCCCAAACAAAGAAAATTATTTTTTTCACTTTTGGAAACTAATGAAGAAGGAGATGTTTTAGTTGATCTTGGTGAAGAGATCCAACAAGAGTTAGTTTCAAATATTTCCAATGAAGAGCTTGCTGAAGCTGTAAAAGAACTTGAGCCGGATGAAACTGTAGATATTCTTCAGAATCTTCCTGAAGACAGAATGAATACCATTCTTTCTAAAATGTCATATAGAGACAGAAAAAGAATTGAAATTGGTCTTACCTATCCTGAAAACACTGCTGGAGGTCTTTTAAATACAGACGTCATTAGCGTCAGGCCAAGTCATAGTATAGAGGTTGTAATTAACTACCTTAGAGATCAAGAAGAACTTCCAGATAACACAGATAAGATTTTTGTTGTTAATAAAGAAGATGAATATATTGGCGAGATTTCCATTAGTAAGATAATTACATGTAAGCCAAATCTGACCGTAAGAGAAATTATGAGCACATCAAGTAATCCAATTCTCGTTTCTCAAGATGATAAAGAGGTTGCAACAATATTTGAAAGAAATGACATCATCTCTTCTGCGGTTGTTGATGAGTCTGGCAAATTAATAGGAAGAATTACTATAGATGATGTTTTAGATGTTATAAGAGAGGATGCTGATCAAAATTTTCTGGGTATGGCTGGAGTTGCAGAAGATACATTTGCCCCACCAGGAAGAGCTGCAAGAAGCAGAGTGTTTTGGTTAAGCATGAATCTTTTAACTGCTTTTATTGCATCTATGACAATAAATATTTTTAAAGATGTACTAGATCAAATTGTATATTTAGCTATCTTAATGCCAATAGTCGCTAGCATGGGTGGGGTTGCTGCAACACAAACCTTAACTATTGTTCTTAGGGGTCTAACACTGGAACAAATCAATTCCTCAAATCTAAGGTGGCTATTCAAAAGAGAGCTAGCCGTATCCATTCTTAATGGTTTAGTCTTATCAATTTTAGTTGGGCTTGTGACATACTTTTGGTTCCATGAAATTACATTAGCTCTGTTGATTTCATTTGCACTAATTATAAATTTAGTAAGCTCAGTAATTGCTGGAGTTTTTGTTCCAATAATTTTACGAAGGTTGAATCAGGATCCAGCTATATCAGGAAGCGTGGTAGTAACAACCGTAACTGACGTTATAGGATTTTTATCTTTTCTTGGTCTAGCAACAGTTTTTTTAATCTAGTCTTCTTATATTTGGTTTATCAATAGTTCCAAATACCTGAAAATTTATTGTCGATGCATTTTCAATAGTATCTTCAAAAATATTCTCAATTACAACACCACCCGCAAGAGCTGTCACGCCTCCAAAAATTGCAGCATACCATGGAATATTTTCTGAAATTTTTAATCTCATAGATAAATCAAGATCTAATGCATCTAGCTCACCAACCTTATTTTTACTGATTTCACCTCTCCAGCTCATACTTGCCTCATCTGTTTCAAAAATAATTGGTGAATTAATTAACGCTCTATTTTTACCTATAATAAATCTACCGGAAGCTCTGTTTATATTCATCATATTATTTGAAACATCATCAAGACCTTCAAAAATCCCATTAAGGTTAAAAATCCGCAATGCTCTTAAAAAAGTAGTTTCAGGTATTTCGGTATCTAGGTTTAAATCTTTAATGAGGAAATCTAATTTTCCTTCTAGGTTTGTAAGTTTGTTTAAACTATTCCATTGAATATTTAGATCTGTTTCAAAAAAATCGAAATTATATTTTGTGAGATTATCAAAATATCCAGAAGAGTTATCAAATCTATATTTACCTTTAATTTTATAGAGGTCAGATTTGTTGTTATAGCTTATATATGCTTTTTGATTATCCTGACCTGGACCAATATTCAATCTCTTACTATCAATTTTTATATTATCGATAGTTAAGACATTCTTATTTTTCAGGATGTAAAAATCAACATCTTGGAAAATGTCGTCTTCAGTTCTTATATTATTGCCAATTAGCCTTAAACTAATATTGCTTATATCGCTCGCTAGATTTGATTGCGCTATATTAATGCCATCAAAATTAAAATTAGTATCTTTTAAGTTAATTTTTATAAAATTAGTTTGATCGATATTTATTTCACCATTTAAATCTTTTCCTGAAATATTGATATATATTTCGTCATTAAAGGTGATATTAAATTTTATGTTTGAGTAATTATTATTTAAAAAATTAAATTCTTTTGATCTAATTTTAATGGACTTAAGCAATGTATTGCTGCTGCTTGAATCATCATAAAAAATGTTGTCTAAACTTAAATTATCAAGATCTAAATATATATAAAAACCATCTTTATGGTTACTATTTTTAATATTTTCTGAAAAGCTTCGGCCAAAAGCAAAATACCCTCTACCGCTTGAACTAATTGAAGCATTTATATGTTTATTCGTGACTTGATATATTGGGCTAGACATATCTTCAATAAATATGGAGGTTTCTGTAACTTCATTTAATTTTTCATTAATCTCTTCTATGCTTGATGAGATGTTTGTATTGCTTAGGTTTGATAGCAAATTCATAGAAAAATTATCTTCTGAAAGTATCATAATTGATCTAAAAATCTCATCTCCATCCATAGAAAAATAACGATTTGAATCAATAATTCCTCCCATATTTATTGTCAGATTAGTTCTGATAACGCTTCTTTTATAGTCGTAAGAAATACTTCCTGATATGTTCTGATCTGGTAGTTTTGATTTAAATACACCTAATAAATCTTTATTGAGGTTTGAAAAAACACTTGAATTAATATCTTTAATTAAGAACTCTGAATTTGTTGTAATACTAGAATTTTTAAATGTTAATCTATCAAATCTATTATTTTGATTTGTTTCAAAGTCTATATACCCTTTTGTATCAAGATCTACATATATGTCATGATCTTTAAGCGAACTAAGATCAATAGAATTGATTTCATTTAGTTCATTGCTATCAAAGCTATGGCTACTTTCATAAAATAATTTATTATCTATTGAGTCTATGAATGCTTTAATTTCGGTGTATGAGTATGTGTTTATATTGCCCTCTATAAGAATAATCTTTGAATCATTTGGGGATATTAGTAATTCAAACCCTTTCGCTGAAATATCAATTATATTATTAGATATCTTTAATTTATTTCCTTTGATCAAAAATGGTTGAAATGTCTCTATCGAAGAGCCTTGAGAAGACTTCAGAGTGTCTATTTCAAGAACACTCAATGATAAATATTCTTGAATAAGGGATTCAATTAAATTTACTCCAATCTTTAGATTGGGAATATAAACTAATTCTTTATTTTCATTATCATTAATTTGAATTTCTTCAAATATAAAAAAGGGGTTTATCAAATTCTTGTTTGATGAGGTTGATTTAATCTTCAGCGAATAGTCCAATAGCAGAGCTTTATCAATAAATTTTATTCCATGATCTGGTTTATAAACTAAAAAGCTATAGGTACATGCTACAAATAAAATAATAAAGAAGACTAGAAAAAAAATATATGAAAAGAATTTTTTAATCTTGCTAATCATATTTGATAGACATTGAAGGGAAATAATATCTAAGCATTGCAATCAATAAAAATAATAAAGTATTAAAAAAGAGACTCACAAATAGTACTGAATATGAAAAATTTTCTAAGCCAATAATTAAGTTTTTAAAACCAAGATAAAAGACAGAGGAAACAGCAAAGAATATACATATCTGAATATATGAGAATAGCTTAAATGTATTTGCATAACTGTTAATCACATAAGACATCATGGTAAAAAGTCCAGCATTAAGTCCAAATGGAGAGCTTGATATTAAATCTAAATAAAAGCCACATAAAAAAGCAAATAAAGGGTTGGAATTACGATTTGAGTTGTAGATGGCAAGTGAGAAAACTAGAAAAGTTATTGGCAAACTTATATAAAAATTTATTAAGTGGGGTGCAATGAAGCTCTCTAAAATATTTAAAACAAAAATAATAATTAATAGTTTTACAGTTCCAATATTTCTCATATGCTCTCAAGAACTCCAACTACATTTTTTACTATTGGACTAGACACAAGATTAATATCAAATTCTATAAAATTTTCTTCAACTTCTCTTATGTCAGAAACGTTTCCAATAAGTATGCCTTTAGGATAAATACCTCCCATCCCAGATGAATAGAATTCTTGTCCAATTGAGACTTTTTCTTGCCAAACCTTATTGTTATATGAACAAGTAATTTTTCCTGGTTTTCCAGAACCCTTAGCATTACAAAAATGATTACCAGACATTATTGGCATTACATGATCTATATCTGTAAGCAATAATACTTCACTCAAAGAATCTCCATAAATGATATGACCAATAATTCCCATATCATTAATAACAGGGCTGCCGATTAAGTTTTTGTTATTTTTGTATGTTTTGATAAATGCTCTATGTTTACTGCAACACATATATAATTCAGTATCAAAATATTCCAATTTAGCTAAGTGAAAAACTTCATTTATGTTATTTATATCTAAAAATCTCTTTATAGAATCATCGTCTGCAAAAAATTTTGAGTCACGTGAAATAATAAAATTTGAAATATGACTATTATCAAGCTCTAGCTTGAGCTTTTTATTCTCATTAATCAGCTCACTCTTATCTTTTGAGATTTGATATAAAAGTTTTATAGGCTCAACTGTTGCACTTTTAAAAATATAAGATGAAGAAATAATAAAGGATTGATAAAAGTTTTTAATGCCTTCAAAGCTTTTATGCTTTAGATCAATATATATTAAAAATCCTGAAATGATTATCAATAAAAAGTATAAAACTTTTGTACCAGAAGTGGGTGCTACCCTCGACATCTTTTTTACTCAGAAGAAAGTAGATCTATGTTGTATTTATCCATAATTTCTAATGCTTGACCGCCGCCTCTTGCAACACAAGTTAAGGGGTCTTCAGCACATATTACAGGTATGCCAGTAGAGCTTGAAATAAGCTTATCAAGATCTCTCATTAAAGCCCCTCCTCCGGTTAATACAATACCTCTTTCGGCAATATCAGCAGCTAACTCTGGCGGTGATAGCTCTAAAGCATTTCTAATTGCTCTAACTATTCCATATAAGGGATCTCTCATTGCTTCAAATATCTGCTCACTATTAATTGTGAAGGTTTCTGGAATACCTTCAGCTAGATTTCTTCCGGTTATAGACATTTCAAGTTTTTCAGATTCTGCTGTAGCACAACCAATAGTATATTTAATTTTTTCAGCAGTTGACTCTCCAATTACACAGCCATAATTTCTTCTTATCCATGAGGTAATGGATTCATCCATTTTATCTCCCCCAATTTTCACAGATTCTGAATAAACAACACCATTTAAAGACAGGATTGCAATCTCAGATGTACCGCCTCCAATATCAACCACCATATTTCCACTAGCTTCCTCTACCGGGAGGCCTGCACCTATAGCTGCAGCCATTGGTTCCTCAATTAATTTTACATCTCTAGCTCCAGCACCAAGAACAGACTCTCTAATAGCTCTTCTTTCAACTTGAGTTGACCTACAAGGCACACATACCAATACTCTTGGACTAGGTTTTATGAATCTCTGCTCGTGAACTTTTGCTATAAAGTGTTGAAGCATTTTCTCTGTAACTTGGAAGTCAGCAATAACACCCTCTGAAAGAGGACGAATTGCTTTTATATTTCCTGGAGTCCTGCCAAGCATTTTTTTAGCTTCTGTCCCAACAGCTACTACAGTCTTTTGTCCTCTAGCCTCTCTGATTGCAACAACGGATGGCTCATCGAGAACAATCCCCACATCTTTTGTATAAATAAGAGTATTTGCTGTACCTAAATCAATTGAAAGATCATTTGAAAAATAGCCTCTTACAGTCTTAAAAATATTGAATTCCACGTGATTCCCTAAAATATATATAAATAATTATTTAGTTGGGTTAATATCCCCCATCTAAATTATAATAATATCCTATATATGGACAAGAAAACAGTTTCAACTATAGCTTACTTATCAAGACTTTCTCTTAATGAAGAAAATGAAGATAAAATTACTAAAGATCTTAAAAATATTATTAAATTTGTTGATCAATTAGATCAGGCTGATACTGAAAATATAGAACCATTGGCCAGTCCACTTGAAAAAACTGCCAAAACTAGAACAGACAATGTAACTGCTAAAAACAGAAAAGAAGTTTTTCTTGAAAGATCTCCAAAGTCTAACGAAGACTATTTCTTAGTTCCAAGAGTTGTAGAATGAGTATTCAATACAAAAGTATCAAAGAGCTTAAAAATATGCTCAATGATAAAGATATTTCTCATACAGAGCTTGTACAAGAAACTTTTTTAAACATTAAAAATAATTCTGCATTAAATGCATTTATAACTCTTAATGAAGAGGAGTCCCTTAAAAAGGCGGATAATTTAGATAATACTCCCAGCTCAGGTTCATTAGCTGGAATACCAATTGCTCAAAAAGACCTTTTTTGCACAAAAGATCTTAAAACTACATGTGGATCAAACATGTTATCAAATTTTATACCTCCATATTCAGCAACTGTTATTGAAAACCTAGAAAATGCTGGCTGCATTTCCGTTGGTAAAACAAATATGGATGAATTTGCTATGGGTTCATCAAATGAAACAAGTTTTTATGGTAATGTTCAGAACCCATGGGGTGAAAATTTAGTTCCTGGTGGAAGTTCGGGGGGTTCGGCTGCTGCAGTAGCAGCTGGAATAGTGCCTGCTGCTTCTGGAACTGATACAGGAGGATCTATAAGGCAACCAGCTTCTTTGTGTGGCATATCAGGATTAAAACCGACTTATGGAAGGATTTCTAGATGGGGAATGATTGCATTCGCATCTAGCCTAGACCAAGCAGGCCCAATGGCTAGAACAGCAGAAGATTGTGCATTGCTCCTAAATGAAATGTGTTCTCATGACGAAAAAGATACAACTTCGATTAATGAGGTAATTCCTGACTTTACTGAAAACTTAAACTCTTCGATTCAAGGCTTAAAAATTGGTCTTGTAAAAGAATTCGATTTATCAAAACTAGACAATGATGTGGTTCAAGTTTTTGAAGAATCGAAAAAACATTATGAATCCTTGGGTGCTGAATTTATTGAGATATCACTTCCTAACATATCTTTATCAGTTCCTACCTATTATGTTGTTGCTCCGGCAGAATGCTCATCAAACTTATCACGATTCGATGGAGTTAAATTTGGGAAAAGATGTGATAACCCAAAAGACCTTGAAGAACTCTATATAAAAACTAGGTCAGAAGGTTTTGGAGATGAGGTAAAAAGAAGAATATTAATTGGATCTTATGTACTTTCTGCTGGTTTTTATGATGCTTACTATAAAAAAGCTCAACAAGTAAGAAGGCTCATAAAAAATGATTTTGATTCTGCATTTAAGAGTGTAGACATTATCATGTCTCCAACTACTAGAGGTGCTGCATTTGAGGCTGGATCAAAAGGCGATGATCCAATTCAAATGTACTTAGAAGATTTGTTTACAATTCCAGCAAACCTTGCTGGCCTTCCTGCCATGTCTATTCCAAATGGTATGATTGATAATAAACCAATTGGATTACAGTTAATTGGAAACTTTTTAGATGAGAGTAGACTACTTCAAGCAGCTCATAATTTCCAAATATCAACAGACTGGCACCTCAAAACACCATCGAGCAATAAATCATGAGTTGGGAAACAGTAATAGGATTAGAAATTCACGTTCAGCTTTCTACTGATTCAAAACTTTTTTCTGGTGGATCAACAAGTTTTGGAGCAGAACCAAATACTCATGTGGATTTAATTGATTTAGGATTGCCAGGAGTCTTACCTGTTGCAAACAGAGGAGCGTTTCATAAAGCTATTCGTTTCGGCTTGGCAACAAATGCTGAAATAAATCAAACGTCAACTTTTGATAGAAAAAATTATTTTTATCCAGATCTTCCCAAGGGTTATCAAATTACTCAAATGGCCCTGCCAATCGTAGGAAAAGGATCAATTAATATAGAAGTAGATGGTGAAGAAAAAATTATTAATATTACCAGGGCTCACCTTGAAGAAGATGCTGGTAAATCTATTCATGATCTCTTTGATGGCGAAACAGGCGTTGATTTAAATAGAGCCGGAACGCCTTTGCTTGAAATTGTGTCTGAGCCTGAGATTGCAAATGCAAAAGAGGCTGTTGCTTATTTTAAAGCCATACGACAAATTGTTACTTTTCTTGATATATGTGATGGAAATATGGCACAGGGGTCAATGAGATGTGATGTAAATGTTTCTGTAAAAAAATCAGATGATACTGAGCTTGGAACTAGAGCTGAAATTAAAAATATAAACTCATTTAAGTTTATTGAAAAAGCTATTAACTTTGAAATTGATAGACAAATTAGAATTTTAGAATCCGGTGATTCAGTTGTTCAAGAAACACGCCTTTATGACAGTGTTAAAAATGAAACTAGATCAATGAGATCTAAAGAAGAAGCTAATGATTATAGGTACTTTCCATGCCCTGACCTTCTTCCGGTTGTAATTTCAGATAATGAACTGAAAGAGATTAAAGACAACCTTCCCGAGCTTCCTGATGAAAAAGAAAGAAGATATGTTGAAGAATCAAATCTAGATTCTTCTGAGGCAAAAATTATTGCCTCATCAAAGACAATGGCAAACATGTTTGAGGGAGCTTGTGCAAAAACTAATGATTCAAAACTGGTTGCTAATTGGCTGGTCGGTGATATTAGTGCCCTTCTAAATAAGGACAATATAGATTTACAAGAATCAAAGTTAACTGCAGATAATTTTGCTTTATTGATAGAAAGAATATCCGATAAAACTATCTCAGGGAAAATAGCTAAATCTGTTCTTGAGGAGATATGGGAAACTGGTGATGACGTGGATTCAATTATTGAAAGTAAAGGTCTTGTTCAAATTCAAGATGAATCGCTTCTTGAAAAAATTGCACAAACAATAATTGACAATAATCCATCACAAGTTGAGGCTTTTAAAGGTGGTAAAGATAAACTATTTGGCTTCTTTGTTGGACAGGTAATGAAAGAAACTCAAGGCAAAGCAAACCCTCAAAGCGTCAACGAAATACTTAAAAGACTTTTAAGTTAAAACTATAGAATATACATAGCAAGAGTCTCTGCAATATATGCAGGTTTTTCGACTCCTTTGATTTCCATGGTAACTTTAGTCTTAATCAGAAATTGGCCTGGATTTTTTTCAGTAATATCCATGCATTCTGTTCTTATTCTAACTTCAGAACCTACAGGAACTGGACTTAGAAAGCGAACTTTATCTAAACCATAATTTAAGCCCATCTTCATACCTTCGATTGCAAGACCCATTCCTTGGGCAATAGGTATTCCAGCGGCTAAAGATAATGATAAAAAACCATGAGCAATGGTTGAACCAAATATTGGTTTTGCAGCTTCTGGATCAACATGAATAAACTGATTATCAAGAGTAGCTTCAGCAAATTTATTTATTTGCTCTTGATCAATTGTAATCCATTCTGATACACCTGTTTCAGTTCCAATAACAGAATCTATTTCTGAGGGTTTAATTATTTTAAGCACGTTATTTCTCCATATAGTAATTAGTATATTCGTCTCTCAATTCAAATTTTTGTAATTTCCCAGTAGCTCCATGCGGCAATTCTTTTAGAAAAATAATTTCATCAGGCAACCACCACTTTGCAACTTTTGATTCTAAAAAGTCTAAAATTGATTGTTTTTCAATTGGCTCTCCGCTATTAGTTACGATAAATAATATTGGTCTTTCATCCCATTTTGGATGCGGAATTCCTACGACACAGGCTTCAGCAACCTCTGGGTGTCCCACGGCTGCATTTTCAAGATCGATTGAACTAATCCATTCACCGCCTGATTTTATTACATCTTTAGCTCTATCTTTTATGGTCATATAACCATCTTGATCAAGAACAGAAATGTCACCTGTATCGAACCATCCATCTTTATCAACAGCATCTTTTTCAGCTTTAAAATACTTTTGCAATACCCATGGTCCTCTAACCAATAAGTGTCCTTGAGATTCACCATCTTTAGGTAATTCATTTCCTGAATCATCAACAACTTTTAGTTCAATACCATACATTGGTCTTCCCTGTTTTAATTGAACAGCATATCTATCCTCTTTACTCATCTTTTTCATTTCTTCAGTAAGGAAGTTCGATGTTCCTAATGGACTCATTTCAGTCATTCCCCAACCCTGAATAACATTAACATCGTGAACTTCATCAAACTCTTTTAGGATAGCTAAAGATAATGCTGAACCACCAATAACAGTATTTTTAACCGAATTTAAGATCTTGTTATTGTCTCTGCAATAACTTAAAAGACCCATCCATACTGTTGGCACACCAAAAGCAAGTGTGACCTCCTCTTTTTCAATTAAATCATATAGAGGCTCTCCTTCCATTTGCATACCAGGCATAACAAGTTTGAGACCAAACATTGGTGCAAAGTATGGCGTTCCCCAAGCAAGAACATGGAATAATGGTACAACCATTAAAATTGATTCATCAGGACTAATGGTTAAACCTGTTAAAGCTGCTTGAGCATGAAGTATATTTGATTTATGAGCATACAAAACTCCTTTGGGGTTACCAGTTGTTCCTGATGTGTAACACAAACCACATGCTGCATCATCATCCATAGCTGGCCATTTATAATTCTCATCGCCTGATTCAATGTATTCCTCATAGGAAATAGCATTTTTTAAGGTTGTCTCTGGCATTTCTGATTGATCACAGAGAATGATATATTTTTCAACACATTCCAGCTGGTCTTTTAAAGCCTCCATCATTGGTATAAAAGGTGTTTCAACAAAAATTATCTTATCTTCAGCATGATTGATAATATAAACAGCTTGTTCTGGGTGAAGTCTAAAATTTAGGGTATGAGTGATTGCTCCCATGCCTGAAATTCCATAATACATTTCAAGATGTCTATATGTGTTTAGGGCCAAAGTTGCTAAAACATCACCTTTTTTATAACCATCTTTCTCAAGAGCTGAAGCTAGCTTTCTTGATCTAATGCAAACCTCTTTATAATTAGTTTTATGAATTTCACCAGAAACCATTCTGCTGACTACTTCTTGTTCTGGATAAATGTTTTTAGCATGTTCGATTATGCTTGCAACATTTGGAGTCCACTTTTGCATGTCACTGATCATATTTTTCCCCTAATAAATTGTTGATATAAATTATATAAGAAGGAACAATGAATTGTTAATAAAAAATAGATAAGTAATTATGAACATTAAAGAACTCATAAAATCACGATATTCTGTTAGAAGCTTCACTAATGAGGCAATAGATATTGAAACCATCAAAGAGATACTAGAAATTTCTAGCTGCGCTCCTTCTGGGGGTAATATTCAGCCATGGAAAATTTATGTTGTAACTAATAATGCAAAAGAAAAGCTTGTTGAAAAAGCTCTTGCTAACTATGACAATGGCGTACAAGAAAAAATAGAATACGAGATATACCCCAACCCATTGGACGAAGAGTATAAAAAAAGAAGATCGGAATGTGCCAAGGATATGTATACAGCTTTGTCTATTAAACAAGATGATATTGAATCGAGACTTTCACAAATAAGAGAGAATTTTAAGTTTTTTGATGCACCGGTTGGAATGATAGTCACTATTGATAAAGCATTTGCTGAGAATGGATGGGGGCATGTTGGAATGTTTATTCAAAATATATGTTTAAGTGCTGTTGAGCGTGGTATGGGAACTTGCCTTCAAGAATCTTGGTCAATATATCCAGAAACTGTTAAAGATATTCTTAACATTCCAGATAACGAAGTTGTTTGGTGTGGGATTGCATTAGGCTATCCAAATAAAGAGCATCCAATAAATAACTATAGAACATCAAGAGAATCTATAGAAAAGTTTGTAACTTTCGTTGAGTGAAGTAATTTGAAACTTGATCTACAAAATACCTTTTTAGAGAGTTTAAGTGAAATGTGCGAAAAGAGTTATGCAACTCCAGCACCAGCGCCGGAATTACTTATATTCAATAATTCACTTGCAGAAGAATTAAATTTAAGCTCTTTGGCAAAGAATCAAAATAAATGTACAGAAATATTTTCAGGAAGAGAAGTTTTAAAAGGTTCTCAACCTATAGCTCAAGCATATGCTGGTCATCAGTTTGGTCACTTCAATTCCGCACTTGGTGATGGAAGAGCTTTGTTACTTGGTGAATCTTTAAATATCAATGGTGAGCTTAAAGATATTCAATTAAAAGGATCTGGACCAACACCATTTTCTAGAAGAGGAGATGGCAAATCTGCATTAGGACCAGTGCTAAGAGAATATCTAATAAGCGAAAGCATGCATGTCTTAGGTATTCCAACAACAAGAGCCCTTGCTGCAATTAAAACTGGTGAAAATGTTCAAAGAGAACAAGAATTACCTGGAGGTGTAATGACAAGAGTTGCTTCAAGTCATATTAGAGTTGGAAGTTTTGAATATGCATACAAATCTAAAAATCAGTCTTTAATTAAAGACTTAGCTGATTACTCAATAAATAGGCACTTTCCTGAAACCGCAGATGTAGAAAATCCCTATCTTGCTTTTTTTGCAGCCGTTTGTAATGAGCAAGCATCATTAGTTGCAAATTGGATGAGTATTGGATTTATTCATGG
>Ga0208127_1000833_pt1 | contig 15824 bp, 16 predicted proteins | sample ETNtaG_6_FD_185751 | JGI IMG/M metagenome (GOLD analysis project Ga0208127, IMG submission 185751) | Marine microbial and viral communities from oxygen minimum zone, Eastern Pacific Ocean - ETNP201306SV45 (SPAdes) (version 2) | ecosystem: Environmental > Aquatic > Marine > Oceanic ...
GAACGGGCCATTTTATTTAATGGTTGGCAAATTTAGTTTTTTTTTCACTTAGTCAAAATAAAAATCAACATTATTATGATAATTATCCTTCAACTTCATCGTTATTTTTTTCAAAAACAAAACCCAATCTTTTGCCCGTACGCAACTTTAATGTATCACTAACAAGTCTAACTTGATCGACTGAAACTTCCTTAACAAGGTCGTATGAAGGCACCAATAAATCAAAATCAAGAGAGTAAAGTATAGCAGATTGAACAATAGACTTTAATTGGTCTTTATCTACTGTTGCGTTAATGAAATCATTGTATAAGAATCCTAATTGTCTTTTACCTTGTACCATAAAATGATTCTCATGATTTATAAATATTCTACCAATCAAATAACCAAGATCATTTATCCTATTGTATTTGAATGAATCATTCAAGAAATTATAAATGTTTATCACACCACAATATCCTCTATTGGGATTATCTTCAAGATAACTACTCTTCCAAAGACTATTTTGCATTCCAAACTTAAATACATTACTGTGCATTTGAAATACCAATAAGTCTCCAGAAACCCTTAGTTGGGCTTCAAACTCTCCAGAGTCTTTATACTCAATGACAACTCTATCATCAACCTTTGCCATTCTGTCTTTAAGATCATCACCTACTTCTTTAAGTACATTTTTAAGTACTTTAAAATTTAAAATGATATTATTAAAAACGTCTTGTTTTAGTACACTTTTTTCTTTAAGGTCTAGTTATCTACCTTAAATGTGGCTTTTTAAACCTAAAATGGTTGGCACGCCCGGGAGGACTCGAACCCCCGACCCTCTGGTTCGAAGCCAGATGCTCTAATCCAACTGAGCTACGGGCGCATTAATTATGCCTGATTTAAATTATTTTTTTTTCAAATTTGTAGCGTTTGTTTTTCCGTTATTTTCTTCAATATCAAAAGTAACTTCATCGCCTTCATCCAAATTATCTATTTCAGCAGCCCTTAGTGCAGAAATGTGCACAAAGACATCATTGCCTTTTTCATCATCACTGATAAATCCATAACCTTTGGTTGCATTAAACCACTTTACTTTTCCTGAGCTCATATTAATTTATTTCCTTTCTGTTAGATCCTGATTCCGTACCAGATGCTTTTTAATACTAAACTAAATGCACATTTGTCATATCAAGTTCAATTTAATTAAATTTGAAAGTTAATGATAACAGATTAAAAAGTGTTAACAACGAATATTATTTAAGGCTATTAATTAAAAATTCACAGTTGATTGAAGACTCTTCAATATTTCTACCTTGGCAGAGAATTATGGAATTAGAATATACATAAAAATTATTATATTTTGGCAATCCACAGTTAACTCCGCCGCCAGACCTTGTTGGCCCTGAACAAAATCTAGCTTCTTTCAATCCTTCTTTCCATGAAGCTTCTGATTCATCGAGTAAAGCTGTTTCACCTGAACGTTCTTTGGCGTATTTTATCCCAATGTTTACAGCATCTTCATGAGATAAGTAAATTCTAATTTCATAATCAGCAGGAACTTTGTTAGGGGTTTTCCAAAATCCATAAACAACTTTTGAAGCACCTGGTAAATTTGTGACATCATAATTTTTACTTGGCTTAAATCCTGATTTAACGAAGTCATCTATAGAATACACAGAACCATCATCATTAATCTGTTCTAATATGCTTTTTTCAACTGATTCACCTGAAGAACAAGCAAAAAAAATAGTTAATGAAATTATGGTAAAAAGTATTTTTTTCATGAAAGAAATTATCTAATAAGATGCTTTTTCTAACAAATTTAATTTTCTTAATTTTGAAGACATGAAAGCAAATGAATGGATAGCCATTAAACAAGCCATTGCAAAATAAACTGTTGGCCTTATTCCAATAAATTCTGAAATTAATCCTCCCAAAATGGATCCAATAGAAACAGAAACTAAAAGTGAAAAATAAAAACCAACTACCCTGCCCTTATACTTTTCATCTGAAATTGTTTGCAAATATACTAATATTGATATCCACCATATTGAATGAGAAATACCTGATGCAATAATTAAAAACCCACTAATAAAAGGTTCATTTGAGTTATATAAAAGTATGTGAAAAAAGCTAAAAAATAATGCGCTAATAAACAATATCCGTGATTTTCTAATTTTTACTATTGAAAAGGTTATAAGCAAAGAACCAAGCATTGACCCAAAAAAATACAATCCATTTAAAATTGCATACCCTCCACCACCAATATTTAAAACTTCTTTAGAATAAAGAGGTAAAAGTGGTTGTGAAAATGCCCAAAATACCATCATTCCGAAACCAGTCAACAAAAGAATATAAATATTTTCATTTTTTCTTACATAATTAATTCCATCTTTTACAGTAACTTCATCAAAACTTTGTTCAGTTTGCTTGCTGGTATCAGCTGGTTTATAAATTTTAAATGTAAGGTAACCAAAAATTAGGGCGAATAAACCTATTATTGGCAAAGCCCAAAATATCAAAGCTGATGACAAAATAGCCAAAAACAATCCAATTGTTATTGGGAGAATTGAGTTTAAACTACTATTAAACAATTCCTTTAGTCCATTACCTTTAGATATATTTTCAATACCTACAATATCAATCAATAAATTTTGCGTAGATGCATTCTCAACACTTGATGTAAGACCGAAAATTATGGAAAAAAGTACTAAAAACAATATGGAATATATATCCAAATTAATAAAAAATGCCATTAAAATCATTACAATAAATACTGTTATTCTTGCGTAAAAAAATACTTTTTCTTTCGAAAATGAATCTGCAAGCCTCCCTCCCAATGGCCCTAATATTGGCAATGTCATTGTGGGTATGGAGGTAATAATACCTACAAGAAAGGTAGAATTAGTTTCTTCAAGAACATACCAACTTACAACAGTACCTCTTGCAACAAATACAGAAAATGCTAGCCCATTTGCTATAAGATAAAAAATTAATAGTGGCTTAAGTAAATTCATAAAAAATTTGGTTAATTTGTGAATTTTATACTAAAAACAAACTTGTACAAGATTGTTAATAATTAAATAACCAAAACTAACCAACTATTTTTTACAAATTTTGCAATTTTCATCTCTACTGCAAATATTACATAATCCAAGCAATTCTAATGAATGGGATGAGATAGAAATATCAAATTTTGCCTCAATGCTTTTTATTTCTGAATCAAGATCTTTTTCTAACTTATCATTTAAATTGATGTCATAAACTGCACCACAAGATTCACAAAAAATATGGTGATGATGGTCGCCTTCAGGGCTAACTAACTCAATCATCTTTGTGTTTTCCAATGTTTGGAATTCATTAATTACATTAATATCTTTTAGGTTATTTATTATTCTGTACAATGAAGAAATAGCTAGCTTTCCTTTTGAAAGCCTAATAACTTCTTGGATTTTTAGAGGACCATCATTTTTAAGGAGGATTTCCAAGAAAAGTAACCTTGGTTGAGTTGCTGGAATATCATTGTCAGCCAATATTTGTCGACTTTGAGATTTAATATTTTCTTTCCTATTTTTCATTACATTGAATTTAATTTAACTATCATTATACATAATGAATTTGACATAAAAGAAATATATAATAAAATCCTTGATTGAGAATAATTCTCAAAAAATTTTATAAGGAGATCAAAGATGAGTTTCAAGTATATGTTTAAAACTGCATTACTTTCATTAACAATATTATTATTTGCATGTAGCACTACTGAGGAAGCACCTTCAATGTCATCAAATGGTGATTCTGCTGAAAAAATTAACGTTTTAGCTACTACTCCAATGCTAGGAGAATATGTGAGTCAAGTTGCAGGAGATAACGTAAATTTAACTATATTAATGCCACCCGAAGCGGATCCGCACACTTATGACCCATCTCCACAAGATGCTGGAAAAATTTCAGAAGCTGATCTCATTTTTTACGTCGGCTTAAAATATGAGCCATCTGGATTAATTAAATTATTAGAAAATTCTGCTAGCAGTGCTAATATTTTAGTTGAAGTAGGTGAAGGAATTGACCCTATTGAATTCAAAGAAGGTGAGCATGATGATCATGGAGATCATGAAGGTCATGACGACCATGATGAACATGATGAAGACAAGCACCATGATGAACATGATGAAGACAAGCATCATGATGATCACGATGAACATGATGAAGACAAGCACCATGACGAACATGAGGGTCATGATGATCATGAAGGTCATGACGACCATGATGACCATGAAGGTCACGGAGGTCACGAGGGGCATGACCACGGGTTGTATGATCCTCATTTTTGGTTTGACCCAATTAGAGTTGCGATGGCTGCAGAAATGATCAAAGACAAATTAGTTGAAATTGATCCAGACAACAAAACATCTTATGAGTCTTCAACTAATGAATTCATAAGCATGTTAAATGACCTTGATAAAACAGTTGCTGAAATGATAGCCAAAGTCCCTGAAAAGAATAGAAAACTTATCACTACTCACGAATCTCTTGGTTATTTAGAAAATAAGTATGGTGTTAAAGTTTTAACAACAATAATACCTAGTATTGACTCAGCAAATGAAATATCACCATCTCAATTAGTTGATGTCTTGGAAATGATTGAACACAATAACATAAAAGTTTTATTTGTTGAGTCTGAAGCTCCGTCAGTCTATTCAGAAACAATTTCATCTGAAGCAGATATTGAATTGGTAACTGGATTATGGGTTGAAACTCTCAAAGTAAATCAATCATATAAAGACTTCGTCCTAAGCAATGTTGAATTAATTGTTGAAAACCTAGATCATGAAGTTCACGGTGATGACCATGATGACCATGATGACCATGATGACCATGATGACCATGATGACCATGATGACCACGATAAAGACGAAGATCATGACCATGAAGGTGAAAAATAAAAATAAAAATTTAATTATCTCTGATGGGTGTTGCGTTCAATACGGCGACACCCTAGCTCTTGATAACGTTTCTTTTTCAGTAAGCAAAGGGAAAAAAGTTGCTGTTGTTGGTCCAAATGGTGGTGGAAAATCAACATTATTTAATGCAATGACCGGTTTAGTCCCTTTAGCTAATGGCTCAATAAAGATTTATGGGGAAGATCCTGACGAAGCAAAAAAGAAAATTGGATACATACCGCAAAAGAATTTAATAAACTGGAACTTTCCTTTAACTGTTAGGCAAGTTGTTGAAATGGGGCTAATAGAGAGAAAAACTCTGAATCCATTCTCAAAAAAAAATACTCAAGTTGTTGAAGAATCGATTAATCAAGTTGGACTTAAGGATGAAATTAATAAAAATGTAAACGATTTATCTGGTGGCCAATTACAAAGAGTTTTTATTGCAAGAACACTTACACAAGGTTCTGAAATTTTACTACTAGACGAAGCCTTCAGTGCGGTTGATGTCGGCGCACAAGAAGACTTGATGGAAATAATAAATGATATAAAGCTTGATGGTAAAACAATTTTAATAGCAACTCACGACATTAATAACATAGAAGAAAAGTTTGACGAAGTAATATGCCTCAATAGACACTGTTGTGCATTTGGAGATTCTTCTGAAGTTTTAACTCAAGAAGTTATGGAAGAAATGTATGGTTCTCATAATTCAATGTTCTTAAATCACTCACCTGGAAATCACGGAGAAAATGATGGGTCTTGAGTATTTAATTGAACCATTTAAATATGAATTTATGATACGTTCTCTAATTACTGCAATTGCTTCAGGAATGATGTTGCCTTTATTGGGCTCATTTACCATAAATAGGAACATGGGATTCATGGCCGACGCAATGGCTCATGCAACAATGCCGATTATTGCGGTTGGTGTTTTTTTTGGATTTAGTATTTCAGCTTTAGGGATTCCTGCAGCAATACTTGTTGCTTTATTTTTAGGATTTGTTATTAAAAACACTAATATTGGTGAAGATACTTCAATAGGCATAATCTTTTCTTCATTTTTTGCACTTGGATTTGTATTGATATCTTTATTAAATGTATCAATTAACTTAGAAGATTTACTATTTGGACAAATCTTGGCTGTAAGTTATTTTGATGTTTTCGCAATATTAACTTTATTTATTGTTCTTCTATTTTTCTTTTTAGTTTTTTACAAACAATTATTATTTTATTCATTTGACCCAATTGGTGCTCAAATAAGAGGATTAAATACTTCTTTTTTAAATTACTTATTTTTAATTATGCTTTCTCTTGCAATTATTGGCTCTCTCCAAACTGTTGGGATAATACTTGTGTTGAGTATGCTAATTATTCCTGCAGCAAGCGCTAAACTTTTATCTAAAACATTTAATTACACAACAATAATTGGGGTTGTTTTTGGAGTTATATCTTCAGTAAGTGGGTTACTATTATCATATTACTTTAATTTACCATCTGGTCCATCAATGGCTTTAGTTGCAACAGGAATTTTCATAATATGTTTTATATTACAGAAATTAAGAAACCCAATTTATTTTGGTACTTCAGAAATTTAGAAAAAGCTTAAGAAAGCTGGGGTGAGCGGAGGGATTCGAACCCTCGATCTTCAGGGCCACAACCTGACGTGTTGACCAACTACACCACGCCCACCATTTAGACAAATAAGAATTTATCAGAGTTTTAAAGATTTAGAAATTAATTTTGTAATCTTAAAACAGTTTCAATCAATGTTCTACATGGAAATCCAGTAGCTCCTTGCGGAATCCAACCTTTTGAACTTGAACTCATTGCTGTTCCTGCAATATCCAGATGAACCCATGGAGTATCGCCTACGAATTCTCCTATAAAGTGAGCTGCAGTTACTGATCCTGCTGGCCTTCCACCAGTATTCTTAATATCTGCAACCTTTGACCTATTTTGCTTCTTTGAAGTTTCATCAAGAGGCATGAACCATATTTTCTCACCAGTTTCTTCTCCTGATTCTTTTAGTGTTTCCAATAAATCATTGTTATTACCAAATGCACCTATTAAACCGTGTCCAAGAGCAGTCACCATAGCTCCAGTTAATGTGGCAATATCAATAATTTGTTTTGCTCCATTCTGCTTTGCGTATTCAACTGCATCTGCTAAAGTTAATCTTCCTTCAGCATCAGTATTTTCTATTTCGATTGTTTTTCCACTCATTGATTTAACAATATCCCCTACTCTTTGAGCACCTCCATCAGGCATATTTTCAGTTGCTAAACACAAGCCCACCACATTTATTTTTGGATTTAACTTTGAAATAGCCTCCATTGCAGTTATTACAGCTGCCCCACCAGACATATCAGATTTCATTTCCAACATCCCAAAAGATGGCTTTAATGAAAGTCCACCAGAGTCAAACGTAATACCTTTACCTATAAGCCAAATATTGTTTTCTTTATTTCCTGGATCACCAAGATGAGTTAACTTTATTCCGTAGGGATCTGCTGTGCTACCTTGAGCTACACCCAAATAAGCCCTCATTCCTAGTTCAGTTATTTTATTTTTATCAAAAATTTCTATTTCTAATTTTTCATTTTGATTTGCTAAATCAACACTAAAATCTTTCAAATATTCAGGGTTAACAATATTTGGGGGCCTATTTACTAAATTCCTTGCCTTTATTGATGCAGTAGATGTTATTAAAGCTTTTTCTAAAGACTTTTCATGCTCTTCATCAATTTCTCTAAGCAAAATTTCTGTATTTATTGAAATTGTTTTTTCTTTATCAGTTTTGAATTCATCGAAAGAATAGTTACCAAGCATTAGACCTTCAGAAATAGAATTTATAGAATCCTTAACGTTTTCGGTACTAAAAGATTCAATAATTAATGAAAAATCCGTCAAAGATAATGATTCAACTTTTTTAGCTATTTGAGCTGCACTATTTCTTAAAGTTTCATTATCTGCTTTTTTGGAATCCCCTAAACCTACAAATAAAATTCTTTTAGGATGCAATTTTTCATCGAGATGTTCAGAATTAAAAGTAAAATCCTCAATCATAAAAGAATGCAGAAGTGCCATTTCCCCCTTTTTCCCAGATAGTTCTCCAGAATCTTTAAGCTCTTTTAGAAATTCTTTTGAACCTTTTATTTCAAACTGATTGCCGAAAGGTGCATCTTCAAGTTTAATTTTATCGCTAAATGTAAAGACAACTAATAATGAATTACCGATTTTCGGGGATTTCATAAGTTTTATGTTCATTGATTCTCCTTAATTATTTGTCCTATTAAATTATATATTTTATGAAGTTAAAATAAAAGATTTAAACTCAAAATTGACAAAATATTATATTAGTATAAAATTTTTCTTAATTTAAATTAACATTATTTTATTTTTCTTGGAGGTTAAATGAAAAACGACAAGGTAAGTGTTGGAATCGTAAGCGATGGCACTTTTTTATTAGATGGAGGAGCGGTATTTGGTTTAGTTCCTAAAACTTTATGGGAAAGGAATATGAAACCAGACAGACGAAACAGGGTTAGATTAGGATTGAATTGCATGCTAATAAGAACCCTTAATGCAAATATTTTAGTTGATACTGGAATTGGTTCTAAGGAACCAGAAATAACAAAAGAATTTTATGGACACAGTTCTAGTAAGTTAGCTACTAATCTAAGAAAAGAAGGTATTAGTGCTAAAGACATTGATTATGTTGTCCTTACTCACTTGCACTTTGAAAAATGTGGGGGTGCTACAAAGATGGACAGAGAAGGAAACATTATTCCATCTTTCCCAAAAGCAAAATATGTAATACAAAAAGATGCTTGGAATGAAGCTTTTAATCCTAACGAATGGGCAGTTCCAAAATACAGTAATGCTGTAAAGCATTTAAAAGTGATTGAAGAAAGAGATCAACTACAGCTCATTGATGGTAACACTGAAATAGTTCCGGGTGTTGAGGCAGTTGTTCTTGATGGACCAAGCATTGGTCACATGATAGTAACAGTTAAAGCAGGTGGTGAGAGGGTTGTTTTCCTCGGTGATATTATTCCGACACCTAACCATCTCCCTCTTGCTTTTATTACAGCTTTCGATAGGTCTCCAGAAAAAACTCTATTCCAAAAGAAAAGACTTCTAGAAAATTGCGAAAAAGAAGGATCTCTTATGGTGTTTTCTAGAGGATATGAGGTTAACGCGGCATACCTTGAAAGAAAAAAGGGCAAAGTAGACATTAAACCTGTCGAAGTATAAGTACAATAAAGGCTTAGAAATTATATGTATAACTTATCTTTTTCTAAGCCTTTTATTTTTTGCCTAGAAATAACCTCGCTTGGATACTTTGCGATATTCCTTACCACCCTATAATAATCTTCAGTTAAACCTGAATTTCTGTCTTTACCTTCCCATAATATAGATCTTTCCTTACCAATTATATTTTCCATTGATTTAGCAGTCATTATTTTAGAAAGCTTATTCAATTGGCCTGATCTATTTTTAATTATTTCTGGAGAATTATGCTCATTGGAATAATATGCTGAAGTTTTTGGTCTTACCGAATATGGAAAAACATGCAAATTGTTTAAGTACGAATTATTTATAGTTTGTATAGTATTTTCAAAATCTTTTTCTTTTTCAGATGGAAAGCCAACTATAACGTCAGTTGTAATAGAGGCTTGAGGGAGGTGTTTTCTAATCATTGAAGTAATATTAATAAAATCTACAGAACTATATCTCCTCCTCATTTTTTTTAGTATTTCATCGCTTCCACTTTGTAATGGTAGGTGGAAATGGGGACATAAGCGACTATTAGATTTCCATATGCCTAATAACTCGTTATCAATTTCTTTAGGCTGCAGAGAACTTACTCTGATTCTTTCAATGCTCGTTTCATTTAAAACTAATCTTATTAATTTTTTTAAGTCTATATTTTTTAAATCAAATCCATAGTTTCCTAATTGAGTTCCTGTCAGAACAACTTCTTTAATGTTATTTCTCGAGGCATTATTTATTTTATTTATTATTTCATTAGGATCTATACTCTTTTCTCTACCTCTTACGAAAGGTATTATGCAATATGAACATACTTGATTGCACCCTTCTTGAATTTTTATACTTGCCCTTGATCTTCCAATTAATGGATATGTATCGAGCTCAGGGATTTCACTAAGATCTTCATTGAGATAATCATAAACTTTTTTTAATATATCTTTTTTTTCTTGATTTGTTATTACAAGGTCAACTTCATTAATTTCTTTTATTTTCTCTTTATCTCTTTCTGCATAACAACCTGTCATTATTGTAAGTGCTTTAGGGTTGTTTCTTTTAACCTTCCTTATTGATTGCCTTGCTTTTGAATCTGCAACATGTGTCACTGTGCAGGAATTTAAGATATAAATATCTCTTAGGCCAGCTTTGTTGTCACTAAAAACATTATGACCTGCGGAATAGAATTTTTTTGCAATAGACTGGCTGTCAGCAAAATTTAATTTGCAACCATGTGTTTCTATTTCAATATTTAGTTTTTTCATACATTTAATATGTTGAACGAAGTTAACAATGTGATTATGATTATACATACAAAGGAGGCAAATTATGACAACAAGAGTAGCTGTAACGGGAGTGGGAGCCATATCACCGGTAGGACTAGATTCAAATGAATCATGGAATTCAATAAAAAAAGGTGAACTTGGAATTTCTAAAATAACTTCTTTTGATTCTAGTAATCTTGCAGTCCATATTGCTGCTGAAGTAAAAGGATTTTTACCAGAAGACAAATTAGGCAAAAAGGATTCTAGGAGACTTGATAGATTCTCTCAGTTTGCCTGTGTTGCTTCTATGGAAGCTTTCGATATGTCAGGTCTTGACGCAGAATCCCTGGATATGACCAGATTTTCTTCAATTGTTGGAAGTGGTGTAGGTGGGATTATGACTCTTTCAGATCAGTTTGATGTTTTTTTTAATAAAGGGCCTGAAAGAATATCTCCTTTTTTAATTCCTATGATGTTGCCAGATATGGCCTCTGGAAATGTATCAATGAAGCTGGGTTTGAAAGGCATAAATTATTCACCTGTATCTGCATGTGCAACTGGTACAGATGCCATTGGCCAAGCATTTGATTTGATTGTGAAAGGTGATATTGATTATGCCGTTGCTGGTGGTTCAGAAGCCGCTATATGCCCAATTGCTATAGCTGGATTTGATTCTTGTAGAGCTTTATCAAGCAATCAAGACCCTGAAAGTGCTTGTAGGCCTTTTGATAAAGAGAGGGATGGTTTTATATTAGGTGAAGGTGCAGGAATTTTGCTTTTAGAAAATTATGATCATGCAGTTAAAAGAGGCGCAAATATATTAGCAGAAGTGATTGGATACGGAGCGTCTAGCGATGCACATCACATTACACAACCTTCTCCTGGCGGCGAAGGTGCTGCTAGAGCTATGAATTTAGCTTTAACTAGAGCAAAAGTTAATTCTGAAGAAATTAATTACATAAATGCTCATGGGACCTCAACCCCCTTAAATGATAAATTTGAAACAATGTCCATTAAAACTGTTTTTGGAAATGATACAAAAATTCCAATTAGCTCAACAAAATCTATGACTGGTCACTTACTAGGTGCCGCAGGAGGAATAGAAGCTGTTTTTTGCATTAAAGCTTTACAGGACCAAGTTGCACCACCAACAATAAACTATAAAAACCCAGATGATGATTGTGACTTAGACTACATTCCAAACCAATCAAGAGAAGTTGTTTTAGACAAAGTTATGTCTAATTCATTGGGGTTTGGCGGGCATAATGCCTCATTGATATTTTCAAAACCTAGCTAGAAGAATTCCTATTTAATTTTTTTCTTCTGCCACTTAAAACTTTTTTTTCAGTGGATTCTACTTGATTGACACTTCGAGGCCTTACAAATAAAACCATTAAGATTGTAGAAATAATAAAAAGTGCAAAAGTAACTATATGTGCTTCTTGTATGTGTAAACCTAAAATAGAGAATTTAACATCATCCATTCTCATAAATTGAATAAGGAATCTGCCTATAGAGTACAAGAACATGTAAATTATCCATAGGCTACCATCAAAATTAAATTTATTTCTTGATTTAAATAAGAATAATACTATAAATGCATTCCAAATCATTTCATACACAACAACAGGGTGCACAGCTATGTTTGGGTCATTAAATAGCCTTTCAGCTCCTCTTCTACCAGGCGAATCTGGGTGAGTAAACACCCAACCCCAAGGTAAAGAAGTAGGTATGCTTAGGTGCTCACCATTCCATATATCACCAATTCGGCCAATTATATGAGCTATGGCCATTGCAGGAGCTGCGTAATCTGCAATCTTACCAACAGGATAATTCATAAATTTAGCATATAAACCCCCAACTAAAATCCCACCTATCATGCCACCAAGGAATCCAATTCCCCCGCTCCAAACCATGATGATTTTTGAAGGTGTTTCCAAGTAATACCCTAAATTATCAAAAACATGCATTAATCTGGCACCAATAATACCTCCTAAAATTCCCCATAAAGCAACATCATAAGCAATATCAGTGTTAATCCCATCTCTCTTTGACCATCTAACTACTAAGTAAACAGCTACAAGAATGCCAATAAAACTCCAAAATCCGTGCCAGCTCATGGCAAAAGGACCAATATTAAACATCATTGGGTTAAATGGTATTGAAATCATAAATTCAATTCTATTCAACAAAAAATTTTGAGTCAATGAATAAAATGTTAACCAAAAACATATAAATATAAACATATATTTAATAAAATTTCTTTATATGAGTCTTATTTACAAAAAAGATAAAAATAGTGAATTATTGAATGAATTTATTGACAGCAATCTTGTAGAAAAAGGTAATACAAAGAATACTGCACTTGCTTACAAAAATGACTTAATTCAGTTTATTGATTGGTTGAATATAAAAAAAATTAAACTTAATAATTTAACTGAGAATAATCTTGAAGCTTATTTAATATTTCTTGGCAAAAGAGGTTATAAACCTTCATCAATTTCAAGAAAAACAGCATGCCTGAAAGCATTTTTTAAATTTTTGCTAAGTGAAAATTATAAAAATAAGAACTTAATGAAAAACATTAAGAGAAACAATTCGGTTAAATCTTTACCAAAATCTTTACCAAACAATGAAATAAATTTAATTTTTAAAAACATAGAAAAAACAAATCATAATAAGTTTAGAAATAAAGCTATTTTTGAGATTTTGTACGGTTGTGGATTGAGAGTATCTGAATTAATAAATTTAGATGTAGAAAATATTAACTTTGAGGATTCTGAAGTTAAGTGCACTGGGAAAGGAAATAAGCAAAGAATAGTCCCAACAAATGATAAATGTCTCGATTCGGTAAATGATTACATTGAATTTGAAAGAAATTTTATAAAAATTAAAGATTCTAAAGCTCTTTTTTTAAATAAAAACGGAAGAAGATTAACTAGGCAATCTATTTGGTCAGTAGTCAAAGAATGTACAAAGGATTTAAAACTATCTGTTGAAGTAACGCCCCACACTTTAAGGCACTCATTTGCAACTGAACTATTAAAAGGAGGTGCAAATATCAGAGAAGTGCAAGAATTAATGGGTCATTCAAGTCTATCAGCTACACAAATTTATACTTTTTTAGACAATGATTGGGTAAAAAAAGAATATTTTAATTCTCACCCTAGGGCCTAAAAATGTGAAAAACTTTTATGAGTGATAAAATAAAATTATTAAAACTTAAAGGATGATTTATGCCTACAATTGCATTTGAAGGAAGACATTGCTCTGGTCAGAGAGATCCGGGAAGATTAGTAGCCAAAGAATTGGGTTTTGATTTTATTGACAGAATTATGCTTGCGGAGATAGCAAAAAAAGTTGGGTCAACTGTTGAAGCTGTGTCTATGAGAAAGCTTAAAAAGCCATCAATAATTGATATGTTTGCAAAAGGCATTAACCAAATTTTAAACAGTTCCCCTACTGTGGGTGTTGGAGGCGATCCTTATTTTGGTCCTGGCATAGAAAACGCTATGTCTAAAGAATTTTATGAACTTGATGAAACTATCATTAAAAATCCTGAAGATCTTGACTATAAAAGAATGATTGAAGCAACTAAAGAAGTCATTAAAGATATATCTGACTTAGGTAAAGTATTGGTAATTAGTAGAGGTGCATCTGCTATTTTGAAAGATAAAGAAAATGTTTTGAGGGTATTTTTTTCGGCAAACGAAGATGAAAGAATATCTAGAGCAAAAAAAATGCATAATCTGGAAAGTGATGCTGTAGCAATTGACTTATTAAAACATGCTGACCATGCACAAGATGAATATTTTAAGAAAGCGTTTAATTTAGACTTCAACGATCAAAGTATGTATCATCTCACTTTAAATACATCTAATTTAACACCAGAAGAATGCTCAAGTATTATTCTTAATTTATCAAAAGACAAACTAACATATTAATAGAGGAAAAGTGGCAAAGAAAAATTCAAAAAAAAATAAGTTTAAGGCTAAAGATAGGTTTAGAAATTCAATTATTTCTAACGAATCAATTTCAAATAACTCAAATCAAGAAGATGCAAATAAATCGGTCATTGCACCAACTTCAGTGAATAATCTAAGTTCAGTTAGGGTTCATTCTTTAGGAACTGAATTAAAATTAATTGGAATAATTGGGTCTGCATTGGTAACGATCTTAGTAATAACATCATTCATTATTTAATAATCGTTGACATTAGAATATTCAAACAACATCTATATAGACCCAAAAAAATCTGCTAGTTTGCTGCCAAAATCAAATGGTGTTTACATTTTTAAAGATAAAGACGATCAAATAGTTTATGTTGGAAAAGCAAAAAATCTAAAATCAAGAGTATCTTCATATTTTACTTCAAAAGAAACAAGGGCAATTAGAATTAAAAATGAAATTTACTCCATTGATTTTATTGTAAGTGAAAATGAGGAAGATGCTTTAATTCTTGAAAATGATTTAATTAAAAAGAATAAACCAAAATTAAATGTTAGATTAAAAGATGATAAATCTTTTCCTTTTATAAAAATAAACATTAATGAGGATTTTCCTCAATTCTTTGTAACTAGAAACCACACTGAAGATGGTGGAAAATATTTTGGCCCATATGCAAATGCATCAAATGTAAGAAAAACGCTTAATCAACTAAGTAAATTATTTCCTTATAGGTCTTGTGCTGAAAAATTACCATTTAAATTATGCATGGACTTTCATATAAAAAGAGGCAAAGAACCGTGTTCAAGCGATTTAAATAAGATTGAGTACATGAAAGTAGTTAAACAAACAATTTCATTTCTCGAAGGAAACACTAAAGAGACAATAAACTCATTAAAAAAATCTATGTGGGAGGCATCTAAATCACAAAGCTATGAAAAGGCAGCACTAATTAGAGATAATATTTCAGCTATAGAATCAATTTTTGAAAAACAAAGCGTAATTACATCAAAAAATACAAATTTAAATTTAGACGTATTTGATGTTGCATCAAATAACGTTGAAACCTGGGTTGATGTAATGCAGGTAAGAAGTGGAAAAATAAAAACAAGAGATCATTTTCAAATGGAAGTTCAAGACTTTCATGAAAATAAACTTATATTATCTTCATTCATAAAATCGTATTACCTTAAAAATAATTACCCTCCAAAAGAAATATTAGTAAGCAATCTCCCTTCTGATAAAACTGAAATTGAAGAGTTCTTAAAAATTAAATTTGGTAAAAAAATTCTTATCAGCATTCCTAAAAAGGGGTCAAAAAAAGAAGTTGCTAGCTTCGTTAGCAAAAATTTAAAAAGATGGATTGAGTATAGAGAAAACAGGCTTAATGATAATGAAGAAGCAGCTACTAAATCTCTTA
>Ga0208127_1000836_pt1 | contig 15769 bp, 11 predicted proteins | sample ETNtaG_6_FD_185751 | JGI IMG/M metagenome (GOLD analysis project Ga0208127, IMG submission 185751) | Marine microbial and viral communities from oxygen minimum zone, Eastern Pacific Ocean - ETNP201306SV45 (SPAdes) (version 2) | ecosystem: Environmental > Aquatic > Marine > Oceanic ...
TTATATGACAGGGAAATGGCATTTAGGACACACACCTTCGCTCCTTCCTTCGTCTCGTGGTTTTGATCGAACTATAGCTATGGCTGATACTGGAGCCGATAATTGGGAGCAGCGAACCTATTTGCCGATCTATGATGATGTAAGCTGGTATGCTGATGGATTGCCGCACACCTTGCCGGATGATTTCTATTCTTCTAGGTATTTTATTGACAAAACTATCGAATTTATTGATTCGAATGGAGATAGTGATAAACCATTTTTTGCTTACATACCTTTTCAAGCAGTCCACATACCAGTGCAGGCGCCAAAAGAGTACTCTGACAAATATGCTGGAGTTTACGATCAAGGGTGGTCTGTGATGCGGGAAAAACGTCGGCAGGCGGCGATTGCTGCTGGTGTAATTCCTTCAGAGAGTAAAATTAAAGTTACACCAGGAACCATTGACTGGGATAGTATGACTGATGATCAGAAGCGCTATGATTCTCGACGAATGGAAGTCTACGCGGGGATGGTTGAGGCGATGGATTTTCACATTGGTCGATTGATGTCGTATTTGAAAGGTGTTGGGAAGTATGAAAATACGGTTTTTATTTTTACTTCTGATAATGGTGCTGCGAGCAGCCCTTTACTAGATTCTGACGGTAATTCCGTGCTTAAAAACTGGTTTGATAGTGTTGGCTACAATACAGATTATGAAACTTTGGGAGAGAAGGGTTCTTGGGTTGCGATTGGACCAGGCAATGCAACCATCGGGAATTCACCACTGCTTTATTACAAGTTTCATGCTAACGAGGGGGGGTTGCGAGTGCCTCTAATAATGTCTGGACCTGGCATAAACCGGCGGGGAGATTTGACTAATGAGTTTACCTTTGTCACTGATCTTGCTCCTACGATTCTCAGTCTAGCTGGAGTCTCCGATCACCAGGGTAGTTTTAATGGTAAAGAAGTTGAGCCAATCATCGGTACTAATTTTGTAGATTATTTAAGTGGAGACGAGGATCAAATTCATCAGCCCAATGAGCCAATAGGCTATGAGCTCGGAGGAAGTAATGCGCTCTTTAAAGGTGACTATAAGATAGTCATAAACAGATTCGAGCAAAACGAGACTGAATGGCACCTGTATAATATCAAGACCGATCCCGGCGAAACGACTGACTTGATAAATGACGAGCCTCAACTTTTCGCTGAAATGCTCTCAGACTATGAAACTTGGGCAGATGAGAATGATGTTCTTCCTATGCCCGAGGGATACAATCGAGGAAGGGCTATTTTCCGCGGCGGATTTAATTAAATAGAAATCAATAAATCCCACACAGATGATACTTGCATCTACGTGGGTTGATTTGGGACTAGAGAGAAACAATCGTCAAAAGCTATAAGAGTCTGATCGTTTTAACAGTGGCACAGTCATTTGGTCTGACTGCAGCACCAATTCTCGTTTTACTGGGTGGTATAGTTGGTACCCAGCTGGCTCCTCGGAACGACCTTGCGACATTGCCAATAACTTTTCAAATTGTCGGCCTTGCCAGTGCTGCGATACCAGCAAGCATTCTCATGTCTAGGGTAGGTAGAAAAATTGGATTCCTAATCGGGACGGCTCTTGGATTCTTCGCTGCTCTACTTTGCGCTTATGCTGTATGGAATGAGTCTTTTTATTTGTTCGTGTTGGGCACGTTCTTGATCGGTAACTATATCGCTTTTTTGCAACAATTTAGATTTGCTGTTGCAGAGACAGTGCCGAAAGATAAGATCGCGAGGAGTTTGTCGATCTTGATGCTGGCAGGTATTGTTGCAGCCCTCTTAGGGCCCGAAGTTGGGCAAAGATATAGTGCTGTGGATGGGTTGCCTCTGTACGTTGGTTCGTTCTTTGGATTAGCCGGTTTGTTGACTATATCCTTTCTTATACTTCTCTTATTTTATCGGGATACGAATGTAGTTACCGAGGTTAGTGAAGATGAAATTAGGCCCGCCCAGGCGATTTTTAAACAACCTAAATTAATCCTGGCGATAGTATCAGCCGCGATGGCTTACAGCATTATGAGCCTAATTATGACAGCTACCCCGCTGAGTATGCATGAAATCGAAAGGTACTCCCTCGAGTCAACAACTCGGGTGCTTCAAAGTCATATATTGGCCATGTACGCGCCCTCTTTTTTTAGTGGTCTTTTGATATCAAAGCTGGGAGTTTTTAGGGTAATAAAGTTTGGGTTAGCGGTGATGACCTTAAGTATATTTGTAGGGTCAGGCGATCCCGGTTATATCGACTACTGGATGGCTTTAATTTTTTTAGGAATCGGGTGGAATTTTCTATACCTGGGAGGCACTACTCTTTTAACCCAATGTTATCGTTCGTCCGAAAGATTCAGGGTTCAGGCTGTGAATGACTTTATAGTGTTTGGTCTCCAGGGATTTGGTTCTCTTGGGGCGGGAGTGCTCCTGGCTTCGGTTGGTTGGAATGGTTTGTTGACGGCGGCGGTACCTGGGTTATTGATTTTACTCACCGTTATTATTTTTGCACGACGTTTTGTCATCAACTAGCTCAGATCGATATTTCTTGTTTAGTGCATAAAGAATCGCTGTCGTTTCTTCATCAATGAGACCCGTGTAGTTAGAAGGTCTAAAATGGAGTTGAAACGCTCTTACAGCAAATTGACTCTGCCTATCTTGGACTCCTGTTAGCTCTACAGGGTATCCGTAGATTGATAGTGCGCATTGAACCTCAAGAACAGATGGCAATTGCATTTTTAGCTTATTCAATTGCTCATTGAAATCACTGATATCGTACCATGCGCCGATTCCGTGGTTGTAAAATTCTTCCCAGGGGAAATTTGGACCCGGATCAGATTTTCTGTTTGGAGCGATGTCCGAGTGTGCAACGATATCGATAGGATCTATTTCAGGGTGTCTCTTCAAAATTTCTTTTATGAGTGATAGAACGAGATCAATTTGATTCTTTGGATAACTAGGAAAGGAACATTCCAACTCGATGGAATCAGGATTTGCATTGAGATTACCAACGTTTTGACATTTGAAGTCATTGACTATTTCTATGCCAATAGATCGGTCATTTAAAGCTATTTCGTCTCCCCACTGGCTCACACCGGCATGCCAGGCCCTTCTTCCCTCGGATACAAGTCTGTAAACACGAAGATCATCCCTCTTATAGGTTGGGTCGTCTGAGTAGGGGACCAGATAGTGGGAACTCACCGGATTTTGGTTAGGTGTGCTCAGTAGACTCAATGATTCCTGGAAAAGCGCGGACGTAGCATGGATAACCAAATAGTTCACGCGACTGTTTTGGTTAGTGGATGGGACGTCTACATAATTTAACCCAGAGCATCCGATAAGTATTAGTACGATCAAGGCTAGAGAAAATATATATTTTATGGGCATTTTTTACATACTCGTAAATATCTGTGGTAACTAATATGACGGGAGACTCCAGATGTTTCCATCATTCTGCTGAAATCGCTCTCTAGTTTCCATAGTGTCTCGAGTCTATTATCTTGACCGACCACATTCTAACTGGGAAAATCGAGCAAAGTTAAACATTTTAATTTAACCAACTACTAATACTTAGAAGGGGCTAGATAATGTTATTAAAAATTAAGCCCACTGCAATAAGACTGAACTTGTTGCTTATTGCATTGTTGGCAGGTGCCTCGGCCATTTCCCAGGAAATTGGCGACTTCCAACCTGAAGCCGCCTGGGACGGCAATCCCGATATAAACGGCATCTGGCAGGCAATTGGCACCGCACATTGGGACCTTCAGGACCATGAAGCAAGCGCAGGTTTACCCGAAATGGGTGCTATCGGTTCGGTTCCTCCGGGCCAGGGTGTTGTTGTAGGGGGAGAAATTCCGTATCAAGATTGGGCACTCGAAAAGAAGCAGGAGAATTGGGCAGGCCGACCCATAGCTGATCCAGAAACTAAATGTTATCTGCCGGGAGTCCCACGGGCTACTTATCTTCCTTATCCTTTCCAGATTCTTCAGGGCACAGATAAGATCATGATTGTGTATGGCTTTGCTGAGGCAAATAGGACTATTCATATGAATGTGGAAAATCCTGAAGCGCCGCCATTAGATACTTGGATGGGACGCTCTTATGGGAATTGGGAAGGGAATACTTTGGTAGTTGAGGCACAAGGCTTTCTAGGGGAGGCTTGGTTTGATCGTGCGGGTAATTTTGCGAGCAGTGCTTTGCGTGTTACCGAACGCTATACGCCCATTAGCCCTGATGCATTATTGTACGAGGCTACTATTGAAGATCCGACTGTGTTTACACGGCCTTGGCAAATCCGAATGCCGCTCTATAGAAGACTCGAACCTAATGCGCGAGTAGTTGAATACAAATGTGTCGAGTTTTCAGAGGAAATTCTATACGGACATTTAATGAAAAAAGAAGAGTAACCAGATAGAAGAACAAGTATTAATCTAAACTGAGGTTTAAAAATAATTACTGTTAGGAGGTTCGCGCCATGAAGTGTCGTACCATTTTTAAAGAAACAATATTTACGATTGGGAAGATGAGCAGTTATTTTATTACTGCACTGCTCTGTATGTTCTCCGCTGCGGTTTTCGCGGCCAAGCCGCATCATATTACAATCGCCTTGTCTAATATCAGTGAGGCTATTAGCTGGTATGAAGAACATCTAGATTGTCAGGCGATACCGGGTAGAGACGACACCGTAAATTGTGGAAACACGGAAATAGAGTTCTTTTTAGGGCGGACTGTTGGGGGTAGTCAAGGAACGGGGGTAGATAGAATTGGCTTCTCTGTAGCAGATCTGGATGCAAAGATGGCAGAGTTGGAATCTGTTGGCGTCCGAGGCTCAGGTGTTAGATTGGTTCGCTTCGATGATGGTGCACTTGTTCGTGAAATTCCCGGGCTCTATAAAACCGCTTTCATCACTGACCCTTGGGGGACCAAAATAGAATTAGTTCAAGATGAAGACCTGTTGGGTTTTCATCACATCCAATTAAACTCAGTCGATCCAAGTGAGGCACTCAACTTTTACAGTCAGGTGTTCGGGGGCGAGCGTGCTCGTTTAAAGGGAGTGTTGGATGGTGTGACTTTTGATGGTATCTGGGTGCTTGCGTCTGAGTACACCGATGGTCGGCCCGGAATCACACAGGGTCGGACGATTGATCACATCGGTTTTGAGGTAGCAAGCTTTGATGAAGTCTCTATGGAGATGAGCAGGCTGGGTGTTGAGTTTCGTCAGGAGCCGGCTGTTCCCGATAATGCTCGCTCATCCTCAAGACAAGCTTTCATTCTTGGTCCTGACGGTGTGACGATTTCTATCGTTGAGCCCGGCTGGGAAGGAATAGAGGAAGAGCTTGCTGCAGCGGAAGCTCAGTCTACAGAGCTTTATGTAATTCCTCGAACTCCTTGGGGAGAGCCCGACATTCAGGGTATTTGGACTGCGGATGCCGCTCACGGAATTCCTCTCCAGAGAGGTATCGATGTTGCGGGTACCGATGAGTTAACGCCTGAGGAGGCAGCCGCGCGCCGAGAACGTGGGACCTTAAACAGTATTTGGGGATACGATAGAGAGTGGCGAGACACTACGTTGGGTTATGTTACATCAGCACCTTCTACTCAGGTTGCCATGGTAATTGATCCTCCTAACGGTCAGCTGCCAGAAACCACGGCGGCATATAAAGAATTGGTTGCCAATGCGCCTCCTCGAATTCCGCCGCAGCGAGCAAGAACCCCAGAGGACCTTGGTACTTACGTGCGATGCATCACACGAGGGCCGGTTGGTATGATGATGCCAAGTATCTATAACAATGGATTACAGATTCTTCAAAGCCCGGGTAATGTTGCTATCCAGAAAGAAATGATCCACGAGACTAGAGTTATTTCCACTGAACCAAGAGAAGGTTTTGGTGATGGGTTAAAGACGTGGTTGGGAGATTCACACGGGCGCTGGGAAGGCGACACGCTGGTAGTCGAGGTGCGAAATCTTAATGGGCGAACTTCTTACCTAGGATCGAGTCCTGAAATGAAGTTAACTCAGCGTTTCACTCGAACTGGACCAAACACTTTACGCTATGAGTTTACGGTTGAAGACCCAGCAGTTTGGACCGAGCCTTGGACTGGCATGTTTAATTTTATAAAGGATGATAACCAGATTGAGCTTGTTGAATACGCCTGTCATGAGGGAAATTACGGAATGACTAACACTCTTAGTGCTGCTCGAACTATTGATGCTAGAGAGGCCGAGGAGTCTGAATATCAGGAATAATCCGGGAATCGAAACTACTAGAATGCTATGAACATTAGGGAGACGATGCTAATGCGTTTAACAATAGGTTTACTTGGTGGCTTGGGCATGCTTTTGCTAGCCCTATCGGCTACTCAAGCGCATCATGCCTTTTCAGGCGAATTTGACTCAACAAAGCCCATTAATCTTCGAGGTAAAGTTGTAAGGATGGAGTGGATTAATCCACACGCTTGGCTCCATCTTGCAGTTGTTGGCGAGGATGGTAACGAAGAAGTATGGATGATTGAAGCTGGGCCTCCTGGCGCTTTAGTGCGCAGAGGTTGGAGAAAGGATTCGGTCTTGCCTGGAATCGAGTTGGTAGTGCAGGGTTATCATGCAATAGACGGCACTAATAAAGCTAATGGGAGAGAAGTTACTTTCCCAGACGGTCGTAGGCTTTTTGCTGGCTCTTCAGGGACCGGCGCACCTGTCGATGGAGCGGACCCAACAGAACAGCAATAGCAGTTTTGTTAAATTAATAGTTCATAGTTCAGTGTAAAATTGAACCAGTGAAATCAAAAAGGAACAAAGCTTCTTAGCGTAGAAAATATTATAAATTAATCTGGTGGTTCGCTTACTAAGGCAGCAAATAGTTCACGAACCACTTCACGCTGAGTTTCGTCCGCGATCAAAAAGTAATGGTTGCCCGCTTGATTAACCGTAAATGTCGTCTCGCCGTCATCCAATACGGTTACCAATCCAGCCTCTGAAATTCCGAAATACCCGCGAGATTCTCTGATAGCCCATAGCACGCTCGTTAGGTCCCAAGTTGGACGTTCATGGGGTGTGGGAACATAGGATTGATATGATTCTGGAATGGGGTGTCTGTCCACATAGCTAAAATCTTGCTCGATACTGACAGCTGGGTAACGTATCGCGAGACCAACCTCAAATCCACTCCAATAAATAGGCGTCGGCCATTCCTCAGCGAGTTTCTGAGCTGAGCGGATGTCCTGCACTATGTTGTATTCTAGGTGTGTCTCATCATTAATCGGAGTAAATGTCCCAGCCATAATTGAAATATGTTTTACCTTCCTCGATATCAACTCAACCCCCTCAAGGTCAGAGTGTTCGTCAGCTCGGGTATCCAATAGTTGAGCAAGGTTGGTCGAAAAACCAACTTGAACGATGACCACTGACTGGTCTGGCTGATTTGCGAGAACTTCCCGTAATAAAGGCACCGCATTCGGCGCAGGATCTCCCAACTGAAGATCGTGTGGGTAGATATATTGTCCACCATCAGACTCTAATGTTACGCCAGTAAAGCGACTCTTTTCTGGAGTGACGCCACTGTTTGTGATCCCAATAGGAATTTCACCGCGACCATAAAACGTATTGATTGCATCGACATAGGGAGCGACCTCATCGTTGTCCTTGGTTAAAGTGATCGCCAGTAATTCGCTCTCTCCCCTCGACTCCAGGGAGTGCAACATCGCAAGCGCAAGCGCATCATCTACGTCGTTGCCCATATCAGTGTCAAAAATCAACTTAATGGGTTCTGCTTTGACCAAAGCAGAAAACGTTATTAAGAAGAAGATACAGAAATTTGTAATTTGATTTTTCATTTTATTGTTATCGTGTTAGTTAATTAAATTAGGTTCGGCGCCATAGACTATGACTGTATCCAGGAACACGTTTGCTTTGTCCGAGGGATTGGTCAATCTAATTTCCACTTCATGGTCACCGTCACTAAGCGCGTATTTCCAAAACAAATAAAAACGTCGCGTGACGAAGTCAGTGGGCCAGATTGCCGCTTCTATAAATTCACCATCGACATGAAGCTCAGCTTCAAATACGTAATCCTCGGCTCCATCTTCAGATCTCGCTGATCCCATCAGAGCGAACCCGATGCCATTGAAATCGAAATTAAAAGAGTCATTCAGCTCGATTAACTCTCTATTTAAACCGTCGCTCGATCCAAGTTGACGGCGTTCTTTTGCAAAGTGATTTTCAAAAGAGTCTTCGAACGCCACTTTTTGGGGTTCCTGCACAGGAATCGTGACACTGCTGTCGCTTACCAATCCGCCCTGTCTGCGTATCATTTGCAAAGCATGCTGGTATGACATTTCGTAGGCTTCATTTAGCGAAATCGTCGTGTACGCAAAATCGAGATCCTCTACATCACCAAGTCCCTGCATCCAATAATTTGGAATCGCATCGTAGCCGTAAATAGTTCCCAGAATACCCATGGCCGATGCAGGGTTACAGTCGGCATCATCGCCAGCTCGTGTGGCGATCTCAACTGTTTTTGAAAAGTCTCCGTCTCCATAGAGCAATCCGAGCACCACCCAGGCTGCATTTATTTTTGCATCAATATTAAATGGGGACATCATTCCTCTTGGACCAAGATCCGTGGATGCCCATTCGCGGTTTATGCCGTTCCAGCCAAACTTCCAGTCTTCAGGGTTTTCTGTATGCAAGGCAATTACGTGATCGATTATCTTATGGAAGTCGCTCTCCTCCGGAATGATATCTATTGCAGTTTGTACTATTGTCTCGATATCACTTTCAATGAAAGCGAGTGAATACATAGCGGCTATAAAAACACCTCCATACCATCCGTCACCATAATTCATTATATGACCAACTTTGTCGCTGACCTCTACCGCTGCGTTAACCATGCCGGGCGACATCATGCCGGCAAAATCCGCCTCAATCTGAAAATCGATATCATCGGCGGCCGGGTTGTTTAGCCAATGGCCCGAATCTGGGGGAGTCAGGCCATTTAGAATATTGTATCTCGCAACTTGATTCGCGAACCAAAGGCTGTATTCAGCATTCGCAAATGATTCTGCTAGAGACTGAACCGCCGCATCAAGGCCCTCATCTTCAAAAACTTGCACAAAGGAGAGATCCATATAGATGTCGTCATAGGCTCCTGGTCTCTCAGTGAAAGTTTCATATAAAAGCCCGTCGTACCATTTCAGCTCATGGTCGTCGGGCACTCTTTCGCTGTTAAAACGAAATTCAACCGGAAAGCCATAGGTAACGCCAATGGTCTGTGCGGCCCATCCCCCTTTAATTTTGTCTCGCAGCACATCAGTTGATAAGGTCACGGTCTCTTGAGTAAGGACGGTACCTGAAAGCAAAGGAAAAATAAGGAGAATGACTAGGGACAGGCAGTTTTTTAATCGAAAGAATCGGATCACTGAATACTCCTTTCTGCTTGAGCTTTTTTTATCTCAGTACATAATTAACAAAGTACGCGAATAGTAATTGGATGTTGTCAATGAATACAAGCATCAAAGACCAGATCATTGTGGTTGGAAGTATCAATACAGACATGGTCGTCGGGGCCAAGAAGCTGCCCAAACCGGGAGAAACTTTGATAGGCCATAAGTTTTTCATGAATCCTGGGGGTAAGGGTGGAAATCAGGCTGTCGCGGCGGCAAGATTGGGCGGTGAAGTTTCCATGGTTGCCAATCTGGGAGTAGATTTTTTTGGTGATTCAGCCATAGCAAAATTAACAGATGAGGGTATAGACTGTGAGGGCATTAGTCGGGATAACGACAGCCCTTCCGGTGTAGCTATCATAAACGTTGATGACGAGGGGGAAAATCAAATTGTGGTTGCACCAGGGGCCAATGCAAACTTAAACACTCGCCTTGTTAGCGCAGCCCTTGAGCAGATTGCACCAAGCTCCATTGTATTGCTACAGTTAGAAATACCGATTGTATCAGTAGCTAGGGTGATTGAAGTTTGCCAACAAAAGAGATGCAGGGTTATTTTAGATCCAGCCCCTGCTCAAGCTTTGCCTAAATCAGTTTTCGAGGGAACCTATTTGCTTACCCCTAATAAAAATGAGGCAGAATTACTGTCCGGCATCTCAATTTCTGATAGAGACTCGGTTACATGCGCTGCGGAGAAACTTTTAAAATTCGGTGTCACCAACGTAGCAATTACCCTGGGTTCACAAGGAGTCTTTTTAGCGAATAGCGATCAAAAGCAGTTGTTAAAAGCAACTTCCGTAAGCGCAATTGATACCACTGCAGCAGGTGATTGTTTTAATGGGGCTGTGGCTTCAAAGCTATCCCAGGGATGTTCCTTAATTGAAGGAATTAGATTTGGCATACAGGCCTCTTCAATCTGTGTGACCCGGCACGGCGCGCAAGATGCAATGCCTTACACTAATGAAATAGAATATACAAATTAAAGAAATATTCGCAAAAAAGAGAATTCATATGAGACTAAAAAAGTTAATATCACTGGTATTGCTACTTGGATTTTTACTCAGCTGTGACTCAAATGATTCACGTCGCCCATCAGACAGTACAGTTGCTGGCGATAGACCTGTCATCGCACTAGTAATGAAATCACTTGCCAACGAATTTTTCGTAAATATGGCTGATGGCGCTGAAAGACACCAGATTGAAAGGGCAGATTATGAACTGATCATCAATGGGATAAGAAACGAAAGTGATCTTGCTCAACAGGTGGCACTTGTAGATCAGATGATTAGTCGCGGTGTCGATGCAATTGTTATTGCTCCGGCAGACTCGCAAGCTCTAGTACCAGCACTTGCTCGCGCCTCGGCAGCCGGTATTGTCATAATCAATATAGACAATCGACTTGAGCCTGAAGTTCTAGAGGAGTATGACTTGTCAGTTCCGTTTATAGGTCCGAGTAACCAGGCCGGTGCTAAAATGGTTGGAGACTTTGCTCTTAAGAGTATGGCTGCAGGCAGTAAGGTCGCGATATTGGAGGGAATTACTTCAGCTGTAAATTCAATAGAGCGCAGGACGGGGTTTGAAGAGGCAATTGCCGATGCTGGTATGGACCTTGTCACTTTACAAAGCGCCGAATGGGATCAGACAAAGGCTGCTCAGGTCATGGCGGGGATATTATCGCAGTATCCCGATCTCGACGTAATCTTAGCAGCAAACGATAACATGGCTTTGGGAGCCGCATCTGCTGTGGGTATGGCGCGTACAGAGAAGGAAATCGTTATTGCAGGTTTTGACAATATTTCAGCGATCCATCCTCTGATCGAAGCGGGAACTGTTATCGCAACAGTTGATCAATTTGGAGATCAACTTGCGGTCTTTGGTATCGAATACGCGATGGAAGCATTGGAAAGTGGCGCAGAGCTAGACGATCGAGAAACACTCTTAGAACTTATTACCGCTGATACTCTTTAGTTCCTTGCAGTGAGAGCAACTATGTCTTCATGCTTAGAAGTTTCGAGGCTAACAAAAAGCTTTGCTGTACCTGTTCTGCGGGATATACGGCTGCGAATAAAGGCTAATACGATACATGGATTGGTTGGGGAGAATGGAGCGGGTAAGTCCACTTTTATTAACATAATTAGCGGATTGCTTGATCCCGATGGCGGCTCCGTCAAGCTTAATGGAAGAAGTTTCAAACCGAAAAATAGGATGCAGTCACTTGATTTGGGTGTCGCTTTGGCTTCCCAAGAGCTTAGCTTGATCGATAACCTTTCGGTCGCAGAGAATATATTTCTGAGCACCCTACCGACAAAGAACTACAAAATTGATGATAGAGAGCTTCGAAAAAAAGCAAAAGAATTATTGGATTTGGTTGGGCTAGAACAAAGTCTAATAGAGGTTCCAGCCGGTAATTTGTCGCTTGCCGAAAAGCAGTTAGTCGAGTTGGCAAAGTCCCTATCTTTGCCAATCGACCGAACCAGTTTGCTGATCTTGGATGAGCCAACAGCTGCCTTGAATTCGTTTCAAGCTGATCGCCTGCATAACATTTTGCTTGATCGAGTAAAAAAGGGGGTGAGCATTCTCTATGTGTCGCATCGACTGGAGGACGTTTTGTTTGTATGCGATGAGGTCTCTGTGCTTCATGAGGGCGAGATCAAGTTGACCTCTGATACTAGTCAATTGACGAGTAAAGCATTAATAGAAGTTATGACCGGAAGAGAGCTTAAGCGTCACAGAGATGATGAGTCAAGGGTATATGGCAAAGTTAAATTGGAAGTTAAGGATCTCTCTACCAGAGAATTACCACACCCAGTCTCGCTGGCATGTCACAGCGGAGAGATTTTGGGAGTTGCGGGTTTGTCTGGGTCGGGTCGATCAGAGTTACTTCATGCTATGTTTGGCTTTGGCCTAGAGAGGAAAGGGCGTGTAATACTCTATGATTCTGAGCAGATAAGTGAGGCTCAGGTAGAGATAAAGTCTCCCAGTGAGGCAGTAAAGAATGGAATCGGCTTAATTGCCGAAGATAGGAAAACTCAGGGCATTTTTGCTAATCAAATGTTGTCGATGAATGTCACTGTGGCCGCACTGGGTAAACTCGGAAATGGATTGAATGCAGTGTTTCCCGATCGAGAGAAGGAGCGGACTAAGCAGTTTATATCTTCGCTAAAAATTAAATGTCTTGGCCCAACTCAGTCTGTTGAGCGGCTGAGCGGAGGAAACCAACAGAAAACCTTACTCGCCAGGTGGCTGGATGTTGGTGCTAGCGTCTGGCTTTTAGATGAGCCTACCCGCGGAGTCGATGCGGAATCGAAGTTGGCGATTCATAGATTACTGCGAGAGCTCAGAGATAAGGGTGTTGCCTTGATTATTGTTTCAAGTGAAATGGACGAGTTAACCGACCTTTGCGATCGGATCCTGGTGATGTCAAATAAGAAACAGGTCGATATCTTTAATCGTGGATGTTGGAATAAAACTCTTCTCCTAGAGGCCGCCTTTAGTGAATACAAGACGAAAGAGTTGGCTTAATTGGTTTGTAAGTTTATTTTTGGGGTTTTATATCCATGCAACCGGTCATTAAATTATTGAAATCAGCGAGAGCACTGTCGCTGTCTTTTGATGAGTTTTTTATCCTTCTTGCTCTGTTTGTTCTCACCTTGTTTTTTGGCTTTACAACAGATAATTTTTTTTCTACGAGTACGTTATTCTCGATTTTGGCTCAATTGCCAACATTGACTGTTGTTACTATAGGTATGACTCTGGTGTTGATCAGCGGCGGCATCGACTTATCCGTTGGTTCTGTTGTCGCGCTATCGAGCGCAATTATTGGTATTAGTTTCTCGGCGCTTGAATTGCCTTTCTTTTTTGCAGCAGTCTTGGGAATTTTTGCTGGTGGTTGTGTTGGACTGATAAACGGTATTCTTGGTAGCTACTTTCGTTTACCTATTTTTATTGTCACTCTTGGAATGTTAGAAATTTCTAGGGGTATGACCTATATGATTACAAATTCTCAAACAGTCTATGTTGGCCCCAGTATCCAATGGTTATCTCTACCAATACCAGGTCTTGGGATATCTATCTCCTTCGTTATCGCCCTTCTATTGGTCGTGTTTACTCAACTCCTTCTGACTAGAACGGTGTTTGGGCGTTACGTAATAGCCATAGGAACTAACGAAACAGCCGCAAAAATTTCAGGTATTCGCACGGAGCCGTATCTGGCTTCAGTATTGGTTATCTCTGGAATGTTTGCGGGCATTGGTGGACTAATGAGTGCGTCATATCTTGGTGCCTCTGATCCAAATGCTGCGATAGGATTAGAGCTCTCAGCTATTGCCGCCGCGGTCATTGGGGGTACAAGCCTCATGGGAGGGAGAGGCTCCATTATCGGCGCGTTTATCGGGGTTATGATAATTTCAGTTTTGCAAAATGGATTAGCGCAACTCGGAGTCTCCGAACCTTTCAAACGGCTGATCACGGGTTTGGTAATAATTCTAGCGGTTCTTATTGACCGCTGGAGACATCGTTTATGAATTTGAGTGACGGGGACGATGGTATTGGTTAGACAAAATTAAAATTCACGTCTTCAGTGGTTAGTACGTTTCTGAGCGTCTTATATTCTGGTACAGTGAATCCTAAGGTTTTGCTCCGATTTGTGATCTTGAGTTTTCAAGAAGTTGATGAAGGCATAACCTGCTTATCAAAGAGAGTAAAAAAAATAATAAAAACAAGGGATTAGATTAATGTTGAAGGTTTTAGGGATTATATTCTGTAAAGCAATCTCTGGGCGTATGCTCTCAAAATGGTTGGGGGCTTCAGCAACGGTCTGCTTTGCAATGTCTCTCTCTGCGCAGGGTATAGCTCAGCAGGCGCCTAATTCAGGGTTCATTTCTGGAAGTGTTTCAAGTGGGCATGGCGCGGAGGTAGGGGTTTGGGTCATAGCTGAAACTGACGATTTGGCGACCCATTTCACAAAGATAGTAGTGACAGATGAGCAGGGGCGTTTTGTTCTCCCGGAGTTGCCAGAGGCTCTATTTAAAGTTTGGGTTAGAGGCTATGGGTTGGTCGACTCGGAACCTGTGCAGTTGAGAACAGGTGCAGAGGATGTCGAGCTGCGGGCTTTTGTGGCTTCTGATCCCGCACTTGCAGCGCAAGTCTACCCAGCGAATTATTGGTATTCCCTCCTGGAAGTTCCCTCAGAAAACGAATTCCCGGGAACGGGCGGCGACGGCAACGGAATAGGGGAAATGATGTTTAGCCAAGACCGATGGCTAGACATGACTAAACAGGGTTGTCAGCTATGTCATCAATTAGGGAATAAAGCTACTCGAACCCTAGATCACCTAACCCATTTGAACTTTGAATCAAGTGAAGAAGCATGGCAATACAGGACTGCGATGGGAATCCGCGGAGCCTTCATGGCCGGGTATGCTAATCGGTTCGGCCCGCGCGGTATCGAAATGTATGCCGATTGGACAGATCGGATTGCATCAGGTGAACTTCCTCCGATACCGCAGCGTCCGGATGGAATTGAGCGCAATGTGGTAATTACTCAGTGGGATTGGGGCAGCGATTCTTCGTATATCCATGACGAGATTACGACAGATAAGCGCGATGCCTCTTTGAATGCCGGGGGTAAGGTATATGCAGTTGACGGGGGGCATGGCGCGTTATTGGAACTTGATCCCAACACGCACGAATGGGAAGAGATAGTGATTGCGGTCAAAAATAATCCAGACAATCCGGCGGTGACACGTTTCGCCCAGGAGTTTCCTGTGCCTTCCGCCTACTATGGAGACGAAGCCCTTTGGAAGCGGCCCGCTGATCCTCATAATCCAATGTTCGACGAGCTCGGACGGGTTTGGATGACTACCAAAGTGAGGGGTAATGACTTGCCGGAGTGGTGTCAGCCTGGTTCTGATAACAAATTTGTTCAGTATTATCCAACGCGAGGAAGTTCACGTCAGGCTTCTTATTATGACCCAGCTAATGAAGAGTTCGGATTAATTGATACTTGTTTTGGCACTCATCATTTACAGTTTGGATGGGGCGAGAACAGGATGCTTTATTTTAGCGGCGGGGGCGACGTCATAGGATTTATCAATACTCGAACATGGGACCGAACTCAAGACGAGCAGCTATCTCAGGGGTGGTGTCCTATGGTCGTTGATACCAATGGAGATGGTGTAATAAGCAAACCATGGAACCAGCCCGTCGGCCCGCTTAGGGATCAGAATGAAGGTGGAGGCGGTGGCCGCTTGGTCGATGTAGATTTGACTCTCGATACCAGAATGAGTCCCGGCAGCTATGGGATTATCGCTGATACTCAGGAGGAGGG
>Ga0208127_1000837_pt1 | contig 15756 bp, 11 predicted proteins | sample ETNtaG_6_FD_185751 | JGI IMG/M metagenome (GOLD analysis project Ga0208127, IMG submission 185751) | Marine microbial and viral communities from oxygen minimum zone, Eastern Pacific Ocean - ETNP201306SV45 (SPAdes) (version 2) | ecosystem: Environmental > Aquatic > Marine > Oceanic ...
GGATTGCCTGCAGTCTGCGATGCGGCTCGAACAGACGGTAAGCTCTCGAAGGCTGGAAGGGCCAAAGCGAAGCCAAGGCCTTTGAGGAATCGACGGCGATCGATGAGGGCGTTTACTGAGGACATAAGGAAACGAGGGGTTTGTGGCGTCTGGCTAAAGTTTATTCACTAATACTACCTCCTGCGATAGGTCAAATGGACTCGAATCTATAAAATCGAGCGTTCCACGTCCACAAGGGCGCAAAGCGGAAATCGAAATGCATATTTGCAGAACGCCCAAGATGAGTTAGCGTCACTAATCTATGCCACTCCCCAAACTTGCATTTTTCGCTACCCCGCTCCTCCTCAGCGTCCTACTCGCAGCCCAAAATCATCGAAACTCCGATTGGCAGGCTCTCTACGAACCGGTCGCAGACGAGGAATTACCCTATCGCCTCATGAAGCCGCACGGCTTCGATGCTAGCGAATCCTATCCCGTAATCGTCTCCCTCCACGGAGGTGGCGGTCGTGGAACGGACAATCAGAAGCAGCTGAAGGTTTGGAATCAGCAGCTCGCCGATCCGAAGCTCCGCAAGAAGTTTCCCTGCTATGTACTTGCCCCGCAGTCGACTGAACTCTGGGGAGAATCCCACCTGAGAAAGATCCAGGCCATTATAGCTAAGCTCCCCAATGCCGACAGAGACCGAATCTATATGCTCGGTCATTCTATGGGCGGACATGGCACCAATATTCTGATACAAATCGAGCCGACCTATTTCGCCGCCATCGCCCCTTCCGCGGGAACGGGACGAACAAACGACGACGACTTCATCGAGGCGGAGATCATCAAGGACGTGCCTACTTGGGCATTCCACGGCGACAAAGACACGGTCTGCCCCTACGCTCCCCAAGAGAAACTCTTCGCCGAAATGAAAGCGCTGGGCGGCAACATGAAGCTAACCACCTTCGCGGGCGATGGACATGGCGTATCCGGAAAGTTCATCCCCGGAGCCGACAATGGTACCACAACACTCAGCAGCGACCGCTGCGATCCCGAACCCGACTTCATGACCTGGCTATTCAAGCAAAGTCGCTCGAACTAGTTGCTAGCGAGGATTTCATTTCAACTTGATTAGGCGGAATCGCGCCCCCAGCTTAGCCCCACCAATCGGATAATCGACTGCCTCTAACTAGCTTACCTACACTATTCTATGCTCCCCAATCCCATCATCAAAAGAGGCAACCGCATTGCGCTGCTCTCTGCCATCTGGCTCCTGATCACAGCGCTCTCCAGCTTGCTAACCTCCGCCCAGGACCGCCCCAACATTCTCTGGATCACCAGCGAGGACAACGGCATCTCCTGGGTCGGCTGCTATGGTGGGACCAACGCCAACACGCCGGCCATCGATCAATTGGCCAAGGAAGGTTTCCGCTACACGAACTGCTTCGACAACGCCGCCGTCTGCGCCCCCACCCGCTCGGTCTGGATTACCGGCATGTACGGCATCTCCAACGGCACGCAGCCCATGCGTAGCCGCAACCTGATTCCCCACGACCGAATTAAATACTACCCTGACCTACTGAAAGAAGCGGGCTACCACACTTCGAATCCCGGCAAAACCGACTACAATATCGGCGGGCGCGAGGACAAGGACCCGTGGGACTACAAGGGCGGCAAGGAACCTTACGGCTGGCGCTTGCGCAAGCCGGGACAGCCCTTCTTCGCAGTGGTCAACATTGGCGACAGTCACGAGAGTCGAGCCCATGGCAGCCATGACGAGGTCAAGAAGGACCCGGCGAAAATGAAGCTCTATTCGTATCACCCCGATCTTCCGGAAGTTCGTGGCACCTACGCCAAGTACGCCGAAGCTGTCGAACGGATGGACAGTAAGGTCCAAGACACCCTCGACGCGCTTAAGGCCGACGGTCTCTACGAGGACACCATCATCATCTACAACTCCGATCACGGCGGCGTCATGGCTCGTAGCAAGCGCTTCCTCTACTCGGCCGGCGTCCACTGCCCGCTCATCGTGAGGGTGCCGGAAAAAATGAAACACCTCTATCCGGGCGACAGACCCGGAACTACGGTGGATCGACTCGTCAGCTTCGTCGACATGCCGAAAACCTGGCTGAGCCTCGCCGGCGCTCGAATTCCAGACACTTTCCAAGGAACCGTTTTTCTGGGTAAGGGAATCGAGCCCGAACCGAAGTATCACCTGGGATTTCGCGAACGGGCCGACGAACGCCTGGATCACGTGCGCCTCATGCGCACAGGCCGCTATTCGTATCACAAAAACTACTACCCCTTCGCCCCTGCCGGACATCACTTAGCCTACTTGTGGAAGGCTCAACTGACTCCCGCCTGGGAAAAGCATCACCGCGACGGCAAGACTAACGAAATTACAGGCCGATTCTTCGAGCCGCGCGTATCCGAGGAATTCTACGATAATCAATCGGATTTCGATAACGTTCACAACTTGATCGATGCGTCCGAGCATCAAGAAAGGATCGCCGAGCACAAAGCTGCCCTTCGCGCCAAGCAGCTCGAGCTGCGCGACTCCGGATTGCTGCCCGAGAGGATGCGCGAACGCCGGGCAGCCGAGAACAATATGACCATCTACGACATGGTTAGAGACGATAGCCTGTATCCGCTCGCCACCTATCTAGATGCCGCCGATCTCGCGCTCGAACGAAACAAGAAGAATCTCGCTACGCTCAAGAGACGCATGTCGCACAAAGATGAGGGCATGCGCTGGTGGGCCGTCGTTGGTCTGCGTTTGCTCGAGGAAGACGGTCGCGGCGCCACCGCCGTACTGAAGCGGGCCCTGGAGGACGACTCTCACGAAGTGCGCATGATGGCCGCCTGGTGCTTGATCGAGCTCGGCCAAAAGAAAGTTGGTCTAGCGACGCTCGAGAAACTGGTCTTCGAAGGCACTGAAGCCGAGGAGATGCTTCACAATGTCGTCGATTGGGTCGGCGAACCCGCCTATCCGCTCGTCAAGAAATACCTCGATAACGGAGGCAGTCGCGACGGCCGCTACGGCATCAGCATCTTCGCTCGTATCGAACAGATCGAAGGATTGTAGATTACGAGCGTTCGAACGGTAGCGGCGGATCTCCGAGCCGCCATCGTTGGTCGAATAGCCCTGAATGTCTGAGACATCCAGCTACGTAGAGGAACGACTGCGTCGTTCCGAATCCGCCGAGCGGCGCTTCATTCTGTGGCCGCTCGGAGATCGGCCGCTACCATCTCAAACGAAATCTCTAAGGCGGAACCCAACATGGTTCCAAACCATCGCTACTTATTCTCTTCCTTTGGTCCGCGGCCGCTCTTCCAGAGATTGATATCGGTCACATCGTTGGATGATTTTGGTCCTTGGGTACTGCGTCCGAGATTCACGTCCTCAGTCAGCAGATCCAACAAGCGGTTCGCAACTTCGGGATGCGTCGCATAGAGGTTCTTCGTCTCGCCGACATCCTTAACCATGTCGTAAAGCTGCGCTTCCGGCGCGCCTGCCGCCACCTTCTTCTCGCCTGGAGCGGACCAGCCGCCTGAGCTGCGGGCCAAGAGGAGTTTCCATTTTCCGTGGCGATAGGCAAAGTGCCCTGTATTCGAATGATGGATAACTCCATTGCGCGTCGAAACAATTGGCTGGCCGCTTAATGCCGGCAGAAAACTTACGCTGTCCTCGCTACTACCGGATGGCACGGAGGTTCCTAGAATATCCGCCGCCGTAGCCATGAGATCGGTCAAGCAAATCAACTCATCGTTTTCCGACCCGGGCTCAACCTTGCCCGGCCAACGAACGATAAACGGAATGCGATGACCGCCATCCCATAAATCCGCTTTCGACCCCCTCAAATGAGCCGATGGATAATGCCCCATCGCCTCCAGTTCTTCAATACCGGCTGCCTTGGAGGTTCCATTGTCGCTTGTGAAAATGACCAGAGTGTTTTCCTTCAATCCATTCCGCTCCAGAGCTTCGTCGACCTCGACCACGAAATGGTCGGTTTGCATAACGAAGTCCGCATGCGGACTCATTCCGCTTTTGCCCTGCCACTCTGGACTTGGTACGATGGGATTGTGAGGAGAGCCCAAAGGCGCGTAGAGAAAGAAGGGCTTGTCGCTACCCTTTCGAGAATCGATGTAGGCGACCGATTCCCGTGTCAGACGCGGCAGCATGTTGATTTCATCGTCATGCTCGATCACCCGATCATCCTCGATGACCGCCTTCATGTTACGGGCATGATGGAACCCATGGAAATAGTCGAATCCACGCGTCGTAGGACCGTCGGGAATATGCGCCCCCAGTGGCGGGGTCTTGTGCTCCTTTTTGTCATAGGCGACCCCGGTCTCTGGATCGAGATACTGGAAGTTCAAATGCCACTTGCCGATGATGGCCGTGTCGTAGCCCTGCTTCTTAAGAAAACTGGCCACCGTCGGACGATCCTCTGCGATCAGATTCGGAGCGTAACCCGTGACGACTCCCGCTTGCAGACGGGTTCGCCAGCTGTAGCGCCCCGTCATGATGCCATAGCGCGTGGGCGTGCACACCGCGGATCCGCTATGAGCATCCGTAAAGACCATTCCTTCGGCGGCCAGCTTGTCCGCGCCCGGAGTGGGAATCTTGGACGTCTTCGGCGCCAAGGCCTGAATCTCGCCATAACCGAGATCGTCGCAAATAATATAGACGATATTGGGACTCGATTGAGCGATCGATAGAGAGGTTGCAACGATCAGCGCTGCGGCAGCGAGGAGGGTTTTCATGCGAGTTTGAGGTTTGAAGTCGTTCGATGCGAACGCAATCAAAAGCCCGTTCGCTTCTACAACAATATCTTCCGCTCGACTCTAATTGGACACTTCCCGCTCAATTGAGCCGACCGCTCGCGGGTATAGAACACCTAAGCTAAAACTCCGAGCGAGAACGAATGCGATGAACGAAAGCCACAGTCCCTGGCTTCCCCAGCTGTTGGTCATGGGCAAACTTACGGCCAAAAATAACGCCAGGGAAGCGAACCCCGCGTTGCGCATGTCCCGCGTCCTGGTCAGGCCAATGAAGAGGGCATCGAGCTGGAAAGTGGCGAACGAGACCAGGATGTAGACGCAAGCGAAGGGCAAGAGGATCTCCAGGGTCTCGAGAACGGTCTCTAGATCAGTCAGCCATTGCCCAATCGTAGCTCCGAAAACGAAGAACGCCAACGAAAGAGCGAGCGCTCCGCACGCCGCAACGATTCCCGTTCTTCGTACCACCAGCTTGAATACATGCGAATTCTTGGCGCCCGCCGCCACCCCGGCAAAGGCTTCCGTCGCGTAAGCGAACCCATCCAGAAAGAAAGCGCTAAAGGAAATATACTGCAGCAAAATGTGATTCGCCGCCAGGGCAGTATCGCCTAGTAGAGCTCCTTGTTGCGTGAACCAGCCGAAACCGAAGAGTAAGCAAAGAGTTCGAATCATGATGTTCAGATTCAGCCCAACCATTCGCATCAATGCGCTCGCGTCCCAGAGGTTCGACCAAAACCCCATCGGTTCTTTCCCACAGCTACGCCGACGGAGGGCTCGAATCGTCAAACCGAGCGCCAAAGCGAAGGCGACCCACTCGGATACCATCGTCCCCAAGCCGATCCCCGCCACGCCCATTTTGAAGTGACCCGCCAAGAGAATATCCAACGCGATATTCAAGGCATTCAAGGTCACCTGAACGAAAAGCAAGGTTCGAGAATGCCCCAGGCCAATGAACGCTCCCATCATCGCATAAGTAGCGAGAGCCGCCGGAGCGCCCCAAATCCGATAGTTCATGTAGGAAAACGCTCCGGACTCGACTGCCTCGCTCCCGCTGAGAATGGAAAGCGAGATTCGGAATATCGGAACTTGGGCCAAAACCAAAAGGACTCCGATAACGAGTCCCAATAGAACCTATCGACCCAGCGCAGCTCGCATCTCCACTTCCTCGCCTGCCCCCACTGCCTGAGCCACCAGGCCCGTCGTTCCCATCCGCAGGAATCCGAAGGTCCAATACACGAAACTGAAGATCAAAGCGCCCAAAGCGATCGCTCCCAGAGCCGATACCGAACCCAGACGCCCAATTACCGCCGTGTCCGCGATTCCCAGCAAAGGCGCCGAGGCATTGGCGACGATTATCGGCCACGAACGGGCAATGATCGTCCGGTACGAAGGAGCGTTCATTCGCGAATTTCGCGCCTTTGGCGATTCACTTCTTATAGTAAATCGTCGGCATTCCCTTCGAGGGTACCGGCACCTGATACGATTCTACGAGACAACGCTTCGCCCATTCATCCCATTGCTGACTCAAGGAAGCGACCAACGCTGAATGCTCATCTGCGAGGTCTTTCGTTTCGGTTCGGTCACGCTCCAAATCGTAGAGCTCCCATTGTTGAGAGTAGTTCGTCCAAACCAGCTTCCATTTGCCAGCTCGAACGCCTCGATTGCCTTCATGCTCGAAGAAAAGCGTTCGCGATTCGGTCGATTCGCCGCGCCATATAGGCATCAGGCTTTCGCCTTCCATTGGATACAGTTCATTGCCTTTCCATTCGCCGGGATAATCGACCTGCGCGATGTCCAGAATAGTCGCCGCCACATCCATGACATGACCCGGTCGACGATCGATGGAACTGGGACTCCCAACGGCGCCGGGATAGCGAACGATAAAGGGCGAGGAGATTCCACCCTCGTAGGTATAATGCTTATACGAACTGAAAGGCGTATTAGAGGCATTGGCCCAACCCGTACCGTAGCTGTGAAAGGTTCCTTCTTGACCGATCTCCTGCAATTCTTCTCCGCGATACAGTTTGTTCTGAGGATACGGCTCGTCGTCGAATCCAAAAGGATCCCATTCCGCGCAAGCGCCATTGTCCGACAGAAAAACGATGCAGGTATTGTCCAGTTCGCCGTTTTCCTCCAAATCCTTGACCACCCTTCCTACATTGCGATCGACGATCTCGATCATCGCCGCGAAGGTCGCCATACGCCTTGCTAGGTCCTTCCGACGATCCGCGTCCAAGCTGTCCCACTCGGGAATCTGAATTCCATAGTAATCGGAATCTCGATTGCGATTCGGAACCTCCGGCACCAAGCCGCGCTCCGACAGCTCGAAGGCCTCCGGGATCAATCCGGAATCGAGCATGCTTTCGTAACGGCGTTCGCGGATGCGATCCCACCCTTGTTCGTAAAGCTCTTGGTACTTATCGATAATCTCCACGGGCGCCTGTAACGGAAAGTGAGGCGCGTTGTAAGCCAAGTAGAGATAGAAAGGCGTTTCCTTCTCTCGAGCGTCCTCGAGAAAATGCAAAGCATAGTCGGTGACCGCGTCCGTCGCGTAAAACGGCTTGTCTTCCAAATCCAGCAGGGGCCGTCCCTCTGGCAGGCGGAAGTAGATGTCCTCCCGGTAGAAACTTGCGTAGTCCCGGAATGGACCGTAGAACTCATCGAAGCCTCGATTGGTTGGCGTGCACTCCAGATTGCCGGAACCGCGCAGGTGCCACTTGCCTGCCAAGTAAGTCTTGTAGCCAGCCGTTTTAAGCAATGACGCAGTCGTTACGCAGCGATCGTTCAAGTAGCCGCGATAACCGGGCTTGCCCAGGTCGGCCGTCATGAAACCGACCCCCGTTTGATGCGGATAGAGTCCGGTCATCAACGAAGCGCGCGTGGGGCAGCAGCGAGCGGAATTGTAGACCTGCGTCATCTTCAGGCCTTCCGCCGCCAAACGATCGATATGCGGCGTCTCTATCTCGCCGCCAAAGCATCCAAGATCCGAATACCCAAGATCATCGACGAGAATGAGCAGGATATTCGGTCGATTCGCTTTTGCATGGAGAAGCGAAGCGCACGCGAAACAAACGGCAATCAAGCCGAGGACCCATTTTCCCTTAAACGAGGACAATCCGGACAACGAGAACATGCAATCGATACTGACGCTTCTAGGACAATGGTAAAAGCCTTTTCAGCGCGTTCGATCAACAAGCTTCATGTTTCCGTTCGACGCGACTCGCAAACGCGCTCAAACCACGTAGGGTCTAAGGTCTTCGACCGCGACTCCGATATCCGCATTCGTCAAATCGATTCGCAATTCCTCCTCGAATGGCAGCTCTTCTTCGAGCTCTTCCGCATTTTCGCGAATTCGCTCGTACTCGCTGGAAGTCAGCATCCTATCGGCGAAAACTACCGTATCTGGACGACCGTCGATCATGGACTCGATATGTCTTCTAATATTTCCTTTCATGGACACTAGCATAAACCAGCGAGCCCTGAACGCAAAGCGAATCGAACCCGATCCCACTCAGGATAACGCATATTAGTAAGCCGTTTGTTATCTATGAGCGGCGATCGCCTTTACAGCATCTTCCTCCACTCTGGCTTCGGCGAAGCGCTCGCTTCCAGTACAAGAGACTATCCCGTCGTCCTCAATCCGCTGGCAATGCCATTGAGCAGGAGCAGCATCGCTTCGACCGTTTCCGGAGCATCGCTCGGACGATTCCGAAAACCGCAAAGCATATCGATCTGCTCGGCATGCAAGACATCAAGCGGACGTTGCCGCCTTTGCAGCGTTCGCCAAAAGCGAGGACGACGCTCTGATAGCGATCCTCCCATAAGTCTTTCCATCTCCGACAAACTGCGTTGGCGCTCCTCCAAGACGGTTCCCATAAATCGGTCGCGCGTCTCCTCGCTCTTAACCAAGGCTCCGTATCGAATCATCCAATTTTCATCGGAACTCGCCAGACTGCTTTCCACATTATAGAATACGTACTTTAGAAACGGATACTCTAAAAGATTCTTCCGAGCAAACTCGTACGCCGCTTCGTCCTTTTCGCGCAAGGCCTCCAAACCGGTACCCACGCCAAACCAGCCTGGCAGATAGAACCGCGACTGGTTCCAGCTGAAAACCCATGGAATCGCCCGCAGATCGTCCAAGGAAGGCTTGCCCGTTCGGCGCGATGGGCGAGAGCCGATACGACTGTGCTCGATGGCATCGATCGGAGTCGCTTGCCGATAGAATTCAATGAAGCCGTCCGCATGCAGCAAAGATCGATATTTCGCTCGCGATTCTTCCGCAAGGATGCCCATAGCCCGTTCGAATTCAGGAGGAGTCGGACGCTCCGAATTAAGCAAGCGCGAGCCCAAAGTCCCGGCGAATAGCGTCTCCAACTGAGACGCCGCCGTTTCGGGCGTATTGTACTTTTGACCGATCACTTCTCCCTGCTCCGTCAAGCGCAATCCCGCATCAAGGGCTCCCGCTGGCAGGGCTTCCAGGAACCGATGGGTTGGGCCCGCTCCGCGACTGACCGTACCGCCGCGTCCATGAAAGAACTGTACGCGGATACCCAATTTCGAACCAACTTCCAACAGCGATCTCTGGGCTTTCTGAAGCGCCCACTGACTGGCCAAAATGCCGGCGTCCTTGTTGCTGTCGCTATACCCTAGCATCGCCATGCAAACCGGAACGCCATCCTTGCTCTTTGGCAAGCTGCGCCGGACCACAGAGTTCTCAAGGTAATCCTCCATTATGCCGGGAGCGCATTCAAGATCGTCGAAAGTTTCGAACAAGGGCGAAACCGGAAGCAAGCAACGCATCCCCTCGTCGTCCCAACTGACTAAGCCTGCTTCTTTGCAAAGCAGGTGTATCATCAGCAAGTCCTCTACGCTCCGAGTCATACTGACCAATAAAGTTCCCAGTCCACTGTCGCCCGACGATTCGATGGAGTCGCGCAGCACTTTCAGGTAAGCGATCGTCTCCCTGGCCTCCGTCGGAAGAGTCGCATTTCGGTGAACCAAAGGCCTAGGGTTGCGAAGCTCAGTCTCTAGAAAAGACCGTTTCCGCTCGGCATCCCAATTCGCGTAGTTCGACGCGTCTGGAATCCCGGCCAGCTCCATCAGCTGAGTCAATGCTCTTTCGTAGTAGGCGCTGTTTTGGCGGGCGTCGAGCCGGGCGACGCTATGCCCGCTCGAAGCGATGAATCGAACCAGCGGATACACCGACTCGTCGGCCAATCTCTGCGCTCCAGAATCCTTCAGCCAATCCGCCAGGTTTTCCAAATGGCTTTGCAGCTCCTCTGGTTCAATGCGTTCGACCCTATCGGACAACGCTTCCGCGAACGCCCGCCACGGCTCGTCACCTGCTTCGAGTCCAAATTCATCGAGCGCTTTCATCAAGGCCTCGCTCGCGGGCGTCTGAGCCGCCGTAAACGCCAACTCGTCGCCCAGATCATGCAAACGCTCTGCAACCATAGCTCGGGCGCTCGACTCGAGTCGCGCCAATGCCTTGCGCGTGACTTCGGCCGTCACTAGCGGATGCCCATCTCGGTCTCCGCCTACCCACGACCCGATACGCAGGGAGGGCAAGGCGTTCCAATCCAATGGCTCCTCGTTTGGCCAAATCTCTCGCCAGGCATAAGCCAATCGCGCGTCCAAGCGAGCTTGAGCCGCCGGAAGCACTTCGGTGAGATGGTACATGAGATTCTCCAGTTCGTCGCTGACCGAGGGTTTCTCTGGGAAGAGCTCGCCAGTCATCCACAAACGTTCGATTAGGGCGTCCAGCTGACGCTCGTAGGAATCGCGCTCGAATGAGGTTCGAGCTCCATCCCATCGTCCCAACAGGTCGACGATATCGCTGTGAATGCGCAATACGGACCACCGCTTCGCCTCCGTTGGGTGTTTCGTGAATACCGGCTCCACTTCCAGTTCGGCAAGGGCTGCTCGAACGTCCGATGCGGACCTGCCCGATTCCTTCAATCGATACAGATAATTTCCCCAATGTCCCGGCTCGGCGGATACGCCTTTTTCGGATTCTCGAGCCAAGCGGGCTTCGTTTGACACATGCTCTTCCGCAAGATTCAGCAACTGGAAGTAGCACGACAGCGCTTGAACTTCCGAGGAACCGAGCGGCGCAGAGCGAACTTCATCGAAAGATCCTGCGATTAGCTTCGCGGCGGATGTCTCCCCACGCTCTCCGAGAAAACGCCCCAGCGCTCCGCAAAGCAATTGGTGAATCGTATCCACATGGTGGAGCGCTTGCTCTACCTGTTGGCCAAAATTGTCGGTTTTGATTTCTTTACTCATACCCTCTGTCGCAATCGCGCCGAACGCGAATTCCTAATAAAGCAATCCGCTTGCCAAGTATATCAAGGGAATTCCAATCGCCAGGTTAAATGGGAACGTAATTCCTAGCGAGGCCGTCACATATACCCCCGGGTTCGCCTTGGGCAGCGCTGCTCGTACCGCTGCCGGCGCCGCAATGTAAGACGCGCTGGCTGTGAGAATGCCGAAAACGACCGCGCCGCCTTGACTCAAACCTATGACGTACCCCACCAGCAAGCCGGTAGCGCCCGTTAAAACCGGCACTGCAATCGCAAAGGTCACCAGTCGACCTCCTAACTCCCTGGCCTTGCCGAATTGCCCCGCCGCGACTTGTCCCATTTCCAGCAAAAAGAGCATCAGCGCCCCGTAGAACGGCGCTATCAGAAACGGATGGATCAGCTCGCGACTGTGTTCCTTCGCCAGCAAACCTGCCAGCAAGCCGCAGATAAGAAGAACGAAAGTCTTACCCGATAGGACCTCCCTCAGCGACGCGCTCAAAGAAACCGACTGATCCTTGCTGAATGCCTTGGCGATGAGCATCGCCGTGAAAATCGCCGGAAGCTCCATAACTGCCATGATCGCCGGCATGAAAGCCTCGTACGCCACTTCATAGCGATCCAAGAAAGCCAGACAGGCCATGAATGTGACGGCTGAAACCGAACCATAGTGAGCCCCCAAGGCCGCGGCATCCGAAACATTGGTCTTCAGGAAACGTCGGGATACCGCATAAACGAACACCGGGATAGCCGCGCCCAAGCAAAGCGTTGCGATGAGGGGCGCCGCCAACGCAGCAAGGTTCGACTGACTTAACGCAATTCCGCCTTTAAATCCAATCGCAAGAAGCAAGTAGATTGTGAGCGCCTGATAAAGCTGGTCAGGAATTCGCAGATCGCTTCTGGCCCAAATGGAAAACGCTCCCGCGAAGAAAGCGATAATTGGCGGGGAAATCAGATTACCGCCTAACAAAGCTACCGATTCCACAGAGCGCCCCTCCTTCCCTCAGCTAAAGCGGCCTCTCCAAGCCCTGTCGAAAATCCAAATCCAATCCTCGTTGTTTCAGTCGACGCGTAATTCACGCGCTCAGAAATCTAGCGCCTTCGAAGAATTGCAAGAATAATGCAATCTATTTCACGAAATTTTTGTCGTATTTTAATTCTAGGCGTATTTGTGACTCAATTTGAGCGCGGATCTGCATCAATTGAAGCGATCGCGAATGGGAGCTACTGGTCGTTCATCCAGTCCAATTCAGGCCAACTGCTTAGACCGTCGTTTTGCTGTGGCGCTCCTGGCGCGCTGCGACCTTCGTTCACGTACTTCGTCAATAAAGCCTTCATCGAAGCGACGCGCTTGGGATGCTTGGAAACGAGGTTTATCGTTTCAGCTGGGTCTTGCTTCAAATTATATAGCTGAAAGCGTGGCAGATCTTTCATATCTTCATCGGTTGCCGGGAAGGCCCAACCACCCGATCCTGGCCAAAGGATGAGCTTCCAATCGCCCTGACGAATGGCGAAACGACCATCGCTCGAATGATGCACCGTCGCTTCGCGAATAGGTCTATCGATCTTCTCCTGATACAAGGCAGGCATGATGCTATAGCTGTCTTCGCCCGCATCATCTGCGAGCGGCTTCTCCAGCAAATCGGCCGCGGTCGCCATGAAGTCGGTCGTGCAGATCACTTCGTCCGACCAAGAACCCCGATCGATCTTGCCAGGCCAGCTAGCGATGAAGGGCACACGATGACCGCCTTCGAAAATGTCGAACTTCTTTCCTCGGTAGATGTAGCTGCCTCTGTGACCCGCCAGCGGCAATTCGTCGTCGTCGAAGTCCGCTCGCGGCGATTGGCCATTGTCGCTCGTAAAAAAGATCAGCGTGTTTTCGAGACGCTGGTCTCGCTCGATTGCCTGGACGATCCTCCCGACTTCGTAATCCACCTGCATTACGAAATCGCCGTACGCGGTGGCCTTGCTTTTCCCGATCCATTCTGTCGTCGGAATGATCGGAGCGTGAGGAGCCGTTAGGGCAACATACAGGAAAAAGGGATCATTTCCGTTCGCCCGATCGCCGATGTAATCGATAGACCGATCCACAATCTGGCCCAGGACTTCGACATGATCGAAATCGTCCGCTTTGGGCCCCTTGCGCCAAAACGCTTTTTCATCATAGTTAACCGACAGTTCCGTCGGGATCGCAGTCGGTCGACTGTTCTCGACCCAAACAAAGGGAGGCGACGAGAGCGATGCCGCCGTTCCAATACTGTATTCGAATCCGTGTGACTGAGGTCCGTTTTGGATCGGTTTGCTGAAATCGATAACAGGGCGTATTTTGTCGTCAAACTGCTCCGTTTTTCCCGGGACATAGGTCCAATCCCAGCCCAAGTGCCATTTGCCAATTAGGGCCGTACGATAGCCCGCATCCTGAAAAAGCTCCGCGATCGTCAAGCGTTCGCCCTCGATCAAAGGGCTCGAATAGCCGTCTCCCCCACCTGCCTTGCGCGTGGAACGCCAATTGTAGCGGCCCGTAATGATGCTGTAGCGCGTGGGCGTGCAAATCGAAGCGCTGGTATGCGCATCCGAAAAGCGCATACCATTCGCGGCCAGGCGATCGATATGCGGCGTTTGCCAAGCAGCGTTCTCGTTGTAGGCAGAAACATCGCCGATGCCCAAGTCGTCGGCGAGAATAATGACGACATTCGGTCGATCGGCTGAGCGCAGGCCAATCGCGAGCGCCATAATGACGGGCAGGAGTAATATCGCTTTCATGTTTGCAGCTGTAAGGCTTGCCTCGATCAATCCGAATCAAGAAGGGCTTTCGTGGCAAGGCTCTCCTTTCTAGCGCGACACTCAGCTAAGTCATTCCTTTACTGCCGCAATAACAGTCAATGGTTGACCGATCTCCCTCTTTTCTCCTTCCGACTACCTGCAACCGCCCGATTCATCCAATCCCAGGCTTCCGTTCGATAAACGCTGGGAAGCAATAGCCACATATCCGTATGCGGAGCTTTGGCGAGGGCATGAGGGAATGACCCGAAGATTTCAATGGTCGGCACATTCAGGAAAGTGAAATTCTCCGCCTTCCCGAGGACCTCCCTAACGAAAGCCTCCGAGCCATAATTGTCGCCATTTTGGCAGACCAGATACGGACGTCCGCCGACGCGCCTCAGTCGCTCCGCCGCTTCCACCCGATACTTCGATAGCGGCGATCCCCAATCCGTTTTTCCCCAATCCCTGACTCCGTCGAAGTGATCATGGGTAATGAACCCCGTCCAAAGCGTTGCGATCTCGTCGTCATGCAGACCTAAATAGTTCACCCCAATCGCGCCTCTCGAGAAACCGCACAGAAAGACCGCATCGGGATCCGCGTTGTACTTGCGAATAACGCGCGGAACGTTGGTCTTCGCGTATTCAACGGTCGCGGACGTATCGCCCCACCATGTCACTTGATTTTCGTTTCCATTCTCGTGGATGTATGGCAGCGACACCCAAATATAACGCCCTCCGGATAACCCGTAACCTAAACCGGCATCCTTAACTTTCCCAGTCGAACCCGACCTCGGAAAATAGTTGCCCGTGTACTCGAAGATGATGGGCAACGGCGATCCCGTTGGCGTCCAACGCTCGGGTAGATAAACGGTGTGATACACCTCCGTCCCCGAATACTCTGCTGACGTCACCTTAAACATACGCTCTGCAGCGGGATCGCCTCTAGACAAAACAGGCATAGACAGAACATCTCTCGTATCCCACTCCATTGTAACTTCGTTCGCTGATACAGCAATCAACAAGACTGACGAAACAAACACGCTGTACATCGCTTTTACAAGCGGCGCTATACAAGGCCGCAAGTCGCAACGCAGTTTATTCGAGATTCGCAAACAAATTTGTTTAGCCATCGTTCTCATCAACATTCTTTCACCAAAAAACTCCGAAACGATTCCATCTCACGATATAAACGCCAATCGCGCTAGAGAAATGACTACCTTACCACCATGGCTTGGCGCCAAGTCGTCTTCAGCGCCGCGAGTCTTAACAGAGAAAACTACCACCAATTGGATCAACCTCGGGATGGACAAATTCAATTTTCCGAGAAGAGAATCATTAGGTTCTTGTCGAGCTGACGGATCACGGGATCGTCGCAGGAGCGCTCTTGCATAGCGAGCTTCATGCCTGTTACAGCCTCATTGAGCAAGGCAGCATTATCTCGAACGTCTTGCGGAACGATAGGATCGAATAGGTTCATCACGAAATCGCGGTTTTCGGGACTGAAAGGGCGTTCTCCCATTTTCCTGAACGCTGGGGCATGTCTGCCATTGACTGTAAAAACAGTCACGTCGGCGATACCTCTCTCAGATGCCCCATCTTTGGAAATCACTTCGTAATACGTGGTATCCGTGATCCGCACTGGATTCTCAATGCAATCCGGATAGTGGAATTGGTAAGCGCCCGCGAAGTAGGCCAGCAATGGATCGACGAAATTCGTTCCAGTCAAATTGCCCTGCAAATATTCGCGCATCTTGTTCTCGAAAATCTGTTCTAGAACATTATCGCGCTTGCGCGTAAAATAGTCATTCATTGGGTCAGTCAGGAGTCGGTTCTCCCGAGCGATTTGTTCCCGATCTAGGCGATAAATCGCGTTGAGGTAAATCGCTCCCGGGTGATCGACTCCGAAAGGCCCTTCTCCAACGCGGGCAAC
>Ga0208127_1000844_pt1 | contig 15694 bp, 13 predicted proteins | sample ETNtaG_6_FD_185751 | JGI IMG/M metagenome (GOLD analysis project Ga0208127, IMG submission 185751) | Marine microbial and viral communities from oxygen minimum zone, Eastern Pacific Ocean - ETNP201306SV45 (SPAdes) (version 2) | ecosystem: Environmental > Aquatic > Marine > Oceanic ...
GTCTCTTTTGAAATCAAGGGTGAAGGCGAGATTGATGCAGAAGCACTCAATCGATTCCATGGCGCCCACTTCGGTGATGAACTCGAAACAGAGGATGATGAGCCAGAAGTTGTCGAAGAAACAGTCGAGGAATCTGGTGATGCTGATGAGGCAACGAGCGAGGAGGCTGACGCTGGTGAAGAAACTGAGGAAGAGGCTGAAGAAGCACCTGCTATCAAATTCCGTGAAGACATCATGCTCAGAGTGATGGATGAATACGGTATTACCGATCGTGATGCGTTCCTCGCTCACTCGATGAACTTCGACCTTGATGACAATGGCTACCTCAAGAAGGCTGAGTTTGTCGAGGCTGCAAAGGCCTTTACTGCTGAAGACTCAGAAGAAGGAGGAGATGATGCTGAGGCTGCGGAAGAAGAAGTCGTTGAGGAAGCTCCTGAAGAATCAACAGAAGAAGCCGATGTGGAAGAAGAAACTACCGAAGCAGAAGAGAAGACTTGTCCAATCTGTGGCACTTCAAACGCTCATGATGCAACCGCTTGTGTTGCTTGCAACTACACCTTTGAGTGATTCAAAACGGTAGTTTCCATTGCGGCCATTCCTCATGATCAGAGGAACTGCTGACGATGATCAGAACGTTACGTTTCGTATTCTCAAGTAATGTATTGAGTGGAGTCTGTGTTGAGGGAGGGATCACCCCATCCCGCAAATCGACAGCCAACCATGCTGTCGGATACTGATTCAACCAAGCATTGAGTTCGGCTTCAATCCCTTTTGGAGGAACACCCTGTCGAACACTAGCGAGAAATCCCCAATCCGAGATGGTTCTTCGCTCATCATCTGTCCACAAAAAAATCCGTTCACTAAAACCGATTTTCTCGAGTTGATCGATGGCCTCATCTTCGGTACAACACACGGGTCGACCTGGCATTGGCATAGGAACTGGGTATTCCCACGTTTTGTTCACATCAAGAGGTTGCTTCCGGCGCATAACAAAGAGGACAACATCCTCTCGTTTGAATCCAACGGAAGACCAACCTTCATGACCTTCATGCCGCACAGACGATGTATGGCGAACCGTGCGGCACCTCCACCACCCCCTCCAAATGGTTCAATGTTGACCATGCTTTTGGTCATGATTCTGATGACCTTCCTCATCATCAATCCAAACATTCGTAATGCATTGGGCAATATGGCTGACCCAGTTTTAGCTCCTGTTCTCCCTGAAACAGAGTTCTTCATTCTCACCGTTCTGATTCTAGGAACCTTTTCGATGACACTCAATACCGTTCTTCGAAACTTCTTTGCAGATCCAATCGAGCAGGCTCACATTGGACACCGCCAATCTCAAGTTCGAAAAATGATGAACGATGGTCGCATGAGTCGAGACCCAATCCTCATGGAAAAGGCCAACACACTTCGTGAGCAAATGATGCCAGAGCAACTTAAGGTTCAGATGAGTGCGATGCGACCAATGATGTTCACAATGATTTTCATCATTGGAATTTTTGCATGGCTCACCACTGCAGTCGAATCCTTCCGAGTCGATTACGTATCGCTACCTTGGGCGCCACGATGGCATCTTCTCGATGACAAATTCTTGTTCTTCCCTGCTTGGATTTGCGCTTACATCTGCATGAGTGCTCCACTTGGACGAATCGTCGATCGACACATCAAACTGATTCGATATCGAAAACATCCAGTTGTTCTAGCCAACGAAAAGTTGAGTGAACCTTTGCTCCATCTTGTCGTCAGCGATGATGGCTCTAAATCGAAACAAGCCACACAACGCAGAAACCGCTCACGAAAGAATGGTCCAAAGAAGCAAGCCAAATCAAACGCAAAGCAATCTCAACAAAAAACCGAGAAAAAGAAGGAAACCACTGATGAGGTTTGTCCAGAGTGTATGAGCGATGATGTCCAACGTAAAGGACCTCGTAATATGCGCTGTAACGTATGCTATCACGAATGGGTGTGAGCAATGGTACGCATCACCATCTCTGGACATCCAGGGAGTGGAACAAGTACGCTCGTTCAACTTTTGAGCGAACAAAAAGGCTGGTCTTCACTAAATGGTGGTGAATTGTTTCGCCAAGAAGCAAAACGTCGAAACATGAGTTTAGCTGAATTTGGCCAATTGTGCAAAGACGATCTTGATGTTGATCGTGAATTGGATGCACTTCTGAAAAATGAGATGTTAAGAGAGGATGTTGATGCACCATCCATCGTTGAGAGCCGATTAGCAGGCTGGTGGGCTTACAAACTCGAATTGGACATACCACGTATTTGGCTCGAAGTCAGTGAAATGGAGCGAGCGATTCGTGTTCAATCTCGAGAAGGAGGTAACATCGATGACATCATCGAAGCGAGCAGAAAGCGAGCCGAAGTCGATGCGCAACGATTCCAAGAATTGTACGCTTTGCTTCCTGAGCAACAGGAGCCATACACGCATTGCATTGACGCGACCAGCCTAAACCCTCAAGAAGTGCTGGCTCGGGTTCATGAATTAGTGGAGGTATCAGAGTGAGCAAAACGATCATCCTCGATGATGCAGCAGTAACCGATGATGCCATCGGTACATATCCAGATCAGAAGACCATTGAACAACGCCTCGAGTCTGGTTTCTTCTTGCTCGACAAAGGTGCTGGTCCAACATCGCACCAAGCCGCTGCATGGGTTCGAGATATGCTTGAACTACCCCGACTCGGTCATGGAGGTACACTCGATCCATTCGCAACTGGCGTCTTGCCACTCATGTCGGGCAAAGCAATGCGTCTCACCAAACAAATTCTTGAACATGATAAGACCTATATCGCTGTCTTTCAATTCAAGAATGATGTTGAACAAGATGCGCTCAATGCTGTTATGGAACAACTAACAGGGCGAATCTACAATGTTCCACCCGAAATATCTGCTGTTCGGGTTCAAGTACGAACTCGAAAGATTCACGATTTTTCATTGTTGGATCAATCATCAAAGCGAATCGTTGCCCGTATTCGATGTGAGGCAGGAACCTACATTCGTACGATGGCAAGAGACATGGGTCTGTTCTTGGACCAACCTGTTGAATTGAAGGAACTTCGTCGAGAAGATTCAGGTCGATTTGCGCTCAAAGATTGTGTACAATTGCATGAAATTGCAGATGCTGTTTGGCTTTGGAAGGAGTGTAATGAAGGTGAAGCCTTGCTTCGAATGCTTCATCCTACTGAGAAACTTCTCGCAGGATTGCCAAGAATCGTTGTCAAAGATAGTGCAGTTGCAGCTCTTGCACATGGAGCGCCACTCCTGCGACCAGGTATCGTTTCGATTCCAAGTGATCTAACATCAGGACAAAATGTACTGGTGACCAGCATGAAAGGCGAAGCTGTATGCTTCGTCAAAGTCAACTGTGATAGCGAAAGCATCACCAACATGGAAAAGGGTGAGATCGCTCGTCCATCAGCCGTACTGATGAACGATGATGTCTATCCTCGTCGTTGGTAATCAAGCTTCAAAGTACTCTTCGTAGATGAACTCCTCTGTTTCAATTCGTATTTTCAATTCTGACATGTCCCCACATCCATTCCATCAGCCATGCTGAACGACCCCCACAGTCTTGGAACATCCTTCGCAAAAATTCTCACCGTTATGAATGTTAATGTCAATTCAGACATTATCCGACATTCAGGCCTCGATTTTGATTTTGTTCCATCAACCAAACATGATCGGTTCATCGTTAGGTTTCCATTGTGCATGTTTGACCATACAATTTCTAAAGAGTTCATCCTCGAGCATATTGGATAACCAAACATGGAGATTCGGCAGAGCTAGGTCATCAAACCACGCACGATTGGTGTTCGCAAATTGACGAACAAATGGTGCGAGTGCAAGATCAGCGATTGTACATGCATCACCACAGAGATAGGATGAATCCTCTAGACGTCGATTATAGGATTCAAGAAATGAGAGAACATGACCTCTATGTTCTTCAGGCGGTAGCGGATTCTCGTAACGATTGTTGTACTTGTAGCGATCTAAATGAAACTTGAAATCACCATCGTTTCCATCGATTAAGGCCTTCCAATCACCAACAAGCCATGGTTCATCAAGTGCCCACAACATGATGTCCAAACTCTCCTCGAGAACCGTTCCATCAGGAAGTAAGAGAACTGGAACTGTTCCCTTTGGTGAAATCTCCATCATATGTTCAGGCCGATCTCGTAGAACCACTTCTCGTAGTTCAACTTGAACACCTGATTGAAGCAATGCCATCCGTGCACGCATAGCATAAGGACAACGTCGAAAACTGTACAGAATTGGTCGGTCCATACACGCACCTCAAATGGAGAATCATTCCTTTTGGCTCTCTTTTCCTTGTTCATTAGCATCAGGCGTCGTTGCAGTAGCGTAGGTTTTCTCAACAGGATATGTCTTAATTTTAGCAGGAGCGAACATTGTGAAGGCTACAACAATGAGGATCAACACAATCAAACTTCCAATGTAAATGGTCGTTGTCGAAATACCAGATTCAACATCATCGGTTTCCGTCTTTTCAGGTGCTGTCATCGTGAGTGAAGCCTCACGTTCATTGTTTGATTCGTTACGCTCATCAATGACGTCTCCACCATCGACAATTGCGTCAACGGTCATGAAATCACCATTAACAGGCGCCTGGAAACTGCATTCAGCAACTGCGATCTGGCCTGGAGCGAGCGTTGCAATCATATCGATATCAGCAGTCAATCCGTTCACAGTACAACGAATTGTTACCATTTCTGCATCAGCAAAGCCATTATTTCCAACATACACACGAGCCTTCAAGAACTGACCGTTCTCAACAGTCTCTACTTCTTCAAACACACCATTTGCATCATCACCAATCTTGAGATCAATCACTTCAAGATCAGGCAATGAAACAACATCAAGGTCGAGGACTCGCTCACTGCATGTTGTTGCATCACACAAACTCAGCAAGACCGAGGCATATCCCGGAGTAGGTGCAGTCAATGTGAGTGTTTCAGTTACCAAATCAATATCAACCCATGATCGATTCGCAGTCATTGTCATGTAGGAATCATCACTATCGACATCAGACCATGAAAATGGAATGACAGTTTCGAGGGCATGTTCAACTTGAACCAACGAAGGGAATTCACTGAGTTGAGGTGCATCATCCACTGCTTCAACGAAAACATTGAACGATTCGACATATGTGTTTCCAGCAGCATCTGAAACGGTCATCTCAATTTGAGAAGCACCTGATTGTTCAGGTTGTAAGGAGATACGAACTTCACCTTGATCAAGCGATACGTCGACGAGGTTTGAATTCGAATTAACAAAACTCACAGCAAGATCTTCCGGCAATCCTCGATCATCGACACAACGTGTGAGAAGGGGTACGAAGAGCCCCCCGCCATCTTCGGTAAGATATTGGTCACCAACCAACTGACAAACAGGATCTTCATCATAGTAAATATCGTATCCACCACTTATATCTATAGAATTTATTTCAAGAGCGACAGTACGTGCACTTCCATCGGAATCCCACGTAAACCATGAACGAATTTCAACTTCAATATCATGATCATCACCAAGGAATGTGTGACCTATTGGAATCTGAAGTGAGAACTCTCCGACCTGGATTGGATAGTTGCCAACGCTCATATCATTGATGAAAATAGCCCATTCTGAATACACTGGATCCAATCCTGAAGCGTCACCATAGATGCGTCCATTGATCGAAAGTGTTGGATCGTTCAAATCGATGTGAACAGACACAATGCAAGCCACATCGGTGGATACACGAACACGTACATATTCATCGTTCGGAAGAACGTCCTCTGAGTACATTGAATACGAACCAAATGCAATACCATCTGATGATGTTGCATATTGAACGGTAACATTTGCTTCTGTCCCTGATTCATTGACAGTAAAATGAATTCGTCCAAACGATTGGCTTGCAGGGACCATAATCGATTCGCTGGTCCACGTTCCGATGGTTTGTCCATCGTTTGATTCCAAGCCACAAATCGAGAGTGACATTCCATTGTAGTCGCCTACACTCAAATCCACATCGAGAACAGGAAGATCATGTCCAGATGCAGTAGATGTGGCTCTTGCAACCTCTCCACCATACCATGGTGTTTCCATCGTCACTTCAATACCAATCGCATCCAATTCGAGACGAGCATCATCCGTTTGGCCAACAGAGACATAATCCATGGTGAATTTTGCAGTTGAAAGCATCGACCATGTCCATGAATCAATCGTTGAAATATCGAGCTTGTAATGCGAACCATTGATGTAATCAACGGCAGAACCCGTGTTTGACCAAGTACGAAGAATATCCGTGCCATTGGACCAATCCATTGACAGCCGTACAGAATCGATCAACAGTGCGTCTGTAATCTTGAATGCGAGAACGACGCTCACATCCGTGATAACATATTGAGAGGACGAGGATACATCAAAACTCTGAACGGACATCACAGGACCTGTCGACCACATGAACAACCCATCTGGTGAACCGATAACATTCTCAGATTCTGACGGACTTGTCAATCCCCAATAGGAGAGTGTGTCCGTATGCTGCGGCCGCTCGTGAACCATCGTCATTCGTTGATCAGCGATCATAGAATCCGTATGTGATGCTGGTTGCGACGTAAACGATGTTGTTGCACCTACAACCCATTGACTCTCATCGGTTAAGTCACCTTGTGAAAACAAATCATAGGTTGCAGTATCATGAACTGAACGAGCCGTCGTGGTCGAAAGCAAAGGTATGCACAGTGCACAGACCAAAAGCGTGAACATCAACAGAGCATTTCCCTTCCGTCGCATATACCCTAGCATTAGGTGGTAGCATTTCAAACAACGGGTTTCTTGATACGACGACGGATTGTTGAAATACCACGCCAATGACGGACAACTCCCTATGGCTGTGGTGGTGTAGGGGTTAGCACGGCAGATTGTGGTTCTGCCAGCCCGGGTTCAATTCCCGGCCACGGCCCCATTCATTCCAATTCGTCCGAATCGATGGTATGTCCCATTCGCTGTACCTTGGTTTGCAAGTACTGGAGGTTATCTTCTCCCACACCTGCAACCAATGGAACGGTCTTTGCAACGACGATACCGTGTTCTTCCAACTGCTTGACCTTGTCAGGATTGTTTGTTAACAACGCGACATCTTTGATGCCGAGATCATTGAGCATAGTAGCCGCAATCTGGTAATTACGACCATCAGCAGGATGGCCAAGAATCAGATTTGCATCGAGTGTATCTGCACCATGGTCCTGAAGATGATACGCCTGGATTTTCGCATGCAAACCAATTCCCCGTCCTTCTTGACGCAAATAGAGCAAACAGCCCCATCCATTGTCGACAATCGCTTTCATTGCAGCATTCAATTGCGGACCACAATCACATCGTAGCGATGAGAATGCATCGCCAGTGAGGCACTCTGAATGAACCCGTAACAAGACGGGATCTGGCCCCTTCATGTCACCTAACATCAGTGCAACATGATCAAATCCTGTTGCTTCTTCATGATAGACATGAATATCGAACTGACCCCAACGCGTTGGTAGTTTTGCAATACTTGGAACATCACTCATTTTCCTTCACCTCGATAAGAAAGGCATATTCGCCCTCATGCGAGTCTACGGAAAGCAGTTCATGAGGTGTTCGGCCAAGCATCAATGGAATGTCATGAAGGGTTTCAGGATCGCTTGCAAGAACTTGGAGAATGGAGCCAACCTCCATTGTTGACAGAGCTTGTTTGGCCTCTGCAACTGGAACTGGACAAAAAAAGCCAAGCACATCGAGAAGATGTGTAGCATCCTTGTTGCCCACCATGACCAGTTGTCCAAGCCCTGCTTTTTGAACACATCCACACTTGAAGTTCATTTGACACAACACGTTGAAGAGGAGCAAGCACAAGCACACGTCAATGGGTGAGTCCGCTTCGGCAACAGACAGCGATGACATGAGTTGGGGTGAAGTCGCCCAACTCGGGCTTCGCTACGGGAAAATTCCACTCGCTCTTCTCGCTGTCGAAGCATTGTACTGGTTCATTACCCAACCGTCAGATACACTCGCTTTGATCCAGGTCACAGAGGCCTACATTTGGAATGAAGTGACACAATTGATGTTCGGTGAAGGGGCCTCAACACTTAGCACCCATAACGGTTGGATGACTCGAATTGATTTCCATCACGAATCATTTCCAGAATTTGACAATCGAGTTGGCCTCTATGTTTCTGATGAATGTGCTGGCGTTCATGAAATGATTTTCCTTTCAACGCTCGTACTGATGACGGATGGTGTAACACAGCGTGAGAAATTCAAAGCCGTAGCCGTCATGTGTGGAATTGTCTATGTTCTCAACATCGTACGACTTGTTGCCTTCTATCCCATCGCTGTTGAAGGATGTCTTGCCAATCCAAACCAACCGGATTGCTTGAACAACATGTGGAACTTCCACACCTTCGTCTATCAATGGGGCTTCCTGATTGTCTTATTGATCATGTGGCTTGTTTGGTTCAAGTATGTCGGAGGGGCATCCAAAGCAATGAAAGCATCACAAGAAGAAAAGGAACAGTGGCGAATTGTCATTCGTAAGCGCTGGGAACAGAAGCATGCAGCATTGATTGGCATGATGTTCCTATTCTTTGGTATTGCTTGGTTCTGGGTCAATGGAAACGCAACTGCAATGGATGCAAAGAATATCATCGATTATTGTGCGTTTAGTGAATTGACAACCACGAATTGCTATGATGCTCAAAACACTTGGGACAATGCTATCCAAGGTGCATGGTCCTTCGCAGTTCTCGGTATTGTGATTGGAACGATTGGGTTCTATGATATCGAGCGTAAGGATGAGAATGGTGAATGGCCTGTTTATGAGACGAACGAATCAAACGAGGTCGAAGAACAACCCAAATCCAAGAAAGAAAAGCCAAAGGGTTCGTGGAGAAAGCGCTCAGGATCAAACGAAGAAGAGTGATTAGAGCACTTCTGCATTGCACGTCTTGGAGCCAAACGGATGCATTTTGATCGCTTTCATAGCCAATCCGAGTTTACTGCTGTGAATTGAAACGATGGTGGAATCACCTTCGAACGAAACATCACCAATGGCAAGTGCATCGCATCGAAGATGTTGCTCAAACCATGAGGCGATTTGAAGAGGCGATCCAAGTTCAGTACGATCAGCATCGAGACGAATACGGACAAATCCGTACACATCAGCATTCTCGCCGAAATCATCCTGTTTACGAACAGGATCTCGCTCAACACCTTCGGGTAACGCAGGTGCTTCGGTTTCTTCGATTGAAAGATTGTATGTGGCGATAATCTTCCCCATTTGAGGTGCATCATCTTTGGAAACAAGACTCCATGCTTCACCATGTCGACCGATACGACCTGTGCGACCGATACGATGGATGAACGAATCGATATCGGAAGGAACATCGTAGTTGACAACCAGTGTGATTCCATCGATATCGATACCACGCGCTGCAACATCGGTTGCAACAATGGTGCGAACATCGCCTTCTCGGAAGCGGTCAAGGATTCGATCACGTTGATTCTGTTTCAAATCCCCATGCAAGCCTGCAACATCGAATCGGTGCTTTTGCAATCGTTGAACTGCAAGGTCAACCATTCGCTTCGTATTGCAGAAGATAATGCATTGATCATCATCGCCCATTCGAGCCAACAATCGACCAAGTGCCCAGAGTTTGTTGGCACGTCCAATGGAAATCTTGTACAAATCAATTGGAGGTACATCGAGTTCTTCCTCATTGGTCATCACGAATTCAGGATTGTTGGTGAATTCATTTGATGCATCAAGAATTTCTTGTGGGAAGGTCGCTGAGAAAAGCAACGTCTGCTCGCGTGATGTTGTTCGCTCAAGAATCCATAGAATGTCTGGAAGGAATCCCATATCCAACATTCGATCGGCTTCATCGAGACAGAACACTTCAACCTTCGACAAATCCAGATGCTTTCGCTCGGACATGTCCATGACACGACCTGGTGTTCCGACGATGAGGTCGACACCAGCATCGAGTGCTTTTGCTTGCTTCTCAAGATCTGTACCCCCATAGACAGTCATGATCGAAAGACCATGATCGCCTTGAAGTTGGTTCATCTCTTCTGCAACTTGCTGTGCCAATTCACGGGTTGGTGCTAGAACCAAGCCCTGAAGACTTCCAGTCGGTTGACATCGCTCGAGAATAGGAATGCCAAATGCAGCGGTCTTTCCAGAACCTGTTCGTGCTTGTCCAATGACATCACGGCCGGAACGAGCAAGTGGAATCGTATCTCGTTGCACTTCGGTCAGACATTCCCATGCAAGCGAAGAAATTCCTTGCATGATCGTATCAGGAAGTTGGAGTGAATCGAATCGGGTTTTGGTGAACATGTTGCTCCTTCCGCCTCATTGGTTCAGGCCACCGAGACGGAGGTGGCCCCCACGCACATCAGAAGTTTTCTCGTTCCTTGATTTCAGCCTGAAGCTGTCCCATCCAATACTTCTTGGCGTTATCACGGTTGAGTGGTCGACGCATTTGTCGAACATGCTCAAGGATGTATTGTCGGAATTTCAGAGCCTTGGTTCGGTTCACACCTTTTGGCGTAATTCCTTCCCAAAGTCGGTCGAATTGGAGTTCTTTGTCGTCAATCATAGGATGACCTCGATGTCCAACCGACCAAGCGCCCCCTCATAACCATGTCGTTAAGAATCCAGACGCTCATTCTCGCTCGAGTCATCAAGCAATGGGATGTCTGCAGGCGGATTTTCAAGCCCAACAGCCTTACCCTGAGCATGTGCCACTTCACGCTCCAAAGCAGGTACTGGAAGCGCAGGTGCAAGGAATGCATTCTTCTCAGCCTCCGTGCCTTCGATGGATGCATCATAGGTCATTTCATTCAACATCTTCTTCAATTCGGCATTGGTTTCACTTTGAAGCAGTTCGGTAGCAACGATCCGTAATTTGTCCTCAACCAGAAGCATCGGCAACATCTCGATGCAGGAACGACGCACTTCGACGTTCGAATGCCTTGTACCATTCATGATCAAGTTACGAGCACGTGAGTCATCGGTATCCATCGACCGAATCGCCCGTAATGCATTGTTCCTCACCTTGGCATCGCTGTCAAGAATCGCACGTTCGGTCAACATGATGGCGATACGAGGTTCCTTCTTCGAAAGCGATGAAAGAGTCTGAGATGCATTGCGACGTACTTCATCATCTGCATCGTTCAGTGCCCAAGAGATGAGATCCCATCCCATTGCACCAGCGCGTTGAACAATGTTTCGAAGCAACTTCGATGCCTTTCGCCTCAATCGAGGATCGTCGATGAGAAGAAGTTCATCGATGTGATCACAAACAACCTCAGGCCACGTTTCAGTCAATGCCTTCAAGCCACGCCAGGCAGGTTCACTTCGGGCAGGAATTGTTGAACGTAATTCTTGAGCGAGCGAACTGTCAACACCTGAGGGGAATGTTGGTGCGGCCTGTTCAAGGCAAAGACTTGCAGCTTGGCGAACACGAACATCATCATCGTCAAGGAGAACAGATAGCCAATCAAACAGTTCATCGGAGCGTTGTTCAGCAACCGTTGGAAGTACTTCCAATGCAGCTACACGTATCTCAACTTCATCCGATTCCAAGGCAGACAACAAACTCGCATGCGCTCGATCCGCCCAACCACCCTTCAGTCGGCCAAGTCCTTGAACACCATCAACTCGAGTAAGCGTGTGACGCCCTCCGTTCCAATCGACCGTGTGGTTCGATAATTCACCTGTTGAGAGATCAAGAATTTCTTGCCGAGTACACTCCAACCATGGACCTATACGCTCTTTTTGGTTGGTTTTTCGAGTCTGACGACGACCAGTTGCAATAGGAAGACCCGTCCTTGGGTCACGTGCAATATACTCACGAACCATGGCTTCAACCGTAGGTTGCACGAATCCAGTCATTATGAACCTTCACTTCGTGTATTCTGAATGTGTGTTGGCAAGTCTCAAGAATGGGATGAGGCAAGGAAGAGATATGTCGAATCATCGTGTTGGGCTCGGTTTACTCCTCACCTGCATCATGATTCTAGGTACGATTCAACCTCTTGGACTCGTACTCGATGAAGCAACTTCAGAGATTCATCGGGCCGATGGAGAAGAAATTGGGTTTGCAGGACAGGGTTTCTTGTTGAACAAGGTCAGCAAAAATGCATCCACGGCCGAACTTGAACTGCAGCGACCTGAACTCACGTGGACACCTACAACGGGTGGAGGGTTAATGATTACACGAGCGCATGGTTGTATGGCTCATGATACAACCAACGATTTGGTGTACTTGATGGGTGGACGTACCGATCCTGATCCACAACAATCCAACGATGAATCTTCCACGAACCTCATCGAAATATGGAACCAATCAACAGAGACCTGGTCGCTTGCACAGTTTAGCATGCCAAATGCACAGCAATACCATGAATGCGTACAAATCGATGACAAAATTTACGCTATTGGAGATTGGTATCCCGGCGTTTCCCCTGCACAAAAATCAACAGGACAGGTTCAGATTTATGATATCAGTACATCCTCATGGCAGAGTACGACGTTCAGTATGCCTGCTACCAAGGAAGTTGGAAATTTCGGGATGGCATCCATTGGACAGAAAATCTACATTGCAGGCGGCGTGCAAGATTCAAGTGCAAATGATGCAACAGATCGCTTGCTTGAATACAATACGGTCACGGGCGTATGGACTGAACTTGCCAACATGTCGGAAAAGCGATTTGCTTTCCCACTTGTTGAATATCATGGGCTTCTCTACGCTTTTGGAGGCATTCAAGGACCGTATTCGTGGAGTTCGAAACCCGTTCTTAACACCAGTGAAGTCTACGATCCATCAACCAACACGTGGACGCAATTGCCAAACATGTCCTTCCATCGATTCGGCATGGCTGCATCGGTTCACAATGACGAGATAATTCTCATCGGTGGCCACAGCAAAAATGGTGCAGTGAAAGACACCTGGGGCTATGTGCCAACATCCAATGAATGGCGAAAAATGGACGATCTCTCAATCGGCATCTTCGACCTCGCCGCTATCGATGCAGATGGTGTGACCGTCTTTTCTGGTGGCGATCTTTCATCCCAGCCATACAGCGGGGGTTGGGGCACCCAGTATCTTGATGAGACCGAAATTGCTCCTCGAATCGAGAACCATACGGGCTGGATTTCATCTCCAGTCAACAATCTCGCAACAACTGAACACGGTTCTGCTTCGTTGATGTGGATGGAACTGACTGGCTCGGAACCTGCTTCTACCTCCGTTGGATTCCAATATCGTGTTGCAAATTCTGAGTCAGGTATTGCATCAGAAACATGGAAACCGATCGACACACTTAATCCAGCAAATGTGGCACTACTTGGTATCGGAAACCATTCGCTTTCAACGATTGCAGCAAGCGACAAAGGACTCATGGAGTATCGAATACAACTCTTCACAGAGGAAGTACAAAACTGGACGATACCAAATCTTGATGCCATTCGCTGGGGTGCTGAAGAGGCTTCGTTTTCACTTAACAATCCAGATGCGATTCAGCCAAATGCTCCACACATTACCTTCGCAACGCATCACGCTGCGATGGAATCCGAATTGACACAACCTGCTGTGTTTGAATTTGCAATGATCAAAGCCACACCTGAAGGCTTCCTCCATCCGAACGCTGAATGGACAACACTTCGAATTTCTCCAGGCAGTTCTGCGCCAACCGTCAGCGATACTGATGGATTGCTAAACAATTACAATGTCGTTGTTTCACAGCCTGTGAACGGTGTTCGCGATGTTGATTGGTCGTTATCATTCAATGACATGGACACCGACAATGTTCTGATTCGAACATCGACCGAGGGTGTGGCAACATCAACATATGTTCATGCTACACCTGTTGAAATCGATCGTAGCATCTCGGTGTTTATCGAGGAGATGACATCGAACTTCTCGACTCAAGATGGAGACGATGTTGTACAGGGAGAAGTCCTGCAAGGAGGATCCACACTGACCGTTTCAGTCGATCACGCTTATTCGAGTAGCGGGCTTCGACCATTGTCGAACAACATCGAAGTGCGTATACATACCGAAGTCGAGCAACGTGTTCAAGACCCAAATGCTCCACAAACATGGTACAATACTTCAACCTCGTTTGTCAACTTGAATTCAAATCAAGCGACTGAATTTATTCTCCAGCTTCCTGCGAATGTATCTGGTGAGACAACCATTCGTTTGGAGGCTCAAACAACAGATTCCCTTGCACTGGAACTGGAAACCTCTTCCACGATGGCAACCTTCCTTTTGGATTCATTTGCTCCAATCATTATGGCGACATCTCCCCTGATCGATTCGTATCTGAATGTGAATACAAATCGAACCGTCACACTCGACATCTACGACGCCGTTGGCTTTGAAACTGGAAGCATCCAATCCCATGTTTGGCTTGAAGGCGTTCATGATTTGAATGGAAACGGAGTAGCCGAAGAAACTGAGTTGCAATCGATTCCCCATGAAGTCATGAACATTGACACGTCGTGGCAATTCACGATTCAACTCAATGAAACAGGGAATGGAGAAGGAGAAAAGGTTCTCGTTCATTTGACTGGGACAGATATTGATGGACGTACAATACCGACAGATGGGAGTGGTCAGGGTCATCTCTACTGGACCAGTCGTTTACCAACCAAAGCGAGCATTATCTCCGTTGATGAACGATATCCGACCGAGAGTGGTGTTGCACAACGTCTGCAACCAACAAAGGTAAGCGGATGGGATGTCGTGGTTCAAGATGACAATGGTTTGAGCGACATCAATACAGTTCGGCTTACGCTCGGAGGCGATGATGATCTTGGCATCCTCTATCGAACCAATGAAGGCTGTTCAGCATTGGATGGACGCTTGTATGCAACTGAATCATGCATAGGCAACATCGTTGGTGATGAACTTCACATCGCCTTCGATTTTGAAGTCATGTGGGGCTTGAAAGCATCGAACATCAACATAGGTGCCTTACAAGTTCGAACCTATGATGAGGATGGATTCACCTTCTATGATGATTCAAATGCTTGGACATTTGAACGCGATTTGACCGTTACCATCGATCGGATATGGGATATATCAGGCGATGCCCAATATGCTACAACTGGACCACTTAGCACCAATTCCGTCATGCAGAGCAACGACCTTGTCGAAATCAGAGGAACCGTTGAACATACAACAAGTGGAGAAGCATACACGGGTCCGATTGCCTTGCGATGGAATGGTCTTTTCCAAACATCAAACTGGATAGGAGGTCAAACGGTCTTGGTAGAAGATGGTGTCTTTACAACCACGTTTTCTGTCCCTGAATCAAGTGGAAATATCTTCGATGCTGAACTTCAAGTATGGGATCCAATCGAGAGTGAGCGCTTCCTTACAACCGAATTCCCAGATGTGATTATCGATGGTGATGAACCGGTCTTGCTGACTGCAAACTTCAATCAAATCTCACGATTTGAACTGAGTAGTGTGGACATTGGTGCAAACATCGATGAGCCACAAGCATGGACCAATTCACTGTTGATGACCTGTCAAGTGACGTCAACTACAATCGACTGGGAGCCAATATCACTTGAACGAGATCCTATCGATGTCTTTGATGGACGTACCTTGTT
>Ga0208127_1000846_pt1 | contig 15670 bp, 15 predicted proteins | sample ETNtaG_6_FD_185751 | JGI IMG/M metagenome (GOLD analysis project Ga0208127, IMG submission 185751) | Marine microbial and viral communities from oxygen minimum zone, Eastern Pacific Ocean - ETNP201306SV45 (SPAdes) (version 2) | ecosystem: Environmental > Aquatic > Marine > Oceanic ...
AATGTTTTTTAAGGTTTTCGATCCTCCCTTCGCAAACCAAACATACAGATAGGATCCTCCCCCCAATCTGTGCAAGAAAGCCTTCCTATGAGGAAGGTTTTTTTGTTTTTTGATGACTTGTTTCAAAAATTTGAGTTCGTTACGTTCCGACCTAGATTTAAACTGCAAATCGCGTCATCATTGTATTATTGGCAACAAAACGAACTATGGATAGCAGTACCCAAAAATCAACTATTCCAAAGCGAATGCCTAGTTCTTTGTTTGAAAGAAATCTAAAAACCACGAACTTGTTGGTTCGTATTGGACTTCAAACATCTGGAGATATGATTTCAGATATATTTAGAGGCAAAACTGCGGATTTTAATAAATCGCTCCTATCTAAAAAAAACATTTTTTCGACTGTGGAAACTCTAAAACAACTGCGAGGCGCCGCTATGAAGTTTGGACAACTCGTTTCCATAGATAGTCAAATAATTTTTACTCCTGAAATTTCAAAAATTGTGGGACAATTAAGGTCCTCCGGTTACTCAATGCCACCAAGTCAAATCAAAAAAATCCTAGATAAAAATTGGGGTAAGGGTTGGTTGAAAAATTTTGAAAGTTTCCAGGTACACCCTTTTGCCGCAGCATCTATAGGTCAAGTTCACAGAGCTAAATTAAAAAACGGGCCAGAGTTGGCAATTAAGATCCAATTTCCAAATATTCGCGAGACAATTAAAAATGACATTCGAACTCTGCGGTTTTTGCTTAATAGATCAAGCCTTTTGCCTAAAGGCTTCAATACGGACTATTATTTTGAAATCTGTGAAGAACAGTTACTTGCGGAGAGTGAATACACCGTAGAGGCAAAGAACATTAAAAAATATAGTAATTTTTTCAAGGACTATGAACATTTAAAGGTTCCAACAGTCGTTAGCGAATATTCTACAGATCAAATCTTATCAATGTCATATGAAGAGGGTTCGGAGTTTTCTTTTGAAAATTCTTTATCAAAGTCGGACCGAAATAGATTAGTTGAAGTTTTAATTCAGCTATTATTAGATGAAATTTTTATTTTTCAATTTGTTCAAACAGATCCAAACCTTGCAAATTTTTTGCTCAAATCGGAAGGCTTTGAAATTGTATTGCTAGATTTCGGCTCATGTACAAATGTAACTTCCGAAACAAAAAACTTGTATGCAGATTTGCTGGATGTTGGATTGACCTTAGATAGGAAAAAAATAAAAAACTTTCTCTTTCAAAAAGGATTTCTGCCAGATGAAATGGATATGGCGACAAACAACTTAATTAATCAGTTGATCGATACCGCAATCGATGAATTGGCAAGAAATGATAATTTTGATTTTGCAAGTTCTAAAATATTTGAACTCATAGAATTAGAACAGCTTAAAGAATTTCAAAAAATCATTCCCCAGACTCTTCTCAGTGCTGATTTCGTTTTTATACAACGCAAAATTTTAGGGTTTCTTTTATTTTTCAAATCAATAGAAGCAAAAGTCCCAATACTGAAAATCTTAGAAAAATATAGCTTAACAATTCAAAATAAGTGAAATCGCAATGGTAGATGAATTTAACGATCTTACAGTCATGCACGATTATGCTTGGACCTTAATTCTTCGAGGAACCGTTGATCATAAGTCGCCAGCGCGCCATCCTACTTTTGGAACCATTGGACTACAAGGAATGCCCGAATTAAGAACGGTGGTTTTGAGACAAGCGGACCAAAAATCTGCATCTCTTGAAGTGCACACAGATCTTAAAAGTGCAAAAGTTAAAGAGCTAAAATCAAATCCAAATGTTGGCATTCATATCTGGTTTCCAAAACTCAAGTTACAAATTCGGATAAAAGCAATTTCAGAAATAGAAACTGGGGAAACAGTTAAAGAAAAATGGAATAAAGTTCCTAAAGGATCCAGAATTTCTTATGGAACAGAGCCAATCCCTGGGACACCTATATCAGCCCCATTTATTTATGAAAAACCAGCCAATTTTGATAGATTTTGTGTTATTTTTTTGAAAATAGACGAAATGGATTTAGTTCACTTGGGCGTTCGCCACACTCGAGCCCTGTTTGCTAAAAAAGATAATTGGTCTGGAACCTGGCTTGCACCTTAGATAGTTTCAATCAACCTTTTGGTGAACTTCCACTACATTTCCTTCAGGATCATGAAAAAAAACTTGATGCCATTCTTTGGCAAAAGCTGTTCCATAGTCAGAAAACGGAATACCGTGTTCTTTAAGAATTTTTAAAAATTCATCCAGATTATCAGTTCTGAAAGCAATGTGGCCTTTCTCAACTGGATTTATTTGCATTTTATGCTTAGCGGCAACGTCTAAATTTTTTTCTGCCAAATGCATTTGCATAGAACCGTCTGTGGCAAATTGTATTTCACCACTGTAACCAGTACTTTCTGTTTCCTTGGGTCGTGGAAAGTTTTCTATTGGTATATTTTCTAGCCGCAAAACCTTGGTATAAAAATCGTGCATTTTACTGACATCATTTGATACAAAGTTAATATGGTGAAATTCAAGTTTCATTAAAAAATACAATCAACTTTCTAGGTTCTTTCATAACCAACTGCTAAATTATAATCAGTGTTACAGGTGTCTCCAGTACAGCATTCCATAATATTCGATTTGCATGTACTACAGGCTTCATGGCCGTGAACAACAATAGTTTTTAAGGGTGCGGAGCACCTAGGGCATCTTTGAATGAACTCATTCATAGGATTTAAAAGATTATCCATTACAAAGTTACCTTATGAACTGATCAACAAAATCCTCGCCTAGGCCAACGGCTTTGAAATGCTTTTTGCAAAGATCAATTTTTGTAAAAACATCGTCGTACCCTTGAACTTCACCAAATGGGTCAACATAGCACATCATCCCGTTAACCTGGAAAAAGGTTATCATTTCATCTACACCTTCGGGCACAATTAGTGTGTGCGTTTCGCCTGGAGGTTCGTAAATGTAAGAACCTTCCTCTGCCACCCAATCATGTTCAAGGTATTCCCAGCGCCCCTTAATGACAAAACCATGAACACCTTGAGGATGTCTGTGACGCGACAAGACACCCGCCTTCTTGACCTTGAGAAGTGTTACCCAATATCCCTGTGAGCGGTTTAAACATAAGGGTCGAAACCATACATTTTCTGATTGAGGCACCCACATACGCTCATCACTTGTTAAAGCATCTTTAACAAATATTTCTGGTAAAGCTTCCTTAGGAAACTCTAATTGGTATGGTGTTAGCTGATCAATTTTTTCTGCCTTGTTCACTTGAAAGCGCTCCTGCCTGATAACCTAAAAAAATGTCCTTATTATATTAACAGCTAAAACAAAACTAACAATAAGAAGAAGAAAACCTAAAAAAAATCCAATTTTCTCTGCGTTCAGTTGTAAATGGATTTTAAACTTCGGCACTGTCAACAGTAATGCCAAAAATATATACCAACCCGCATCTATCAGTGTCGCGGTAATAACCATGATCATCTTACCTTGCAGACTTGAGGCAGAAATTAAAAACTGGCTGAAAATAGCTATAAAGAAAACTGCCACTTTTGGATTTAGAAAAACAATAAGAAATCCATTACGCGCATGCTCTAACAGCTTTCTCGACATCCAATCCGACCCAACATCATTTACAGAGTCTATCTCAAAACTATTTTTGATCATCGATCTTGCCAACCAAAGTAAAAACAACAAGCCAATAAATTCTAAAACTAGAGAAACCCATGGGGCAATTGAAATTAAAATCATTAATCCAAAGGCAACTAATGCAGCATAGACGAATATGCCCAATCCATGAGCAATCCCAAATGCAATACCTGCCTTGCGCCCATCTTTTACAACAGAGTTGACCAACAAAATCCAACTAGGCCCTGGAGATGCCGCACCAGCTAAACAGACCATAGAGAGTATATACCAATCAACTAAAGCCATAGTCTAAAATGAATATAAGATAGAAATAACAACAACCAAAACCATCGATAATGACATCATCAAGTTAATAATTCTTTGATTTTTAATTGATAAATTTAGCTCATGCAAAACTGTACCAACATATAACCAAAGTAAGTGTAAAGGTATCCAAATTGAATTCATTATAAAAAACTTAATGACTAACTCTATAGCAAAACTTGATTGGTAAAACGCAAAACCCGACACAAGAGTTGTATTAACAACATATGCTTTTGGGTTGATGGCTTGAAGCAGAACGCCAGATATGATGCCAGGCGGTGATTTGGCTTTAATAAATGCAATATTTGAACCTGCTAGTGCAATTTTGGAAGCCAAATAAAACAAATAGAAGGTTGATAAAATTAACAAAAAGATTCTTAAGGAAGGTATTGAAAGTAATATTGCAATTAAACCCGTAGCAACAGCAAGAAAGACTAAATTTGTTCCAAGAAATAAGCCAAAAACATAGCGTAATGACTTTTTGTAACCATATGCAGCACCAAATCCGGCAGTGCTCAACACTCCAGGCCCTGGAGTGACGATTAATAAAAATACTGTAATTGCGAAGGTTAGCATGCGGTCAAAATCTTAAACTTTAAAATTTAGTATATCCAAGCTTCAGGTCGCTAACAGAAATTTAAACAAACCAAATCATTTCAATCAGTAACAAACCAGTAATACTTATAGGTGTACACAACAACTGCAAAAATAAATATAAAGAGTAAGTGCTTGAATTTTTAATTTAAGGTATTAAATCAGTCTCGGATTTTGGAGGAAGTAATGAGCAAATATTCGCAGGGTTTCGAAGCCGATACAGGAAAAATTTTAAATATTGTTATTAATTCGCTTTATTCAGATCGTGATATATTTTTAAGAGAACTTTTATCAAACGCATCTGACGCCATTCATAAAAGAAAATTTTTAGGTCAGACAGATCCTGCCGTTTTAAATACATCAGAAGACAGCATTCGAATTGATATAGATAAAAAGAAAAAGACGATCGATATCACAGATACTGGAATCGGATTGGATAAGGATGAGCTAGCTGAAACTCTTGGCACAATTGCTAAATCTGGAACATCTTCTTTTCTAGAAGAATTATCAGCCGATGATAACACTAAAGACGCCGCAAAAACACTTATTGGTCAATTTGGAGTAGGGTTTTATTCAGCATTTATGGTAGCTGACAAAGTTGCTGTTACTTCAAAAAAAGCTGGTACTAAAAATACATTCGTCTGGGAAAGTGACGGGCAAAATGGATTTGATATTTCGGAAAGCGAGCAACTGGAGGATATCGGAACCTCTATAAAATTATTCTTACGAAAAGATGCTAAGGATTATCTGGATTCATTTAAAATAAAAAGTTTAGTTAAAAAGTATTCTGACCACATTACAGTTCCCATTAACGTTAAAGATAATGATAACGAAGCAGAGCAAGCAAATAGCGCGCAAGCGCTTTGGACACGTTCTAGCAGTTCCATCAAAAATGAAGAATATTCAGAATTTTACAAAAGCAATTTTGGCGCCTTTGATGATCCATATTTGCATATACACAATAAAACTGAAGGTGCGATCGATTTTACTAACTTACTTTTTATTCCAAAAACAGCGCCATTTGACCTTTATGAGCCTGAGCGAAAGACGCGCCTTAGTCTATACATAAATAGGGTGTTCATAAGCAAAGATATTGATGGATTAATCCCAACATGGCTGCGATTTGTTCAAGGAATTTTAGACACTACTAGCCTCGATCTAAATGTGAGCCGAGAGCTTGTTCAAAATAGCCCTGTCTTAAAGAAAATTGCAAAGTCTATTACAAAAAGAGTTTTATCTGAACTGAAGAAAAAACTCAAAAAAGACGAGATAGAATATGATGCTTTCTGGTCGCAATTTGGAAAAGTAATCAAGGAAGGTCTCTACGAAGATTATGAAAATAGAGACAAAATCATTGAGATTATACGAGTGTTCTCAAACAAAGAAAATAAGCTCATCACAATGCAAGATTATTTAGACAATATGTCAGAAGGACAAGATGCAATCTATTATCTTACTGCAGACACCCTAAAACAAGCACAATCAAGTCCCCATTTGGAAGGTTTCAAATCTAAGGAAGTCGATGTCTTGCTCATGACGGATCCTATAGATGCTTTTTGGATGTCACAAATGGCGCAATTTGACGAAAAGAAATTTGTATCAATTTCAAGAGATAAATATGATTTGTCTGAAGTTGGACCAAAAGAAACTCAAAAAAATAAAAAGTCAAAAGCAGCCAAAGGAACAATTGAGCTGATTAAATCGCATTTGGAGGAATTGGTTGCTGATGTTGTTGAGTCGTCAAGCTTAGTAGATAGTCCAGTTCGACTAGTAGCTGGTGATGGCGGTTTGGATTTCAATCTAGAAAGAATCCTTAAAGCGCAAAATCCAGATTATGAAGGGACTAAAAAAGTTCTTGAAATCAATACAGGTCATGAGTTGATTAAAAAATTACCAAAAAAATCTATTGAAGTACAAAAAGCACTGAGCAGAGTCCTTTTTGAACAAGCCAGAATTTTAGATGGAGAAATGCCTTCGGATGCTCAAAAATTTTCAGAAGATTTAATAACAGTGAGTTTGAGTGATTAAAGAAACTCGCTATTAATTTTTTGGTAATTTTTCAAGCCTTCATGCAATTTAAAACCACATCCGCTTAAAAATACTGTTCTTTTGAACAAAATGGTGAAATAGCGAAGCTAGAACATGTATCAACACAAGAACAAGTAAAACTGGGCGTAGAAATTCATGAATATTACGAGCATCTATTGACAGTTGAAACCATGCAATGCCACCTGTAATTGGCAGTAAAAGTAATACCCCATACATGCTAAACTGAACTATCCTTGCCAAAATTTTTAGGCTTCTTTGTCCATTGCTTTGGTACTGTGGTTCTAAACCAGAAAGCCGCATCCAAACTCGCGAAAAAATAAACAAGATTATTAAAGTTCCTACTGCCATATGAAGTGAGACTAAGGCGCCTACTTCAAAGTCTTTATTTTCTAACCGAAGTTTGAACACCTCTCCTATCCCACTTGGCGATAAAAATTGAAACAGTACTAAAATGAAAGTTGCCCAGTGTAAAAATACCTGGAGTTTGGAGTACTTTTCCATTCTTATCCCATATCTTTTAAGTGAACACTTTTTATCGTCAAAAACTCTGAGTAATTAAATACTGAAAGTACTAAACTCCCTTAGATGAACATCTGCGCCTGTTGGCGCACGCAGATGCTCTGGGGAGTCAAAGAATGAGCCCACGACAGCCCATACCTTGAGGCATGTGGTGCGAGCCTTTAGCCGAAGCAAACACCACATTTAAATTCGTAAACTATAATTTACAGTTTTGTCAATTATAGTGTATGCTTAGAATTATTTATTCGCGCCAAAAAGTTTTTCTCTGGAGGATTAGTTGGCTAAAAAAAATGAATTTGAACCCTCAAAACACTCGATACTGCCACAACAGAGTTTTAAAGATTTCGAATTAGGAGAAAAGTTCTTTGCTCCGTCCAGAACGATGACTGAAGGGATTTTTGCAGCCTTTCAAGCAGCAAGCGGAGATAATCATCCAATTCACTATGACAGGAATTATCTAGCTGAAGTTGGTCATCCAGATTTATTGGCCCATGGTTTTATGACGCTCATTCAGGCAGCTATTGGTGCGTCCCCTTTGGCCCACATTCTAGGGAAGAACTTAATTGGCTTTGTGGAACAATCATGCAAATTTTTAAAACCAGTCTATTGCGGAGATACTATTTACCCAATTTTTGAAATAAATGAATTGTCGCCAAACAAATCTACAGGAATTATGGGACTAGATATTGAGATATATAATCAAAATAAACAGTTAGTACTAAAAGGAATTCAGCGTTATCTAATAAAATTATAGGTGATTTTTTTCTTGAGGGGAGCCTAATGTTAGTAGCATCAAAAAATGAAAACTTTCTTGATCAGAATATCGACTGGGAGTTTCCGATACCGATTGCTTATGGGCCCGGCAGATTGAGTGAAATAGGGCTGTTTTGTGAGCAATTTCAAATATCAAACCCATTAATAATAACAGACGAAGGAAGTAAAAACCTTCCCTTTATTAATCGGCTAATAACACTTCTTCAGAAAGCCTCAATTCCAAGCAAATTATTCTTCGGAGTCTCTCCTAACCCAAGAGATGACGAAATCATGGCAGGATGCGAAACATATCGTTCTGGCAAACATGATAGCATAATTGCTATAGGCGGTGGAAGCGCCATGGACGGAGCAAAAGCCATTGGCATGACTGTAAATAGTGGCGCAAATCTTTGGGATTTTGAATATAGAAAGCCATCACCAAAAATAGGTTCAAAAAACTGTTTTCCAACTTTTATAACAGTTCCAACAACCGCTGGTACGGGAGCAGAAACCGAAAGTACTGCTATGATAACTGATACGAAACAGGGAATGAAATTTTGTCTAGCCCATTTAGGGATGCGCCCAGCACTTGCTATTTTAGACCCTGAGTTAACAATTGACTTGCCAACAAATCTAACAGCTTGGACTGGCGTTGATGCATTAACACATGCTTTAGAGGCTTATATAGTTCCATCATTAAATCCATTGTGCGACGGGGCTGCCCTCGAGGCATTGAAACTTATTTCTAACTGGTTGGAGATTGCGTTTGACGATCCAAAGAATGTTCATGCAAGAGGCGGTATGTTGATCGGATCTTGCTTTGCAGGAGTTGCTTTTACAAAGGGGCTTGGCCTTGTACATTCAATATCACATATGATCGGCGCCGAGTTCAATACTCAGCATGGTTTGACCAATGCAATTATCTTGCCTGCTGTGATGAAGTTTAATCTACCTACAGTACAAGAAAAGTTGCCCTCAATTTCTAATGCTATGGGCTTAAATGGTTCTTCACCCGATTTAATTATCCAGGAGATTGAACGAAAACTTCAGTATGTCAGCATACCACGCTCCTTGTCTGAAATAGGTATTCCCTTAGAATGCAAAAGAAGAATAGCAGAAAAGGCAATGCTAGATAGCGCAACAGGTACAAATCCGCGAGCGACAACTGTTGAGGAAATGGAAGAACTTACAGAAATAGCGATTTCAGGCGCTCGATAGTTTTGAAGGTAGTTTACTCATAGTGCCAGTCTTGAGTTCCGTCTAAAACCCCTGAGAAAGTTTCGAGCAGCATCTGGGCATCTTCAAGGTCAATAGTCAGTGGTGGTCTTATTTTAATAACGTTGTCCTTTGGACCATCACTTCCAAGTAAAACTCTATTTTCGCGCATTTTATTTTTAATATACGCACATAATTCTGGAGACTCTGCACCATCATTTTCAATTATTTCTATCCCAATAAACAGACCCATCCCACGAACATCACCAATAAATTCAAACTTTTCTTTTAATTCTCGAAATCCGGCAAGCAAAAAATCACCAACTATTTTTGCATTACTTTGAAGTTTCTCTTCATCAACAATTTCCAAAACCTCTTTGCCAATTCTACAGGATAAGTTTGAACCACCAAAAGTTGAGAAGAATTCAATACCATTATCAAAGCTTTGTGCGATTGTTTTGGTTGTTATCACAGCCCCAATTGGATGACCATTTCCAAGCGGCTTTCCAAGGACAACAACATCAGGAATTACTTTTTGGAATTCAAAGCCAAAGTAATAGTCACCTAATCGACCTAATCCTGTTTGAACTTCATCAGCAATACAAACGCCACCATGCTTTCTTATCTTGCTGTAAACTTGCGCCAAATATCCTTCTGGTGGAATAATTTGCCCTCCCACAGAAGGAAATGTTTCCATGATGAAACCAGACAATCCATGACCTTTTGAGTTAAGACTTTCAATTGCTCCATCAACAAAATTAGCATATTTTATTGACCTATCGGGATCATCTTTTTTAAAAGATCCTCTGTAGTCATCAGGTACTTCAATAATTTCAACCCAGTCAGCTTGCCCCACTCCGTTTGGCTTTTTGAATTTATAGGCAGAAATACTTAATGCTCCTGTAGTATTGCCAAAATAACCTTCATCAGGAGTTATAATTCCTGTTTTGTGAGTATGTGCCTGAGCCAAACGCAGTGCTAACTCGTTGGCTTCAGATCCAGAATTAACAAAATAACACACCTCAAATTCACTTGGTAACTTAGATAGTATTTTTTCGGCAAATTCAGTTTGCAATGGATGTAAGTATCGCGTGTTCGAATTAACCTTTTTGAGTTGATCTGAGGCAACAAGATTGATGCGAGGATGTGAATGGCCTACATGGGGGACATTATTATAAGCGTCTAGGTAAGGTCTTCCCCATTCATCAAAAATATGATGCCTCCACGCCCTGGAGATCAATATAGGATCGTTATACGAAACACTTAGATTTCCTCCAAAGTATTTTTCTCGAGCGCTTAAGACTTCAGTTTTTTTGTTAAAGTTATATACGCAGTCGTGTTCTTCTAAATTTAGCATAGATGCAGGGTTTGGACAGACAGAGTTCCAAAAATCAAGATCATCAGGATCAGCCACACCTGGCCAGTCAGCTTCCATGCCATCTGTAGTCATAGCAATTTGAAAATGAACATGCGGTGCCCAGCCACCGTTCACTTCTGGGCCACCTAATTTGCAAAATTCTTGGCCTTTATCAATTTTATCACCCACTTGAAGTGCGTCCAAAAACTGAGGGTCCAAATGTCCATATAAGGTAAAAAATTCATCATTGTCTGGAGTAGTATGTTTTAAAATGACAACTCCACCGTAGTCTAATGGGCTATCACGATATTCAGCTGTAAAGACCTCACCTTCCATTGGAGCATATAGTTTAGTGCCCTTATTAGCGAAAACATCAATTGCAATATGAACTGTCCGTCTATTACTTGCTTTCCAAGGCCCCTTCTTAAAGGCTGGAGCTGTGTAGATTAGTCGAGGCTCATTGTAATATCCAAGCCAGATAGTATCGGTCTCATCATTTTCGGTGCCAATAACCTTTGCCTCTTCTCTGGTTAATTCAAATGGATTTTCAGGAACCGATATCTTTTCTGCTGATAAAGATTTCATTTCTAAATTTTTCAAAGAAACACCAAAAAGCGGTGCAAACTTACCCTTCTCTTTGCTTATCCAATTTAATACCCGATCAGCGCCCTCAACTATTGGCATATCACAAACACTTCGAAGTCTTGCTCTTATTAAACCTTCATTAAAGTCTAACTTCTCTAAAAATCTCCAAGCCGGTGCCTGTGAAATAGTAATATAGTCGTCACTTGGACTCTCTGCCGCCAGCAATGTTGAGTTTACAACGCTTACTGCTAGCCTCATCCTCAAAAGACGCCAAATTATGTCTACCTCTTGGGTGGAGAGTGGGTAAATTGAATTGTAGCCTGAAACCAATGCTGCCAGCATTTTTTCTGGATCAGGGTGATCCAAGACAATATAGGCCGCGGCAATTGCTAAATCACAAATTCGTGGTGCCTGACAGATATCACCAAAATCTACTATTCCAGAAACGTTTAAGGGTCGATAATTATCACCTGATATTAAGATATTATAATCATTAGGATCGTTATGAATTATTTGTGAGGCCAGATTGGACAGTTTTGGAAGAACCTCTTTAAAGTCTTTAACTATTTTTGAAATAATCCCATGCCGTTCAGAATTTTCTATAACTTCTAAGTGTTTTTCTATCCAAAGAGACCCAGGCAAATACCATTTAAATTCTCGAACTAGATTCTCATTTTGATAATCCGCCAAAGCTTTACCAATGCCACCTAAAGTAACACCTATTGAAAATGAAAGATCCGTCGTTTTCTGTTTAATTTCAGCGTAACACTTGCCCGGGATATAACCCTGTACCCAAAGCAACCTAGCATTTCCGGCCTGATCAGTTTGAATGATAAATGGGGCTCCTTGCAAGGACTTGACTATCTTCGGGGCTTTTAACGACGGATCCTTTGTATTTATCTTTTCAATTGATTCAATCTGGGCCTTAATCAACCAGTCAGGGCAATCAGTTCGCATAATCTTTAAAATATACTTTGAACCATTTTTTTCTTGGGCGAGAAAATTTTGATCAAGCTCGCCAGGTAGCGAATTCAACTTAGCATCAATACCCCAATGGGATTTTAAAACGCCTTCCCAAAATTCTTTTGAACTCACTTCAGGACTAGTATTCATAGAAACTCCACAAAGTGTTTTAAAGGATTAAAACAAAATATTCATTACACTGAGGGAGACTATTAAAAACAGTATTGTCATTATTCCCCCACTTCTTATGAAGTCAGTCACTTTATATCCACCTGGTCCCATTATCAAAGCATTGACTTGGTGCGTGGGTATCAAGAATGAATTTGAAGTTGAAATAGCCACCGTTAGAGCAAAAAGAGCAGGACTTGCCCCAGCCGCTAATGCTATCGAAACAGCCAATGGAACAAGCAAAACAGTTGCTCCCACGTTTGACATTACCAGCGTGAATGCAGTCGCCAAGACAGCTAGGGCTGCTTGTAGGCCCCAAATTGGCCAACCGTCCAATAAAAGAAGAATATTTTGAGCTATCCATTCAGCTGTTCCAGTATTTTGAACAGCTTGCCCCAATGGTATCAAACTAGCCAAGAGAAATACGGTGGGCCAACTTACTGCCTCATATGCTTCATCAATCCTTAAAACATTTGAAGCAATCATTCCACATGCTCCTGTTAAAAGCGCCAAAGATAATCTTAAATCAGTAAACAAAATAAGAAAAAGTGATATACAAAAAAACAAGATTGCCCATGCAACTTTATTTGGTCGCAACTCTTCTTTTGGATAATCAGAAGTCACGACTACAAAATCTCTAGATTGTTCTAGTCTTGCTAAATTTTCCCATGCGGTGAAAGAAACCAGAGTATCACCTGCTTTGAATGGAACTTCGGCAATATCAGTTGCTTCATGCTCCTCAGTCTGTACTAAGCTTAAGGTTTCTCCACCCCTATGAATTGCCAAAAGTCCAAGACCATGTGTTTTGCGCATTCTTATTTCTCTAGCTCTTTTTTCAATCAAGCTTGAGTCTGGAGGTATTACAACCTCCGCAACACCAGCAACAGTGGGCGCATAAGCTTCAGAAAAAATATCAAGCTCTGGCAGAATTTCTAAGCCAAAGTCATCAGCCATTCTTTGGATTACTTTGCGACGTCCCAATACTGCTAATCTACAAGGATCTTCAATCACAGTGTCGATCACAGGTGTAAACCAGCGCTGGCCCCTGTGATAGGAACCAATAATATATAAATTATGAGACACCATTATATCCGCAAAAGTGTGACCTCTAAGAATTGAACCTTCTGGGACAATAACCTCAACCAAGTCCGACTTAAGTCCATAAATTTTTTTAAGATAATCTCTTACTGAATATCCAGCGCTTCCAGCTGCTCTTGATAAAGTTGGTAAAACCCAACGACCAACAAGTACAAAGTATAAAATTCCTGTGATGACTAAGCAAATGCCTATTGGTGTCACAGAAAATAATGAAAATGTTTCCATCTTCTTATCAGCCGGAAGAATTTGGTTGGAACTAATAATTAAATCATTGAGCAAAATCAGTGGTGACGACCCTACCATAGTCATCGTTCCGCCCAAAATGGCACAAAACCCCATCGGCATCAAAAGACGAGAGAGTGGGATTTCAGTTCTTACCGAAATTCTACTTACAACGGGCAGAAACAAAGCGGCTGCGCCAACATTTTGCATAAAGCTAGAAATTACACCAACACTACTTGAAACAATTGGTACTATGCGAGCCTCACTTTTGCCTCCGTGCTTTAATATTGTTGCAGCAACTTTACTCATTAAGCCTGTTTTATCGAGACCAGCGCCAATAATCATGACCGCAATAATTGAAAGCACCGCATTAGATGAAAAACCAGTAAACAAATCTGAGGGATCAGGAAAAAGATTTATTTGTGGAAACTGATTAAAAATACCCAGAAAAACCATTACTAAAATGGCGGTAAAATCAATTCTGAAAAGCTCAGTTACGAATAAGAAAATCGTAACCCCTAGTACAATTAATATTAAAATAATTTCAAAATTTAATTCTATTGGCATGACAGTCCATTGCTCTAATTTAGTGATGCAACTTCGGTCGTCAAAATACAAGTGGTGATATGAAAGTTATTATAAAATAAGAACCAAGACACAACCACAACTGTCAATATTGAAAATGAAAAAATTCAATTTGTTTATTTGGCACAAGAAGCCAAACTTTCATCTAAAGTCACATTACAAAGCAAAGCTTGGGTTTGTTGAATTTGGCCCTGCGAGCAACTAATTAAGACTGTTGGCAATAATATGAGTAAAAGTTTTCTCATTTTTAACTACCAGTTATAAAAAAATGATTGAGTAAAAACCCAAAAATCAAACCTTTAATGAATGCTATCCATGCAATACCATAATCACTAACGCCTAGCTTGGATTTGAACCATTCTATTTGGTTTTTATGCTTTTGTATCATCAGTGTTCTCCTTAAAAACTCCTAAAATTTTGTTAAAAAGGTTTACAATTTTTTACTTCAGTACTTTGAGATATCGGATTTTTCCAGTTTTCTTCATCATCTGTAATTGAGTTATAGGTCAATGAAATTGGGAAATCATTTTCCATATCAAACGTTACAAGTGTATAGATATAACCCTTTTTCTGATATCCATCTTTTCGGCTTATACAGACTGATTTTTCAGTGTAATTAAAAGGAAGTGCTGTGCAAAAAAATTCTTCAACTTCACCTGTTGGAAAAATTTCTACGAATTTATTTTCATATTTAATCATCTGAGCGTAAGGCTGGCCTTCGTCAAGGAGCGAACACTCGTAAACTGGATTAGCATTAGCAGCCGTAGTAAGCCATACGGTAGATAAAAGAATTGCTATTTGTTTTTTCATTTAATTATCTCTTCTATTTTACTAATCATAGTCCAAGTTTCCACATCCAAACCGGTATCACTACAATATGAAAAAGAAGAACTATAAATAACATTAAATATACTATACGCTTCTGAGGGTTCATTGTAACTCATCACTCAAAATTTATTATTGGGTAAATCCGCGAGACTGCTCGAGTGAGGCGATTGGTATGAGACCATAATGCGTCAAGTAGCATAATTAGTAAGACCTAGTTTTCATTTTTTACTTGCATCTCTCGCAGCATTATCCTTTGTCAAATAACAGGCCGTATTGAGGTAACTTTTCGCTGATGCTGCTAGATTGTTTCCTATTGTACAAATAAAAATGCGCCCTTGGTAGGCTACACCAACCTCTGCCTGACCTAAAGTATCAATAAAAATTGTTGCTTCAGATTTAGTATATAAAATTTTACCTTTTTCTAAAATCGTAGAAGACATAACTTCTTGAGCAGATAGTGAAGCACAAAAGCCAAAAGTTATTGATAGCGTTACTAAAATTACTTTCACTGTTTAAGTCTTCCATTCTGTCGTTATTTCAGCAGCTTTAGAGGCTTCAAAGTATGTAATATCACCTTCATAATAAAAACTATCAACGACTGTGAATTTGTCTTTTACGATATCCTGGAATTCTTTTCTTTTAGGCAGGTTGGTTTCTGCATCTTCATAACTGGAGTATACAGCCAAAGATAAAAGTGAGGTTGGCCCTGTGCGTACATTAATCACAATCTGCGCGTTACCAAACCACTCCTTTTGAACCGTTTGATAAAAATTT
>Ga0208127_1000847_pt1 | contig 15665 bp, 15 predicted proteins | sample ETNtaG_6_FD_185751 | JGI IMG/M metagenome (GOLD analysis project Ga0208127, IMG submission 185751) | Marine microbial and viral communities from oxygen minimum zone, Eastern Pacific Ocean - ETNP201306SV45 (SPAdes) (version 2) | ecosystem: Environmental > Aquatic > Marine > Oceanic ...
GATATAGTCAATGTGAAAAATAAAATTACAAAAATTCGCATAATTAAAATTGCCCTTTTAAGCTAAAAAGTAGGCTCCCAAAAATAATGGGAGCCTATATAATTGAAAATTACTTGAGAAGTACCATTTTTCTTACTTGCCTAAAATCACCAGCTTGAATGGTATATACATACATACCAGCTGATACTCCTCTACCAAAATTATCCGTAGCATCCCAACGTACAGATCTATACCCAACTTCCTGAAATTCATTTAGTAGCGAACGAACCTCTCTGCCCATTATATCATAGATCATAATGGATACAACCTGAGATTCTGGGATATCATAATTTATTGTGGTAGTTGGATTAAAAGGATTAGGATAATTCTGGTGTAACGCAAAAACCTCAGGAACCATTGATTCATCAACAGTTAACACTGGCCTAGCATCCAAAAACAAGGTTCTTATTTCATCGCTCATGGTAGTATCCTGACCATCTGTAGCGAAAACCAGCCAGTCACAAGTAATAGACTGGAATCCAGCAGTTTCAAGAAGAGCAATTGCAGAAGAATGAGGTATCATCAGCTGCGTCATACCAACTTCTGCAGTGTATAGTGCTGGTGTTTCAACAGAGTATGGTCCATTGAAAAGCAAGAACCCATAGGCAACTGAATCCTCATCTATATCAATACTTGCAGTCCATGATACATCGATCATGGCACCTTCAGCTATAGATTCAGTTGTGATGATAACCTCTGCACTATCTTCAGGAGTAATTAATGAAAATGCTGTTGGTGCATCATTTACAGAATTTAAAATGACCAATACTGTATCGTAAACAAATGAGCCCGAACCATCAGTACCTGCAATGTGCAGCGTATCAACACCAAACATATTTAACATTGGCGATATATGAAGGTCATATCCATCTAGTGTAAAGTCAAAAATGTCATGATTGGACGCCATAACCTCAAATTCAATACTATCACCGTCTACATCAGTAAAATAAGGATCTGTATCCGTACCGCCTAAGCTCACCACAAATGGCTCAGCATCTTCATCTGCTACTATGTCTGCAATCGGTGTAACAATTTCTGGGGCATCATTAATAGGCACTACATGGAAAGACACGCTGTAAGGCTCACTGTAGGTTGACCCATCATAGGCAGTTACAACTAATGGTATATTTCCAAAAAAGTTCTCAACAGGCACAATTCTAAATCCATATTGTATCGGGTTAATTGAGTACTGATTTACAATTGGGTCTGTTTCATCCAAAGGAGAAATATCTAAGGTAATTGATTCGAACTGGGTATCGGGATCTCTGATAACAAATTGGTATATAAACACATCAAACGAGTCATCTTCCATTGTTTCAAAAGATGGTGCATCGATTATCTCTGGGGTATCATCAATGAAATTAACAGTAACAACAATAGTATCCATTGCATCGTCGCCTGACGGGTCTGTTGCTGTTACAAAAATGCTGTCTTGCCCAAACATGTTAGGGTTGAAGGATAGATTCAGAAGCTCGCCATCTACTATTGCTTGCACTACACCAGCACCAACTGTATAAACGCTAAAATTTAATGAATCTCCATCACTATCGTAAAAGTAAGGTGAGGTTTCAGTACCTAAAAGGTTAATAACCACATCATCAGAATCTTCATCAACAACTATATCTGGGGCAGATGTTACAACTACAGGAGCATCGTTACCGCCAATTACATTGACAATCAGCTCAAGGGCATCACTAGATGAAATTCCATCACTAATACTAACCACAATAGTTAACTGTCCTGAAAAATTGTCCGCAGGTGTTACTGTGTAGCCATCCGTAATAGCTAAAGATGTATAATTATCTCCATCCGATATTTCTAATGTGAGCAAGTCTAGTTCAGAGTCAGGGTCTTCTACAATGAAATCGGTTAGTAGAATGTCAAATGGAACTTCTTCAAATGTCTCAAAACTTGCTGCATAAACAATTACAGGAGCATCATTTACAGCTGTGATCGATATTTGAACTTCAGCAATATCTGATGAGAGCTCGCCATCACTCGCAACATAGGTAAACATATCAGAAGTTGTTTCACTACCATCATGAACGTAGGAGATTGATTGATCTGTATTGACTGTGAGAACACCATGCATAGGTTCTTCGATAACTACAATTTGAAGGTCATCTCCATCCACGTCAACATCATTAGATAATAATCCTGAGCTAAGGTCTGAAACGAAAGACCCTCCCTCATCAACACCGTAAGTATCATTTGCAGCAACAGGTGCATCATTTACCGGGGTGATGTTAACAGAGAAGGTAACAGGAACGTCATATCCTCCATCATAAGCATTAACAGTGATATCAGATGCTGCATCACCATTGAAATTTTGCTCTATCGCAGTGAGAGTAATCATTTGGCCTGTAATCGTTGCAGAAACTTGATCACTTCCTGTGTTTGTAATAACACTATAGACTATCTGTGATGGCGCATGCTCCGCATCATACATCTTACTGTAGAGATCAAGCTCAATTGAGCCATCTTCCTCAAGCAAAACTGGCTCTGTCCATGCCCATACTGGGGCTGTATTCGCTCCGCAAATCACAACGCTGTTAGAGGTATAACTTTCACCATCACCTGTTCCATCATTTGGCGTTACAACAGCATACCACTCTTCATCACATAATGTTGCTGAAGCTGGTACAGTTGCATTAGTTTGAGACGTTTCTACTGTGCCATTTTTATACCATACTATGCTAGCAGTTACATTATCACCATCAATATCCTCAGTCATAAAACTTACACTAAGATCATTATCAATAGCTGGTACTGCTGGGTCAATTGCTAGATCCTTAACTGTTGGAAGGTCATTAACAGCAGTTACACTAAGCTCAACTTGATAAATGTCACTACTAGCGCCATCCTGATCTTTTGCAACAACTCCTACAGAAAGAGTTCCGTTATAGTTTATATCAGGTACAATGCCATCACCACTTGAATTTAAAGTATAATTATCTCCGTCGAGAACTGAGATGGAAAACGTTTGATCTAAACCATCTGGGTCTGAGATAACAAAATAAGAAACTGAAAAGGTAATATCACTATCTTCTGCTATAGAACCTGGACCATTATACCTTGTTATTTGCGGTGCATCATTTACCTGCAATACTGTAATAGGAATTGAAAATGAAACAGATGCTAGACCATCAGAAATAGAATATCCCACATCTAGTACGCCAACATAATCTAGGCTTGGAGTGATTGTCTTTAAATCATCTGATACGCTATATCCATCCCCTGGTTCAACTTGTAATGTAAAATCAAATGGAAAGTCATTGTCCACATCTTCCACAACAAAATCATATATAGATGCAGTGAAGCTTTGCTCCTCTTGAATCTCATTTGGACCATTATAACTGACTACAACTGGCTCATCATTTACTGCATTTATAGGTATATAGTAATATTCAGTAAAACTCTCCTCGTCTCCCTCTGACCTATCTACCACGGAGAAAGAGATATCATTCTCGTAAAGATTTACATCATCAGGAGTGCCAGATATTATAGCACTATACACTATGTCAATTCCAGATCCTGAGCTATACACATTGGTAACATCCAGCCAATTGTCAGCAGGTCCACCAAGAGAGACCTCATAAACGCTAGCATCCTCACTGCCATCAGGGTCTTTCCATGACAAGGTTAAACTGTAGAGCTCTTCTTCAGTTGCAGAACCATTATTAATTATATCTGAGCCACTTGTTATAAGAAAAGATGGGTCATTGACAGGATTAACAGACAACGGTACTGTATAAATATCTGCACCACCCTGATCATCAACAACTTCTAAATGAACATCTACTGAACCATTAAAATTTTGAGGTGTATTTATCATTGCAGGGTTATCCAATGAGCTCATATAATTATCACCCGGCAGAATGTTTAATGTCATATCAACTATATCATTATCGGGGTCACTAATCGTGAAATCATATATTTCAAAGAAAAAGCCCTCATCCTCATTAAAATCTATTGGACCATTGTAGGAAACAATAACAGGATTATCATTTACAGGATCAATACTGACATCAACAAAAGCATCAGAATAAACGTTCCCATCATCAGCTCTTAATGTCAGAGTAGCAATGCCCATGCCATAAAAGTCTTCAGAAACAGTAGAAACGATTAACTGACTACCTTGAAAATAAGCTGATACAACCTCGTCATTAGTGTTACCTTCAACTGTAAGGATTAACTGTGAAATAGCTTGTTCGGAATCAGTGATAAACCCAGCCATTTGTACACGATTACTTTCAGAATCCTCAGCAATGTGAATCATTGGAATTTCAGCGCTCCACACTGGTGCTGTATTCGCACCACAAATGGTAACCACGTTTGAGGCAATCCAATCACCTTGAAGCTCTCCATCTCCGGGTCTAACTTCAGCATGCCATTCCTCACTACAGTTAGTAGCAGCAGCAGGCAATACTGAACCCACATAGTTTGTTATAGCACCATTTTTAAACCAATTAATTTCGGTATTTTGTTCAGCATCTCCATCAGGGTCAGAAAAAGTGTATGAAACGGTTATATCATCCGTCTCATTTGGGACTGCAGGCGATAACGCAACATCAAAAACCTGAGGAGGCCTATTTACTGCTATGTAACTATAGGCATGATTTGAACCAAAACTTAGATTACCCCCTATGTCGACCGCGCTTACTTTGTAATAAAGCGGAGCATTAAATGGAGCAGATTCATCTGTATAACTGTTTGTTGCAGAGTATCCTATAAAGTTGTTCATATCAGGTTGAAAAAGGGAGTCTGGAGCTCTGTGGATACTATAATAATTAAAGTCTGCTACATCTACAGGATTCCAAGATAAGGAAACGATATTATTATTTACCGATGCCATCAAACCATTCGGAGCAGGAGGTGCAATATTATCGTAAGATCTACCGGTAATATAGTTAGAATGAAAGTTTAAATTTGGATCTTCTGTTTGAGCAACCACTTTAAATGCTGTAGGATTATTATCCTCTAATGTATTGACCAAAGACGCATATGGTTCGTGTCCAATCCATGGAACTGTGTTAAGATAATCCCAAGAACCTAGCTCTGATACTGTCACATCAATTACTGAATTACCCTCAAAAGTATAATCTGACGGATGTGGGCTATATCTATACAAACTAAACTGCGTAAAATATGGCAAATCAATCAAATCACCTGGAACCCATGAGAGCATCATTTGCTTTCCTTGGTCATTATCAACATCCATAAGATTAGTTATATGCGGGTTTTGATTTGGAGCTGCTAAAATCTCAATATTTTCAATCGTAACTACGCCTTCAGCATTTAAAGCAACTGTAAGATAATTCCCATCACAATCAACACCCCACCCATAGTCATTACATAGTTCACAGTTATTGTCGTTGATACAGTAATCCTGAGCCCAGCCATCATCGTAGACAATAAATCCTATGTCAAGTGGAGAAGCTACCTGACCATCTAGATGAACAACAAAATCATAAGACATACCATAGATAAAAACCCCATCCCCATTAAATATACCATCACTAGAATCACCAAATACCACTTCACCCCCTTGAATCATAACTGCAGGATCAATCCCCATGTCGGTTTCAATAAAAGCATCTAGAATTGTATTAGATGAACCAAAATCAAACCTTACGCCATCAGCATAATTGAGATCCGGTGATACTATGTTTACAGATAAACGAACTGTTGTGTGATTTTCACCCTCAAATCTAAATGCATTTGCATCAACAGTTGTTCCTGTTAAGTCCCGGCTACCTTGGGTGTATACTGAGCTTGTAATTAATGTTAGAATAAATAATAACGAAAGATTTTTAACATTTTTCATGTTCAATTTCCTTTTTCTTACGCGTAGTGATAAAAGTTGTGTGCTAAAACTGCTTTTAATTTAATTAAAAAAGCTACCGATGGAGGAATTTTATGAAGATTTTTTACAATTTTTATAAGGAGCGTTTTAAAGAAATCAGATTTTTTCTAATAAGGCCCATATAGCTCCATAATTCTTTTTGTAAGTGTTTCTTTAGTATGTCTTGAAAACTCAGTATTCTCCATAATTGCTTCAAAGGCCTGATGAATTTCTTGAGTATTTTCCACAATCATACTTTTATTGTCTTTAATATCATCTTCAAATTTGGTTAATTGATCAATTGCATTTTCAATAAGGTCTTCTCTTTCTTCTAACTTTTTTCTGAATAGCTCTATCCTTATATCGATCTCCGCTGACAGTTCGTCATAATTACTAAAAATTAGATCATTATTTTCAGATATTAGCTCCTGAGCTTCATAAATATCGTTCTCACGGCTAATTGTTCGTATCTCATTTTCTCTCAATCTGTTTAACAGTTCTTCATTTTGTTTTCTATCTTTATCAGCAACACTTCGAATTGAATATTGAACTTTATTCTTATCATAGGATGCAATCTTTCCACTACCATCTTCGATCCCGCCTATAAAAGTAGTTAACTCACCTAACCTGTTATATGTAGTTATGAAGCCTCCATTTTGATTATCCACTACACGGATTGAATTAACGGTAATGTCTCCTAAGTCACTGCTTTTAGAAGCTGTGAACATAACGAAACTAATAGAAAGACAAATTGCAGTAAAAAAACCGTAAAAATATTGATTCATTTTTATCCCCATTCTTTAAAATTATTTCATGATCTAAAATATATTAATCATCTGTTGTTTCTAGCTTGCCCCGACCAACTTCATCCACTCCAACGATTGATTTTGCTAAGCCAAGATTATTGTTTATCGTTAATAAACCAGCATCATTTTGACCAGTGCCAATGAAAACTGTTTCAGAGCCTAGTCCATTATACGTTTTTATTTGACCGCCATTAATCTTGTTCGTACCTAGAAAAACTGTTTCTTGCTCACGCAAATTATAACATTTCAAATTGCCTCCTCCATCATCCGAAGAAGCAAGCTTAATAGAGTTGGTGCCGTTTTTACCACTCACTAGAATGTTCCCTCCATTATTTTTTCCTACTCCAAGATCTAAAATTCGTTTTCCTTTTGAATTTTGCACAGTCAAACCAGAACTTTTTTGACCAGCTGAAATTTTAAAACCAATGCTATTATTCCTTTGAGATTTAAGCCAAAAATAGGAACTAAGTTGCTTATTTCCTATTTCACCTACTTGATTCCCTGATTCATCAACAATGGTAATTTTCTGAACTGTTAGATTATCAATACTACGCTTTTTTGCACCAACAAAAAGAAAAAAACTAGTAGTAAGCATAGTAGCAGAAATAAACCCAATTAAATATTGATTCATATTCCCTCCAATTTAAATAGTTTCTAAAAAATTTATTGGGCTAGACAGTAAGAAAATCAGACAACTTGAAGAGCATCCATTTTTGAGGATACGCTTTCAAAAAGAGCTGTTTCAAAATCAGTATTACTCTTGTAATAATCACCAAAGACCATCTCCCATATTGAACTTTCTTCCATGCATAAATAAAAGAAAAGATCCTTATGCCATGAGCTGAATTCATCATATACATTAGAGAAAATTTCTTTTTTAACTTCTTTAGTATATGATGATTTTCCAACAGCATCCTCCATTGGAATTTGTAGAACTTTACTTTTTAATCCTGTGGACCTGAGCTTATTGATCGCAGGTTTAATAAAAGTCAAAGTACCCATAGATATCATAGCAACCTGAGATGGATGAAACATTGACATGACTTTTTTCACAATATTTTTATAATCATTCTCATACCCCTCATAATAAACAATGGGATGAAAATGAAATCCAACTAAAACACCCTTGTCAGATAATTTTTTTGCAGAGTTTAAGCGTTCTTGAAGACTTGCTGTTCCATGTTCCTCATTATCAATAAATAATTGAGGATTTAATGACCAACTTACAAAAACATTTTTAGGTATATCGGTTTTTAATAGGTGCGATATATTATTTGATTTGGTTTTGAATTCTAAAATAATGTTTGAATTATTTCTTGCAAAATCTAATTGCGCATCCAACACGCCCTCTCTATTACCTATTGCGAGTGAATCAGATGATTGCCCAGAGCCTATGTGATATTTTTTATTGGGGTCTAAAGGAATATTAGCCAGTTTTTCCGCTAAATTTTTATCAATAGATATTTTCCCATCGGAATAAAAAGTTTGAATACTACAATAACTGCAACCCAAGCTACATCCTTGCACAGCATCAATCGTCATTAGATTGCAGCAAACAGTTTTTTCCGATGCAACAGGACACATGCCAAAAACCTCATTATTCTGATCATTGAGTTCAACTTTTCTAGGTTTAGGCCTTTGAGTATTTAATTTGTCAATTTCCTCATATTTAATCTTAGATGATTTTAGTTTGTTCCACTCACCTTTAATGTGAGACATAACCTCTTTTTTATTAAGTGGATTATTAGAGGAAAGTTCAAACTTCTCAATGCATTCCATTACAGTTTCATTATCCCACATGTAAAAATCAGTGGCTATAATTGAAAGCTGTCTCAGATCCTGAAATGAAAACCGATATCTTGAACTTAAACTAATAATATCCTGCTTTGCATCATTGTCTAAGTTTAAAAAGACCTTATCTTTCTCAATTTGGGATATTTTAGGACTGGCTAAATTCATTTAAATAATCACTTTAACTATTTAGCCAAAACTCTTGTCTCAAGAACAGGTAAGTCATTTGACTCTTCTAGAACATGGACAATTTTTGTGTCTTTAATAAGCGTCCCATATCCATCAGTAAGTGTAATTTCAAATTTATATTCACCAGGTCCAGCATTAAACGCGACCCTTGGGGAGCTAGGGTTTGGTTCAAGATAAACAGTTTTACCCGATATCTGCTTCCATTCAAATATTAATTTATCAACCTTGTTCGGATCGTAAGATCCACCTGCATCAAGAATTACTGTTGCGGTACTTGTTTCAGGCCTACCATCATGTTTTATTCTTACTTTAAAAATTTTATCTTCAAGTTCAGCAGCTTTTTTTTGATCTTCTTTTTGCTTTTTGATTTCAGCTATTTGGCGCTCTTTTTTAGCAATTTTCTCCTCTTCAAATACTTTCTCAAGCTCTATTAGACCAAGCAATGCAGCTATGCAAAGTACAAGAAAAAGGACAGCAGTTCTTTCGCTCATTTTAAACTTCCTGTTACGTATGAATTATTTTTATAGCTCACTCTTTTTAATTCAATTTTATTTAGGGTAGTAGTCTACCAATATCAAAAATGTGTTTCAATAAAATTGCTACCCCAACATCATAAATTGGCATAGCTCCTGGGAAACCATAATTCCATATTATAACTCCTAGGAGCCAAACTAAATACTTTGTTTTTTGAAACATATCTATACACCTATTATTTTATTGATCGTAACATATAGTTTGAAAACTACAATAGCTGCACGGATAACTTTCTCTATCTTCCCCTACAACTGGAAATAGATCAATTTCAGTTTCATTATTATCTACGTTGGTAAGATGTTCTCTCATAGAATCAATACTATTTTCTATAAACACCTTTGCAGAATCAATGAGTCTCCCTGTTGGTTTAACCTTAACTGGTAACTGCTGATTAAGGTAAACATCAAATAAACGTATTAGACTTAGATCAACGTCCCATTTTTGTTTTGCGTATAGAGCATAGATAGCCAATTGAACTTCATTTTCTTTCGCTACTTTCCCTGTTTTCCAATCATATATATAAACTCTCTCACCATGTCTAATTGCAAAGTCTAGCTTTACCCAAAGTTTTGCACCATGAACCTCAAAAGAGTCCAAGTCCTCAATAGCAAGCCATTGTGTATCAGACATAGTTTGAATAAACCGGTAAGAGTCTGATGCAAAAAAACCATCGACACTATTGATCATTAGGTCTCTAATATCAAGTAACTCTTGGTCACTCATAGTCTTTTCATAGTAATGCTCAAATAGATTTGTTTTCCATTTTGGATTTTCTTTCCACTCTTTATTTTTTGACTGAGCCCATGATTGTTTAAAGTTTTTTATGACATTTTCTTTTGATTTATCTATATCAGCTTTCCTTCCATATCGAAGAACCTTCAGTGTCCTCTCTACCTCGTCATGCACTATCGAACCAGCTAACATTGGTAAAGACGTCATCTTATTTAACATATACAATTTTTTACTAAGTTCATCAGCATCTTTGTTCCATCCACCCCAGCTTCCATAGTAAGAATAATAGTATTTCCTTTTGCATGTATTAAATGCATTATCTCTTGAAAAACTCCAAGAAAAATCATTTTTAAATTCTTTTTTATCAGCCATATCTAGTTGATGCTGTTCAGCATACTTACTATTTCATTTTTCATATAAGGAGTAGAATAAGTTTCAACACCATCATCTTTTAGTTGTGCTACCAATTGCCTTGCAACTGGTATGTCATAATATTTTTCAAGAATATACCTATATAAAGATAGCTGTAAGGTGTAATGATTATACTTACAGTCATCAATATGACATGTTTCTTTTTTGATACCTTTTTTACCATTAAATGAGGTTTTGTCTATTTTCTTTGAGGTTTTCCAATCAATTAATACATAGTCACCTGATTTTTTGTCCATCATTAGAACATCAATAGTACCAGCTATTGCGATTTCTTTACTATAAACGATCACCTCAGAAAAAGTATCAATATTGGGTTTTGAGACATATGCTCCAATCCATTTAGCAGCAGCAATTGATTTACTATCTTTTGGGTCAGTACCATCTTTAAGCCAGTTCTCAATTTCAAGATGAACCTCCGTTCCATATTCCCTAGCAATCTGCCACTGTTTCATAATCGATTCTGGAGTTTCTGCAAAATATTTAGGAACATTGTTTACAAGATGATTTGCAACTTTAACCTCATCAAAAGGTTCAAAAAAACTTCCTACAAATGTTGTCACACTTGTGAAATTAAATTCTGGTTGATTAACTAATTGATACTCATGATTTTCAATTTCAAGCTTTATATCGTTGTTATTTATTTTGTTCATTTATTACGAATTTTTTCCAGTTTTAAACCAACCCCTATTGCCAAACTTATCATAAAGCAGTACGGATCCATGTCCCGCGTTATTGGTTCCGTATCTACCTGTTAGTTTTCCATCTGAATTGAATGTAGTTAAAGACTTTGTTAAATGAAGAGTTTCTCTTCCTTGGTTATCAAAGATACTAAGTTTACCATAACCACCATCAACGCTTCCAATAGATGAGGTTAATTTTGAATTTATATTAAATGTTGAGATAAGGCCCTCACCGAAACTGTTTTCCCCAATAGAAGTGGTCTTTAATCCATTTTCATTAAATGTATTAATTTGCCCTCCATTGCGTAGAGAAACTTTTCCTTCGCCCCTAGTTCCAGGGCTAATATCAACGATAGAAACATTTTCCTCATTGAATATATTTATATTACCGTTTTTAATTGATAAAAGCGTATTTCCATCCTTGTCTACTACTTTGAAAACACCACCGAAGCCATTCTTATCTGTGATTGTGATAGAGTTTGCAATTATATCACCAAAATGCTGGGACCCTCCATATTTTGCGCCCGTTATCAAAAAAAAAGAACCAATAATAAGCATGGATGTTAGAAAGCCATTTAGGTAATTAAGCATATTGTATCTCCAATCATTTCAAAAATTTTATTATGGTATTACATTTTTTTCACTTCATCATAAGAATAATCACTGTTATCCAAAGTAGACCCATCAATATTTTCATGTAAAGATATTCTGTAACCATCAACTATATCTATTTCTTTTATGCCGTCTATATGCATTTTTTTATTCTTGTACTCAGGTATTGCTTTAGCTTTTTGCTTAGCCTGTTTAACATCTGTAGCAACTACAAAATAGTTAGTGTGAGACTCATAAAAACCGCCTGATACATTATCATCATAAAATCCTGCATGTACTAAAAATAACTTCATTAGATACTCCTAATTCTTTGAATTATAAAAACGTATTTTTCTAAACTCTAAATGCTCTTAATCAAAATGGAAATTAAAATAACCACTAATATGATAATCTGAACTGTAGTTTCACTACCAAATATTTTTTCAGGATTAAGGCTAGAAAGATCTACACTTAGATTGTCAAAACGAGAACTAGAAAGTGGACTTACAGTAGGTGGATCAAGATCATCACTTAATATTTTGTCCATGTATGACCTTTTGGGTGATTCACCGTGAATATTTGTTTTTGGATCACTATCTAAACACATATAATAAATATAGAGTAGGTTCAAAGGAGGTAGCCCGGCAATAAGAATCCAAAAACTATTTTTACCGGTATCATGTAATCTTCGTATACCTACTGCTACAAGTGGGCAAATTGTTATGAACAGATACGCTATGAGTACAATTTTTGAAATGAAATATAGTCCAATGGAAATAACAAAATGTATCAGCAAAAATGTCCAATATTCTTTACGTCTTGCTCTTCCGTAAAAATTGAAATAATTGTTAAAAACGACTTCAATGTACCATCTCATGATCTAACCCTATAAACTTTTTAATTCAATGAAATAACAGAGCCAAAAATAATCTTATTTTATGATTAATTCTAATACTTGGTCTTCTATTTTTTTAAAATTGCACAAACATAGATCATCGAACCATTTACAAAAGAATTATATATCTCTGTTCCTTTAATACCTGCATATGTTTTGAACAGTTTTCTAATGAAAACAGATACGCTCTCATCTATGTGATCTTCACGATATTTTGATAATTTATCTAAACCTTGTATGATATTATCAGTAATATCAATTCTATTCAAAAATTTCAATTCTGAACTACTAAACTGGTCATACAGCTCTTGAAGCCCATCAGCAGTTCTAAAATCACAAAAAAGAAAGTAACCATCTTTTTTTAAAACACGATACGACTCTTTTAAAAATTTGGTGACATCCCCATAACAATGAGAAGATTCAACATTAACCAGTACATCAAAGGAATTATCTGGAAAAGGTAAACTTTCTGAATCTGCGCAAATAAAGTTTAAGTTAGGTACATCATAAAATTCTGAGCATAGAGCTACAGCCTCATTAGATATATCAACTCCCGTAATTGATGAAGGAGAAAGATATCTTGCTATGTAAGAAGCTCCTCCACCCCTACCAGAACCAACCTCTAAAACATTTTTATCTTTTATATCAGCATGACTAGTGACAAAATGATAAAGCTGTATGGGGTACCTTTCAATATAATCCTCTTCTGACAAATTAAGTTCAAAATCATGAGCATGGTAACCATAATTCATAAGTCTTAGATTAGTATTACGGGCTTTTTTCGCAAAAATATCATACCACTTTTCCCAGAACCATTTTTTTGAAAAGGGAGATAATTTTAATATGATTAATATTATTCTCTTTAGCATGTAAGTACAAGGTAAATAGAGTGGTAAATAATTACCACAATTATATTTTAGTGTGGCCCTTACAAAATATCACTTATTCTTTAATAAACAACACTAACGCGTTAAAGAATCAAGAAATGAATTAACCTTGGAACTCCAAAGATCATAGCCATTACTATTTAAATGAAGACTATCTTTTACAAATAGATCTGATTTTGGTTTACCATTTTTTCCAATCATTGGAGTAGCAGTATCAATGTAAAATACCTTTTCATTATTCTTGGCATAATCTCTAATGAAAGAGTTAGCTTTTTTCATTTTTTCCCAGAATCCCCATCTTGAAGGACTAGGTTTTATGGGAATGAAGACAATTAAACACTCATCAATTTTCTTATTTACTAAATCTGCGAATATTTTAAAGTCATCTAATAACATCATTGGAGATTTTTTATCAGCAATGTCGTTATCCCCAGCATAAATAAATATCATTCTAGGCTGATATTTACTAACAATCTCATCAAAGTAAAAAATAATATCAGAAAGATGTGAACCTCCAAAACCTCGATTGATTATATTACCACTAAAATATTTATTTGTTGGCCAGAGCCTAATGCTTGAACTTCCGATGAATAGTAACCCATTTTTTGCAAAAGTATTTTTGTTATCCCATTCAATAAATTGTTCAATAAATAGTTCTTTTCCCGTTTTTGAATGAAAATATCGTTGGGGGTCTGGGTCAGATTGGGAGAATACAAATGAACAGCACGAAAAAAAAAGGGCTACCGATCTCATTACAATTAAAGCTTTTACCATTTTAGTAGGCAAAAGTATTAATTATGAGAACAATAGCCCTGCACATAGGTTAATTTACTAAAAATACTAAATAATATTTTTTGTGGATGTTTTTAGACTGAACAGTCTAAACATGAGAAGATACCCTATATAATAAGGGTTTCAATAAAATTAATCTATACGGGATATATCGGTAGCTTGTTTACCTCTATCTCCATCAGTTGCATTAAACTCTACTTTATCTTCATCGCGTACTTGCTGACCTTCTGCTAGCATTGACTCATGAAAAAAGTAATCTGTACCGTCATCGCCAGTAACAAACCCATAGCGTTTTTCTCTATTGTAGAATTTTACTTTACCTGTTTCCATTTTTTCCTCTTTAGTTAATTATTAAATGTATTCCTTTTTTGCCTCTAATGTAATAAATATTTTTTATTTTTTATTTTTGGTCATTTTATAAAAACTTTTTGACCCATGAGTTTCAACTGGTACTTGTACCAATTTAGTATTTCGTTAAAGTCCCCATAGATATCAGATGGTTTATTAAAACTATTCGTATCTGCTCTAAGCACGTACATAGCATATTCACCCTCAATATGCTGTTCATTAAAATCAATATTTTTTACAACCTCAATACACCAATCACCATTTAAATCAGGCTCAAAAGCTAAAGAAGAATTAAAATATTTTAATTCAGCTTGCTCATTGATGCTTTTATAAGCATCCTCTAAAGATGCTAAAAATCCAAGAGTCCGATTATTTATACATTTAAATTTAATATACGGATAAACCCATTCACCTGACCCACCTCCATCATCATGGCCTTGACAACTCCCAATAGTAAAAACACCATCTAACTGATTTAAAAACTTAACAAGTGGCTCTATTTTTGTATCAATACCACTCATATAAAATTATTACCAGTAATATCCACCGTCCTTGAGCCATTTTTGAACTCCCCCATGAGCTAAGCGAGCAGCTTTTCGGTACGATTCTAAAGCAATGTCAAAATTGTTACTCTTTTGGTATACTATACCAAGATTATAATACGCACTAGCATAGTCTGGTTTTAACATTATAGCATTCTGATATGCAACGATAGCTTTTGAATAATTTTTCAGTTCTTTATAAACATTACCCAAATTATTATACGCATGAGCATCGTTTGGTCTTAGCTCTATCGTTTTTTTATAATATTTAATAGCATTTTTATATTTCTTTGTGACTAAAGCATAGTTTCCTTTTTGAAAAGCATCTGATGCTCGAAGCAACAAGGTTTCTTTCTTATGCTCAACGATTAAACTATCAGTAATAGTAATCTTCTTTGATAGTTTTTTCTCCAACTTTGAAATTTGTTCTATAGCGTCTTCAGCCAGAGCTTTTGTCTTAATTAATTCGCTTTTTAACGATTCTATTTGTAAGGCATGCTCATTGGGGACTGAGGAGGAGCAGCCATAAATGAAAATAAAAATCACGAAAACATAAAATTTC
>Ga0208127_1000850_pt1 | contig 15642 bp, 17 predicted proteins | sample ETNtaG_6_FD_185751 | JGI IMG/M metagenome (GOLD analysis project Ga0208127, IMG submission 185751) | Marine microbial and viral communities from oxygen minimum zone, Eastern Pacific Ocean - ETNP201306SV45 (SPAdes) (version 2) | ecosystem: Environmental > Aquatic > Marine > Oceanic ...
GATTCCAAACTGCTTGAAATCGGTGGAGGAACGTTGGAATCGCACCAGAAGAACATCACCAGAGATCTTGCAAAAGATGGTGAAGCGATCAATCGATGAAGATTATTCTTCTTCTCGAATGACTGGTTTCACTTCTTCATCGATGAAATCAATGTCTCCATTAATGATTGAAACAACAACAAATATTGCTGTTGGTAATGTAAGAATTCCAAGAAGTGGGAAGACGAATGTAAAACCCGTCATCAAACCTAATGATGAGAAAAAGAGCGGTAGAGGTACGGTACGATCTTCATACTCGAGTATACTCAATTTCACAAGCCTGCGAGACTGTGGAGCATACTCGGCCGTTCCCTGACCACTTTGCTAATTCTCTTCGTCAGACCCAGTATCAACGGGTGCCTCTGATTTGATCTCTACCATTTGCGACTTTGTGACCTTTGGAGGCACCATCACATTGGAATCCATTGTACTTTGAGCTTCACGCTCGAGTTTCATCGTGGCAATTTCCAACCACTTTGTACGAATAATTTCATACTCTTTCATTTGAGTATCATAGACTTCTTCCGCCTTTCTCTTCGCTGTCAATTCTAACCGAACAACAACAAGCCATAGGAGGGCTGTGGATGCTATGAAGAAATATTTGATGAAGTCATATTCTGCCTGCGAACTAATATCAAATACAGAGGCTCGAATCATAATTCCAACCAATCCTGCAGTTCCGAGAAGCGCGAGGGTTGTAATTAGTAATTCAGTTGTATCTCTTCCAATTCTTCTCCGAACTTTAGGGAGTTCTGGGGCCCTGTCAAACGTCTTTGGCATGAAACTCGTTTATACCAGTAAATTATAGTCTTATCGAGAATTTGCCCTGTGAAAGATTTGAACTGAAGGAAATTACTCAATATCATACCAAACTTCATCTGTCAAGTCATACCAAGGATTTTCTCCAACTGCGCTGGATCCATAGTGTCCTGTCGCTTCAACAAAGTAGAACCGTAGTGAGGCTTTTTCGCCTTCACCATACCATGCATCTCCGGAATGATCTGCGAGGTGAAGAACTGGCCAAGCGTGCCCGCCCCAATCTTCCTCAGAATTTGCTTTGGTAAACCCTAGCATCAAGGCTGCATCATAGCCCAATGCTTCGACTAGGCTGATGTAAAGGGCCGAAGCATCTTCACAATCTCCACCTTGTTCCCAAAGCATCTCAATCGGATATTTCGGATAGTCTGATTGTTCGCCAGCATCATCGAGATCGTAGACGTACTGAATGTCACCAACAAAGGCATGGATGAAATCTGCGACATCGAGGGCTGAAGTATAGCCAGCTTGATTGGCCATCGTTTGCAAGGTTGTTGCTAATTCAATGATGTACGGTGCATCAGGGGTTGAGAATCGAGCGTATTGTCCGATGACATCCGCATAACTTTCTGCTCCTGTCCAATCGATGGAATGATCGAGTGAACGATAGTAAACATAGGTTGAGTAATCCAAATCCATGTCCAACTCAAAGTATTGATTGTTCAAGTCCCAAGTATGTGTGATTCGAGTGATGCTTCGGCTATCGAATGGAGAGATTTCCAACGCCAGTTCACCATCCCATCCATTGGAATCTTGCGTACCATCACCAACGATTTGGATTTCACTCAGCTGCTCAACACTATCGAATTGAATGACCAACCGCTCGAAATTGGAATCATCACTAATATCCATTAAATCATCAGCAAAAGCATCCGAATCCCAAGCTTCAATCTCAATTTGGTGATGACGAATGCCCTCATCCAAATCGAGGTAAAACGACGTGCTGACGTCCGATTCAGTACCGGCTGTTAACGACCAATACGAGTTTTGATCAGGAACACAACCCTCGGACATGTTGTTGATGTAAACACAGAAATAGATCTCAGAATAACTATCAAAGTAATCCATTGCATCATGAACGATAAACGTTGAAAGATTTAGGAAGATAGCCGCATCTCGATTTGGATTGACATCGTAGGTATCGAGATAGCCATCATTATCATCGTCAGGATCTTGATTATCACCTACGCCATCACCATCAGAATCCTTCCATTCGTTTGCATCGAATGGGAACACATCCGGATTGTTTCCACTTTGATTATCACCATAGCCATCACCATCCGTATCGACCCACTGTGTTTGATCGGTTGGAAAAGGATCACCCGCATCGGACCACCCATCAGCATCGGAATCAAGACATCCGTTTTGGTCTTGATAAGAATCACCTGCTTCATTATCACAATCATCCTGATTGTCACCCCAACCGTCTTCATCAGAATCAAGCCATTCGCTTGGATCGAGTGGGAAACTATCGTTGAGGTCTGAATAGCCATCAGCATCACGATCAAGACATCCAATACGATCGATGGTTGAATCTCCGAATTCGAGTGGACAATCGTCTTGATTGTCACCCAATCCATCGCTATCGGAATCAAACCATTCATTCGGATCCGAATCAAAGATATCGATGTCATCCGAATAGCCATCTCCATCTGAATCTTTGATGCTTTCAAATGGTGACATACTTGGTGAAAGAAGGACAAAGAGCAAGCTTGCAACGATGAGTATTGAGGGTATGACCGATTTGAGCACTGAAGATGAAACCATTTCAGCACCTGGAGCAGGTACCCACTCCTGACCATTCCACTGCCAATTACCATCGTCGGACAAAGTCATGGTTCCCTGTCGAACAATTGTTCATTAAATATTACGCCGACAGCATTAGTATTCAACAGGAATCGGATCGAGAGTTCTCCATAGATACCAGCATGCCATGGTTCTGTATGGAGCCCAACGTTTTGCAATCGCTTCAGCCTGTTCCATTGTTTCAACCTCTGGAAAGAGTCGTTTGATTGCATTAACAAGCCCGATATCCTTTGGACTATAGATATCTGGGAGCAAGATTGCAAAGATCATCACCATCTCAGCAGTCCATGGTCCGACACCTTTGAATTGGATGAGATGCTTTTGAATGTCCAATGTCGATGAGGTTGAATATGAAAAATTGAGAAGGTTCTTATCATCGTTGGCCAATCCGAGAATGTAGCCACTCTTTGGCCGAGTAATTCCACATGAGGCGATTTGTTCCTTGCTGAATTTCCGAACGTTTTCAGGCGTTACAACACCAACCATCGTCTCGAATCGATTCCAAATGCTCTCGGCTGCAATGACACTGATTTGTTGGCCGATGATGGATCGAACGATGGTGTAGAAGAGATCTCCACGCCCCTGGAGGCCTTCGGACCCATATGTTCGGATACATTCGCCCATGATTGGGTCGTTCTCAAAATGCGCAAGTGCATCTTGCCACCATGTTGGTTCACCCTTGTGCATGAACACTCCAGAAGCACAGGGGTTTTGAGTACTCGTCAACTGCCTTGACCATGCGAGAAGAACTTCTCACGCTTCTAAAACTGAAAGATATCCCACGAACAGGTTGGGTCCGAGCTGGTGTCGAAAACCCCGAGTCAGTAGCTGCTCACTCGTGGGGCATGGCTCTACTCGCCTTACGTCTATGTCCTGAACATCTCGATCTTTCCAAGGTCCTTTCGATGTGTTTGGTCCATGATGTTGCCGAGATTGTCGTTGGCGACCTAACACCACATGATGCAATCAAGGGTCAAGAAAAGCATGAACTTGAACGAGCAGGCATGCTCAAGATTGCACCTCAGTGGATTGAATTGTTCGATGAATACGAGCAAGGTACAAGCGAAGAGGCTCAATTTGTGAAGACCATGGACAAACTCGACATGGGTTTGCAAGCCATGAACTACCAACATCAAGGATTGGATTTGAGCGAATTCATTCGCAGCGCTCGTTCAAGAACAGACGGAACAGAATACGCATCGTTGCTTGAATGAGGTCTGTTAGCCGACAAGGACAAAAACAAGAACATCCGCCCACAGACTACAGCCCGATGGTGTAGTGGTCCATCATGGTGGGTTTTGGTCCCGCCGACCTCGGTTCGAATCCGAGTCGGGCTACTTCCCACATACGCAACTTCATCAATCGCTTTCGTTTCGATGGAAACATGGCAATACAGAACATCGCCGTTCTTGGCGCAGGACAAATGGGCAATGGAATCACACAAGTTGCAGCAGCAGCGGGTTACAGTGTGACCATGATTGATATTCAACAAGAGTATGTCGACAAAGGTCTGGCAACCATTGAACGCTCGCTTGGGAAACTCGTTTCGAAAGAACGCATGACACAAGAGGATGCGGATGCAACACTCGCTCGAATTTCCCTCTCAACCGATCGTGCAGACTGTGCAGATTGTGATCTTGTCGTCGAAGCAGTACCTGAGATTGTTGACTTGAAGACATCCATCTTTGCTGAACTCGATTCGATTTGTAAGCCTGAGACCATTCTCGCTTCCAACACTTCATCCATCTCCATCAGCACGATTGCTGATGCAACCAATCGCCCAGACAAGGTCATCGGAATGCACTTCATGAATCCAGTTCCAATCATGAAACTGGTTGAAGTGATCAACGGTGACAAGACCAGTACTGAAACCAATGCTGCAGTCATTGAAGCATCTGAGAAGATGGGTAAGATTGCCCTCTCCTGCAACGATTCTCCTGGATTCGTCTCCAACAGAATCCTCTGCCCAATGCTCAATGAAGCCATTCTCACACTCCAAGAAGGCGTTGCAGAACCCGAAGCCATCGATGGTATCATGAAACTAGGAATGAACCACCCAATCGGTCCACTCGCTCTCTCAGATTTGATCGGACTTGATACCGTCCTTCACATCATGAACGTCCTCTATGAAGGACTCAAGCAAGAGAAGTATGCACCTGCACCACTTCTCATCCAAATGGTCGATGAAGGCAAACTCGGTCGAAAGACTGGCGAAGGCTTCTACACCTACTGAACTCAATCTTGTCCAACAAGCTTGTAGTTGTCGGAGAGAGGCGTCGCACCTGTCTCCATCGAGATGATTTGTCCGTCCTTGAAACGCATGAAGGAAAGAACTGCTTCGGAATCAGAATCGTTGGCAAAGTGAACGATTGAATGAGCGACACCGACTTCATCATTTTCGAACAAGATTCGATCGTTTTCAGATGTAACGTGTCCAGAGCCTGCAAATTGCATGACATCGGACTTGCCCATGGTCATTCCACCAACGTGTGGATTGAACACGAACTCTTCGTGAATGATTGCATTAAGTGCTTCAGTATCTCCTTTTTCCCAGGCTTCGTTGTATGCGGTAATAATCGACATGGTTACCGCTTGGCCATCTCCTGTATAAGCAGAATGCTATAATTCAATGGGGAAATCCAGTGGAATCTGTCTAAGCACACCGAAACCTATGCCTTTTTGGCAACATATGATATGTATGAAATATCAGGTCGAGGTATGGTGAGGAAGCAAATTGTTGTTCTAACGCTGCTACTACTTTTGTTCTCCATACCATCCTATGCAACCGAGGGCAAAGATACAGAGGTAGTTGAGAAATTCGGTGTTGGCTTTGATGAGCAAACCATTGCAGACTCAAGCGACTACTTGAACGAGCCAAGGGATCTGGAATTTCATCCAGGCCGAACAAATGAACTATGGATTGCAAACCGAGCAACTGACAGCATAACAATAGTCGAGAATACGGGCCTATCGAATCAAACATCACAGAATCGCATAGACTCGCACAGCAATCACTTCCTGGAAGAGGTGAGTGCGATTTCATTCGGAGCCTATCATCCAGAATTTGACTGGCAATGGGGTTCTGCACAAGAGACTGGAAATACATACTGTGGCCAGGCACCTGCAAACTATTTCATGGGACCAACACTTTGGCCATCCTCTTTGAATCACTTTGCTGTTGAGAATCAAAACAACGGCAATGGACTTCTCGGTAGCCACATCGATATGAATCATGAATCTCCGTTTGGTGTTGGAATTGCGCATGATTATGATAATGTCTACTGGTACAATGATGGGTACTATGGAGAATTGGTTCGCTATGATTTCAAAGAAGATCACGATACCGGGCAAGACGACCATTCAGATGCAGTTGTTCGACGTTATTCAGAAATCAGCCTAACTCACTTCTACGGCATTCCAGGGCACATGGTCATGGACAAATCAAACGGTATTCTCTACATCGCAGACCCAGGTGCAAACCGTGTTGTTTGGGTCAACACAGATGATGCTACAACCACATCAACAGACATCATGAACGACCCGTCTCGACTTGAGCCGCTTGCAGAATACTCGGAAATTACGGATGTTGAATGGGGTGTTTTAGCGACTGGACTTAATCTACCATCTGGAATCGCACTCGCAGATGGACAACTCTTCGTGTCTGAAAACGGCAATGGAAAAATCGTCGCCTACGAGTTGGCATCCGATGGTAAAAGTGCCCTGCAACTCGACAAGATACAAACGACTGCATCATCTATCATGGGTCTAGAGGTTGGTCCAGATGGGCATTTGTACTATGTCGATAATGATCAAGATGAGGTTGTTCGAATCGACCCATACACAGACGAAGACGGTGATGGTGTAGGTGACGAGGTCGACAATTGTCCGTTGATAGCCAATCCACTTCAAGCCAATTTTGACAACGATTCAATGGGTGATGTATGTGATGTTGATGATGACAATGATTCGGTGTTGGATGTTGACGATCAGTGCATGCGGGGTCAGTTGAATTGGACCTCCTCGCTCTTGACCGATCACGATGGAGATGGATGTCTGGATGTATCCGAAGATCAGGATGATGACAATGATGGAGTTACAGATGCTTTGGATTTCTGTCAAACAGGAGTCATTGACTGGACTTCTTCGGCTGAAACAGATTACGATTCTGATGGATGCCAGGATTCATCAGAAGATGTCGATGATGACAACGACAGGATTTGTGATGCGAGTGAACTGAGCAATTCTTGGAATTGTACACCTTCATCGGCAAGCATCGATCTTTGCCCAGAAAGTGCACTAGGATTCTTTTCTAACACCCAAAACGATGTTGACAGGGACGGCTGCGAAGATGCTTCTGAAGACACTGACGACGATAATGACGGATTTTCAGACGATGTTGACTCCTGTCCACTGAATGCTGGAACAAGCTCTCTCGGCTCCGTACTCGGCTGTAATGACTACGACGCAGATGGTTACGGTGATTCAATCGATGTTTTCCCAACAGAGTCAACACAATGGCTTGATTCAGATGATGATGGCTACGGAGACAACTTGAACGGGTTCGAGGGAGATGCTTGCTCTGAAGACGCGGGAAAATCAACCGAGGATTCGTTCGGTTGCCCAGATGCAGATGGAGATGGTTGGTCTGACCTCGCAGATGCATTCCCAGATGAGAGTTCACAATATTCAGACATTGACGGTGATGGTTTTGGAGATTCCCCCGATGGATATCAAGCAGATGAATGTCCTGAAGTCATGGGTTCATCAACAGAAGATCGGCTCGGCTGTATGGATTCTGATTTGGACGGTTGGTCTGATTTGAATGATGCCTTCGCAGAAGAATCAACACAACATAGCGACGCTGATGGTGATGGGTACGGTGACAATCCACAAGGAGCCACTCCCGACAGTTGTCCTACAATCTACGGTCTGTCTTCTGTTGAACGATATGGTTGTCCAGATACGGATGGAGACGGTTGGGAAGACCGTTTTGATGCATATGAGTACGACGCCCGACTCTGGTCCGACACGGATGGGGATGGATATGCTGACCAAACAGGAACCAATCTCTCCGATGATTGTCCTGAAATCTATGGCACGTCCGTTAAGGATTTCATTGGATGTTTGGACTCCGATGGAGATGGATGGTCCGACAAAACCGACGCTTATCCAAATGATGCTTCCAAAAATCTGGCCTCAGAAGATTCCGAAGAATACAACATCACTTTGCTCGGGTTTGGAATTGGAATTCTTGTTCTTGTAGTCCTATTGATTGGCATCATGAGAAAGAAGAAATCTTCTGGGCATGAACTTACTTTCGTTGCCCCACCAATCTCTCACGAACTTCCAAGCACGCCACCGCTCCCTCCAGAAGGACTACCAGAAGGTTGGACAATGGAACAGTGGAGGTTCTATGGTGAAGATTATTTGAGTCGTAACAAATAATCAGTTTCAACCTCTTGAGAAATCGAATCCATCATCAAAGTTTGAAGGCGATCGAGACATCTGTGGTCAGTCGTTTATCATCGTAAGCGCTTCGCTCGTCATGATTCATATCTCCACATGCAAGGGCTGCATCGAGAACTTTGGATACTGCTTCTGGATGATATTGCACAGTATGGATTGGTCGTGTTGGATGTTTGCAAGCAGCGATCTTGCAATGATCTGATGATGCGATGACGTCCAATTCACCAGCGTCGACAACATATTCCTGATGGGCGAAGGAGGCGATGATGGCATCACCTGATTCTTCAATGACTTCTGCAACGAAATGCCAATCTTCCTCAGCACGTTCCACCTTTCCACCCAAAGCATGAGCGATGATTTGGTGACCAAAACAGATTCCATACAATGGAGTGGTTGTTTCACGAATCAGTTCAACGACATCATCCATCCAACGTTCCCACATTGTAACGTTTCTCCGGGATCCTGTGATGACAATTGCATCAGCATCGACTGGTTTTGTTACGACCGTTCCGAAACCGTAGTCGAGACGGTCCTGTGTGTGTGGAGACCAAAGGAAGACTTCGGCTGGTGAGAAATGGTCAACAATTTCTGCGACACCGACTCGTCCGAACGCTTCACGTTCCGCAAGAAGGTCAACGACAAGGAGACGCACATATCCCCCATTGAGAGGTAGCCATTGAACATTCTTCTCTTGATTACGGTTCAGGGGGAACAATTTCTCGTCCATCGCTCATTTTGGCGAAGCGAACTTGTTCTCGTGGATGAACGATATCGGATGGACCCCATGGCCATCCTCCAAATTCTGTACGCCGATAATCGCTGAAGGCTTGATAGATCTCTTCAACCGTATTCATCACGAACGGTCCGTGTTTTGAGACTGGTTCTGCAATTGGTTTGCCTTGGAGAATGAGCACTCGAACATCCTCATCATTGGCTTCCACAATTGTTGGCAGATTGGCATGAAGTTCCATTCCGTACTTTGGTTTGAGTTGTTGCGATTCGATGGTTGCCGTTCCACCATCGATATGATACATCATTCGGTTGGCTTCTGCTGATGCAGTTGGAAGTTCCACAGTGCCTCCTGCCTTGACGGTCAAGATATAGAGCGCAACTTCGTTTTCGGGATTGTTGGCCCATGATGCACTTGGAGCAGATGGTGCAACATGTTCCCTCCAACTTCCAGAAATGATGCGTACATCGCCCCCATCCAACTGAATGTGTGGAACTTCATGGGCCCAAATCATCTCGTATCCTGGTTCAGTCATCTTGTCCTTTGCTGGGAGATTGATCCAAATTTGAAACAAATCCAAGCGATTGGGTTTGTCTTGATTGACCAAAGGAAACATCTCGGAGTGTTGAAGTCCTGAACCAGCTGTCATCCATTGTACATCTCCGAACCCATAACGTCCTGTTGAGCCTCCTGAATCGAAATGGTCAACAAGACCTTCGAGAACCACAGTGATGGTTTCAAATCCCCGATGAGGATGTGCAGGGAATCCAGGCACTGTTCTCCCATGATACATCTTCCAGTCGTTGGCTTCGTCAAAATCCGAGCCAATGTGACGACCAATCAAAGGCTCGTTTGGTCCTTGCAAGTCGTTTCCTTCGGGATACAAATCGAGATGGTGAACACAAAACAAGAACGGATCGAGGGTATTTCGTACAAATCCCATCGGTTGATTTGAGATGACCGAGTTGCCCATAAATTCCGATTCTAGGCGTTCTTCTTTAATCGTTGTATCAATTATCAAGAGGAGCATTTCAAGGGAGCAGTTTCACCATCAATACCATCGATTCATTCAAAGACGTCAAGAAATCATAGCCGCTAACCTTTATCGCACTTCGTTCAACGTGATGAAACGTGGCAACTCCTGGAACGCTTCTCAGCAGTTTGCAAGGACTGCCCAAACTTGCCTTAGCATACATCTTCAAAGGATTAGATTCAGTCAATCCTGTTGAATCCAAAGACGAACGGATTCGTATGCTCAAGCGTGTTGAATTCTATTCAGTCGTTGAAGCGGGAGCATTGGGATTGCTTTCCGGGTTAATCCTCTTGTTGTTTACGCTGTGGATTGAAGCTTATCGAGGTACAATTCTTGAGAGTGAATTCTGGGATAATGTTGTGATTCTTGGCATCATCATCGCTGTTGGTGTTATCATCACGATGATCGAATTGACTGTGATGTATCTCTTATCGTTGCGTAATGCTCGAATCATCGCATCGCTCAATGAACAATCGACTTCGAGTGAAGACATCGATGAACAGGTCATGGTTGCATTGGTGAACGCTGGTTTACAGACACCAAACAATACGGGAGAATTCTTTGGCATCAATCCAAGAAAGCATATGTCAAAATTGAGCATTGCCCTCGCAGCATTCTTCTTGAAGACAAAAGTATCTGGCTCAAGAGCGATCATCAAGATGATGTGGAAGCGCTTTGCAATACGCGTCTTGGGCCGGACTGTTTCTCGTGGTGCACTCGAACTCGCATCATTACCTGTCTTCGCATTTTGGAACATGTTGGTCATGCGTTCAACCATACGGGAACTACGCATGCGAAGTGAAATGCCACTTCGTGAGGACGAATTGGTTGAATTTATCACGATGGATTCAACCGATTCAACAGACCTCTGTTTGGATACCATCGAAGAACACATCTTCTGTCATGGAGATGTACATCCGAATGTTGAGCGTATCTTCAAACGGATTCATGATGGCGAAGGAACATCATGGAATTCGGATGTACGCAGTAGATTATCCAAGCGTCAGCATGATGATTTTTCAAAATCGCAAATCGATCTTGCCCTTCGAACCTTGCTTGTCACAATGGCAATCGACCCACGTTCTCGTCGAAAACAAAGGAAACTGTTCAAACAACTCAAAGAACGATGCGAGAACAATGAGATCAAACCGTACGATATTACGCATTCAATCCTTAACGGAAAGCCATTACCAAATTGGACCTCACAAAATATGTGACATGCACTATGAAAGATGCGACACAAAAAATTCTCTTGAACGCACTAGAGCATCCGAACGAGCCTCAGGGTTACCTTGCACAGTCGCACCTCTGTTTCGCAAGAGACGAATGATCCATCTTCGTTGCCAGCGTTTGTTGGTAGGCAATCGTAGTCCAAGGAATAACTTTCCAGACATGGATCCATTCTTGTTGATTCGAATCGTTCGCTTCTTCAAATGAACAGCTTTTGGAAGGTATGTGTAATCATGCTCGCAATCAAACGAATGGTGTGCATCAGGATAAACCTTCAAGGTTGCATTCGGCAGTTGAGGCATGAGGCTTTCAACGAAATGAACAGGGGTCCAATCATCAGCAGCACCGTGAAGGATGAGTTTAGGCGATTCTGTCCATTCCTGAACATCAGGACGGAGATGAGCAGCAGGATAGAATGACAGATGAGCATCAAAAGGTGCTCCAAGAACCTCAACAAGTGGAGACCATGATGAATAAAGTGCTACAGTTCCTCCAAGACTCCAACCTGAGATGCCAATCTTACCAATCTTTGGATTCTGTTCCAACACAGCACGGGTACGAAAAGCGTCGACCAACATCATTGCATGCGTTACTGTAAGTTGGTCGTTGACGGTATTATCGATTGACCTTGAGATGAATGAATTCACTTTACAAACCGCAAGACCAGCATCGAGCCAACCATTGATATGATCTTGATGATGATCCGCCCAACCCAAACTTCCATGGAGAGCAATCACACATCCAAATGGTCCTTCACCTTCTGGTAAATACAGTTCAGATTCAACAAGCGTCTCTGGAGTTTTTTCCAACCTGGTTAGAATCTGATGAATTTCGAATGGGGAGCGAGATTGTACTTGCAATCGCTCGACCATATACGACGTGAAGAGGTTCTTCGTTTCAAATGTAAGCCTATATTCACTGGAAAGTGCTCGTACCGGGATTTGAACCCGGGTCAAAGGAATGAGAGTCCTTTATGATGGGCCACTACACTATACGAGCGTGGTAGTTTCGCCTGCATCGTCCTCTATTTAGAAATGGCGTCCTTGAGAAATGAATCTTCGTTCACTTTTCGTTTTCCATGAAACGGATTGAACGATATACTGAGAGATGTTTTTACTTTCACTTTTCATTTACCTCTCTTTTTTCTCTTGATATACGGCCGCCCGTGAATCTTGCTTCATGAACAACAACGTTCCAACAAACTTTGCTGACCTTACAGCAACGCAAAACGGTACTGAGGAACCGCTCTGGTACCATCGAACAACAACAGTATACGCTTCTGCTAGCGGAAAACTGCCTGATCGAAGCAAGGACATGACGTGGACGCCTTGGCATCAACCAGGCCAAGCAACGACCGCCAACTTCACAGCGAGTATTCGTAGCCTCATCAAGCGAGCAGGCCTCCGAGGTGAGGCCTGATGTCGAGAACCAAGCGTTTGCGAGAGGCGATCGATCAATACCTTGAATCGGTTGAAGAGGCCAATACCAACGACATCCTTGACCATGTCAACCAGCGTTTCCGTTGGGGAGCTACCATGAATCAACTCGGCAATGTTCTTGCACGTGATCGCCGATTCATCAAGGTTGGATTCGACGAAAACACCGACATCGGCGGATTCCGAATGCGTGTTTGTGTTTGGGCTCGCGCTACAGCCTGAAAGAAAAGGAACAAGTGTCAACGTCTCTTGGCTTGGGCATGGCCAACAAACTAGTCGCATCCATTCAGTTGATGCGAGTCAAGAATCTTGGTCTTGCATTCATTGCTACTCCTCTAGGAGCTGCCTTTGCTTTGTTGGAATTTGGTACACTTCTTGAGCATCCCGAAGTTGCGCTGGCAACACTCTCTGTCTTGTTCTTCATGGCGGCTGGAAACGCCTTGAATGATCTAAGCGATATCGAAATCGACAAGGTTGCTCACCCAAGCCGTCCATTGGCACAAGGCACCTTGACCGTTTCTGAAGCAAAATTGCTCATCGGATTCCTCTCATTCCTAAGTGTAGCATCACTTGCAGGTTGCTTGTATCTGATGGAAGGTTCTCAAGCCTATACTGGGGCGATTTATGCACTCGCAGTACTTCTCATGCTCACCTATGATCATGGTCCTCGGACCAAAGAAATGGGGTTGATTGGCAACATTGCAATTTCTGTATTGGTTGCTGCAGTTGTGCTTTACGGATCTTCATCTATAGAAGGTCTAGGTTCTGCTTTGTGTTGGTATGTGGCAGGCGTTGTCTTCTTTGTGAATCTGGCTCGAGAGATCATCAAGGATTGTCAAGACATGGAAGCTGATGGTGATTCAAGACAAACCCTGCCCATGAAAATTGGGAAGGAAAACAGTCGAATGGTCGCTTATGTGTTGACACTGCTCGGAATTGTATTCCTTTACATTCCATATTGGCAAGGGCCATTTTCATTCGGTCAATTGCTGCTTCAATCGCCTGCAATTGTTATGTTGATAAGTTTGAATGGGCCAATGTGGCAAGGTGAGGATTACAAAGTCGCTACACGACTTCGAATCTCGATGCTACTCGGACTTGCTGGCTTTATTGTCACAATCCTTGTCTAAACAAGACCCATGAATTCGCCCATGGCATCCCATGCTTCGGGAGAGATGAAGTAGCAAAGGAGCGACATCTGTGCCCACATTCGGTTTTCTGCTTGGTCAAAGACAATTGATTGTTCATGATCCATAACCCAATCCGTGACCTCATCGCCTCGATGTGCTGGCAAACAATGCATGAAACGCCATCCATCGTCCATTCCCGAGACCATTTCTTCATTGACTTGATATCCATCAAAGGACTTCATTTTGTCCTCTAAGTGCTCTTCGCCCATGGAAATGAACACGTCAGTGTAGACAACATGTGCATCTTTCACAGCATCTTTTGGATCGACTGTTCGTGTTAATTCTGAGCCATGTTCGTCAGCATATGATTGCGAACGTTCTACAACATCTTCTGCTGGCTCATAACCTTCTGGAACTGCGTAACGGAAATCGATGCCAAGCATGGTACACGCTAGCATCAGATCGTGGAGAACATTGTTTCCGTCGCCAACCCAGGTGACAACAAGATTCTCTCGGTCATCAAAATGTTCCATGACGGTCATCAAGTCCGCTGCTGCTTGGCAAGGGTGGTGCTTTGCAGACAATGCATTGAGAACTGGAACTGTTGCATACTTTGCGAGTTCTACAACATCATCATGTGCAAAACAACGGTATGTCATTCCGCCTAAGAATCGAGATAAAACCTGTGACGTGTCACCAATTGTCTCTGACTTTCCTAATTGAATGTCGTTCTTGAGAAGTGTTAGGGCATTTCCACCGAGACGATGAATACCAACCTCAAAGGAAACACGAGTTCGAGTTGATGGCTTTTCGTAAATCGATCCAATGGTCATGGTATCGAGCGGCATGAAATTGAGGGCAACCTCATCACCTTGTTTCCACAAGCGTTTGAATTCAATTGCCCACTTGAGGATTTGTTGGAAGTCTTCTTTTACATCATCGATGGCAAGTAAGTGGTTGACCATGAGCAATGGTCAACGAGACAGATTACAATGTTTTTCAAAAGAAATCGTCAACATCTTTCTCATGTTCAATGTCGCTTGCAAATCCATCACGTGCATCATTCATGCCACCAAACATCGCTTGAGCAAAGGTGAGAATGTCAGCAAGCCCTTCTTCAAGTTCGCTCGATAGAGGTGTCAATCCAGGGCTTTGTGCGAATTGTTGCATTAAACGCAATTGGTTGATAGCGAATTCAGTTCGTTGCCCACCAGCCTCATCGTAGAGTGCAAGTTCAAGTATTTCCAATCGTTCTGACCACTCAAGAATCTTATCCAGTTCATCTGGATCAAGCAAGTCGCTCTTCGACAAGAAATTCTTCGTAGGCAAGCCGAGGCGGAACTCGACAATCGAAGAAAGGAGCATTTGTGAAACAAAACCAGAAGGTGATCGAGATAGCATTGGGTCAAACAAGTAAATAATTGCTGACTGGTCTCTTCCGAGCACTTCAATAAGATGATTGCTCGCCTCTCTAAATGCAAACAATTCAACTTGCCCAGGTGTATCAACAATCATCATTTCACCCGTTAGTGCATGCAATTGTTCAGCAACATCTCCAGCTTGGGACGCGAGAAGATCAGCTGCAAGAATTTGTGCACCGTTCGGACCCAAATCATATTCGGACATGACTTCGGTCAGAGAAATTAAATCACGTACATCGAATTCTGCATCATAGTGCACCCGCTCAGCACCGGGATCGAGATTCACTGCGATAACATCGGTTTCCAAAAAGCGAGACCATCGCTGAAATGAAGTCACAAGGGATGACTTTCCTGCACCAGCAGTTCCAACAACAAACAGCACAGGAGGGGTACCACTATCTTGTCCGACCATGCTTCATCCTCCAGTCCAACATACATGAACTAAGCGCCAAAACAGTCCAAATGAGCAAAACTAACCAACAGAACGGTTATGTGCTAGACATCAATGGCAAGGTTGCTGTTTGCCGCATGGAGG
>Ga0208127_1000851_pt1 | contig 15634 bp, 8 predicted proteins | sample ETNtaG_6_FD_185751 | JGI IMG/M metagenome (GOLD analysis project Ga0208127, IMG submission 185751) | Marine microbial and viral communities from oxygen minimum zone, Eastern Pacific Ocean - ETNP201306SV45 (SPAdes) (version 2) | ecosystem: Environmental > Aquatic > Marine > Oceanic ...
AGACTTGTAGCTTCGTATATTTCTTGAACTATGTAATATGCTTCTTTTGGAACCCGATCTCTTGTTACAATACCCCAGTATTCTTCGTTAGCAAAACTATCATACGGGATTGAATTTGAAAAACCGCCTGGATCCTGTTGGTTTGGATTACCTGCCTTCCACCATTCGTCACAAAATTCAAATAGAGTTACTCCAACACATAAATCTGACTTATCAATTATAGCATTTAATATAATTTCTGTTGCCTGTGCTTGTTGTTGCTGATTTTCTGAGTTTGAATTTAAATTAAAACTATCAGCACCAGCTTCAGAAATATACATTGCTTTATCTGTTAAAGATGCTAACTCATTGATTGCAGACTCTGGACTCAACCACCTGTATATATTCATTCCCCAAACATCAACACTTGGACAAGAATTTAAAGCCTGACTATTAGGCACCTCACCATGACCAGTACTAACTGGGTGGTTTGGGTCTAATAATTTTACATTAGAAGCTCTATCTTCTAGAATATTATACCAGTTTTGAATATTATTACCAAACCATTCTGGATGATAGTTGAATTCATTTCCAAATTCCCACATTAAAATAGCAGGATGGTCTTTAAATTGATTTACATACCAAGTATAGCTGTTTTCGTTTAACATCATTATTACCTTAATTCCAGCATTTGCAAAAGCATTAAGTTCTGCTACATTGGTGATTGCTGCATAAGTTCTAATGGTATTTATATTAGCATCTACAAGAAGTGGGATATCATCATTAAAAGTATAGCCAGAATTTTCTCCGTTATCTTCTCCTCTTGCATAACAAATACCGTTAATTCGATACTCTTCACCGTCAACATAAATTTTTCTATCCTCAACATATACCGACTGGGCATTTAATTTACCAATGATTACAAAAAACAAAAGGAAAAAAATTCTTTTCATAAAATCAAATTAAAAATAGTGTCATAATCGCAGATTCTAAATCATTTTTTTCAAGATATTCTTTGATTTTTTTATGATTTATAACAACTTTATTTTGTTCGTTAGTAAAACTAGTGTTTTTTTCATTTTTAGTGGACTTAATAAATTTATTAATTTCTTCTTGACTTGGAAACTTTTCAATATTACCAAGTCTAGCCAAATCGTTTTTTGATAAAATTTTTGATTTATTTACGTGTTCAGGTAAGTTATCAACTCCGATAGCATTAACCCCGACCGGTTTTTTTATTTCAAATAAATTTTCTGATTTTACATCTAAATAATAGTTAGCTCCCATTCTTGCCACTAAATTTAGCTTCAATGGATCTATATTTCCTTCCGAATCAAGAAATTTATCATTTATATGGATCATTACTATTTCACATATAATAAGATTACCAGCACCTCCATTGCTACCAAGACTTATAACATCATTGACTCTACATTCAAAAGAAATTGGAGACTCTAAAACTCTGGGTGGCAATACTTTTTCTGACGATGTCTTTGTAAGACCAGACTTGGTAAACTCGTCTATACCTCTTTCAAAATAGACACTTGATAATGAAGTAGGCTCAACAATATCAAAATCAACTAAATTAATAACAACTTCTTTATTTTCTAAAACATTTTTTAGGGTATCTTTTTTTGAATTATCGGTAACCCTATTTGCTGGAGAAAAAATCAAGATTGGTGGAGCAGCACTAAAAACATTAAAATAACTAAATGGACTTAAGTTCACATTTCCTTTGTTATCTACTGTACTAGCAAGAGCTATAGGTCTTGGAGTAACAGCACTCAAAAGAATCTTATGAACCTGAGCAGTGTTAAGGTCATTTGGATTAATACTCTTAAATTTTCTCATATCAAATCGAAGGTAATAATTTTGTCTTCACTTCACCAAAACCAACTCTAATGTTATCTCTTTCACAATATCCACGCATAATTATCGAATCATAATCTTCAACAAAAGTTCGAGATAATCCATCCTCCAATAGTATACTTTTTTTTCCGCCCCAAGAAAGTTCTAGCATTGATCCATAGGAATCGTTTGATTTTCCACTAATCGTTCCCGAAGCCATAATATCTCCTATATTTAAATTGCATCCATTAATTGTATGATGGGCAATTTGTTGGCTCATATTCCAATACATATATTTAAAGTTTGACCTACAAATAACAGATTCGATTTCTGATTTTTCAGGAATAATTGATACTGACAAGTTTATATCATAATTTTTCAATCCTTCATATTTAAGGTATTCTAAAACTTCTGGGTCCTGCGCTGGACCTTTGACTTTAAACGGATCTAAGGCCTCAATGGTAACTACCCACGGAGAAATTGAAGAAGCAAAACTTTTACCAAGAAATGGTCCAAGAGGAACATATTCCCATTTTTGAATATCTCTTGCTGACCAATCGTTAAATAACACTTTACCAAAAATATATTCCTCAGCTTGATTTGTTGAAACAGATTGACCTAATGATGAATTCTTACCAATAATAAACCCCATTTCAAGTTCAAAATCAACTCTCTTAGAAGCACTAAATATTGGACTATCTGAATCAATAGGCTTAATTTGACCTTTTGGCCTGTAAATATCTACTTCGCTAACAACAATGGATGAAGCTCTACCGTGATACCCAACGGGTAAATACTTCCAGTTTGGTAATAAGGGATTTTTGGGATCTCTGAACATTGAACCTATGTTTGAAGCATGTTCAATACTTGAATAAAAGTCGGTATAATCCCCTATTTTTACAGGTAAATGCATTTCAATATTATTCATTGAAATTATCAATCCGTTATTTTTTTTAAGCACGGAGTTATCATCTGTCAACTGTAACTGAATAATTTCTCTAACTTTATTTGTTTTGTTTTTTCCAAGGTTTATAAAATCATTTAGGAAATCATTTTCAAAAATAGAATTATCAATATTTAAATCTTCAAAAATATTTAAGTCATTGCACGCCAGTAAGTCAATTACTTTATTTCCTACAGCAACTCCAATTCTTTTAGAAACATTCTTTGAAGAAAAAATTCCAAATGGTAAATTATAGATTGAAAAATCTGAATCTTTTGGTATGTCTATCCAAGTATTCATTTTATTAATTTTAATCCGTTATCAATTAAATCAGTGAATTTGTTGTTTTCCCTTAACTTCATGAGTGAACTTTTAACATTGTTTTTTAATTCATCTTCCAAATCATAAAGTAGTTCATAAATTTCCAATAATATAAGCCATTCGTCTGAATAATTACTTATGATATCATTGTAAATATTTTTAATCTTATTAATTTCAATATGACCTGATTCCCTTATGTTTTTGACTTCATTATATAATTTGTGAAGTTTTTGACTTTTACTATCATAAACTATTTTAGTTGAACTAGATCTAGGTACTTTATAGTTAGTTAGAAAAGAATTATCATCTGCAGGTCCTGCAAAAACTGATACAACCTCTTTACCAACAGCCATATCATAAATACCCCACTCAGGTTTAAATAAAATCTCATCATTGAAAGTTACAGTACAATCTTTAAAACTAATCAACTGAATTTTTCCCTTAATATCACGTTTTCCAGTAATTATGATTCCTTTAACAATGACACCCCCTTCAAATTTCAATTCTGTGTTTTTACCTTCTACAATACCATAAGCCTCAAGATCCTTAGGAGACATATCTTCAATAGCTAAATTTATGCCTTCCAATTTTCCTACAGGTGATCCAAAACCATCTTTATGATAATTAGTGCCATGACCAATTAATTCTTTATTGTTATTTGATAAAGCTGTAGACGATGATGATTGTATATAAATAGGTTTATCATCAAAAGAAATAACTCTTGTAAAAACAGAAGAAATCTGAATACCCGTTGATAACTCGATTGTTCCCATTTTTTTTGAATTAATTACCTTTTCAACTGAACTTAATCCACCTACTCTAACACACATTTTATTGGCAAATTTTTCTAGAACGTAGCTTAAGTGAGAAAATGTTGGTGTCACAAATAGATGCGGTTGAGCTGACGTTATATCAAAGTTAGTTTCTGCAGCATCTATCGAATATGGGATTTTTTTTATGTCTTTAGACATACAATCTTTACTTTCTTCTATTGATGATAATAATCCTGCTCCATAGATTTTTGGATTATCAATATCACCTATAAGACCATACTCTACACTCCACCAATGTAAATTTCTAATTTTAGCCATTTCGGATAACTCGGTTATATTAGCTTGGACTTTCTCAACTTTTTTGGTGGCTTTAAGAATATCTTCAGTTGTTGAATTAGGGTTTTCTTTTAATATAGAAAGATCTCTAATTGCATCAAATATTATATCATCTTCTTCAGATGATATCGCTTTACTACCTAATTCCCCAAATCTTCTCAAATATTCAGAATATTCTGGATTTGCTATAATTGGAGCATGACCAGCTGCCTCGTGTATAATGTCTGGTGCTGGGGTATATCCAATATGATCTATTGTTCTAATTTCCGATGATATCACTAATACATTGTGTGCCTGAAATGCCATGAAAGCATTTGGAGGTATAAAACCATCAACAGCTACTGCAGCCCAGCCAATGTCCTTTAAAATCCTATTCATCCCCTCCATTCTTGGAATTTCATCGATGGAAATTCCAGTTAATTTAAGACCATTTATATAAGATTCGTGAGCAAATTTCTTTAAAAACTCTACATTTAACCTCATAACATATCTCCAAACAGATTGATTTTGATGGGTATATTCCGCGTAAGGCTGTTTAACTATAAAGGGGTGTAAACTCTTTGGTAATTTTGAGGTTACTTCGTTAAATTCTATTTCTAAATCGATTTTTTTTGTCATTAGATTTATAGTGTTCCTCTATTTCTTTGCTCTCTCTCAATGGCTAAAAAGAGCGCTTTAAAATTTCCTTTTCCAAAAGAATTAGCACCTTTTCTTTGGATGATTTCAAAGAAAATAGTGGGTCTGTCAACTAGTGGTTTGGTAAAAATTTGAAGAAGATAACCATCATCATCACGATCAATTAAAATTCCGTTTTTTCTTAATAATTCAACATCTTCCTCGATATGTCCCACTCGATCGATCAAATCATCATAATAGGTTTCAGGTACATATAAAAATTCAATGCCTCTATTTTTCATTTCACTGACAGTTGAAATAATATTATCGGTAGCTAGAGCTAAGTGTTGAACACCTGGACCATTATAAAAGTCAAGATACTCCTCGATTTGAGACTTATTCAATCCCTCAGCTGGTTCATTTATAGGAAATTTAACCCTTCCGTTACCATTACTCATTACTTTACTCATCAAAGCTGTATATTCTGTTGAAATATCATTGTCATCAAATGAGACAATCTGTGTAAAACCTAATACATCTTTATAAAAATTACACCAAATATTCATTTCATTCCATCCTACATTACCAACAATGTGGTCTACATATTTTAATCCTATTGGATTAGGAGAATAAGTGTTATTCCACTTTTTAAAACCAGGAAGGAATACACCGTTATAATTTTTTCTTTCAATGAATAAATGAACTGTTTCTCCATAGGTGTAAATTCCTGATTTTATAATTGATCCATTTTCATCTGATATTTCTATAGGCTCTAAAAATGATTTTGCTCCTCTTTTGATTGTTTCTTGATAAGATTTTTTAGAATCTTCAACTAAAAAAGCAACAACTTTTACTCCGTCACCATGCTTCAAATAATGATCATTAATTTCAGAATTATCAACATATGAAGACGTTAGCACAAATCTTATTTTTTCTTGCTTAATTACATATGACACCTTTGATTTATCACCTGTTTCTAAACCTGAATATGCCTCAGATTCAAATCCAAGAGCAGTTTTATAAAAATATGCTGACTGTTTAGCATTTCCTACATAAAATTCAATATAATCTATCCCTAAAATTGGCAAAAAATCTTTTGCCTCATCAAAAATTTTATCAATCTCCATTTATTTATTATTTATTTTTTTCTAACCATGACTGATAATATTTTCCATCATCAATTTTCACAGCATAATCTGTTACTTTTAAAGGTTGAAATGTATCAACCATAACCGCAAGCTCTTTTGTTTCTTTTTTTCCAATACTTTTTTCCATTAAACCAGGATGAGGACCATGAGGTATTCCTGCAGGATGAAGACTTATATATCCTTCGTCTACATTATTTCTACTCATAAAATCTCCGTCAACATAATATATGACCTCATCAGAATCAATATTACTGTGATTATACGGGGCAGGAATTGCTTTTGGATGATAATCATAAAGTCTAGGAACAAAAGAACAAATAACAAAATTACTTGTTTCAAAGGTTTGATGTACAGGAGGAGGTTGGTGAACTCTTCCTGTAATTGGTTCAAAGTCATGAATTGAAAACTTGTAAGGATAATTATACCCATCCCATCCAACAACACTAAATGGGTGAGCAGCATATATACATTCATGAATCGAATCGTCCTTCTTAATTTTTAAATGAAAGTCTCCGATTTTATCATATGTTTCTAAATCTGTTGGCGGGTGCAAATCTCTTTCACAATAAGGAGAGCTTTCCAAATGTTGACCAAACCAATTTCTATATCTTTTTGGTGTATATACAGGAGATTTTGATTCGACTATAAATAGTCTATTGTTTTCATCATAAAAATCAATTTGATATATAACACCTCTTGGTATAACTAAATAGTCACCATATTCAAAATCTATATTTCCTAAAAAGGTTCTAAGCTTTCCCGATCCTTTATGTACAAATATAACCTCGTCTGAATCAGTATTTTTATAGAAATATTCATTTAATGATTTGGTAGGTGAAGCCAAAGAAATTTGACAGTTATTATTAAATAAAATAACTTTTCTACTTTTTAAAAAGTCGGACTCCTTTTCAATATTAAAACCCATCAACATCATGGACTTTAAATTATTTTCAATTGCAGCTTTAGGAGATATTGAGTAAGTCTTTAAAATTTCTTTAACCTGGGTTGGTCTTTGAGTATGATACATAAGAGAGGACATTCCGTCAAATCCGATGGTACCAAAAAGCTCTTCATAATAAAAATCACCATTTTTATTTTTAAAAACAGTATGTCTTTTACTGGGTATATCTCCTAGTTTGTGATATCTAGGCATATTTAGTTTGTTTGCTTAAAATTACAAAATTGTAAATAGACTAAAAAACAATTAGTTTTTAATAAATAATTTAGATTGTGATTTATATCCTGATGAGATTTTTAAAAGATATAAACCTTTATCAAATTGTTTCAGATTTACAGTTCTTGAATTAAAAGAATTAAATATTTTTTTGCCTAGTAAATCATAAATTTCGATCTCAAAATTATCAAATGTAGTTTGAATATTAATAAAATCATTTGCTGGGTTAGGGAATAATCTAAGTTTAGAAACTTCATTGTTAAATATTCCCATTGAATTTCCTGTGTAATCAAATTCAATCCAGTTTAGATTAAATCCCGGCTGAATAACTTTCATTCTTAATTTATAAGAACCCTGAGATAAATTTGTAGAAACAGTAACCGTTTCCCATGACTGCCACCCACCAGTGATTGGAGTAGATATTTGTGTAAGATTTTGAATATCTGATCCGTCAATTAATTGTAAAAGGATTGATCCTGATTGATTTTCTGAAGCAACCCTAAAATTGATATCATAATCACCAGATTCAGTTACTAAAACTAGATAATCAGCAAAATCTCCTGAATCAGTATACCCAATATTTAAACCTCCATTAATATCGGATGTTTCTTCTGTTGAAAGTCCTTCTTGGTATATATAATCTTCAGCTTCAACTAAACCTGGAATTACTATTCTTTCAGTTATATTATTGAATACTGGAAAATTTGAAAATGAAATTAAATATTCATCAAAAATCGATATTAATTCAGTTTGTTGATAAAAACTAACCGTAATTTCATCTAAAAAACTATATTCTTGGTCGATTGAAATATAAATAATCTGTGGGTTTTCTTCACTGATCTCAATATCGGAAATTGAAACTTCCTGAGAATTTATGAAAACTCCAAAATCAGAATCATCAATTCCTTGATTGATATCCAGTGGTTGATTTAATAAAAGTAAAATAGTAGAAAGATCTTCTTGTGCTTCTGCGTACTCTATAGAAAAGTCAGGAGTTTCATCAGAAAGATCAAAGGTTACATTTGAAAGATTATATCCCCCTGAAACCATTTTCATTTTTAGTTTATAAGTCCCCTGTGGTAAATAAATTCCTTGTGTTAACCTATTAACAAAGTTTGAATAACTTCCGGTATTGTAAAGAACAACATTGTCTACTACAGGAATTCCATCTAGTTCTATTGAAAAAATTCCACTTGAAGTTGATGCATACCTTGTAACCATGTTATAAAAACCTGATTCTTGAATCTGAACTGTGAATAACAACCATTCATCTTCATCTATAAAACCAACTTGATAACCATTTCCATCTGGGTCGTTACTATTTTCAATATCAACTCCGTCATTTCTATACTGCCATCCTTGATTCCATGCTTGGAAATTATCTGTATTTACATGATATGTGGCGTAATCAGCATCAGAATAAGCATACCCCATAGGGCCTAGATCATAGTCAGAGGCATATAAAACTCCTGGAATATTATTTGGTCCATCAAACGGCAATGTCTCATTTGAATTAACCTGTCTTATCATTGCATCTACGACATCTCGTTGAAATCTATTATTAGAAATATGAGAATCTTCGGCGAGTTGCATTAAGCCTTGAACTGCATTTTCAATCGAAGGAGCACCTGATTCCCCCCTAAAATAATTAATTAAGGAAACATAATTTGAATTTGTATGAATTTCATAAGGTGCAGAAATTGACTCCAATTTTTTCCAAGGCCAAAAAGCCCATCCTATGTAGTTGTTCTCAAATATTTTAATTGCTTCCGTAAACCACTGATTTGAATTTTCTCCAGCCTCACCCATCCATAAAGGGACATTATATTGGTTTCTCATCCAAGTAACCCAATCAAGTGAATCATTATAACTCCAATATTTATGAAAACTATAAACCATATTATCGTCCCAAGGAGGTGTTAGTCCTGAAAAATCATTAGCATACCCATTTCCTTCAACAAAAATTATATGATTTTCATCATATTGTCTTATTTCGTTAGTTACATCGATATAAAAGTTTCTCAACTCATTATCAGCTAATTCCCAGTGAGTTTCGTTTAATAAATCATAACCACCTATCCAAGGCTCATCACTATAACGTTCTGCTAATTTCCCCCATAGCGCAATAGTTTTATTTTTATTTTCCTCACTTTCCCAAAGAGATGGAAGGTTTGGGTTATAATCATTTATATCAGAACCAAATCCTTGACCTCCAGGAGCAGCATGTAAATCTAATATTAGATACATATTGTTAGATTCACACCAATCCAATAAATCATCAACCATGGAAAAACCTAAATCTAACCAAGTATTTTCCCCGGTAACTGGTTCATCCTGGATTGGTAAAGTAAATAAATCATAATGCATAGGAAGTCTTACACTATTAAAACCAAAACTTGAGAGTGAATCTATATCACCTTCGGTTATAAAGTTTTCATACCATGAATTGTAAAAGTTATCGGTATTTTGCTGACCAATAAATTCAATCAACTTTTCTTTAAATTCATGCTGAGAATCTGCAGCACCAGTAAACTGAAAGAGGTATGGCTCTTGAAGCATCCAGCCCCCTAAATTTATTCCCTTTAAAATTACATTATTACTATTATCATCCTTCAAGTATGGACCAAGCGTTGTTAAATTTTGCGCACAAATTAGGTTAGAAACAAAGAGTAATAAGAGTATTAAAAAATTTTTCATCATTTATTAATCTACATCATCTAGTCCCCAAAGTGTTATCTCGGAACCATGGACATAAGTATCACTCCCATAATTAGATGTTAATGAAAATTTAAGATATCTAAATGGTTCGGATACTCCGTCTAAATCAAAATCATGACCATTAGCTGCAGCATCAATGAAATCTTGTGGAATATTTCCGTTTTCATCACTTGGATCTCCAATATCGAATTGACCAAGTAATGTCCAATCAACTGAATTGTTACTAGCATAAAGATCAAAAGATCTCATATTTTCTTCTTGATAATAATATGGAATTCCTGTAGGACCACCATACCAAAATGCTCTCTGCCATACTTTTAATCTATGTACTCTAACATTCTTATTTAGATCAATTACTATATCCAGTGGCCAATTTAAAGTTCCTCCATTTTGATCTCTCCAAATTATAAAATAGCTGTTGTCAGAATTTGTTTCAGCAGTATCTACAACATCATCCCAAAAGGCTGTTGTTTGTCCTTCCCATGCATCTCCATTGACTGAAAGTTGGCTCATTAAAGTCCATGTAGATTTATCAATCATTTCTTCAAATAAAGGAGTTAATATTGCTTTTTCCTCTAGTTCAGTAATATTACCATCAAAATCTTCTACCTTAGTCAAAAAAGTCATTTCTACAGATTCCAATCCTCTAACAAAAACACTTTCTAAAGCATTATTAGACGATAATATTCTTATTTCTTCCTCACCTGCATTTACAATATGTAAATGAACATAAACAGTTTTTTCAGCTACATTTTCCCACTCTAACTTTACACCCCCTAAATCAGGTGTTATGGTGATACTTTCCTGAACAAGATATATAAATGAAGGCAGGGGGGTAAATTCGATATCAACAGGTTGAGACATATTCTCATTTTCATCAATTACAAATAATTTTACCTGAACAGGTGTGTTTTGATTTAAACCATCAATCTCAATAAAATTATTATGTGAGCTTGATACCCTGTAAACATCAACACCCAAAGAATTCGTATACTCAGCTCTTACAAATAATATATCTGAGTCATCTGGTAAAGAATATGAAATTATACCTCCACCATTAGTTGGAGTAATATTTTCCACCAATAAACTTCCAGGAGGAGTAGAATCTTGACCATCATCGTCCTTACATCCTAGTAAGGTGATAAAAGAAATTAAAAAAATTGATAATATTTTATTTGTTTTCATATTGTTATGTAATTACCATCCAGGATTCTGAATTAGATTTGGATTAATTGTTATTTCATTAATACTTATTGGATGAAAATAGTCTCTTGGATTATTAAATGATCTAATTCCGACTTGCGTTACATTATAATATCCACTTACAGTTGTTTCATTAACCGACCAACCAAGAACAGGCGAATTAAAATGTTCGTGAGCTAATTTCCATCTTCTTAGGTCATTATATCTGTTTCCTTCAAAAGATAATTCAATTAATCTCTCTTGTCTAATAATTTCTCTTAAGCCTTCTTGAGTTGTGTGTTTATTTAAGTTAGCAGAAATAGATGGATTACTCCAAGATTCTTCAACGTCTGGAATGCCAGCTCTTTGTCTAATAATATTTAGAGCGTTAAAAGCATCAGAATTTGGTCCACTTAATTCATTTATAGACTCAGCATAATTTAGATATAATTCTGAAAGTCTAATCATGGGCCATGCATAAGTCACAATTTTAGAGTAACCATCTCCTTCAGAATCTGGATGAACTAATTTTTTTAGTGCGTATCCAGTTATCAAATAGTCATCTGAATTAGCAATTCTCCCATGAATTTCTCCCTTTTTCATTCTTAATTGCCAAAGATTACCCCAAGTCCTGTTATAACCCCTGTCAAATCCAAGTGATGAATAAAACCTTGGCTCCCTATCTAAATTTAATCTAGCTGTACTAGTTCCATATTGAGCTTGTAAATTTTGTGAACCACCTACAGTTGTTACATTAAATCTATTTTCATAATCATAGGTTAAATCTTCTTCAATAGGTAATCCATTTTCAGAATAAAATAGCTCAGCAATTCTAAGAGTTGGTGCAATCCACTGCCACGCAGCTTCAACCGATGAAGCATTAGGATTCTTCATCATACATGCAGCTTGCATTTGCCACCAATCATTATCACGTACTGGGTTAGAATTACCCCAAATTAATTCTGAATTCCACTTATCAACAATTGTATACTTTAAATCATAAAGTGTTTGAATAAACTCTTCATCATCATATTCGTCCTCAAAGTTAGGAGGGGCTGAAGAAAAATCATACATACTTACACCGTTTTCAAGTGCTGCAGTGATGGCTTCTAAAGATGCTTCCCTTGCTAAATCCCATTTTGTTTCATCATATGTTTGATTGAAAAAATGCTCACCATCTTCATTGACAAAACCTGAATACATTTCTGAATTACCATTAAAAAGAGGACTGGCAGCATAAGTAAGTACTCTAGATTTAATAGCTTTTGCGATCACCTGATCAATCCTTCCAAGATCATTCGAGCTAAGTACTCTTGCTGGAAGATGAATTAAGGCGTCATCAATTGTCTCTACAATGTATGCAACTGATTCATCAACAGTTCTTCTTTTCACTCTTACTTCAGCGTCACTTGCTGATATTGGTAAATTCTCGTCAACAATAGGAATTGGACCATAGTAGGTAAATAATAAGAAATGATAGTAAGCTTTTAGAAACTTCGCTTCCGCAGCCCACATATTCATCTCATCTTCTGTCATGTCAACTACATTATATATGTTTTCAATTAATACATTACAATGTCTTATTCCTTCCCACAAAGGTCCTTGGTCTGACCATCCAGACCATAATCCAAATTTTGGATTTGAAGCAGATTGTTGCCCTTTCATTATTCTTATTCCATCAGTTTCTTTTGAGATTGGTGTTGTAACTTCATCACTCATCATCATAAATGATGTGTATACACCATCATTTTTTGGTAAATAAGCATAACATGTTGCCAGAGCTGTATAGGCAACCTCTTTTCTTTCAAACAATAAATCTATTTGCTGAGTTTGATCTGGGACAATATCTAGATACTCGTCACATCCAAACATCCCAAATAATAAACCAATAATTATAATTTTTTTATTCATAATTTTTATATTAAAAATTAACCTGTAAACCAATATTATAAACCTTTTGGGGAGGATATCCTAATCCGTTTCCTCCCATTTCAGTATCCCATAAATCAAATTTTGAAAATGTAAGAAGATTCAATCCTGTAAAATAAACTCTAGTGTTTAAACCAGAAAACAAACCAGATTCTCTGTCAGGAAATGTATATCCAATTTCAACATTTTTTAACCTTAAAAAATCACCATCTCTTTGCCACCATGTTGATTGCTGTTCATTATTCGCAATCGAATATGTTGATAGTCTTGGCCAAAAGGCATTTGGATCAGGGTTATTGATAGACCAATGATTATCTGCGATCACATTTAGGGCATTTCTTTCATTCACAAATGGGGAAATATCATTTGGGTTTATAAAAAATGAAGTTCTTGCTACCCCCTGCATAAAAATGGAGAAATCATAACCTTCATATGAGGCTGAAACACCAAACCCATAAACAATTTCTGGAACCGTAGGTTTTCCTATTGGTACTCTATCTAATTCGTTTACAACTCCGTCATTATTGACATCCGTATACTTTATATCACCTGGCATGTAAGAGTTGGCAGAAGAAGAAAAACCGTTAAACTGTTCAGGGGAATTATCAATATCTGCTTGATCAATAAATAAACGTTCTGCAATTAAACCCCATGCCTGATTTACAGGATACCCTATTCTACTTAAATAATCATAAGTGTAGTCTGGTTCTCCGTTAACCAAAACTTCATTAGTTGCATATGTAAAGTTTCCTCTACCCGATAAAATCAATCCCGAATCAAAAGCTTTATTGTAATCAAGAGATAAATCAACTCCTTTTGAATTTACTTCGCCAAGATTACTACTTATGGTCGTAGTTAACCCCATTGTTGAAGGAATATAATCTCTAGACATATAGATTTTTGATCTGTGCTCAGTGAAATAATCTATTTGAAAATTCAAAGAGTTAAACAATCCAAGCTCCAAGCCATAGTTTGTTTTCTCTGCAACTTCCCACGTAACATTTTGATTTGAATATCTGTCAATAACATAACCCTGATAATAATTATTGAAGTCAGATCCCCATGTAAAACCATAACTTGGACTTTGAAGATTGACCTCTGACAGATAGAAGAATCTATCATCTGCACTTGAAATACCATCATTACCAACTAGTCCATGAGTTAACTTCAACTTAAACATATTAACATCAGGTAATTTTTCAGTAAACCATTCTTCGTTAGATAAAATCCAACCAAAACCTACAGATGGAAAAAAACCAAATCTATTATTCTTAGCAAATTTCTCTGATCCATTATATCCGAAATTAAACTCTGTAAAATACCTTGAATCATAATTGTAAGAGAATCTTCCTGAAAGTCCCATATTTCTTGATGGTAATGTTGCAAAAGCACTATTACCTCCAATTGTATTCAGAGATTCACTAAAGTTAAAAACAAGCAAACCTCCTATATCATGAAGTTCATTGAATTTTCGATTGTACTCAGTAACAAATTCGTAATAAAATCTACTTGTACCTAAGTTATTTACCGTCGGATTATTTAAAAACTCTGTTCCTTCTTGGATTCTGTATAAATAATTTAGAATTCCTAGCTCTGTTTCAACTTCAGCCATTCCATAATAAAAAGGCGTATATTCTCTTGAATTCTCATTCATTGTGTATGTGCGGACAGATGCCATACCTCTAAATTTTAATCCTTCGGTAATAAATTTCAAATCTTGTTCAATTTGTACTTGAGAAAATATAGTATTAGTAAATCTATCTTTAAATCCTTTGACCATATCCGCGTATGGGTTTGGAAAACCTCCGTTTCCTTTGTTGCCAAATAAAGTATGATTGTAACCTAAATTATCCTCATATGTAAAATACTTTGGAAAATTAGCAGGGTTTGCTTGCATTACAGATCCAAATATAGAGTTTGCAGAGACTGAAGGACCATTGTATCTTTCAAATAATGAATAGAATTTAACCGCAATTTTTGTAGTATTGGTTAAATCGATGTTAATATTAGCTCTAAGATTGGATCTTTTAATATCAATATTGTTATTGAAGTTATTTAAAGGATCCACTTTCAATAATCCTGTATCATTATTATGTGAAACTGATAGATAATACTGAGCTATGTCACCACCTCCATTAACATTTAAGTTTGCCTTTCTATTGATTGTATAATCTTTGAATAGTTCGTTATACCAATTAACATTTGGGTATATATTCGGGTCTCCACCATTTAAAGTACCGTATATTTTTGAAATACTGTAGGTTAAAGGAGCGGATGCATCTCTGGTTCTTGTTGCTCTGTTATAGAGATTCATATAATCAACTCCACCTAAAAAATCATTTGTCTGGGATGGAGCTGAAATAGAATTTTCATATCTAAAGGATACTTTTGCCTTACCCTTTTTACCTTCTTTGGTAGTTACTAGTATAACACCATTGGCGCCCCTTGCTCCGTAAAGTGAGGTTGCTGTTGCATCTTTCATAATTGAAAAGCTAGCAATATTATCTGGCTCAATCCTAGCCAAATCATTTGTTGTAACTTCTAAACCATCGATTAATATTAAGGGATTATTTGCATACCCAAAACTGGTTACACCTCTGATAAAAAATTCAGCATTGTCTGCACCAGGCTCACCTGATCTTTGATATGAAATCATTCCGGCAAGTTT
>Ga0208127_1000853_pt1 | contig 15614 bp, 11 predicted proteins | sample ETNtaG_6_FD_185751 | JGI IMG/M metagenome (GOLD analysis project Ga0208127, IMG submission 185751) | Marine microbial and viral communities from oxygen minimum zone, Eastern Pacific Ocean - ETNP201306SV45 (SPAdes) (version 2) | ecosystem: Environmental > Aquatic > Marine > Oceanic ...
GATAGATTAGAGTGGAAAACTGAATTATTAGAAAACATTAATAGCCGACAATCTGCTGAAAATATTAATTTTCCTCACAATGAAACTAAAAAAGATTATGAGTTTAGGAATGCGTCTATTGAAGGAAAGTTTGTAAAAAATACTCAGACATTTTTTTTTAGGCCTAACTTAAGTGGCCAATCTGGATATAATGTATTAAATGCATTTAAGACCGTTGATGATAATATAATTTATGTAGATTTAGGATGGATATCTTTTAAGCATAAAGAGAATATTAATTACATCGATTTAGATTATAATAATTATTTTACTTTGTTATCTTTATTCATCACCTGGTACAAGTTATGAATATGGTCATAGTGCAAGATCTGTGTCATTATCATCATCTTTAGTTGCTGATGATTATACTAATCTAAATTCATTCAACAATCCTGCATCACTAAATCAAAGTAAAGGTAAAATATATGGTTTATCTTATTTTATGATGTCATTAGATAGATCTCTGCAAACATTTTATTATTCACAAAATTTAGCTGGAAATGCTGGCTTATCAGCTGCAATTTTAAGGACTTCATCAGGTGAATTCATGGGAAAAGATTCATTTAATAACCCTACAAATGAATTATCAAATACGGAATATTATGGTTTATTATCTTTTGGAGTGGGAACAAAACAAGGAACTGGAATTGGTTTAAGTATGAGAATCCATTATGCAAATTTATATGTCAATGAAACTCATATTGATAAATATACTGGAAATTCTATTACTTTAGATTTAGGAGCAATAATAAATATTAATGAAAAATTTCGAATTGGATTTAAATTTCATAATTTTATAAATCCTTATTTAAATTGGGATATTGATAGGGGTGATGGATTATCAAATTCATATGAAGAAATATATCCTGCAATTATTTCATTAGGTAGCATGTGGAAGTTTAGTCAAAAGTCTAAATTATTTTTACAACACGATTCTTCAGACGAAATTATTGATAAAACAAAAATTGGGTATGAATTTTTAGGTTTTGAAAATTTTGCCATTAGATGTGGTTACGATTTGAATAAAAATATAAGTTTAGGCTTTGGTTATAATTTTAATATTAATCAGCTTCCAATCTTATTAGATTATGCAGTCGATTTAGGAAATCAAGGTGAAGGTTTAAGTCATTTATTTACATGGAGTATAGGATTAGATGAATAAATTTATAATTATATTTTGCGTACAATATATTTTTTCATTTGGTGTTGAAGCTATTTCTTTACCTCATAATGCATATGAAGTTGCATCTTCAAATAGTGGTTTGGCAAACTCACAAAATATAGGTCTAAATTTCTCTAATATTACCAATACAAGTAGGGGTTTCAAGGTATCATCAATAAATTGGTATCAAAATATCAAAGGTGGAAATATTGAATTTAATTGGAATAAAAAAGGTAATCACTACATTAGTCTGTTTAATTTATCCGCAGATGATATTGACTTAAGGTATATCACACCCTCTGAAAATCCAATTGATGTATTTAGTGTACATCACATACTTTTTTCTTATGGTTATGGAATGAAATTAAATCAAAATAACCGATTTGGAATAAGAGCAAACTTGGTATATAATAAGCTATATACTGATGAATCCACAGGATATAATTTTGATTTTGGTTATTCATATGACCCTAATGATAATTTATCAATTGGATTTGCTATAAATAATTTGGGCTCAGAAAAAACAAAAAATAAATCTTTAAATTATCCTGTTGAGGCTGGAATTGGAATTAGCTATCAGATTAAAAATATAAATTCTACATTTCATTCAGATATAGTATACCATGAATCGCTTAAAGAAGATATAGCTTTAAGGCTAAGCTCATCAACTAAAATTTTAAATTTTAACTTTATAACCGGTCTTTACAAAATTAAAGATAAAGCTGAATTTTCTTGTGGTGTATCATTTAAATATAGAAAATTTGAATTTGATTATGGAATATCATTTCATCAAGCCTTAGGCTCACCTTATATTTTTTCATTAAAATATGATATTTAATTAAGCATTTTGTCTTATATTAAGTGTCCAAATAAATTTACTATTTTCAGGAGATAACGATGCAAAATTTTATACTTTCATTATTTTTAATTTCTTTTTCTTTGGCAGAAACTTATAGCTGGGAAGATGGGGGAACCATTTTAGGCTCTTATGGTAATTTAGCTAATGTAGAAAATGTAGGTGAAACAGATGGTGTTGCTCCTTATGATGGGGACTATATGTTAACTGTTTCAGAATCACCTATTGATGGTACTCCTCAAGCATTTATTGCATGGGTAACAGATATATCTGAAGGTGATCAAATAACAGCTTGTTTTTATGGCTATGATACAACAGCAGGTTCTTCTCCTTCAATGAGAGTTTGGGGTAGCTGGACAGCAAATGATGATATTAATTCTTATGCGGGATCTGCAGATGGTAATGAAGAATATACTGATGGTTCAGGCTGGGATCAAGTATGTCACACTTTTTCAACTACACAAGAAAATTGGGAGTCTGGTGAAGCACTTGTTGTGCAAGCTAGGTTATACAGTAGTTCATCAGGGCCCGACCCAACTAAATATTTTATTGATTTAGTTTCTATTGAAACAAACTCAACCACAGCTACAATTAACTTTCCTGCACCAGTTGAAGGCTTAATCGCAGATGCGGGTGATAATCAAACTGTTGATGCAGGATCAATTGTAAATTTAGATGGATCAGGGAGCCTAAATACAAATGGTGATGTTGCTGCTTATTTTTGGGAGCAAACTTCAGGTGTTGCAGTTAATTTAGATGATGAAGAATCTATGATGCCAAGCTTTACTGCTCCAAATGAATCAACAACAATAAATTTTGATTTAACAGTTTATGATACTAATGGTAATGAGGCAACGGATTCTGTAACTATTACAGTTATTGCTTCTGCTGGAACGCTTACGATTGCTGAAGTTCAAGGTGAAGCAAGTGCATCACCATATGCAGGACAGGTCGTCACAAGTAGTGGAATAGTAACTGGAAGAGCAGAATTTGGTTTTTTCTTACAAGATGCATTTGGTCCATGGAATGGTATTTGGATAGTAGACTTTGGAAATGCATCTGTAAATCTTGGTGATGAAGTTGAAGTTACTGGACTAGTTGAAGAGTACTATGATTTAACTGAAATAGTTATTGCTGATGGGGGTAGCTATAATGTTGTTTCAAATGGAAATGAGTTGTTTGACTCAGTAAACATTAATCAAGGTGAAGAACAATATGAGTCAGTATTGGTTACAATATCAGGTACTTGCGATGGACCTCCAAACGAATATGGTGAATGGACATTAAGTGGAAATATGGTTGATGATTTAATGTATTCATTTACACCAGTTACAGGCCAAGAATACACTATTACCGGTCCATTATCTTATTCATTTGGTAATTTTAGAGTACTACCTAGAGACGCAAATGATATATTAGAGGGTATACTTAGTAATACAGAATTGATACAAGATTTTTCAATTATTGAAGCTTATCCAAATCCTTTTAATCCAGAAGTTAATATTAATTTTTCAACTAATTCATCACAATTTATTGAAGTTTCTATTTACGACTTAACGGGCCAAAAAATAGAAATTTTATACAATGGATTTGTTTTAAAAAATACGATTAACTCAATTGTTTGGAATGCAAACAATTTTAGTAGTGGTGAGTATTTTATTCAAGTTAAATCAGGCAATGATTTAGCAACTAAAAAGATAACACTATTAAAATAATTAGGAAATCATTGAAAAAATATATTTTAATATTATTAGTTTCATTTGTTTTTTCAGGCAATGCAGATCATTTAGTTCTTAATAAAGTTTGCATCACACCTGATCAAGCTGAAATGATAGAAATATACAATCCACTTGGTGAACCTGTAGACTTAAGCAATTACTATTTATCTGATAGCAATAAATACTTTCAATGGATAAATGGTGAGTCAATTGGAAATTTTGATTTTTTAGTTAAATTCCCATCTGGTTCAACTATTCCATCAGAAGGAACATATATTGTTACAACTCAGACTAGTGAAGATTTTTTCAATCACTATGGCTACGATTCTAACTTAAGCATCTTAGATGAAAATTTAGAAATTATAGAATACGGTGTAAATCCAAATTTATCAGGCTCCGAAGAAATGTTAGTATTATTTTATTGGGATGGAGAATCGCAAACTGTTCAGGATGTAGATTATTTCTTATGGGGTGATTATGATAAAGGTGTTTTTAAATCAACATCTGATGGGTATACTTTTGATGATACAATTTTAGAAAATCAAAAATTTATAAGAAGTTATTTATCATCTGATTTTTATGATTCTTTATATGTCAGGTTAGATACTGATGAACTTGAAGAAAATCAAAGTCAAGGCAATGGGATAACAGGTCACGATGAGACTAGTGAAAATTTTAACCTTTCTTGGTCAATCCAAGGTATTGAAAAAGAAATGTCTTTTTTAGATATTATTAATGGTGATTATGATTGTGCTGGAAATTCACAAGATGGATGTCCTCTTGGTAGCTTAGATTGCCCAATTGTAAATCCTTCTGGTATGATTGTTGATTACTTTGACATCACTCAGTTTGGCGGACCTCATGCAGTTACCATTGAAGATGAAGAAGGCTTTAGAATTGAGCTAACAATTTGGCCAGATAATTGGGATATTGCCAATGACCCTGAATATTCAAACTTATTAGAACCACCTTACAATAGATATTTTGTTCAGGCCTTAGGTAATGTTTTTGAATATAATGGTGAAAAACAAATTTTAGTTTGTGATGTTAATGACTTTGAAATTTTACAAAGTTACGACATGGAAGGTGAGTTTGATGGTTCCCAAACATTTGATAAAGCAAGTATAAATCCAAGCCCATATGTTTTAGTTCCTAGTGCCAATGAAGTTTTAGATTTCTCATATTCATTTCCATCTAATTCTAGAGTTATAGTAAGAATTTTTGATTTATCAGGAAGGTTTGTTACAACTCTAGTTGATAAATATTATGAATCATCAGGAACAGTTAATAGACAAGAGTTTTATTCGGCTTGGGATGGAACCAATCAAATGGGGCAAGTTCAAATGCCTGGAACATATTTAATGCATATTGAAGCTAGTAATTTTCAAACTGGAAAAACTACTATAGATACAGCACCAGTAGTGATAGGTATTAAAAAATGAAATATATTTTAAGTATATTTTTATTGTCAATATCATTTAGTCAAGTTTTTAGCTCTTATGACTACCTTGGATCTAGAGCCACCGCAATGTCTGGAGCCATAACTAGTGGAAACCATATCGAATCTGGTATATTTCATAATCCTGCTCAACTGTCAAATAATTCGAATATAACAATTATAAGTGGTTATAGTAATTTGTATGGATTAGATTTTTTACCATTATCTCATGTGGGAATTTCAAAAAATAATTATGCTCTAAGTTTTAAAAATATATCTACTGAGTTTAACGGTAACACACTTTCATCAGAGACTGCATTAGGTGTAGCTAAAGGTTTTAACCTTTACAGTGATAGACAATCATTAATACAAATGGGCTTAAGATTTAATTTTTATAGTTATGATTTTGGTGAAAGCGCAGGTACTGAAGGCGACGGTAGTAATGGTATAAGTTTGGGTTCTAGTAATGCTTCTGGATTTGACATTGGTTTTCAAGGAGTTCTAAATAAAAAATATTATGTTGCTTACTATATCAAAAATATTTCTTCTTATATTGAAGGTTCAAGTTTAGGTTTAAATTTACCTAAAACTATGAGTATTGGATTGTCTTATTTGCCATATAAGGACTTAGTTACTAGTTTAGATATTAATCAGTTATCTGGAAACAAAGATTCAGAAATTAGATTTGGTATAGAATATAAATTAATGGAATCATTTAAAATAAGAACTGGTTTGCAATCTAATCCAAATAGATTTTCTGCTGGCTTTGAATTTGGAAATATCAAATTAGCTAACTTATATACATGTAATTTTTCATATAGTTTTTTAACTCATCACGTTTTACCTACAACTCATCAATTTTCTTTATCAGTTAAATTTTAATTATGTGTAAAAAATTTATATATTTTTTTTGCATAAATTTTTTATTAGCCTTTAATATTAATTCAGCTACAAATGAAGATTGGGAATCTTTATATCAAGTATTTGATAAAGATAAGGTAGATTTAATCAGAAATTATATTGATAGTAAAGGTATAATTACTACCATATATGATTTAAATGCTATTGAAGAAATAGATATAAATGATATTCAAAAGTTAAAATCATACATTAGTGTTTCACCAATTAGTACAGAAGCGTCTTTTTCAAAGAGATCATCATATAAAATAGAGAGATGGCTATCATCATCAGAAAATCAAGAAGGTCTTTCTGAAAATTGGCTTGATTTATTTTTTAATCCCATGAATGTAAATAATATGAATTATGATGATTTATATTCTTTGCCAAATCTCAGCCCAATTGACGTTACTGCTGTACTATTACAAAAAGAAAGAGGTTATATAAACGGAACTTTCGAATTAAAAAACTCTCCTGGAATTAGTTATTATGGTTATAAAAATTTACGTGATTTTGTAGGTTTTGATGATGTAGATAATAGTAAAACTTATTTTAGGTTTTCAAGTATTGTTAGAAATTCACCGCTAACAAGCACACCAGACGATGATGCAAGTCTAGTACAATTCTATAATCCAGAAATTCCTCAAGTTTTGTCAAAATGGATTGTTTCAAATAAGCATATATCATCAGGTTATTTATTCAATAGAAATGTTGGTGAAGTTTCTGAAAATAGCACGCAAAAATTTTATCTTTCTTTTAAAAAAATAAATTTAAAATCTTTTTTTAATTTTCAAATTGATAAGTTAGTTTTTGGTAATTTTACAGCATCATTTGGTCAAGGTGTTGTATTTGAAAGCAGTGATTTTTTTAGCCCAAGAAGAACAGGTTTTGGTTTTTCTAAAAGATTAAGCGGTATTCATCAAGATGAAACACGTAATAGTCAGTATACGTTAAATGGTATAGGACTTCAATTATCAAATAAACTTTTAAGGTTAGCTTTATTTGGATCAAAAGATAAAAGAGATGCAATTATTAATGAGGATGGAAGTTTTTCATCTTTAATTGTAATGCAACCAAGACTATCTTATGGATTAGGATATAATGGTGACACTACTGTATTTCATTCCTTAACTAATTCTGTTGAAGAAATAACATTTGGTACAGATATCAGGTTTTCACCAATTATTGGCACAAATTTAGGAATCACATTTTATGAAAGTTTATATGATAGGGTTTTAGATCCTCAAATAAGAGAAACTATAGTTGGGGGGCCAGACCCTGATTATTCTGGTGATACCTATTATTTAACTTATCTTACAAATTCTGCTGACCCTGAAATAGCAGCTATGTATTCAAACTCTTCAAATGCCTCAGGCATATTTAGCACACTTGATGATTTTGTAAAATCATCAAGAAAAGCTCTAGGGTTTAATTTTTCTTCAGTAATTAAAAATATGTCTATACAGGGTGAGTATGGAGCATTGCTTGATGATTATAATATCAAAAATTTAAAGTCTTCACCAAAAGCATCAGTATTAAGTAGCTTTTTCCAGTTTGATAATTTTAACTTACTTTTGTTTTATAGAAATTATGATTTAGAGTATGATAACCCCTATCAAAGGTCATTTTCAAATTACCAAAGATATAAAACTTCTATTTTAGAAGATTCATATTGGCTTGAAGACCCTGTTTATGCATTTTTATATACAGCTAATCCACAACCGCAGGCTGAAGAAGGTTTTTATATTAATTCTAGATATCAATTTCATAGAAACATAACTGGAATTTTACAATCTGATCATTGGACTAGAAAAGCAGATGATGCTAAATATTTTAGAACAGTATTATCATTACAGTGGAGACCAATTTTTAAATATCGAATATACTTAAGACAAAAATGGCAGGCTAGAGGTACTTTTGATATTTTTCATCCAAGTCCATATTATTCTAGAGAAACTAGAATTAGAGTAAAAATGATGCTTTCAAATTACAATGAATTAGAATTTTTATATGCCATGGGATATACAACATTTTCTCCAAGACCTAGGTTAACAGATGGGCCTTCAGGAGAGGATATGGTTATTGGTGATATAGGTTCACCAGATAGAACAATAGGAGTCACACTCAAATATAATGTTAGTGATAAATTTAAAATTAGAACGGGTTCTTTATATATTAAAGGATTTACATGGTATTTTGGGGATAATGACTTTAGAATTTTTGATAGTGAATTTGGAGCTTTTCATCATTGGCTTTCATTTCATAGTTTAGTAAATCAAAGATTATCCTTTAATTTTAAATTTAGTTATACTTCAGACCATCCAATGACAAATATCACTGAAGCACAAACAGAACAAGGTAATTGGATTAATAATCCATGGGTTTCTAACAATCAATTCGATTATAAAATACAGGTAGATTATGCGTTTTAAAATTTTCTTTACAATTATATTTTTAAATTTAATATTAACTCAATCATTTTTAAATAGAGCTCTTGGAGAAGAGTTAACATATGGGTCTGTAAAATCATTTGCTATGGGATCCACACATGCAACTAATGGTGATAATTCATCATTATTAAGGTTTAATCCTTCACTCCTTGGTACCACTTTAATTAAAAATCCATCTTTCATTGATTTTCAAATGAACCTGAATTCAATTAGCGAGAGAAGAAGTATATTAGTAAAAGACTACTTTGGTGATTTTTTAACATACGCAGATTATCTTAACAATGTAAATATGTATAATTTTTTTCAAGGTGGTTTTTTGTCTAAAGTTGGTAACTTTACATTAGGTGCAGCATATTTACCATTAGCTTCATTTAACTATGATTATTCTGAAGAAGTTAGAGGAAGTGCTGATATTGAAGATGGTGAGGTTGGTTTGAAAGACCCACTTGAAGGTTATCATCAGTTTAATTCAAGCGGAACTTTAAATAGTATTTCATTTGGATTTTCATATACAACAAACCTTAAAGAATCTGAGCTTCATTTTGGCTTATCATTTAACCAAACATTAGATACCGAAATCAAAGATATTTTTAGAGTTGATACACTCAGAAGTGATTTTGAAAACTTAGCCTTGATAAATAATTACTCATCTAATAATACATATAATACTAAAGATGTATTTTTAAATTTTGGAATGAGCTTATTAAAAGATGATTATCTTTTTACATTTTCAACTGAACAGGACTTATTAATCCAAACCGAAAATTTTAATTCTTATAATTTCATTGACTCTTTAGGAATCATATCATATTTAGATGATTCGAATACAAATTTTATTTTACGAGGGATTAATTTTTATAAACCTGCAAGATATAATATAGGATTTTCATATAATCCAATTGATAATTCAAACTTAACTGTTAGTTCAGAATTAGAATATAATCAATTTAATGAAACAACATTTTTTAAAGATTCAAAATCATTTAAGTTTGGTTTTGAATATATTTTACCTAGCAATGTTCCAATCAGGGCTGGAATCATTTATAAAGAATCTTTCATGAATACATTGCCTGATCAAGCAATTATATCTGCAGGATCTGGTGGTTCGTATGGCCAACTACATTATGATTATGCTGTTTCTTATACTTTCTTTGATTACTTTTATCCTGATTTATTTCTGCTAGAATCAGATACATATACAAATTTTGATCAAATAACTGATTCAAAATTAAACTTTACACTAGGTTTAAAGTATTTATTAAAATGAAAAAATTAGTTTTATATATATTATTACATTTTATAGTTGCCAATGAAATTAGCATAGATTTGATTACAACTAATGATATTCATGGTGCAGTTGATAAGCAAACTGCATATTTTATGAATCCAGAATATCCACCAACAATTATTGGAGGGGCTGGTTTTTACAAATATTTAGAAGATTTAAAAAAAGATGATAGTATAAATACATTGATTTTAGATGGTGGAAATTTTTTTCAGGGTACTAATTTTGGTATGAATGATAAAGGTAAGACCATGGTTGAATGGATGAATAAATTAGAGTATGATGTGTTTGTTCCAGGTCAATATGATTTTATTTTTGGAGTTGATAATCTAAATACAATCTTAAAAAATGCAAATTTTTCAATTGTAGGAGCAAATCTAGATTGTGATAATTGCATAGAAAATTTAAAGCCATATGTTATTAAAAATATTGATGGTGTCAAAGTAGGTATAATTGGTATTGTAAATTCTGAAATTTCTGAGTTAGTCCCAAAATCAAAGTTGAACGATATATTAATTGAATATGAAACAGATGCTTTAAACAGATGGGTTCCTGAGATTAAATCGAAAGGTGCTGATATTGTTATTGTATTAACAAGCTCAGGTGTACCTTGGGATAGAGAAGAAGTTTATGATGATTTTATGAAAACCAAAAATTCAAACCAATCTTTAAATGCAATTGAAATGGGATATTACGCAAATGGGGTTGATTTGATTGTTTCAGGTGGAATTTCTAAAGGCTACAAAACAGCATGGTATGATCCTAATTCGCATGTTTTTACTATTCAAAATTATGGAAATGGAACTAGTTTTGGTCATTTAAAGCTTAAAATTGATAGTAAGAACAAAAAGTTTATAGGTATAGATTATGTAAATAATAGTGAAATTTCACACACATTATTTTCTGATGATTTTGAGCCAGACAGGGAAATTCAATCATGGATAAAAAGTAAAGCTGTTTCTATTGACAAAGATAAATCTTTTGATATTAATTTGGTTTCTAAATTTGTAAATCAAGATAGCAATAATTGGGAGGTGCCTTCATACAACACAGATGAAGGTATAGAAATTATCACGTGGAATTGTGAGTTTTTCCCTGCAGCAAACGACTCTACAATTAATTCATTGTCAGAAATAGTTAAGGATATTGATGCAGATATTATTGCCTTTCAAGAAATAAAAAAAGCAGGTTGGTTTGAAAAATTAATGTCTAGGTTACCTGATTACAATTATGTCATTTCACTTCAAGCTTCTTTCATGGATTTAGCAATCATTTATAAAAAAGATCAATTTGATTTTGTTTCTCATACAGAATTATTTTCTGACAATGATTATAATTTTGCTGGAAGACCTCCTTTGAAGCTCGATTTAAAGCATATCAAATCAAATACTGAATTTAGTGTCATTAATCTTCATATGAAGTGTTGCGATTCAGGTTTAAAAAGAAGGCAAAAAGCATCCAAAATGATATATGATTATATTGTTGATTATGATTTACATGATAATTTTATAGTACTTGGTGATTGGAATGACGATTTAAAAGATGAAGAAAATGAACATTGTTTCACTCCATTTTTTAATGATGAAAATTACTATTTTGTTAATGAGAGTATTGTTTATGATTTAAGTCAAGCCAGCTATCCTAAGCATCCATACTTTAGTTTTTTAGATCACATTTTAGTTAGTAATACATTTATTGGTTCTGATAAAGTAAATAATGTGCTTACAATACCTATGGATGAGTATATGAATGGATATCAAGTTTATGAAAAATATATATCTGATCATATGCCAGTCTTACTATCTTTTAATATTAGCTTGAACAAATAAATACTAATTATTAAATTATTTTATGAGAAAGATTATTTATAAATACATATTATTTATTTTTTTATCTTTAGCTGTATGTCAGTCAAACCATCCTTATCCACCACTTCATCTAATCACAATTCCTACTTCAGGAGTATTGCCTTATGGAAACTATTCTCTTGAAGGACTATTGATTGATAATGGTGGTATGGTTCCAAAATTATCAATAGGCATATCACAAAAATTAACTCTTGGTGTTTCTTGGGGTATACAGAATTTAATTGGTGATAATAAAATTTCTTTCAATAAGGATTATCCTGAATATCATTTTAAATATAGACTTTTTGATGAAGATATGGTAAAACCAGCGGTTGTGATTGGTTTTGATTCACAAGGAAGAGGTCGATACAGGGAAGTAATTAATCAAGATAATTTAGAATCCTATTTTAGATATCAACATAAATCATTTGGTTATTATTTAGTAGCTAGTAAAAATTATCTTGTAATGGGAAATATGGGTGTGCACATTGGATTAAATAAATCATTAGAATCTTATGATGATGATGATATTAATTTATTTATTGGAATTGATAAGGAAATTAATAAATCAATCTCATTTATGATGGAATATGACGCCATGCTTAATGATAATGATAATGAGTATGATTACGAAGAATTAACCATAGGTAAAGGAATTGGATATCTTAATGCAGGTTTTAGATGGTTAATTGCAGATAATATTTTAGTTGAGTTAAATTTTAATGATATAAATAGAAACCAAAAAATTTCCCAAACTGCACATAGAGAATTTAAATTTATATATTCTAAGAAATTTTAATTTCTTCATTTATGAACCTTTCAAATCTTATTAAAAATAGAGCCTATGAACTAGGTTTTTCAAAAGTTGGTATAGCTAAAGCCAAGTTTTATGAAACTGAGGAGTATAATTTAAATCAATGGCTTGACAATGGTTTTCATGGTACAATGAAATGGATTGAAAACAGAAAAGAAGAAAAATCTAATCTGTTTAAATATTATCCTAATGCAAAGTCTGTTATATCAGTTGCAATTAATTATTTTTCAGGAAGATCAGCTGATTATTTTAAAGATTATAAAATATCAAATTATGCTTGGGGTGATGATTATCATGATTTAGTTAAAACCAAACTATTTCAATTATTAGATTTCATTAAAAAAATAGACACATCATATAATGGAATATGTTGTGTTGACACTTCTCCTATTTCAGAAAAATTGTGGGCACAAAGAGCAGGCCTTGGATGGATTGGCAAGCATACAAATCTTATTACAAAAGAATTTGGTACTTGGGTTTTTTTAGGTGAAATAATAACTGACTTTGAAATGGATTATGATATTTCTTTTAAAACTGATTTGTGTGGACTTTGCACTGCCTGTATTGAAGCATGTCCAACTAATGCTATTGTTGAGGAATACCAATTAGATGCAAATAAATGTATATCTTATCAAACAATTGAAAATAGAAATGATATTCCATTAGATTTTAAAGATAAAATGAATAATTGGATATATGGATGTGATATATGCCAGGATGTATGTCCATGGAATCATAGATTTGAAGAAATCACAAATGAGACTGCTTTTCATCCAAGAGATTTTTTAGTTAGTAAAAAAATTAATTACATTTATAATATGTCTCAAGAAAAATATTCTGCTTTATTTAAAAATAGTGCTATGAAAAGAACTAAGTTAAAAGGCCTTAAACGTAATATTGATTTTTTGAGAAATTAATCTTTTTTGATAATATTTAAGAAGAATGCTTTTGAATAGTTTGAGGTAAACAAACCATATCCACCATTAATATTAGAATCCGGAATTATATATTGATTTTGACCTAATGGATCACCACTTAAATAGTCATAATAAGCCTGATCAGATGATTGTACTACAATTAAATGTTTTCCATAATAGTTAAAATACAGCCACATTATTGGAGTTGGACTAGTTTCAATTGTCCATATAAATGGATTTAAAAGATAAGGATTGTAGTTTTCATCTCTAAAATAAGGACCTTTCCAAATTTTAAAAACAGCTGTTGTATCATAAAAGGTATTAATCAAAGTCATATCTTGTATATTATTTTCATTATAATCAAAAAAGCTGCCATTATCATTTGATGGTTCTAAGCCCATTTTTTTATCTTCTAATGAGTAAGATAAAATTCTTATAGCGCTAGGGTCTATATTTTCTCCTGATAACTGGTCCTCTATATTTAATACAAAATAAGGTTTAGATGCGAAACTACCAACTGAACATCCAAATCTAGACATTTCAATTGAGCTTATAGTCCCATCTAAAATATACGATTCAAGTATGTTTGGGTTAAAGATCCATGAACCACTTGTTTCATTATTTATATAATCAAAATTATCAATATTAATTTCATCTATATTTTGTAATTCACTATTCCAATTTTCACCAGCATTTTCACATGTAGTTTCACCATATATTGTTGGATCACTACATTGTTCACAATTATAAGTATCTTCAATACTTTCAATTGTAAGATAATCTGGAGTAGTAGTAGAGCCATTAACTTCATAATTTTCATATACTACATTTAAGGTATATGTTTTATTTGGCCAAATATGATATTCTATTTCTTCATCAATATAATATTTTCCAAACTCATTTAATGATGTAAAGATTTTTGTAGATATAAGTTCTTCATTATTCAAATCAAATGCACCAGTTATAGAAACATCAGCATTATTGATATATAATTGATTTGCATTTTCAAGATTAGCATCAATGGATGAACTTAATGATACCCTTACTGTATCTATCTCACCAATAGAAGTATTATTTATTTCAAATAATTCAATATTTCCAAAAACTACTAATCCTTCAGTATATTTTGTTTCGTTATCAGGAAGATCGCAACTAAAAAAAATAAAAAATAATATGTATATAAATAATTTCATTAAAATTCTATAGAAAATCCTATGGTTGGTATTAGAGGAAAAATACTTAATTCTCTCTTTTGAGGTATATTTTCATCTGCCTCATCAACGTTTGGTTCAGGGAGCCACTGATTTCCATCAAAATAATATCCAGCTTCTCCATCTCCATTAATATCATCAGTTAATATATCCCAATCTCCATCATCATCAACACCTTCTAGATTTTGGGTGGTATAAAAATATCTAAAGATATTTTTTCTATTATAAGTATTGATAACTTGAGCAAAATATTTACCTTTAATTTTTTTGCCTATTTTAAATTCTTTTGTCATTCCCAAGTCTAATCTATGATATGCTGGATACCTATCAGAATTTCTTCCACCTGGAATTGATCTCCAAATTGTTTCTGGAGAATCAGGCATATCTTCCAGATAATAACCTAATATAGGTGTATGTGCCTGTCCAGATTGATAAGTAAATTTCCAATTAAAATCCCAATTTTTCAAAAAATTTCTATTAAATATTTTAAATCCATTAAGCTTTTTATTCCCAATTACATTTAGAACATGTCTTCTATCCCAATTTGTAAAGTATGTAATTCCATCCATTTCTTTAATTGAATATGATAATGTATAGTTTATCCATCCGGTAAAATCACCTTTTAATTTTTGAGCAAAAAACTCTAAACCTCCAGCTTCACCATTTGATGATGTTAAAATATCTGACAATTGCTCGCTAGAAACCTCACCATCTGTTGATGCCCTTTGATCAATAAACGTTAACATATTATAAATATTTTTATAATATCCTTCAATTTGAAATTTATAATCTGATACATACTTTTCATATCCAAGAACTATATGCTCAGCTTTTCCTGCATTAACAGATTCATCAATTGCTACCCAAGCATCAAGTAATGGTGGATTAAAATCATCTTGAAACGTGAACATAAATTGATGATAGTTACCTAATGAAAAGTTAATAAATTCATCTGGTTGAATAATATATTTAAATCCAAA
>Ga0208127_1000854_pt1 | contig 15603 bp, 19 predicted proteins | sample ETNtaG_6_FD_185751 | JGI IMG/M metagenome (GOLD analysis project Ga0208127, IMG submission 185751) | Marine microbial and viral communities from oxygen minimum zone, Eastern Pacific Ocean - ETNP201306SV45 (SPAdes) (version 2) | ecosystem: Environmental > Aquatic > Marine > Oceanic ...
TTGACATGGAAGGTCAAAAACTTAGAAAATTTTCATGTTCCTGAAGACGACCCCTATATCATTGCTGCACCCTTCAAGCTTGGTATTGACTGGAGCCCAAAAAGAATTCTAGACGTAATTGAAGATATTAAATCAAATCTAAAAATCGATGTTAATAGAATTTATTTAACCGGGCTTAGTATGGGTGGCAGAGGAACATTTATTGTTGCAGCTGAATTACCTGAATTATTTGCGGCAATTATGCCCTTAAGTCCTCATCACACACCATATTCTTACTTGTCACTCTCAAATAAAGTATCACACATTCCTACTTTTTTACATCATAGTACAAATGATAAAACCTCTAAATTTTCAGTTGCAGAAGATATGTTTGAAGAATTAAAACAAACCAATGAGAATATAGTTTTTGATATTGGAAATTCTGGTCATTCAGGTTGGAATAAAATATATAATAACCCTAAAAATATTGAATGGTTACTTTCTTGGAAAAAGTAATTTAATAAAACTTATGAAAGCTATAAAAGTGTTTATTCTTTTATTGAGTTTTTACTCATTTACACAGGAAGAGATAAAGCCATTTGGATCAATTGATGGAGATTGGATTCTTGATGAATCATTTAGCGATGAGTTTAGTAAATCAAAGTTAGATACAAATAAATGGTGGGATTTTAATCCAGCTTGGCATGGCAGAAAACCCTCTCATTTTGCTCGATCTAATGTCAAAGTTAAGAAAGGGCTGTTAAGGTTATCTGCTAAAAATTTAGATCCTAAAAAAGTAAATATTTATGATAAGGCACGGGGATATGATAAGTTTAGTACAGCAATTATTAAGAGTAAGAATAGAAGTTTTTATGGCTATTACGAAGCTAGAGCAAAGTCAATGACAGCAGCTGTTTGCAATGCTTTTTGGCTGTATGACCCTCTAGAAGAATCTGTTAAATATAGAGAAGGTGAATATTCTGAAGAGATAGATATTTTTGAAGTTTTTGGAAAGGCAAATAAAAAAGAAAATCAAAGAGCCTATTATGCTGCAGTTCATCGTTATCAAACACCTTATGTAGAGTCTTTAGTAAACAAAAAAAAATATAAACTTGAAAATAGATATACTAGACTTGAAGTCCCTTACGATTTTTATGAAGACTTTCATATTTATGGATTGCTTTGGACACCAGATGAATTAATTTGGTATTTAGATGGAGAAGAAGTTTTTAGAAGAGTTAACGATTTTTTTAAAAGACCACTGCATGTAATCTTCGATGCAGAAATTATGGAGACTTGGGATGGATTACCTAATCCTGATGATTTACCAAGTACTTTTGAGGTTGATTATGTAAGAGTTTGGAGGCCTAAAAAATAATTACAATTAATTATTTTAAGTTTTATGGCACCTTATTTGCAAATGGTGTCATGTTATGAAAAATTTTAAAATCTTATTTGCATTTGTTGTACTAAGTCTCACATTCTCATGTTCAGTTGATGATGAAGATGTTGATAATGCACCACTAACAATATTGAACAGAATTGAAGCTAGTTCTAATTATACTTATTTGAATTATGCTTTACAAAAAACAGGTCTGTCGAATGTCTTGAACGGTACTGAAAAATATACATTATTTGCCCCCTCTAATATGGTTATGGCAAGATTTTTAATGCAAAACGGATTTTCGTCAGTTGATGATGTTCCTGAAGAGTTGTTAAGAAATATTTTATTAAATCATGTGATCGCTGGAGAATTACCTTACAGAAATTTTGAAACTGGTTATGCAAAAACAGCTGCCCTGAGTGATGCAACTGGATTGCCAATGTCAATTCATATTGAACAAGTTAACATGAGAGTTACTCTTAATGGAGAATCGATGATAACCAGAGGAAATATTATGGCTTCGAATGGAATTATACATACTATTAATAGAGTGATTCCACTCCCAACCGTTGTTACTTTTGTAACAGCTGATGCAAATTTTAAAAATTTAGCTCAGGCTGTTACTCGTGAAGATTTATCTGTAGATTTTGTCGATGTATTATCAACAAATGCTAATAATTCACCCGCTCCGTTTACAGTTTTTGCACCTAATAATACAGCATTTGTAAATTTATTAAGTGAGCTTGGTTTAAGTTCATTAGGTGATATAGATGAGCCTACTTTGAAAGCAACTTTAACTTATCATGTTATTGCTGAAACTAATGCTTTGTCATCTCAGCTTTCGGACAATCTTCAGCTAACTACATTAGGTGGGAATATTACTGCTAATGTAACTGGGGGAGCTACTATAACGGATGGTAATAATAGAGTTAGTAATATTATTGCTGTTGATGTTCAAGCCAATAACGGAGTCATTCACGTTATTGATAAAGTAATATTGCCAAATTAATTTTATTTCCAGCTAAAATTTTTATCCATATTACTTCTAATTATTGGATAAAGAATTATAAGTGCAGCTACTAAGTGAAAGTATCCAAACTTTGGATCAACACCAATGTCGTTGCATATTATATTAAACCCTTGAAATATGTTTGCAACTAAAAGTGCTAAACCAATTTTTTTAGCTAAAGCAGTTGCAGCAATATTTTGTGAATTATATGCATTATTAGTTGGGAATGTTAAAATTACTAAACAGAAAAACAGAGCCATCAAACCTAAGTGTGCAGGATCGGAATCATTAGCGTATGCCATACCCTCTCCAACAACAGGAATTATACTCCAAAGACACATTCCAATTAAAAAGCTTTTTCTGTTTTGGTTAAAAGCTCCATAAGCGGAAATTAAAATAAAAGCAATACTTGTTATTGTAAAAAGTAAGTCTGTAGTATCCATAATTTTGATTAATTGTTGATGTTAATATAGTGATTTATAATGACTTATAAACTTCTAATAATTATTGTTAATTGCATGTTATATTTACAATATGAAAATATTAAAATGGATATTCTTTTCAATCTTTACAATTGGATGTATTTTGAGTTTGGTTGTAGTTTTTTTAATGTATAATAATTTGACATTTATTGATTATCCCTACTTAATAGCTGCTGGTGTGTTTTTTGTTTTTGCTATAATAACCTTTAAGATTAAAATAAAGTCAAATTAATTTTAAGGTAACTCTTTAAAGTTTAAATTATTTAAATCTTTTCTCAATTTGTTCATAAACTCAATTCCGGGATCAATTTTGATGGTTCTGTATAAACTATCTTTTTCAAGCCATAGCTCATGATTTTCAAAATTAGTGTATTCAAAATGTCCTATTAAATAATCTATTTTGGGATATTTTGATTTTAAATGTTTAACTAGTTTGACATTAGAAATTAATTGCTCATTAGTTAATGGATATCCTTCAATCCCTCCGACATTTTCAATTCCTATTGAAGAATAGTTTAAACCTATAACATGTCTTGCCATTATATTATCTTTCATTAATTGAAAAACTTCACCATTCCTATCTACTAAAAAATGTGCTGAAACATTTAAATCACTTGCATAACTTATATCATTTCTTGAACCTTGAAGAGATGGAGATTTAAAAGTATTAAATGCTTGTTCAAATGTTTTAGTAGCAGTCCAATGTACAACTATAATTTTAGGATCAATGGTTATAGATTCTGCTTCAAAATTATATCTTTCTTTAATATATTGTTTAGTTAAGTTTGTTCTAAGATCATCAAATATGATATCTTTTTTAGTTATATGTATTTCAGAATCCTCACACGAAATACTTGAAATTGATAACAAAAAGACATAAAAAATAGTAAAATAATAACGTTTACTCATTGATTAAAATTAGTAAATACAATTAACTAAAAAATTTGTAATTTGATAATTAATGCGAGAATATTCTTCAATTGGTATAGGCATAAACTATTATGTCTATTTATTTTTTGCTCTTTGTTTTGTTATGATTATTATACAACAAAGCAATGTTATTCCTTACTATTATGATGGTAATGTTTTTTCGTTTTTAATTGATAGAGACCCTTGGACAACTGGGATTTCAACTTTGTTATTTCTGTCTTTTGGAATAAATAATGTTATTGTAGATAATCATGGAATAACTAGAAAAGTGTTATTGTTGCCTTTTTTTAAAAGAGAAAAGTCGTGGAAAGAAATTAAACACTATGCGTTTGTTAATGAGGTTTATGAGGGACAGCATTCTGAAACTAAAAAAGCAGTATGGTTTATAGATTACAAAGATTATGTTTGTTTTAGAGTAACCAAATTTGGAAGAAAAAATCTTAGAGAAATTTTAGAGTTTGTTGATAAGGTTGAAGACAAATATGAATTGTATTTAGAATTTAAAAACCCAATTTTTATGCGTAACGGAATGACAAAAGTGAAATATCCAGAAAATACAGAAGATGAAAAAAAATAAAATTACTAAATCTATTTCCATACTAATATTAACCCTTCTAGTTATAGCTTCATGCTCAAAAGATGAAGGTTCATCAGACGGCAATAATGTAATTGAAAATAAAACACCAACTCTGAATACAAGCAAGACTGCGATAGAGTTTGAAGATACTCAGATTACTAAATCGTCAACTACAAATACATTTTCTATTTCTAGTCAAAATTTAAATTCTGATATAACAGTTTCTGTTGGAGACAACTTTGAAATTTCAGATAATAATATCTCATTTACAAACAGCATCACAGTTCAACCTAACCAAAGTAAAACAGTGTATGTTAGGTTTTCTCCATCAACAATTGGCTCTCATACGGGTTCTATAAGTATTACAAATTCACAAGTAAATCAAAAGACTATTAGTCTGTCTGGAAATGCAATAAAACTTAGATATAATTACAAAACTTACAATAAGGAACATTTAGCTTTTGGATCTGGATTAAGCCAATCTTCAATTAAAAAGTTTGATTTACACAATGACATGTCTAAAATTGAAAACATTAAAATGTATGTTCAATTAGAATGTCCCTCTGCTGGCTGTAATGCTTGGGATGTTTTTGCAAATATATTAGTGAGAGAACCTGTTAGTAATGAATGGTATGAAATAGGTAGGTATATAACACCTTATGGAGTGGATACAAAAGCTTTAGATCGAGGAATTGAAATAGATGTAACTGATTTTAAATCTTTATTATCTGGAACAGTTGAACTAAAAGCATATATAGAAGTATGGGGGAGTGATGGGTGGAATTTGTCTGTTGATTTTGATTACACTGAAGGTGAACCTGATTTCAAAAACTATCAAATTTCAAGAGTGATGCAGTACAACAGAAACTCTTTAGAGGGAGTGATATACGGAGAGGATCAGTCTAAATTTGATCTTGATAAATCAATTTCCTTTGGTGAAAATATTCAAAGCGCTCATTTGAGAACAATAATAACAGGCTGGGGACATGCAACTCCAGCTGATGCTGACGGTAGAAGATGTGCTGAATGGTGTTTTAGAACTCACACAATTAAGATTGACGGAGCAAATAAATTTCAACATCAAATGAGAGGAATTGGATGTGGTTCAAACCCAATCAACAACCAAGGGGGCAATTGGCAACCTGATAGAGCAGGTTGGTGTCCAGGGATGGCAGTACCATTAAGGGTCGATAAGTTTTCAGAAAATTTAAATGGTAAAACAATAAAATTTGATTATAATTTCCAGCCTTGGGTCAATGATTTAAAAACAGATGCAAGCAACAAACATGCTTATTATGCAATATCCACTTTTGTGGTTTTGAAAAGTAATGAAGAAATTAGTGCAGCAGTCGTTTCAGACTAAAAACTGATTTGCAGAAGTTTAATTTATCGTTCCGTTTATATCAAATTGGGAAACAAAATCCCAAATCAGGCCACTTGTATTTTTGCCATTGAAACTTAACTTATCATCCCAATAATGATCACCATCATAAATTTTAATATGTTGTACATATGCATTGCCATTATCATCAAAAAAAATGTACTGTTCAATTGAACCTGATTGATTAGAAATTACATCTTCATTAAAACAGCTATTAAAGTTTTTCCACCAATTAATAACATCAGGAATTGAAGTGCTTCCATAGCCATCTCCATCATAAGGGACAGTTTTATCTGCAGTTCCATGGATATTAATCATAGCTGTAGGAACAGAAGCATTACAACTTTTATAACTATCGTCAATCATTGTTCCAGCTACAGATCCAATTGCAGCAAACCTTTTTGAGTTACAAGCAAGGAAATAAGATAAAAACCCTCCATTTGAATATCCTGCTGCATAAATCCTTTTACTTTCAACAGAATATTCAGCTGAAATAGCGTCTATCATGGTTTCTACAAAACCTAAATCGTCAGTAGAACTTTTATTGTCTGGTGAGGGAGCTGAAGAATTCCAATGAGGTGATCCACTTAAAAGAGTACCTTGAGGATATACCACTAAAAAGTTTTGATCTTCAGCTAAACTTCTCATATCAGCTTCATTTACAAAGTCTTTAGCATAACCTCCAAAACCATGAAAATTAATCATTAAAGGATATTTGAGTTCTGGATTATAGTTATTTGGAACGTAAAGCAAATACTCTCTTACCTCACTATCATGATTTAGAAGTTTTGTTAAAAGACCTGTTCTTACAACGTCTTCAGAATCATTATTTTCTTCTTGTTCTTCACAAGAAATAGAAAATAATAAAATAAAAAATACTAAATAGAATTTCTTGATTACTAACTGATTAAACATAATTTAAATTTATAAGAATATTAACAAAATAAAAAACAATGGCATAGTGGTTGTGTATAGTTGATCATGAAAAGGTATTTATTGTTATCTATTTTATTAGTTTCATGTAGTACATCAGATGATGATGTTACTGCTAATCCTCAAACACCAACTTATAAAAATGTAAACTATGTTACAATTACAAATGAAAATACTGGAGGAGGAAGTCAGTTTGTTTATTTAAAATCTGGTATTTCAGAGTCGAGTGCTGATATTTGTTATTGTGACGCATCCTGTTCTAAAGAAGTTATTGTTGTTTCAGATTTACAGTTTGATCAACAGTCTTTAAATTTTAGATTCAAAAAAACACCTTCTGATAATTATACTACAAGATCTTCAATTGATTGGTGTACAAGATTTCAGTAAAATCCTAATTGTTTTCACAATTTCCAATATATTATAAAAGGATACAAAATAGTTCGATTTATTAAATAAAAGTTCGGACATTCTTTTTTTTTTAAAAAAATGATTAGTATTAATAGATATTAACTAATCAAAAATTTATTTATGAAAAAGATTTTTTTACTCTTATTTGTCGTTTTATTTACGTCAAATATTTATGCTCAACAAAATGCCTTTCAAATTATTCATGTACAAGCTGAGGAAAACTCTCAGGATAACATTGCAGAATTATTTGACAACTTTTTTGGAGCAAACAAAATGAAAGAGGGCAATGCTGTTGCCTTGGAAAGACTCTGGATGGGTGGCCCAAAAGATATGACACACAGAGTGGTTTTTTTATGGCCTTTAGGCGGTCAAGGATTTGAAGAAGGAGAAGTGACTCCTGCAGAAAATAGTGCTTTTTGGAGTGATTTAATCAATAGGGTTGAGTCGTGGGGCCCTGGACATGCTGGAAGATTTATAAACTTTATTGAAGGAGATATTGAGGTTAATCCTTATGTTCAAGTTTGGGATATTATTCCTGAAGATCCAGAAAGTTTTAAAAACGCTCAACTAGAACTGGTTAATTCATTGCCAGATGTTTTCAAAGGTAGATTTGTAGGCTTTGGTACATACGACATCAATAGACCTGATGGTGCTACCCATTGGGCATTGGTTTCAGGAAAAAATGTTGATGATCATTTAAGTTTTGTAACGGAGCTACAGACGAAACACTCTAAGAAATTTATGAAATATATTGAAGATAGAGGAGGTGTAGAATTAATTTCAAATTTCACATTTGAAAACTTACGTTTTATTAGATAAATCAAACTTTAAACAAAAATTACAATTATGAAAAAAATTATTTTATTATTTGCTTTATGTCTTTCTTTTACTCAGTTAAATGCTCAAGACATAAAAAATCTAGGTCAATTTGATGCGAATTTCACTATTGATTCAGGAGAATTAAAAGGAAAATTAGGTGGAGCTACAATTAATTTTTCAGGAACTGCTGGACCTTATGGAAGAGTTTACGCTACATTAAACTTTTCTAATAAACTTGATAATGAATCTGGATTAGGAGAGTTTAGTGGATATGCTTGGAGTCAAGTAGATGATGTAATTACTCAAGCAACATTACAAGGCTCTTGGAAATTTAATGGAAAAACTTGGACTCTTTATAGTTTCGATTCAGTTACTGATGGAAAAATCATAATGTGGCAAGGAGATCTTAATATGGTTAATAAAACCTTAGATTTAAAAGCTCAACAAATTGAATAGAAACTAAAGAAGCACAAATTCATAAAAAAGAATTGTGTAAATAACTCCTTTAAAAAACCCAATCCAACTTGCTTTGATTGGGTTTTTTCTTACCCAATCATATTTTTTATTTAAATAATTCTTCATCACACAGCACATATATTTTATTAAATTTATAAAAAGAATTATTTATGAGTAGCACTAAAATAAGTAACAAAGGATGGTTTAGAGTATTTATAGTTATTCCAGCATTCTTCATAGTTACTATTGTATTTCAAGTATTAGCTCTTGGAATTTCTTTTTTCCTTTCTGGCGCTGGTTTAATTGAGGAGTTTACTCTAGACCAACTGGATTCATTCGATAACCTACCTGTTATGACAATAATACAGTATGTCGATATGGTAGGAATTTTTCTTTTGTTATGGATCTTTATGAAGTTCATTGATAAGGAGCCCTTTATGAATATGGGCTTTTCAATAAAAGGAAAACGAAATGATATTATTCTTGGAATGACTTTGGGGCTTTTTATGATGGCATTAGGCTATATCGTCTTAGAATCTTTAGGTGAAATTCAGTTTTCTAGAATTAACTATGATCTTTCTTCAATTATTTGGTTGTTTATTTTATTTATTGGAGTTTCTGTTTTAGAGGAAACTTTTGTTAGAGGATATGTGCTTAAAAATTTACTAAAATCATTTAATCCTGTTGTATCATTAGTAGTTTCATCTGCGTTATTTTCTTTATTACATTTTTTTAATCCAAATGTAAATTACCTCGCTTTGGTTGAATTATTTATTGGAGGAATTGCTTTAGGAATATCATATATATATACCAGAAATCTTTGGTTCCCTTTTGCTTTTCATTTAAGTTGGAATTTCTTTCAAGTAATATTTGGATTTAATGTAAGCGGTATGGATACCTATTCATTAATTGAGTTTGAAATTTTAGAACCAAATAATTTAAACGGAGGTGATTTTGGATTTGAAGGATCTTATTTGTCAATAATTTTTACACTTATAATTATTTATTTTCTAAATAATTATTACAAAAAATTTAGAATAAAAAACCCCGAATAATCGAGGTTTTTTATCATTTAGTTTTAATTACTTTACCATTGCATTACTAGAAGCCTCATAAATCTAGTTACTGAATTTCTGTGAGAGGTATCTGTTTTAGAAGAAAGCTTTTCATATTCTCTAACCATATTTGGATTATCAGCTCTTCTCTTTTGGTTTGTATCCCAGCTGGTTAAATAATCTTCATAAGTTGGATATCCTACAACTACCCAAGCATTGCCTTCAGACATTGGCCCTCCAACACTGATGCCGCCTGTTGCCCAACTAATATCATTCCTTGGATATTTAGTTCTCATTGTATCCTGCATGCTAACCCATTCTCCATTTTTACTCCAGTCGACATTAGAAATGTAAACTACTTGAAAAGGCATAGCATCTTCAGGCCCAAAGTTTAAATTTCTCCAGCCATTACCAGAAAAAACTGGTTCAATGAAATTATTGATTTTAGTCGCAAAAAGTTGCCATGACATATTTTGAAATTCAGGAGTGTATAGCTTAGCCATGGCTTCAGCCTCTCCACTAAAAATAACTTCATGTGTAGATTCAAGTTCACTTGGGCTAAACATTATAGAATATAAGCTAACAGTTACACCTTCGATTTTATTTTTTGAGAAATAATCATTCATAATTTGTACGACTGTTTCTTCATTTTGTGGCGCTACTTTTATTCCATAAGCTGACCATCTTTGAGAGAAAGATAGCGTTACAAAAAAAAGCAGTGATATTGATAATAGTTTTTTCATATTTAAAAATTGTTATTTATAATCAATTTAAATAAAGAAAATTAAAATTCAAATTGTTTTAAAATTAATTATACGTTTATTAATGATTTTTGATTTATAAGTACATTATTTTATTATATAATTAAAAAATCAACTTTAATTTATCAAAGCGGTATTATAATTGGGAAGGCTATACTATGTCAAATGAACTGATTAATACTATTAAGCAAGAGTTGAAAAAATTTTACTTCAAAAATTTTAGAAGGAGAGGAAAGAGCCTTAAAACTCTTGACCTAATAAGAGAATGTTATAATGATCAATTTGATTTTTATCTTTTAGAAATCAAGAAAATCATTAAAAAATCAATAGAATCAAAAGACGAAAAATTGATCATCAAACTACTCTCTGATTTCAAAAAAAATGAAGGTTGTAACAAAAAAATTATGAGTTTTATAATTAATGAATTAGTTGTAGAAAATAAGCTTGAGTTTTTAGAAATTCCTAATAATCAATCTCTTTTTGAATTTGAAGAAGAATAAGTTTAGCTTTGCAACATGTTTCAACTAACCTCATTGCAATGGAAATCTTTTTTTAGATCTGCTGCTCTTGCTGGAAATTTATTCTCAAAAATCATGACTTGGTTTTGGATAATATATCTAACTGGTATGGCATTGCTATTAGGTATTGGAACCCCTATTGTTTTAACAACTGATGAGTTTGGAATTGAAGATCCATTTCTTTTTATAAATAAAAATTTGATTTATGTTTTTGTTTATTGGGTAGTAATTAGGTACATATTTCAAAAAATCCCCATCTTAAACATAAGAGCTCTTTTATTAACCCCGTTAAGAAAATCAAAGATAATTCGCTTTGCAATGAATCGAACTATTTTTTCGATTTTTAATATGCTATCATTTTTTTATTTAATTCCCTTTTCAATAATGTTGGTTGCAAATGAAGATCTTGGTAGCTATGATGGAATTCAATTATTAATTTGGAATATTGCGATTGCAACACTAGTTTATATAACAAACTTTTTAAATATTTTATTAAACAAACAAGACAAATTAGTAATTGGAATAGGTGTTTTATTAGTTTCTATTAAAGCCCTTGAATATTTTAATATTGTTGATTTGACAATCTATTCTGAACAAATTTTTTACTCTTTTTATATAAATCCAATATTAGTTCTAGCTCCCATTGCTATTCTTGTTTATACTTATTATTATGTATATAACTATTATCATAAAAACTTATCAATTGATACTGGTTTAAGTTTAAAAGTAAAGGAAGCTACAAAAGATGATTTTAAATGGTTAGATCAGTATGGTGAAATGGCTAAGTTTCTAAGAAATGACCTTCGTTTAATAAAAAGAACAAAAAGAGCAAGATCAACTGTAATTATGGGTGCTTTTTTTGCGTTGTATGGACTGATTTTTATAGCTAGTGAGGAAGTGTATGGAAATACCGGTGCTTTTTTTGGATTGTTTTTTTCTACTGGGGGCTTTATGTTTACTTTTTGTGGAATGGTCCCAAGTTGGGATAGCAAACATTATCCATTAATGATGTGTCAAAATATAACATATCTTGATTATATAAAGTCAAAATGGTATTTAGGATTTACAGGAACAATTGTTATGACATTAGTTGGATTATTAATCTATTCTTACTTTGGATTATTTTATGCAGTTGGGATTATATGTTCAGGCTTATATAATCTTGGAGTTAATTCTTATATTACTTTGTGGGCAGGAGCATTTAATAAAACAGCTATTGATCTTGATTCTGCTAAAAATGCATTTGGAGATACTAAATCTTTTAATACCAAAACAATGCTTATGATTATACCACAAATGGTATTGCCTATGCTTTTATTCTATTTTGTGTCTGACTTTTATGACCCATTAATTGGGGCAATCTCTGTTGGAGTATTTGGTGTTTTAGGTATTGTTTTTAGAAATAAAGCATTCTCAATGATTGTTAAAACATATAAATCTGAAAAACATTCAACATTATCAGCATATAAACAAACTAATTAATTATGATTTCATTTACTAACGTATCAAAAGTTTACGCAAAACAAGCTGTATTAGACATATTATTATTGGAAATCCCTAAAGGACAAACCTTTGGATTGGTTGGAAATAATGGAGCTGGAAAAACAACTATGTTTAGTTGTCTATTAGATTTAATAAAACCCAGCAAAGGTGTTGTAAAAAATAATAATGTAAATGTTAGAGAGAGTGAAGATTGGAAAAGCTTTACATCCGCATATTTAGATGAATCTTTTCTTATTGGTTATTTAATGCCTGAAGAATATTTTTATTTTATTGGTGAATTAAGAGGAGTTTCAAAAAGAGAAGTAGATCAATTTTTAAATCAATTTGAAGATTTATTTAATGGAGAAATTCTGAAAGGAAAAAAATATATTAGGGATTTATCTAAAGGAAATCAAAAAAAGGTTGGAATTGTCGCGGCATTAATTGGAGAACCGGAAGTAATCATTTTAGACGAGCCATTTGCTAATTTAGATCCAACTACACAAATTAGATTGAAAAAGATTATAAAAAAGTTATCTCAAGACAGAAATATAACTGTGCTAATTTCAAGTCATGATCTTCAGGATGTGACAGAGGTTTCTGAAAGAATAGTTCTTTTAGAAAAAGGCAAAATAGTTAGAGACATAAAAACAAGTAAAGAAACTCTTAAGGAATTAGAATCTTATTTTACAAAAGATTAATTAAAGTTTTTATTTACCCAATTATCTATCTGATTAAAAATTTCACATAAGTTTTCTGATTCAATTGAAAGAGAGTATTCAACTCGAGGCGGAATTTCATTAAATTGTTTTCTTTCTACTAAACCTGATTCAACTAGATCTTTTAATTGATCTGCTAAAACTTTTCTAGAAATTTTAGGAATTGAAGCGGCTAATTGACCAAATCTAACTTTCTTCTTTTTTCTAAGATTGTCAATAATAATTAATTTCCATTTGCCACCTAACATCTCAGTAAATTTAGATACAGGACAAATTAAACCTCCTTTATTATGGTTACTCATGAGTTACTAGTTTTTATTAGTTACTTTTTAGTAACAAGTTACTTTTTATAACTAAAGTAATATATTTGAGCCATAAATCAAGAAATCTTTCAGTTTTTGTAATTATTCATTTCAAATTTTGGTAAGATTTTTGGAATAACTTTAAAAAAACAGAAAACATGAAAAAAATAATATTAGTATTTAGCTTAATTGCGGCTTTGAGTTTAAACTCTCAAGTTCAATTAGATACACAAAAAAGTAATATAAAATGGACTGGCAAAGAACTTACAACAAAAGAACATTTTGGATCTCTAAAATTATCTAAAGCTCAGTTGGATTTTGATAATGATAACATAACAGGTGGATCATTTGTTGTAGATATGACAACCCTTGATGTGCAAGACTTAACCGGTCGTGGAAAAGAAAGACTAGAAGGGCATTTGAGATCCGATGACTTCTTTTCAGTCGACAAACATAATCAGGCAAAACTTACAGTTAATAGTTCAAAGAAAACAAGTAATATTTCTTATGAGCTTAGTGGAGATCTAACAATTAAAGATATTACTCACCCAATTGTATTTACATTAACTGAAAATGCTAGAGGCTATACATCGAATTTAACTTTTGACAGATCTAAATATAATGTAAGATTTAGATCAGGCACTTTCTTTCAAAACCTTGGAGACAAGTTAATTCTAGATGATATAGAATTAGAAGTAACATTAATAAAATAATTATGAATAAAATTGATAGACCAATGTGTGGATGTGGAAACACGTCAAATCCCAATGGATATTGTGATGGATCACATAATAACGGATAAATGAAAAAAATTGTTGCTTTTGGTGCAAGTTCATCATTAAATTCAATAAATAAAGATTTAGCTACTTACACTGCTTCATTGGTTCCTGACTCGGCATCCATAGTTGTAAATTTGATTGATTTTGAAATGCCTATTTATAGCATAGACAAGGAAAAGGAAAATGGTATTCCAGATTTGGCATATAAATTCAAAGATATTTTAAAAAATGCTGATGGAATTGTAATATCGTTTGCTGAACATAATGGAGTTTATACTGCTGCATTTAAAAATATTTTTGATTGGATTTCCAGAATAGAAAAAGTTGTCTGGTATAATAAGCCTATGTTCTTGTTAGCAACATCAAATGGTGATAGAGGGGCTATTACAGTTCTCGAAATTGCCCATTCAAGAATTTCTCGAGGGAATCCATATGAAATACCTGTTTTTTCACTGCCAAATTTTAATAAAAATTTTCATATTGAAAAAGGTATTTTAGATGAAAAATTAGATACAAAATTTAGAGAATCTTTAAAAATATTTATTTCGAATATTACTGATGGCAATTAGGATTTTTTCAAAGGAAGATCAAGCCAGTGGAAATTTTAATTTTGGAGAAATTAAAGAAAAAAAACCTATTGGCTTTTTCCAGGACGGGGGGAGACTTAAACCTTATTCAAACTTATTTTATTGGGCACACGCTTGGACTCCCGATAAAAAAAGCACGATAGGATTACACCCTCATCAAGGTTTTGAAATTTGCAGTTTTGTATTAAAGGGTAAAATCAATCATTTTGATACTAAACAAAACAAATGGATTCCTCTTTCAGAAGGAGATGTGCAAATAATAAGATCTGGAAATGGTATTTCTCATGCAGAAGAGATTGATGATAAATCTGAAATATTTCAAATTTGGTTTGATCCTGATTTATCAAAATCACTTCAAAAAGAGGCTTCATATGACGATTATAATTCGAATGATTTTAAAGTTATTGAGTTAGATGACAAAACAAAAAAAATCATCAAGGGAGATGGATCGCCAATGGAAATGGATAGTGAGAATATATTTATTAATGAATATAATTTTAAAGACGGAAACCATACATTAGAGATTAATAGTGGTTTTATCCACTCTTTTTTTGTCATTGAAGGGGATCTGAAATATCAAAAAAATAATTTAGATAAAGGAACTTTTTTCATAGTTGATAATGAAGATGAATTAATATTTACTTCCTCTGGAAATGCTAAGATTTTTGAAATAATTTCTCCAATTAATCCATCGTATCAAACTTATTCTCAGTTAAGATAAATTTCTGAATTAATAATAGTATTTTTGAAACATGAAGAATATAATCTTTGCTTTTCTAATTATTAATTTGTTATCATGTGGTGAAGCCAAGAATGAGGTTTCTGACATTTATGAATCTATTGAACTTCCCGCTTTAAGAATCAATAATACTTTTGTTCAACCATTCAGAATTTTAAAAACAACAATTTCGGATGCCTCTAAATTTGATGTTAAGTATGGTAATACTGATCTTACTGTTGGTTATGTTTTGAGATATTATTTTTATACAGGGATAGATTTAAACGCTGACAAAACAGAACTTATAAGCATGAATATTCAATC
>Ga0208127_1000855_pt1 | contig 15597 bp, 15 predicted proteins | sample ETNtaG_6_FD_185751 | JGI IMG/M metagenome (GOLD analysis project Ga0208127, IMG submission 185751) | Marine microbial and viral communities from oxygen minimum zone, Eastern Pacific Ocean - ETNP201306SV45 (SPAdes) (version 2) | ecosystem: Environmental > Aquatic > Marine > Oceanic ...
AATAGTATGGTTTGTTTAAAATCTGAATTATTACCAAGCCAATTAATAAATAAAATACAGTTGGCAGAAAGAAAATTACAAAAAAATAAAAGAATTATCAATGGACCTAGAAAAATTGATTTAGATATTATTTTTTCTGATCAAAAAGTTTTTAAAAATAATAATTTAATCATACCTCATCCCCGTGCACAAGAGAGAGATTTTGTCTTATACCCTCTTTTGGATATTAATCCTTTCTTCAGACATCCAGTGTCTAAATTAACTGTGAAACAATTAATTGAACAATTAAAAGATACTTATATTGTTAAAAGATTAAGCTACCGCAACTTGCTGTAAGAAGTTTTTTAATTTCTTTGAAGAAATTATATTTTTAGAATTTTTGAGATTACGTGATACGTCAATGCCTTCAGGGTTTAATATACTTATTATTTTATTAGCTTTCTCTTCATTAATGCCTCCTCCAATGAAAACAGGAATAGATAGGTTTTTTATTGATTGAATTTGTTTCAAACACTTCATTAACGCATATGTCTTTATACTCTTAGTTTTATATACGTTTAGATCATAGTATATTACGTTTACTATGTTTTTTATATTACGAAGATACGCTATATTGAAATTTTCAGGATTTACTGCAATACCAATTTTTAATCTTTTAAATGTTTTGCGTAAAAGTTGTAATTCATTTTTTTTAAAGTGGTATGAGCATGATATCGTTTTTGGTTTTGTAAAATCTATTTGTTTTATTAATTTATCTAAGGAAACATAGCGAGTAAGTAATACTGATTCAATTTTATAATTTTTACATTCTTTAATTAATATTTTTATTTTTTTATCCGTAGCTGTATTTGGACCATTTAGATTATTGCTCGCAAATCCAAGAGATTTTATTTTATTTTTATAGGCTGTTTTAACAGACTGCGAATTTGTTATGCCACAAATTTTTAATGAAATTTTTTTCATATTAAGTATTTTATATTTATAAATTATCTGTAAACTAGTTTGTAATCTTATGTCATTAAATTTTTTTAGACGAGTTGCTTTTGGCCTTTCCCCAAACGATAATAAACCAGATGACCCCCTTTCTTGGGCATTGAGTCAGTTAAACACTGTGCCAAAATTCTTATGGCCTGGATCCATACCGACAGAAAAAGACCTTAGAAAAAAATATGGTGAGTGGGTATATGGTGACAGAGAGGTTTTACGAAAAAAATTCAAAAATGACAAAAATGAATACAAAAAAGCAAAAGATGACCTGAGGTTAAAAACAGGTGAGAGATACTTTGAGTTGAATGAGCACGCTATTAGGCATTACCAAACAAAATATAGTCAGCAACCTGTCTTTGAGCGTTTCTGGCTATTTTGGGGAAATCATTTTGCTATCAGTGAAAAAGATTTTTTAGCCGAGTTTAGTACAGGGCCTTATCAGCGAGAAATTATTAGACCAAATATGGTAAAAACTTTTGAAGACATGGTTCAATCAGTAACAACATCGTGGTGTATGATTCATCATCTTGATAACTCAGAGTCTGTGGGGCCAAATTCTAGAAGAGGTTTAGAGTCAAGAGATACCATTAATGAAAATCACGCTAGAGAATTATTAGAGTTACACACTGTGTCTCCGTCTGCAGGTTACACTCAAGAGGATGTTATTCAATTAGCATATATTATGACTGGGTGGGGACATAAATGGAGTAGAAAAAATTTGGAAACAGGAGATGTCTGGTTTGATCAAGAAAAGCATCAAAAAGGAGATAAGCAAGTTTTAGGCGTTAAGTATAAAAATGATGCAAAAAGAGAGCTTGCCAAAGTTATTCATGATCTTGCAACTCATCCAGTATGTATCGAGTTTGTATCAACAAAACTATGCCGACATTTTATTACAGATGAACCAACTTCAGAAATGATTAATCCTGTTGTTGAAGCTTGGAATAAATCTAATGGTAATTTAATTGAAATTCATAAGGCGGTGATAAAGCAAGCCTTTAAATATAACGACACTACACATAAGTTTCACCCGCCAGAAGTATGGCTTATGCAATTATCAAGAATGTTTGATTTAAATATTCCTTTATCGGCAGATAGGATGAATTATAATTTTAAATCAAGACCAACTAATAGACAGGGGCAGTTATCATGGATACTTAGAGAAATAGGAAATTCACCTTATCGAGCTAAACAACCAAATGGGTGGAGTGATGTTGAGGCGGATTGGGTGTCGCCAGAATTACTACTTCGTAGGTTTTGGTTTGCTTCAGTAGAACTTCCAATGTTAGTTAAATCTGGAAATCAATCGCATGATTTTATTATCAGTTGCTTAAAAAATAATTTTGATGATTATGAAAGTATGGCATCTCTTATTCATCAATTTAGATTTGGGACAACTGAAAAAGATTTAGGAAGAAAGTATGGAGTGATTTGTAATTTACCAGGAGTGTTAAAAGTATGAATTGTACAAGAAGAAATTTTTTAATTGGAGGCTCAACAACATTATTTCTTTCTGGATTTTTTCCTAAAATAAGCTTTGCTTCAATGCAGAAAAAAAATCTTATAATTATATCTCTTCGTGGAGGGATGGATGGTTTAACAGCAGTACCCGTAATTGGAGATAAAAGATTAAAAAAATTAAGAAAAAAACTTATTTTAGAAGATGTCCTTAAATTAAATAGTGATTTTGGTTTGCATCCTAAATTAGAAATTTTTCATGAACTATGGCAGAATGATAAAGCAGCTTTTGTGCATGCCACTAACATTCCATACACTGGTAGATCTCATTTTGATGGACAAAACTTAATGGAAACAGGTGCTCACATTCCATACCAAGAAAAAACAGGATGGCTTGGTAGAGGATTATTGGCATCAGATATTGTTGGAAAAGGGTTAGCTATATCTTTGCCGATGCCACTTTTATTGCGCGGTGTTCCACAAAATAATAATTTTTTCCCCTCTCCTGATTTTGTAGAGACAAAATTAATCGATCGTATTTATGACGAATTTAAAGGTGATCATAATGAACTCATTAAATCGACACTTGATACAATAAGACAAAGACCGCTATCAATGCAAATTGCAACAGACTCGGATGATAGACAAAAACTCGCTTTAGAAGCTGCAAAACAACTTAAAGACCCAAGTGGCCCAAGAGTAGCTGTTTTTGAGTTAGATGGGTTTGATACGCATGCTGCCCAAGGTGGTGTAGATGGCGCCCATGCTGATGAACTAGAAGAAGTAAATGCAATTGTAAAAATTCTCTATGAAAATCTAGGTCAAGCTTTTGATAATACTCTTATTTTAACACTCACAGAATTTGGAAGAACTATTAAACAAAATGGAGGCTATGGAACAGAGCATGGTTATGGAAGTGCAATATTAATGGCTGGTGGTTTGTTAAAAAAATCACAGGTGTATACAGATTGGCCTGGTTTAAAAAAGAAAGAACTATTTGAAGGCAGAGATTTAAACTCTACTATTGACTCAAGAGCTGTTTATAATTCAGCAATGTCTATTTGTTTTGATAAGGATCCAGAATTTTTACGACGTGAAGTTTTTTGGGGTGATGATTTACCTAATTTAACTGAAGAATTGTTTAAGATTTAGAAATAAATAATTTTTTTTGAAATTTCATGATAAACGATCATATGATTTCTGAAAATTTTGAAAAACTTTTTCAAGCAGCAAAAGATGTGAGAGATAATGCTCATGTTCCATATTCACAATTTAAAGTCGGTGCAGCATTTCTTACAGAAGATAATACAATTATTGCTGGTTGTAATGTTGAAAATGCAGCCTACCCACAATCACAGTGTGCTGAAGCGAGTGCAATTGGAAACTTAGTAGCAAATGGTTTTACAAAAATTAAAGAAGTAGTTGTTATTGGTTCTGGTGATTTGTTATGTTCTCCATGTGGTGGGTGCAGACAAAGATTAAGAGAATTTGCTGCATTAGATGTCAAAATTCATATGTGCAGTGTTAATGGACATATCAAAACATCAACATTAGAAGATTTACTTCCCGACTCTTTTGGTCCAGAAAACTTATAATGCATACTTCAGCAAAATTTTTTTTAGAACAAACAAATACGAAACCAGATATTGCGGTTATTTTAGGATCTGGGTTAACAAATTTTTTTGACACAAAAAATATTATTAAAGAAATACCTTACACTGACTTACCAGATTTTCCTCAGCCCACAGTTAAAGGACATGCTGGTAAATTAGTTTTAGGAGAAATAGCTAAAAAAAAAATAGTGTGTATGTATGGTCGGTCACATATTTATGAAGGACATGAACCACAGAGTCTAGCAAAACCAATACGTGTATTAAAAGACATAGGATGTAAACTTCTTATCGTTACGAATGCAGCAGGAAGTCTCGATGCAAATATGCCAGCAGGAAGTTTAATGGCAATTACTGATCATATTAATTGGAGCGGTTTTAATCCTTTGATTGGAAAAAACCACGATGACTATGGTCCTAGGTTTCATGATATGAGTGATGGGTATCATAAATTTTATCGTGATCAGTTAATAGGAGTCGCAAAAAAAACTAATCAAGAAATATTTGAAGGAATATATTGTATGTATTCTGGTCCAAATTTTGAAACTCCAGCTGAAATAAACGCACTAAAAGTTATTGGTGGTAATGCAGTAGGAATGTCAACAGTCCCAGAGGTGCTAGTTGCTAATCATTGTGAACTTTCTGTCATTGCTATCAGCGTAATTACAAATCTAGCAGCAGGGATGAACAAAACAAAACTTAGTCACAAAGAAACTCTAGAAAACGCCAGTCTCGCTGAAGAAAATATTCTTCAACTAATTAAAAACTTTATTACAGAAGTGACATTTGATGATTCCTCAGGAAATAATTAGAAAAAAAAGAGATAAAAAGGTTCTTTCGAGGGAAGAAATATCTCTATTCGTAAATGGTTTAACAGATGGATCCTTTTCAGATTCACAAGTTGCCGCGATGAGTATGGCAATTTTCTTAAATGGAATGATACCTGAAGAAACAGTTAATTTAACTGAAGCAATGACGACTTCAGGGGATATGATTAATTGGCAGGGTATTGTTGATACTGATCTAGTTTGCGATAAGCATTCCACAGGTGGTGTGGGAGATAAAACAAGTCTTATCCTAGCCCCTATTTTAGCGGCTTGTGGATTATTTGTTCCAATGATTTCTGGAAGAGGTCTTGGGCATACAGGTGGAACGTTAGATAAGTTCGATTCTATCCCTGGTTATAATACACAACCTGATTTAGATACTTTTAAGAAAGTAGTAAAAGAAGTTGGCTGTGCAATTATAGGACAAACTTCAAACTTAGCGCCCGCAGATAAAAAATTATATTCAATTAGAGACATTGTGGGCACAGTCGAATCTTTACCTTTAATTACATCATCTATACTATCTAAAAAAATTGCATCAGGTTTAAAGACATTAGTTTTAGATGTTAAGGTTGGAAACGGATCTTTCAATAGTACTATAGATATAGCAAGAGAGTTATCTCATTCACTTGTAAAAGTAGCCCAAGGAGCTGGTTTGCAATGTGAGGCAATTATAACAGATATGAACCAAGTCTTAGGAAAAAGCGCCGGGCATATTTTGGAAATGTCAGAGTGTATTGATTTTTTAAAAAATCAAGAAAAAGACTCAAAACTTGAAACAATAACATTTGAATTAGTAGCTTCAATTTTAATGATGTCTCAAAACCTCTCAAAAGAAGAAGCTCTTAAAAAAATTAATAGTGTAATATCGAATGGACAAGCAGCAGAAAAATTTGAAAAAATGGTTTACGCTTTAGGAGGACCGTCTGATATTATGTCTTCACACGATAATCATTTAAAAATAAAGGCTATAAAAAAAGATATTTTTTCAACACAAACAGGATGGATAAAGGAAATTAAAACAAGGGATCTGGGATTAATTCTTATCGAGTTGGGTGGAGGAAGAAAACAAGTCACGGATAAAATTAATTTCAATGTTGGTTATGATCATGTGTTAAAAGTTGGTGATAAAGTAGATCCAAGCACATCTCTTTTAACAGTTTATACAAATTCAGAAGATGATTATGAAAATGTAAGAAAAAAAATTGCAGATTGTTTTATAATTGTTGATACTGAGGTAAGTGCACTTCCATATATGTATGAAGTAATTAACTAATGAGTACACAATTAGCTATCAATGAAGATCTAATAAAATATCTTCAAAATGTGGGGTACCGAAAAGACCCCCTTGTCGATGAATTAGAAAAGGAAACCAAAGCACTTGGTAAAGTTGCTCAAATGCAAATTGCTAAAGAGCAAGGTCAATTTTTAGAAATTATTATAAAAATATCAAAAGCAAAATCATGTTTAGAAATTGGACGATTTACAGGGTTAAGTACGTTATATATGGCACGAGGACTTTCATCCGATGGCAAAATTGTTACTGTTGATAACTCAGATGAATTTTTACCATTAGCACAAAAATATTGGGACAAAGACGGTCTTACTTCAAAAATAGATTCTATTATTGGAGCAGGTGTGGATGTGATGCAAAGTTTAATTGATCGTCAACATACATTTGATTTGATTTTTATTGATGCAGATAAAAATAATTATCCGAATTATTATGAACTATCTTTAAGTCTAGTTCCATCAAATGGAATCATCATTATTGATAACATGCTATGGCACGGGGATGTGGCTGATCTATCTAAAAATGATTCACAAACAAAAACTATTCGTGATTTAAATTTACAAATTAATCAAGACAATAGAGTGGAATTTTCTTTACTCCCTTTATCTGACGGTCTTTCGTTTATAAGAAAAAAATAATTTTTTTACTTGAAATAATTATAACAATTCCCATATTTTAATTGTTGGTATGCCATTGTGGGTGCCAATTTTAACTTGCTTAATAAGGAGTTTTTATGACTAGAAACCTATCCGTATGGAATTCGCTTAGACCATTTTCGGTTGGATTTGACTCAATTTTCGAAGAATTTGATAGAATGTTAGAGTCTACCGAGCGACACAATTCAAATTATCCACCCTATAATATTCACAGAATAAATGAGAATAATTATAAAATAGAAGTAGCCTTAGCTGGTTATTCTAAAGATGATATTGAATTAGAACTCAAAGAAAACAATCTTACTGTACGCAACAAACAAAAAGAAAAAGTTGTGAATGAAGAAGGAAATGGAGTTATTCACAAAGGAATTTCTACTAGACAATTTGAGCGATCGTTTACTATTTCTGAAGACATAAAAGTCAAAAATGCAGAATTACAAAATGGTTTATTAAATATTGATCTGGAAAGAATTATTCCAGAAGAAAAGAAAGCAAGACTAATTCCAATTAGTTAAATTTACGGGATAGGGGGCGAGAGCCCCCTGTTTAGAATTATTCTAAATTTAATATCATTGAGTTTTTATTACTTACTCTAACGAATAAAACATAACTTTACTCTTTTTCAAAAATTCATAAATTATAAATTGTATGTTTCTACAAGTGGTTGAAAAGTTGTTGCAGGTACCAGCGCAATTTTTCAATCCACTATAGTAATAAAATGTTGGCTCTTCAAAATGTTGTAGATGTTGTTAAGGATGATTTTTATCATAACAAAACAGAAGATAAGTGTTATGATTTTTTCTACTCTTCGGCTTTAACTCATGCGATCAGCTTAGAAATTGCTTCATCTACATATGCTGATAAATGTTTATCTTATGAAATGTTATGTAAAAGGATACCTCCTAAATTAGGCTGTAGATCAACAATATATTCAACACTCAACAATGCTGTGAGCAAAGGTTTTTTTGTAAAACAATACTCAAAAAAAGATAGAAGAGTAAGATCTTATTGTTTATCCGAAGAGTATTCTTTGATGCTAACTCGATGGTACTTGCGATCAAAAGAAATATTTTTCTAATTAAAATTTAATTAGAATAATTCTAAAAATAATTAATTTGTACCACTTTTCCTTGATAAATTTTTTTAAGATTATCTTCTTTTTTTTTCATATTAAAAAGCTTTTAGATTCTCAATAAGAGGACGCGGGGGCTATAAATACAATAGTTCCAGCTAATTCCGTTATTCAGCTCCCGCACTTTAATTAATTGATTAAGAGGAGATTATGAAAAAATTTGTTACATTTATTACTTCACTTCTGATAGCTTTCAGCTTTACAAAAACTGTATTAGCAGATGGTCATCAGATTTATGGACCCTACCCAATTACTTTAAAGGGTTATGATGGAGATAAAACAAATTCAGTAAAATATACTGGTCAAATGGCTAGACACGCACTTCATGATAGTTTGAAGGCTGTAGTTAAAACTGGAGATGTGGCTAAAATGATGGCTTACTATAACGGAGAGGACGGTCTAGAGATTGTTGCTCCTGCTTCAAAAGGTGACTTTGTAATTAAACAGACTATGATTTCAGAAATAGGTAGCGGTAACTTGTCTGGTAAAATGTACAAAGGATATATTCCAGGCTGGGGAAATTTAACAGGCCCTGAAGCTATAGAACATATGATGGCAAAAGCAGGTGAAGTTGAAGGTGGTTTTGATCCTAATACGGGTATGGATTATACTCAACTTATTTCAAAATTTGCTATGGGTGCTGTTTTCTACAACCAAGCAGTAAATAATTATCTTGGTACTAAAATGGAAATCGGTCAAAAACCAAACAGCGAACCTTATAAGGAAGGTGCTTACTATACCGGTAAAGAGCATAGCTGGGATGAAGCTTTTGGATATTGGGGTTCTGCTGCACATGCTTTGACTTTAACTGCAGAGCAAAATTATAATGTTGCCAAAAAGAAAGATATGGCTTCTGCTGACTTCAACGGAGATGGTGTTGTGGATGTTTATTCAGAATATACTTATGCTCATGCTTATTATGCATCAAGCTATGATAAAGGTGGTAAAACAAATTATCTAGCAACTGTTAACCAAGCATTTATTGATGGTAGAGAAATCATTAGAGACGCAGGTGGAAGAAATTTAAACTTTTCTGAAAGAACTGCACTTCTTGCTGAGAGAGATATCATCAGAAATAATTGGGAAAAAGTTATAGCTGAGTCTGTATTTAAATATGCTGGATCAGTGTATAAAGATATCGTTGCTCTTGAAACTATAGTTGGAGCAAATGGTGATACAACTGACGCTTTTAGAACTTATGCTAAACATTGGGGTGAGTTAAAAGGATTTGCTTTAGCGCTTCAATGTGGACCTACAGATCTTGGTGAAACTGCAGTTAAAATGAATCGTATGATGGGCTTTGGTCCTGTACTTTTAAATGCTTCCCAAGTGGTTGGAGTAGACTCTTCAGGTAATTACATCAAAGATCAAGCACAAGAATGGTCAGAGTTTAAACTTCATATGCTTAAAATTCAAAAATTAATGGTTGATGAATTTGGAATAGAAGCTAAAGCCAATGACCAATTAGCAGAAATGACTGCATTAGCTGGTTCTCTTGGATCATCTGATTCAGCTGAAAATGACTAATTAATTTTTTTAGTGCGGCTCTTTTATTAAGAGCCGTACATTACTATTAGCATGGAAATATTTTTTGATTATATAAACAATATAGGGAATCAATTTTTAGATCCCAAAAAAAGAGTTTTTTTAGCATACATTTTCATTTCTTTTCTTATTGCACTCTGTTGGTTCATGTACATAAAAAAAATTAATTTTAAAAATACCCTAAAAAAAATATTTGATAGAAAAATTTTTTTCTCAAAATCAGCTAAATCTGATTATAAAATATTTTTTATCAATCAATTTATAATGTTATTGATATCTCCGTTTCTTATAACCCAGATAACAATAGCGACTGCTCTTTACTTTTATTTTCATTCAATTGAATGGCTGAATCAAGGAATGTATTCAGGCGTAACACCAATAATTGTGGTTGTTTCTTTTACTCTTTTTCAATTCACAATTGATGATTTTAGTAAATATATAATTCATAATTTTATGCATAAATGGCCTATATTATGGTCTCTTCATAAAGTTCATCACTCAGCAACAGTGCTGACACCTATGACAGTTTTTAGAACACACCCATTAGAAGGAATTATTTTTTCTTTAAGAAGTTCGGTCACTCAAGCAATTAGTATTTCTTCTTTTATTTTTTTATTTGGCAATACAGTAAGTTTATATACAGTATTAGGGGTAAACATTTTTGTTTTTATATTTAATGTTCTAGGTTCTAATTTAAGGCATTCTCATGTGGGTATCCAATATTGGAAATGGGTAGAATATATTTTTATTTCACCAGCTCAACACCAACTCCATCATTCTATAGCAAAGGAACATCATGATAAAAATTTTGGTGCTGCATTAGCAATCTGGGATTGGCTTTTTGGTTCACTCCATCATTCTGTAGATTTTGAAACTTTAGAACTTGGTATTACAAAGAATCAAAAAGACGAAAGCCATGAATTGAAATCACTATATTTAAATCCATTTTTTGAAATCAAAAATTATTTTGCCAAATATTTTAGTTTTTTAAGCAAAAAACTTTATTTAAATTTATACAAAAGGAGTTATTCTAATGAAAAAAAATACAATTAATATTCTATCAGTAATTTTTATTACATGTTTTTCAATTAACCTTTTTGCAAAAGAAATTAATATTTATTCACATAGACAACCTTTTTTAATAAATCCCTTTTTAGATGAATTCACAAATGAAACAGGAATAAAAACTAATGTTATTTATTCAAAAAAAGGTCTTGCGCAGAGATTGCAATCAGAAGGTGAAAACAGTCCAGCCGATGTAATTTTAACTGTAGATATTGGTAGACTATATATCTATTCAGATCTAGATCTCTTAGCCCAGATAAATTCTAATAAATTAATTAATAGTATCCCTTCTCATTTAAGAAGTCCTGATAATTATTGGTTTGCACTGTCAAAGAGAGCGAGAGTTATAGCTGTAAATAAAGATGTTATTAAAGATGGGGATATAACACGATTGGAAGATTTAGCAGATCCAAAATGGAATGGTCAAATTTGTTCGAGACCAGGTAGTCACGTTTATAATAGAGGAATTATGGCTTCAGTCTTAGCTGAATACGGTGAAGCAAAAGCTGAAGAATGGGCAAAAGGTTTGGTAAACAATTTTGCAAGACGGCCTCAGGGAAATGATAGAGCACAAATAAAATCTATTTATGAAGGTGAGTGTAACATAGCAATAATTAATAATTACTATTATGGAAAATTAAAATTTAGTGAAGATCCTGAGCAGAGAAAATGGGCTCAAAAAGTTAAACTCATTTTCCCAAATCAAGCTGATGGAGATAGAGGGGCACATGTCAATATTTCTGGTGGAGGTGTAGCAAAACACTCTAAAAATAAAGCAGAAGCTATTAAACTTTTAGAATTTTTGACTAATGAAAAAGCTCAACAATTATATGGGGAAATCAATTTTGAATATCCCGTGAATCCTAGCATCTCACCTAGTAAGGAGTTAAATTCTTGGGGAAAATTTAGAGAAGATCAAGTACCTATTATTAAAATTGCGGAACTAGCACCTTTAGCACAAAAAATAATTGATAGAGTTGGTTGGTAATCTATAACATCAACTGTTTTGATATATTGGAATAAGTCATCTATACTCGCAACTTTTATTGCATTAATTATTATTGCTCCAATATTTGCTATTTTTTATTCAGCTCTGCTAGGAGATACTTCTTTATGGCCTCATTTATTTTCTACAGTATTACCAAGGTATATTTCAAATACTGTTATCTTGATGATAGGAGTTGGAGTACTAAGCTCTTTGTTGGGCGTATCTACCGCATGGGTAGTCACAAGGTATAATTTTTTTGGAAAAAGTTTTTTCGAGTGGGCATTATTATTGCCAGCAGCGGTGCCAGCCTACATCATTGCTTACACATATACAGATTTTTTAGAATACGCTGGTCCTGTACAAAAAATAATAAGAGAATTTTTTAATTTTCAAAATGCTGAAGAATATTGGTTCCCAGAAATACGATCAATGGAAGGTGCAATATTTGTAATGTCATTTGTTTTGTATCCATATATTTATATGACAACCAGAGCTTCTTTCTTAACTGTTCCAATATCTTTTTTTCAAACAAGTTTAATATATGGAAGAAATACTTTTTTTAGTGTTGCTTTACCTCTTGCAAGACCAGGCATTATTGCAGGTTTAGCTTTGGTCTTAATGGAGACTGTATCAGATTTTGGAACAGTTGAATATTTTGCTCTTGAAACACTAACACTGGGAGTTTTTAATGTATGGCTCGGAATGAATAGTTTATCAGGAGCTTCTCAAATTTCTTCTGTCTTATTTGTTTTTGTTGTTGTTTTATTAACCATTGAATATCTCGCAAGAAGGAATCAAAGATTTCATGAAAAAAGTAGCGGTCAAAATATGATAGAGTCAAAATCATCATCACGTCTTCATAAAATACTATGTTTTCTTATTTGCTTAACTCCCATTGTATTTGGTTTTGTTATACCTGTATCTGTACTATTAAATTTTATACTTAGTGGTTTTTCTATTATTGATTTTAAACAAATTTTTTACACATCTTTTTTTAGTATTACTCTAGCTTTTACTGGGGCTTTTTTTGTAATGCTTGTTTCAATTTTTTTAATTTTAATTTCTAATTATAAATCAAATAATTTACAAAAATCGATAATATTTTTAGCATCTTGTGGTTATGCATTACCTGGAACAATTTTAGCTGTCGGAATGGTAATTTTTTTAGGGTGGATTAATAAATATTTACATCTTCACCTTAGTTATTTTGCTGGCGGATTTATTGTTTTAATATTTGCTTACATAGTTAGATTCTTAGCAGTAGGTAATGCATCTATCAGATCAGGAATTTTAAAAATTCATCCAAATGCTATGGATGCATCTTTGACAATGGGCGCTGGATTTTTTAGAGGGGTAAAAATTGTAATCATGCCTTTAATATTATCCAACATTTTAATTGGAGGAATATTAGTTTTTGTAGATATATTAAAAGAACTTCCAATTACCCTTTTGTTACGTCCATTTAATTTTGAAACCTTGGCCACATATGTCTATCAATATGCTTCAGATGAACTTTTACAAGAGTCTTCATTTGCAGCTCTTATTATTGTTGTAGTGGGTTTGGGACCAATAATATTTTTGAATTCAGCATTGCAAAGAGTGTCACAAAAAAAAGAAAGTATTTAGTTTTCAAAAACAAAAGTATGTTTTTCATCAACTGAAATTTCTACTGCCGAAGATTGTTTAGGGTTAAATTCTGGAGGCATATGACTATGGACATGAACAATTTCATTATCATTATTCAATACAGATAAATGTATAAAACTAAATGATCCCATTAATTTTGAAGCCATAACAGTTCCCTTAATACCATTGACAGGTGTTGGTTGTTCACTTAATTTTATTCCTTGAGGCCTGATATGAACAGTTACATTTTTATTTTCATACTTAGAGTCTACTTTTACATCACCAACCGGGGTAGTAACAATAGAGTTATATGCATTTCCTTGAAAGACATTTGTTTCGCCAAAAAACCTTGTTACATATTCATTTTTGGGAGTATTATATAAATCTGCTGGAGAGCCAGATTGAATGATGGAACCTTGATCGTCCATTATATTTATTTGATTTGAAATAAACATTGCTTCAAATGGGTCATGGGTAACTATTATTGTGGAGACATTAGAACTTTGTAATAAATGAAGTGTGTCATCACGTATCTCCTCTCTTAAGTTTAAATCTAGACTTGAAAATGGCTCATCAAGTAACAACAAATCAGGATTTGAAATTATTGATCTAGCAAGAGCAACACGTTGTTGCTCACCACCACTTAATTCGTGAGGATATTTGTCTAATGAGTCAGGGAGTTTTACCACATCAATGATATCATCAATTTTATAAATAGAGTTTTTAAAATTAATTGGATATTTAAGGTTTTCCTTAACTGTTAAATGCGGAAAAAGAGCATAGTCCTGAAAGAGAAAACCAATTCTTCTTTTTTCAGTTGGTAAATGTTTTTTTGCTGAACTAACCTCATGATCATTTATTAATATTTGTCCATTTTGTACATTATCTAAACCAGCAATTAATTTTAATAGCGTTGTTTTTCCACTGCCAGATGGCCCAAGAATACAAGCTATAGAATCTTTTTTTAGCTCAAAATTAACATTGTTTAAAATTGGTTTATTGTTAATTTTATGGCTAAGATTTTTTATACTTACTGCCAACATTAGGTGCTTATAGCAGGGTACTTTGCATTAACAAGAGGTATCCATTCTTTTAATTTTTTAATACGATTATCAGGAGAGGGATGTGTACTAAAAAATTCTGAGGGTCCAGAGCCGCCCATATCTTCTTTCATACGTTCCCAAACTTTATATGATTCATTAATATCATAACCAGCTAAGCTTGAAAAAATTAAACCTAGATAATCTGCTTCCGACTCTTGTTTTCTATTAAAAGGAAGATCAAGTCCAAATTGCCGAACATAACCGGCTGCCTGAGGTAGTCTTTGCCCCAATACTAATTGTTCTAATGCCATAATTCCAAGATCAGTTACCATAGCAGTACTTGCTCTTTCTGCAGAATGTCTTGCGACAGCATGAGCTATTTCATGACCCATGACAGATGCTACGCCATCTTCATTTTTAAGAATGGGTAAGATGCCAGAATAAAACGCAATTTTACCACCAGGCATACACCATGCATTTTTTGTTTGATCATCATCCACGAGAACAAATTCCCATTGAAAATTAGATGTAGGATCTTCTTGAGAATTAGTTTCATAATAAATATTAATTGCATCACGAATTTTAAATCCAATATCTACAATTTGATTATACTCTGAAGTACCAGTAATTAATTTTGATTGTGATTTAAAATTGTTGTACGCAGGAAAAGTTCTTGAATATAAAAAATCATCTGAAAGAATATTTAATTGTTGTCGATCGGATAAAGCAACCTCTGTACAAGAAGGTAAAATTAAGGATGAAGCGCAAATGCAGGAACACCCATAAATAAACTTTCTCCTTGATATGTTATTAAAAACTGACATTAATTTCTAAATATAAAAAAAACACGATGAACTCAACCCTCCATATACCTAAAGCAGAAATTCATGTCCATCTTGAGGCAACTATCACACCATCTTTATGTAGAAAATTTGCCGAACGAAATAAAGTACAGTTATCTGAGGATATTTTTGGCTCTGAGTATGCTTATCAGTGGGAAGATTTTTATGATTTTATCAAAAGATATGACATTGTAACCTCAGTTATTCATACGCCTGAAGATTATTATGAACTCACATATGCATATTTAAAAGAATGTGCAGCCCATAATGTGCTTTATGTGGAAGCGATGGTTTCTTCAACACATGCAAAGGCGAAAGGAATGACTTATCACTCCTTTTTAGATAGTGTTCATCAAGCTTCTCTTGATGCTGAGAGAGATTTTGGCATTGTTTCAAGATATTTAATGAATGGTATACGGCATTTAGGTGCTGAGTCAGTTCAAGGAACAGCAGAAGAAGTTCTTAAAAACCCTCACCCTGCAATTGTCGGTTTTGGTTTAGCCGGTGATGAATTACATTTTCCA
>Ga0208127_1000856_pt1 | contig 15584 bp, 9 predicted proteins | sample ETNtaG_6_FD_185751 | JGI IMG/M metagenome (GOLD analysis project Ga0208127, IMG submission 185751) | Marine microbial and viral communities from oxygen minimum zone, Eastern Pacific Ocean - ETNP201306SV45 (SPAdes) (version 2) | ecosystem: Environmental > Aquatic > Marine > Oceanic ...
GATGTGGCCGATCCGCCCGCGGACGTCCCGGCCTTGTCCGACAGCGCCGGCGAATCGGCCGAGAAAGCGCTCACCATCAAGGATCTATTGGCCAAGCATCGGCAGAAGGAAAGTTGCCGTGACTGCCACGCTCGCCTGGATCCGTGGGGAATTCCTTTCGAGCACTACAACGCCATTGGAAAGTATCAGCCGCTTGTGCCGAAGGAAGGCGTGCGGGTCAGTGGGTTCAACCTGCAAACCCACGGCGACCTCGCCGGTTATGCGGACTATCTGAAGACCATCAACACCGAGCGCGTGGACGCCACCGCCCGTGTTCCGCGCGGTCCGGAGGTCAACGGCATGGCTGACCTGAAGGCTTACCTGCAGGAGGACCGTCGGGATGAGATTGCCGAAAACCTCCTGCGCCGCCTGCTCAGTTATAGCCTCGGCCGAGATCTGACGCCGCGCGATCGGTTTGCGGTGGACGCCATGCTCCATGAGTCCGCGACGCACGAGCACCGATTGCTCGACATGATTGTCACCATTTGTCAGAGTTCCCTATTGAGAGGAGTGGAAAGGAAGTAAACCATGAAAACCAAAAGTTGGCACTTGAATCGACGCGAACTGCTTAAGGGCGGAGGTATTGCCCTGGCCCTGCCGCTCCTTAACGGCATGAGTCTGGCGGCTCCAAGCAAGACGCATCCGAAACGGATGTTGGTGAGCTATTTTTCCTACGGCGCCTACATGCCGAACGGCCAGCACGGTATTCCGGATCCTGAAAAGCCGCACAACGAATGGAGCTGGTGGCCGTGCCGCGATGCCGGTCCGTTGACCTTCAACAAATCGGCCGCGCCCTTCGAGCCGCTGAAAGAGTACGTGAGCTACTACCGCGGACTGGATCACGCCGGCGGCTGGGCCTTGGGTGGGCACAGCTCGGGTGACGTGTTCGCCACGGGCGCGGACATGGTGGGCACTCAGAAAACCAACAGCATTTCCATTGATCAGATCGCCGCCAATGCGCACGGGCATCAGACCCGGTTCGCCTCCATGGTGCTGGGCACCGAGGGCGGTACCGGTTCCTACGGACGGAGCAAGACGCTGTCCCATCGCGGGCCTGGTCGGCCGATTCCCTCGATGCACAAGCCGCAGGAGATTTTCAACCGGTTGTTCAAACCCTACGCCGGCAAAGGCGTCGAGCAGGTGCGTGCCGGGCTCAAGCGCGAGGCCAGTATTCTGGATTTGTTGATGGACCAGAGCCGCAGCCTCAAGAACCGCCTCGGCCATGAGGATCAAGGCAAGGTGGAGGAATATCTGGAATCCATCCGGTCGCTGGAACAACGTGTGGAGCGAACCAGCAAATGGACGCATGAACCGTTGCCCGAGATCGATACCAAGGGCCTTAACCTCGAGGCCTCGCACAAGGACCCCAAGGAGTATATCCGGTGCATGTACGACCTGGTGTATCTGGCGTTTCAAACGGACACCACCCGGTTCGCTTCCTTGATGCTGGAGAGTGAGAATTCCTCGCAGAGCGAGCTGTGGAACTACGCCACCTACGTGCTCGGTTACAAGGGCGCCACGCATGACATTGCCCACAAACGTCCCGCCGATTACTCCGGCCAATGGGACCGTTGGCGGGCCGAACAGCACGCCTACTTCCTACAACGCCTCAAGGACACGCCCGAAGCCGACGGCAACATGCTTGACCGTACCGTCGTGCTCTGGGGCTCGGCCCACCCGCACGCCTCCCACAGCCCCAAGAATTATCCCATCCATCTCGCCGGCGGCAATAAGCTCGGCCTCAAGCACGGGCACCTGCACAGCTTCGAGGACGACAAGAAAGTGCCGTTGGCCAACCTGTTCGTCTCGATGCTGAACGCCGTGGACGTGCCGGTGAAATCCTTTGCCGACAGCACGGGCCCGATGACCGAAGCGCTCGCCTAGCATGAAAACGCGCCGCGCCATGCTCCTGGTATGCGCCGTGGCGCTGAGTGGTGGCGGTGTTCAGGCGGAGGAAAACCTTCCGCGCGTGCTCATTCTTGGCGATCAAGTCTATCAGCAACCGGCCGCCGACCTGAATAAGGAGCTTAAGGGCAAAGCGGAAATCCATTACCCGCGCCACGAACCCGGTGTGATCTGGAACACCACCACGGCGCTGGAACTTCTCGACCGCTATCTCGGTGAAGGTAAATGGGACCTCATCCACGTTAACTGTGGTCTAGGCGACTTGATTTATTGCGCGCCCGGCATGAAGTCCTTTCGCGTGATGCCGCGCCACGCCGGTGGCCGCCGCGCCTCCACCCCCGAGCAATACGAAAAAAACCTTCACACCCTCGCCGCCCGCCTCAAGGCAACCGGCGCAAAAATCGTCTGGGGCAGCACCACGCCCATCCGGCACTCCAGCACCAACGTCTTCGCCAAAGGCTCGGAGGTCGAATACAACGCCATCGCCGCTAAGGTCATGGCCAGGTACGGGATCCCCACTAACGACATGTTCACCTTCGTTAAGGACCTTATCGACATGAACAAGCCCGCCGGTCACGGCGCCGATCCATTTTTCTTCGACCGTAAACCCATTCACCCGCCGCTCCGCGAAATTCTCCGGAAAGATCTCGGACTTTAGCGCACTGTTTTTCAAATCATGAAATCCTATCTCATTACCTGCCTAGCCTTGCTGGCCTTCACGTTTTCGTCCCACGCTAAACCGTTGAAAGTGTACCTGCTGGTGGGTCAATCAAACATGCAGGGCCACGCGGCTGTGCGCACGCTGGCCCATTTGGGCTTGGACCCCAAGACGGTGCCGTTATTAAAGTCCATTCAAAATGCCGATGGCTCGGCTAAGGTGCATGACCAAATCTGGATTTCCTCGATCGATACCACAGAGGAATCCGGTGTGAAGGAGGGTAAGCTGACCGTCGGCTACGGCGCGGGCGGGCGCGAACCAAAGATTGGGCCGGAACTGACCTTCGGCATCGCCATGCAACAGCACGTCGGCGAACCGATCCTTTTGATCAAGACCTCTTGGGGTGGCAAATCGCTGAACACAGACTTCCGGTCGCCGAGCGCGGGGCCGTATCAATTCAACGAGCAACAAATCGAGAATTTCAAAAAGAGCAACAAGGACGTCGCTGCCGAGCGCAAGGCCCGGGCCGAGCGCACCGGCGTGTATTATCGGCTGATGCTCGAGCACATCCGCAAAGTGCTTGGTGACATCAAACACGTGTATCCCGCCTACGATTCCAAGGCCGGCTATGAGCTGGCGGGCTTTGTGTGGTTTCAGGGCTGGAACGATATGGTCGACAGCGGCACCTATCCTACGCGCGGCCAACCGGGCGGGTATGCGAGCTACAGCAAAAATCTTGCGCACTTCATCCGCGATGTGCGTAAGGACTTGAAGGCGCCCAAGTTGCCCTTCGTTATCGGCGTAATGGGCGCGGGCGGTCCGATCGCCAAGTACGGCCCGGATCAAAAACGGTATGCAGGCATCCATGGCGGATTCCGAAAGGCCATGGCTGCACCCTCCAAGCTGCCTGAGTTCAAGGGCAACGTCACGGCGGTGTTCACGGAGAAATATTGGGATGGGCAGCTTTCCGAATTGGTTGATCGCCGTGGCAAAATCAATGCTAAGCGCCGTGATTTGGCTAAGGATCAATCGCTCACCCGTGAGCAACGCGATAACGCGATCAACGAATTCACCGCCAAGCTGTTCACGAAGGAAGAACAGGAGATTCTCGAGATTGGCGTCTCCAACGCCGCCTATCACTACCTCGGTTCCGCCAAAGTCCTCACCCAAATCGGCCAAGCCTTCGCTGGGGCTTTGATGGAAATGGAGTAGAACAAAAAAAGCCCCCGGCGAACCGGGGGCTTTGTGGGTGATTTTCGTTTCCTAGCGTTCGCGGCGGTCACCGTGGTGACGGCGGGTAGCTTCAAGGGCGCGCTTCAGTTCATGGATTTCCCTGCGAAGGGCGTCGACTTCACCAGCAAGGTTGCGGTCGTTGCTACGCCTGTCGCTATGAGCAGATTTGTGGTGATGATTCGGGTGGTGTTGCTTTGCGTGGTCTGATTGGCCGGCACCTGCCATTTTACGGATGGCTTGGGATTTCTTGTGCGCTTCTTCACGGGAAAGCTTGCCGGCTTTAACAGCAGCAGCAATGTCACGCCCCATCTTCTCGGCTTGCTCACGGCTGATTCGCTTGGAAGTATTTCCCTTGTTGTGGGCGGCTTGGCCCCACAGGGTTTTTTTCATGGATTCTAGTTTCTTGCCGGCTTCCTCTTTGGAGAGTTTTCCTGCTTTCACCGCGGCAATAATTTCCCGCTCCACAGCTTGATACTTGGCCTTGCGCGGGTCGCCGTGGGCGCCCTTTGCGTGATCCGACTTGGCGTGGTTTCCATGTGCTTGCTGTTTGCCTTTAAGGGAAGACAGCTTTTTCATGGCTTCTTCCTTGGAAATTTTGCCGGCCTTAGCGGCTGCCCAAATCTCGCGTTCCATCGACCCAGTCTTGGAGCTCTGCGTTTTGCTAGGGCACTCCTTGCAGTCGGATTTTTTCTTTTTGCACTCATCCGCCTGAGCGGTGAATAGGGAACCGACTAGCACGAGGCCAGCGGCGAGTTTAGTTAGGAATTGGATTTTCATTTAGAGATTTCCTGATAGACGCGAATTTGAGTGGGAAGGTTTCTGATTAATTGATTTTTTGCAATGAAATACAGTCACTGACGTTTCAGATAAATTGTTTTTTGCCAGTAAAAGTGTGGGCGCGGTAGCGAGTAGGTCGCTAGGAAAGCCTCCAGTTTGGCTTAATTGAACTTCGCATACCTGAGGATCAAATATGGTATTACGTTAAAAAAAGTTACCACCGACTTGTAGCATATGAAAATGGTGTAATTGATTTCATCAAAGCGATCTTTTGACATCTCGAACCACCACGTATGAGCGCTGAATATAAAGTCGTGGGCAAAAATAAGTGCCAAATACCACCATACAAGTATCCCCACATTAATGACCGTACACCACCCTAGAAATTTCCGAAGATTTTATTTTGTTATTTTCAAGCTATCACCCGCCTCACTTTTCGCCAATGCAATAGAGAAACTGACGTCCCCTCAGGAAAATCTGATTTCCTGCGAGTGCAGGGGAGGCATCCAGTCGGTCATCAAGTTTATTGGTGGCTAGAGGTTCAAATTTTCTGCCGTGCTTTAACACCAGTGTGGCTCCATTGCGTGCAGTAATATAAACCTTTTCATCAGCTGCAACTAAGGAGCTGTATACATTAGCTAAGCCATTAAGGCGTTCACGATCAATATGAGTTACTCCGGTTTTAGCTTCGGTGCAGGAAAGTAGGGCCTGATTGGATTGGGTATAGTGAAGCAATCCCTTATAGAGTACCGGTGAAGGGGTGTAGGGTGTGCCGCGGTTTTTGCTCCACAAAATTTTATCAGATCCGGTGATATCACCCCTGGCTGAGAGCGGTAAGGCCAGCAGAGAAAAACCCTGATAACCGGTCATGCAATACACTGCATTGCCATCCACCACCGGGCAGGGGATGGCATTATCGGTAAGCCCACCACATTGCCACATGATTTCGCCACTCTGGAGGTTGTAGCTAATGACTTTACCTGGCTCAACTAGTCGGCCACCACGGCCTATGCCTGAGGCTGTCGTGATGATTTGTGTTTTCCCGCTATGGGTAACTACAGTTGGTGTGGACCAACCATTTCCGCCTTGGCGATTCTCTCTCCACAGCATTTTTCCTGTTTTAGCATCCAATACTTCAATGTAGGACTGGCGAACATGATCTCTAACAAGGATAAGTTTGCCATCATGAACTACAGGCGAACACGCTTCACCCAGGCTTGCTCCCATGTAGGCTTTACTCATAGGGCGTTCCCACAGTTTTTTCCCATTGAGGTCGTAGCAAAAGAGTCCGCTTGAGCCGAACCAGCAGTAGAGCCGTTCTCCATCAGTGGTGGGTGAGCCCGAAGCAAAGTTGTTATCTCCATGTGTGCCTTCATGAGGAATGAGTTGGGTTGCAACCTGTTGCCAGAGTGTTTTACCGGTCTTTCGATCCAGACACATAACGACAAACACGTATTCAGTATTCGGGTATGTAATGCCAAAGATGCGCTTGGGTTGGTCTTCCGGTTTTGGAAGTGATGGGTCGACTTTTTTTGTATTGATGGCTGTAAGTATAAAAACTTTGTCACCCCAAATGATGGGCGAGGCGCTGCCGTAACCGGGGATGGGGATCTTCCACTGGATGTTCTTATCCTCGCTCCAATTGACGGGCGGCTGGGCGGTGGTGGAGCTGCCGGTGGCGTCTGGGCCGCGCCACTGATGCCAGTTATCAGCCTTGGCTTTGTTGAAATCGGCGGCAAAGGAAGTGAGGGCACTGCACAGCAAGGCGGTGCCGAGGGTAAGGGATGTTTTCATTTTAAAGGATCAGCTCGCCGGTGCTGCTGGCGAACTTATCGGTGTTGAGATTCATTTGGTTGAGCAGATGCACGAAGAGATTGCAGAGCGGCGTGTTGTTCTTGGCATCGTGTGCGAGATAACGGCCGTGCTTGAGGCCGCCGCCGGCGAGTAGGATGGGGTTGTTGCGCGGGTCATGCGAGCTGGCGTTCCCAAGATTGCTGCCCAGTAAGGTGAGCGTGTTATCGAGTAAGGTGCCACCCGCTTCCCGCTTGGTTTTCATGGTTGTGAGGAATTCATCAAAACAACCCATGATGGCGCGTTCAATCTTAAGCAACTGTTCAATGCGCTTGGGATCCCGTCCGTGATGCGAGAGATTGTGGTGTTCGGATTCCACGCCATTGATCTGTGGCATGCCGTGGTTGTGTTGAATCACAATGCTAATCACACGCGAGGAATCGGTCTGTACAATCAATGGAACAAGATTGAGCAACAGTCTAATTCGGCCAATTAGATCGGTTTTGTCATGGATATCGAGCGGCGCTTGAGCCTTCACCTCCGGTTTGGGGCGGTCGATCCATGCTTGAGCTGCGGCAAGATCATTTTCTGCGGTACGGACGGAATCAAAATATTCCTGCAATCGTTCGCGATCAGCCGCTGGTGTGGTCTTTAGGAGCGCACGGGTTTGGTCAAGCAACTCGTCCAGCACGCTGCGACCTTCGGCTAGTTTTTGTTTTTGCCGTGCGATCTCCTCCGGTTTACCGCGCAGGAACATTTTTGCAAACATGCGTGAAGGGCGGTGTTCGGCCGGAATCATTACCCCGCTACTGGTGTATGACTGGCTTTTTGCAGTATCGCTACTAAGTGACACGGAAGGAAATCGCGTGACGTAGCCGAGTTTACCAGCCGCATATTGGTCTACTGAGATCGAGTTTTTGAAACCGTCCATACCGGGGTTGGGCGCGGCGCTGAGCCAAGTCATCTCGCAAAGGTGTTCGCCACCTTGTGCCGGATGAGAAAGCCCGGAGAAGAGGGTGAAATCTTTCTGGTGGGCCTTGATGATGCTCAGATAATCAGTCAGCTCGTAGTCAGTTCCGGTTGTTTCAGGGAACAACGCCGGCGCGTGTAAACCCAGCGTGTTACAGATAAACACCATCCGCTTCGGTGGTGCCTGCTCCTTGGCCCACGCCGGTTGCATTGATTCCAGCCACGGTAATGCCATCGCCACGCCGGTGCTTTGCAAGAAGGTGCGTCGATTTAGTGTCATTTGTTCAAAAATAATTGGCTTTGCACTACGCCATGAAGTAACTCCCGTACAGGGTAGTTATCTTTTTTAGTGTTGGCGAGTATGCGTTCTACCTCCGGACGATCAGCAAACTGTACCTCGGCTCCGGTGGCATAGGTGATTAGTTGGGACACAAAGTTGCGCGCCACTTGTTCTTCCTGGGTTAACATTAGATCGCGGAAGCGGCGGATACCTCTAAATTTTTCTCCACCAGCCGTCGAACCGCTGGCGTCCACGTCTAGGCTCCAACGGTAGAGAGGGCGTCCCATGTGGTGTGCCGCAAGGTGCCGCTCTATGGGCCAGTCACCCTTATCAGTGGTGCGATAGCGTTGGCGAAATCCTCCGATCGGATCGAAGCTCTCCAAAGCAAACCCGGGTGGATCGATGTGTTGATGGCAGCTGGCGCAACTGGCGACATCACGATGCTTGGCGAGTGTTTCGCGGATGGTTACCGCTCCGCGGATATCCGGTTCCAGGGCGCTGATGGTGGGCGGTGGCGGTTGGGGTGGTGTGCCTAAGAGCGAGTTTAGCACCCAGTGTCCGCGTTTTACCGGAGAAGTAAGTGTCCCGTTGGCGGTGACCTTCAGGATGCTGGCTTGGGTCATCAGGCCACCACGCACACTATCAGCAGGCAATGCTACTCGGCGCATTCTTTCTCCGGAGATATTGGCCATGCCATAATGGTGGGCGAGCCGGCGGTTGACGAAGGTGAAATCAGACTTGATGAAACTGCGGGCAGGCAGGTTTTTCGCCAGTAGTTCGCGTAGATAAAGCCGTGTTTCAGCGAGCATGGCTTGGCGCAATTCATTATCGTACTCTGGGTACAGGGTTGGGTCCGGTGTGGTGGCGTCGATGTCGCTCAAATGCAACCAACCATCGAGAAAGTCGTTGATGAATCGGTTCGAGCGCGGATCATTCAACATGCGGTCCACCTGCACGGCGAGCATCTTGGGTTGGGTGAGTTTCTTTTCGTTGGCAAGGCTGGTTAACTCGGAATCAGGTAACGTCTTCCAGAGGAAATACGAAAGTCGGCTGGCCAGTGCGTGATCGTCCAGCGGACCGGGTTGGCCGGCGTGAAAGAGGAACTGTGGCGAACTGAACATGGCCCGTAGGGGGGCGCGAACCATTTTATGCATCGGTTGGTCCTTGGGGTGATGCGGTTTGGCAAGGGAGACAAAGGATTCGATTTCCGCGTCCGTTACCGGTCGACGGAAGGCCTTGGGCGCGAGCCGCCTGACGATGTCGTGCAGGTGCTCTTTGGGATCCTTGGTGGGCTGTGTCCAGTAGATGCGATGCTGTGGTAGCCATGGGACCTGTACGCCGGTGAGCAAATTGCGGGTACGCGTTGGGGGCCATTCTTCCTCCAGGGGCCCCTCGACCTTCAGCCATTTGATGGCGAGACCTTCGCCCTGGTAGCCGCGCGCGCCCTTGTCGCGCATCATGTAGATCATTTTCCCGTCCGGAGCCGCGTTGAGGTTCAATCCTGCGGGAAAAAAGAATTCACCCGGTTCAAAATATTGAGTGAGTTCAATTTTGCGGGATTCGCCAGGCTTGATTTCAAAGTTGCCAATCAACTCGGTGTTACCGTGCTTGTCACTGGCCTTGTATAAGCCGAAGCCGATGTGGGTCTTGGCTTGATAGCCGGCGCCTTCGGCAGTGATTCGGTAGAGCCCGGGGTAAGGGAAGTGATACCCCATGTTGTTGGATTGGGCGACGTGCGGTTCACTGCGGTAGCTGAACATAACGTAGGCGTCATCGGTTCGCATCACGGTCTGTCCACCGTTGCGCATCGGGCGGTCGAACCACATGCTACTGTACCTGTTGTTGCGGTAATCCATCACTCGTGCTGCCTCTCGAGGCTTTGGGCCGAGCATGATGGTCTCATCGAGCGCGGCGTCCACGGCCTTCAGGTAGCTGCGAATATGTACAGGCGAGATTCCCTGTTTCTCAGCGACGTTGGCAAACTTGGCCGAGGCGTTCTCAGGTGGTAAATGCCTTTTTAGGTTTCCACCTATGCCAAGTATATCCTGCAGGGTGTATTCAAACTCCAGTCGGGTCAGCCGACGAGCAGCCACACGGCCCTGGGCAGCTTGTTGTTTGAGGTTGGCCGTGCGCAGGTCTGCTTCCAGCACCGTCAGCGCCTTGTTCTTCAGTACAGGATCCGGACGCTTTTTCTTCTTGGGCGGCATCTCCCCCTTTTGAACTCGGTCAAAGATCTTTACCCATTGCCGAAAGGTGGCGGCATCGGACAGGTCATGCCCAATCTTCTCGAAATTTAACTGCGTATCGGTATTCGCATCATGGCAATCAATGCACGAGGCCTCCACCAACGGCGAGACAGCCCCCTTAAATGCTTGTCCATGGGCGGGCAGGCCGATAACAAGCAGCAGTATAATGACAATGGATCTATTCATTTCGCCACGTTGGTTTTCTTCGCGCCGGCGGCGACGTGGGTGAGAATTCTGACGAAAGAGGCTCCCGGGTTGGGCATGTCGGGATTGAGGCGGCGCTTTTCTTTCCAGAGTCGGCCGACCCCAGCGCGTTGTTCGGGTTTAAGCCCGGCCATGACCTCGTCCACGTAAGCCTGGTGGCGGCTTCCGTGATAGTCCTTGGGGACGGGGTTCTTGTCGATGCGGGCGAGGAGCTTTGCGATATCGTTGTCGGGTGCTCCGGTGGCAGGCCGTTGCGGTTCGTTTCCTTGGGGCTTCTTCGCTGCGGCCAATTCCTCAGTGGTGAGCCATTCTGGAGCATCGGCCATGACGCTTGCATAGATGGCCTCCGCTTTCTTTTTCATTCGGGCAACGAGTTCGGGGTGGTTTTTTACGATGTTGTTTTGCTGACCGAGATCCTTCGATAGGTCATAGAGTTGTTGGACACGGCCGAGCTCGCTCTTCTTGAGTTCGGAGATCCACGCTTCGTTGAAGTAGAACAAGTCCCGAAGTTGTCTCTTCAGGCGATCGGCCTCGGGATTAGCTAATCTCTCGATATTAAACAGCCGGTTACGAAGATCCTTAACATCCCTTCCGTCCAGCACTTTCTCGAGATCATCGCCGAGGACTTGCTTGATTTGCTCGGTGAGTCGATTGGCGGCTTTGAAGTCGATCGGTGATTTCGCAGTGCCGGAAGCAAAAAGAGTGTGGTCACCCATTCGAAGGACCATGTTCGCGCCAACCATCCAAAAGAGCGGCTGATGCCGCTTGAACTTCCCGGACCCTGTGAGTATTGGCGAGAGATCGGAGCCATCAAGATGGACCTTCGCGGGTTTCTTGATGCCGATCAATCCATAGAGCGTGGGAAGAAGGTCGACGACACCGGCGGGCTCGTCCTCGACACGTCCGCCAGGGATTCCGCCCTTCCAGTAAAAGATGCCGGGGACGCGGTGCCCGCCTTCGAATTGAGATCCTTTCTGGCCGCGAAGTTCTCCGTTGCGCTCCGGTCGGTAGCTGCCGTTGTCGGAGGCGTAAACGATGATGGTGTTCTCTAGCTCCCCAAGTTTTTCCAGTCTTGCGATGAGTCGTCCAATCGCCCGGTCGGTGTTGTCGATGGTGCCGCTGTAGATTGCGGCTTGATCGTTGAGCGCGCCATACTGGGAAACGATCTCGTCGGGTGCCGCGATCGGAGCGTGGGGTTCGTTGAACCAAAGATTGAGAAAGAAGGGCTCGTCGGCGTCGCGCTTTTCATCGAGCCAGGTGAGGGCCTCATCGACGACGATTTGGCAGGAGTAGCCTTTTATCTGTCCCACGCGTATACCATTGCGCAGAAACTGGGTTGGATTCTTGTGGCTGGGGCCCGGGCCGTTGACGAGCCCGAACCAATAGTCGAAACCATGATCGGCCGGGGTGGGGTTGTCGCGATTGTTTACCGGCATACCTAGGTGCCACTTGCCGAAGTGGGCGGTGGCGTAGCCGTTTTCCTTGAGCACTTCGGCGATGGTCGTTTCGCTCTTCAGCAGATGCATCTTGTGAAGCCGTTCGGTGATGACGGAATAAACTCCGGCGCGATAGTGATGGCGGCCGGTAAGGAAGGTGGCGCGCGAAGGGGAACAAGTAGGCGCTCCCGAGTGGAAATCAGTGAAGCGCACCCCACCGGCGGCCAACTTGTCGAGAACGGGCGTCTTGACGGGGCCGCCGTAACAGCCGAGGTCGCGGTGCCCCAGGTCGTCGACGAGTAGGGTGATGACGTTCGGGCGTTTGTCCTTGGCAAAACTGGGGCTGACCAGCAGTAGGGCGAATAAAAATGTGAGGATGGGCTTCATGCTATTTGTCCAGTCGCTGACTATTTTAGAGGCTTTTTTATGAAGTTATCGGAAAGCAGCGGGGCAGTGACTTGGGCAGCCCAATCATTCCAACGTCTTATGGCTGCCTGACGATCCGCTTTATTGTGGCCGGGATTGAATCCGAACTTTCCGACGTCACCCGTTCCTTTTTTGAGAATAATATGGGCGTAGCCACGAACTCCCCCATCCGAGTCGTCCAGCAGTTTGATCAGTGTCTGGATAATCTTCCTGTCGTCATACATGTTGCCAGGTATCATCAATTCATAGGTCCTCGAAATTGCCGTGATAAGTTGGAACCTGATGTACTGACTGAGAGAGGTGTCGAACACTGCATCGGTTATAATTTTCTGGGCATCGAGTTGGCGCCATTTTGCATACCTGCCGAGAACGTGACAGGCATTGAATCTAACGTTCTGGTCTTTTTTCGGGTCTTTGTCTCTGATTAATTCCCCAAGTTTGGTAATAAAGGCAGGACCATAGCTTGTTGAGAAACCACTTGTTACTGCGGCGGCGCGAACGTCGGCATGACTGGAAGCGAACGCCTGGATAAGCGCCTCCCCTGCTTGAGGGCCACCAATGCGGGCCGCTTTCTTAATGAGGGGGATGGCCTGGGGATTTGGCGCGGTGGCGACGTCCCTTTTTACCATCGCGAGCGTTGCCTTGTCCGTTTCGCTAAGAGGGAGGATCTTGTTGCGCGTCGCATGGATCCATCTGAAGACGTCATCATTGACAAACATATTGATAGGATCGCCTTGAAAGACCTTGGCGTGGTTTGCCCCATCCAGTTCGCGGTAGATGAATCGAAGGCCCTTTTTGTCCAGTTCCCGCGTAAAGCATCGCGTGAGGTTGACGTCTATTACGTAGTCGCTGTCGCCGTGAACGTGGTAGAACTCGGGGAGAAAATCAGATAGCTTGCCTTTGCTTTTGGGTAGGTACTCTTTCAACGATTTATTTTGGAAGTCGACACTGTAATCGAATCTTCCTCCTGTCCACTTCCCATTAACAATGCCTTCCTTCCACTTAAGTTTTACCCAGTCTTGGTTTGGGTATCCTCCGAGAGACTTTTTTGTCCAGTCCGGGCTATGAGCCCCGGCGTAGGCAGTCACGGTGGCGAAGTGTCGTAGGTTGTCCCAGATGAAACGCGTGGCCATGAACCCGCCTCTTGACCATCCAATTAGGTGAACCCGTCGACGGTCGATGGGGTAAGTTTTTATGGCCCATTGAAAGGTTTCGTAGGATGGCCCGTGATCGGCTTTTTCCCAATCGCCCAAGTGTTCTTTGTATCCGTTCGGGCGTTGCGATTTGAGACCGATGATTACGTAATCATCCACAGCGCCTTGGCGTTCCAAAAAAGTTTTGGACGGCCAATCAACCATGGAGTTTTCATTTCCGCCATGAGGGTGAAAAGCGAGAATCAGACCAAGTGTCTTTTCTTTGGGCAGGCTCATTGGCACCCGTGCCTTGAACTTCATGCTTGTGCCATTACTAAATTTCAGCGTGTCAGTGAAGGTACCGGTTTGCGGGGTTTCTTGGCCATAGGACGTGCTTAAGGTGCTGGTCAGAAATAAGATTCCGGCCAACCGCAGCAGGGAGCACAAAAATGTGAGGATGGGTTTCACGTTTTATGTTAAGTTCCTATTCACTCCATCTACTTCTCATTGTGATGGATGTATTCGAGAATCTTGAGGTAAGATAGGCCACGGTTTTCCATGTTGGGATCAACGAGATCCATGCCTTGGCGCAAGGTGTTAAACCGGTTCCGCTGCTTTTCAGTGAAGCTCGCCATTCGCTTCTTGAAGTGCTTGTCGAGCGTCTTGTTGACCGGGATGCCTTTCGGCGCCGGCATGGCGTCGATCTTCTTGAGCAGGTCTCCGTGTGGGGACTTGTGCCAGGGAACATGACGGACATAGGCGACCTGATGATGAGGCAGGACGATTCGCTCCAACTTCACGCCTTCGTCTGCCATCGGCTCGCCTTTCGGTAGTTCAATCCGGATTAATGATCCGCGTCCGCCCTCAGTGTGCCGTGTGGGGCCATTGGAACTGCAGGTCCAAACATTTCCCTTTTCGTCAAACTCGATCTCGCGGGTAAAGGTGACCTGCTTCGGCATTGGGATCTCGATCAGTCGCTCGGTCTTGGGATCAAAACGCCCGATTGTGTCGTTGCCGGTGCCGCAGATCCAGACGATGCCCTTGGAGTCAATATTGAGGGCGTAGGGAATCTGATTGTCGTAGTCCGGAAGGGCGTAGGTCGTCCATTTCTCGGTTTTCGGATCAAACCGGCCCAGCACACCAGAGCCGAAGCCCGGCACCCATACGATACCGTCTTGATCGACGTGATGCCGGCGCGGTCCGCGGAAGGGTGGATTCCATTCCTTGACGTCTCCGTCCGGTGCCTTGGGATCGATCCGTCCGATACGATTGGCATTCAGCTTGGAGTACCAGATCGAGCCATCGGGGGCGAAGTCCAGTCCGTAAGGGGTTAACCCGCGCGACTCGCCCTTGCCAGCAGCAACCGCCTGGTTCTTTTCAAGCAGATGGTACTCCTTCACGAAACCGGTCTTCGGGTGAATGTAGAACACTGAGTTGCGCCCTGCGTCTGTGTACCAGATGAGTCCTTCTGGATCTTTCGGATTCACGCGTAATGTGTGTGGATATGATCCATTTTTGGCGGGAGCCTCTGCGCTGGACCAGATCGTGATGTCTGTCGTTTTCGGATCGAATTTACCCATGTGCCCGGAGGCGCAAAGGGTTACCCAATAGTTACCATCGTTATCCGGCTCGATGGAATGAGGAGCACGGGCTCCAGGTGGCATACGAAAAACCGTCCTTTGGCCGGTATGGATATCCAACTCAACGATCGCTCCTTGCCCCATGTCTACGGCGTACATGGTTCCGGGAGGCCCAGGCTCGAGGTCATGCACATTAGCCTTTAAAGGGATGCCAATATCCCATTCGGTGATCTTTACTTTTGCGGCGAACCCGGTTGGAGGTGAGGGAGGAATGTACTCGGGCCAACGGGACTCGGCATCCCGCGTGTAGGTGTCCATCAGTCGTTTAACGATGGTTCGTTGCGTGTGTTTATATAACCCACCGAAACCATCCATCCGCCTAACCATCGTTTCCCAATCCACCGGCTGTTCAGGTGTGCGAAAACCAACCGTGCCAGCCTGGTGACAGTAGGTGCACATCATTTTGAAATTCTCTTTGTCGCGCAGGCTGTCCCATTTCATCAGACTCATCGCCGACGCCGCCGTGCGCTGCATCTGCAATTTCTCGCCCACGGCCGGCTTCATGGTGACTGCCAACGCGTCGCTATCCGGCTCCACGTCCATTACCCGCACGTCTAGTTTTCCGGGCTGCCGGATGCGCATTTGATGGATCGTCTTTCGAAGCTTGTTCAGTTCAAACTTGCCGTCCACTCCGGTGAACACTGATGCGCTTACCTCCAGTTCCTCGTCATAAGCCGTCACCATCACGCCCTCTATCGGGTCTCCCTTCACGTTCGTTACCCGTCCATAGATACGTGTCTTCGAGCCGGGTTTGATTCCCTGCAACTGGACAAAAGGCCGGCTGTATTGGGGTTGCCCGTAGCCGTCGCCGGTGAGGATTCGCCCCAGCTTTTCACCTCGGGAAATG